>FWWL01000389.1_pt1 | contig 117745 bp, 124 predicted proteins | sample 2228331 | NCBI WGS metagenome assembly FWWL01 (sample SAMEA103939775, study PRJEB20133) | metagenome | reverse complement strand
GCTATTCTATCCCTTGAACTACGGAGGCATGACCATTTGCCGAGGTCACCCTGGGCGGAGTTGCACCGCCCCAAAACCCTGTGCAGAAAATGGAAAGAGCCGGACGGGGTCGTCCGGCTCTGTTCCCGCAGGGACACCTTCAGGCTAGCCAGCCTGGATCGCCAGGAACGCACGTGCCATGCGCTGCGCTTCGCCCGCTCCCTTGCCCTGGTAGCCTTTTCCATCCAGGTTGGCAAACCAGTGCAGGTAGTCCTGCCCATCCTTGGTTTTGGCAATTTCCGCCAGCGTCTTGCCCTGGTATTTGCCCGCGGGCATGACGAACTCACCAGGATTGGACAGGGTTACCCCGTTAGCAGGCTCACCAGCAGGTTCAGGCTCTGCCATCCCGCCGTGCCCTTCCAGCCGCGCCTCGCGCTCAACCGCGCGGACAGTGGCTTTCTCCAGGCGCTCGCCTGAGGGCATTGCCCACTCCGGTAAGGTCGGCGGGTTGATAATGCGCCGCTTATCGGCATCGTAGTCGCACCATTGCTGAGGCAGGAAATACAGGTAGCGTCCTAACCCGAAGGCTGCACACGCCCGCTTGAAGGCTTGCGCGACCGCCGTGGTCACCGTGTTGGCTTCTTCCGATGAGGCTTCTCCCACGTCCTCGCGGGTCACCCCCTCAATCGTGATTGCCACCTTCGCCACCTGTCCGTTTGCCAGCAACTCAATATGGCTCGACCAGCCCGGGCACACCAGATCCAGGCGTTCCTGGTAACGCCGGGCATCCACGTATGCCGCCGCCAGTGCCCGCTTCCCGTCCTTGCTCACCGACTGGGGCTTCCACTCAATGTAAACTGCGGGAAACGGTTCTTTCAGGGCTTCCAGAATTTGCGCCAGGCGTTCCGGCAATTCAACTTGTGTTTGAGTTTGAGACATGGTACACCTCCTTTTACACCCCCGTCCGCCGCCGGGGGCAAAATGAGTTTTTGCCCTGCGACGTCAGGGGGAGACCGCACGGCTCCCTTCCGCCCATGACGGCAGTCACGGACAGAGAGGAACCGTGCGATCTGAGGTGAACATGTCCCAGCCAGCCTGTTTGGGTTGTTAACGTGCAGACCCTTGCGGGACATCACCCCGGCGGACTTGCACCGCCCAAAGGCACTCTGCGGGGTGGAATTTTCAGTGTGGCAGGGCGGGTAGCCCTGCCATGGTGTTACTCGCTCGCCTTCAGTTGGAAACGCCAGAACATTCCGCACCACAGAGGTCAAGGACGATCTCGGTCATGCTACACCCCACAGTTCTGGATGTACAGGATATGCTTGCAGGGGAACCAATGCCCGTTAGCCTCAAAGTCCGGGCAGGTGCAATTCCAAGTGATGCGTCCCCGCGCTTCTACCCGCGAAACCACATACAGCCGAGGAGACCGCCGGTGGGTGTGGTTTGACCACACTTCCCAGATGGTAGCGGTTTTGTCCTCACTACGATAGAGGTTTCGAGACTGGATACGAAAGCGTGCCTTCTTGACGGCGTCATGCATACGCTGTAAGCGCTTCACTCTCTCGGTGCTAATGATGGCATTCAGGTTCATCTTGTCCTCCTTTGGGTCAGTGCCGCACCACTGACCCGGTGAAATGAATGGGTCAGTAGGCAGGTGCGGCTGCCCAAATTTGGACTAAAACGGGACTTCTTCGGTTTCGGCGGCGGCAGGTGGCACGTTGTAGTAGCGCATGACGCGATACTTCCAACTCCACCCGCGCTCGACTGTTTTCAGACAGTCGAGACAAACCACGTACTCTCTAATATCGTCCCACACATCCCCGGCGGAGTAGTGATACCCACCGGTGGTAGCCACAATTGTGCGCCGATGGGGGCATCGGCGAGGACGAGGATAGGGAAGCATGGCAATCCTCCTTCGGGTCGGCTCCGCACCGCCGACCCAGTGGTATGAGTCGGCGGGTTGGCGCGGCAACCCGAAGCGGACGACATAGGCGAGCGATATAACCTTGTTAAGGTGCAGTCCAGGTTTATCCGCCTGGTCGGAGAATTTGCATGGCGGGCAGGATGGGTGTCCTGCCCGGCGGGGCAGAGCCGGAATTGTAAGCCGTGCGGCTTCCGTTTCGCCGCACACATCTCCCAGTCTTGAAAAGGTCATCTCGACCCCTATCTTGCGGGAGACGCCTGTTTATTCTGCCCCGCCAAAACCGCCCTGCCGGAGTTGCACCGGCGGGACTACGAGGGCGGTTTGGCTTGCTTTGGTAAGGTGCGATGCCCTTGCGGACAGGTCACTCCTGCGGGACTTGCACCCACAGTTTGCACTCTGCGGAGTGAGAATGGAGATGAGCGGATAGCCCATCTCGTGGAACACTATCTGCGCTTCAGCGCTCCAACCAGCACGCTCACCAGCGCTGCTTTTCGCTCTTCGTTGTTCTGGCTCAGTGCCAGAACAATGACCGCCTGCACTGCAATCAGGAACAGTGTGAACAGCAGCGGGATGAGAACTAGCATCAGGAACGTCAGCGCAAGCACAAGATTTGGGTTCATGGTGCACCTCCTTTCTTTGGAACCCCCGTCCACCGTCCCCCTCACAGCAGGCGGGGATTCCAAAGCGGTAAGTGCCCATTCCCCTTGTTAATGTTCCACGTCCTCACAGGGCTTGTGTCCACCGTGAAGAATTGACCCGTGCGGACTTGCACCGCAGACCGGCACTCTGCCGGGTCAAAAACAAAAAGCCAGAACCTCAACGCTTTCGCGGAAAGGCTCTGGCGGGTAGCCATTGCATCGAGGAGACTTGTGGTCGTCCCTGAATTGTTGTTCTGATTAGATTATAGCAATTTTTTCGTTCGTTGCAAGTAGAAAAAGAAACGCAGGCGGATAGCCTGCGCCTGGCGTTAGCGCCGGATATATCGTTGTAATCTTTCTTCAATCGGATAGTCCCGCTTCAGGTAGATCAACATCCAAACCCACCAGCCGACTACACCAATCAAAAGAATCGCTGCCAGAATTGTCTCCATCTCTGCCTCCCTGGATAGTCTGAAATAGGTGTTTCAGACCGCCCGCGGCGGTCTCCACCCGACGGGGAGCAAAGCGCTCCTCGCCCGGCGGAGAAACCGCCGGAGCGGGGAGACAGAGATGAGACTTATTCAGGTCCTTCGGCGGCGCTTCCGCCAGTTACACCGCAGGGACTTGCACCCTGTGTCGCACTCTGCCGGTGCTTACCATTCCTCCGCCCAAAGCGGATCACCTTCGCTCACTTCCGCAAATTTACCAGCAATCAATGTTTCTATGTCTGTGGCACAGCCGTGCTCTGCCACATGCCTACAGTCTGCCACCAGCACTCTGCGCTCCTCTACATTGCGGGCTACCAGCGCGGCACGACCGCCGTTGAGTTCCGCGTTCATGCGCCATTTGGCGTTCCCCTCATGCAGGCGCGTACCGGTCTCCACCTCAACATACAGCCTCTGCTCGTCTTTGGTGATGACCAGATCGGGACGTGCCTTACCCTGCACCTCGGGCAAGACCTCCACCGTCCAGCCCCGCAGGCGCGCCGCCACGGCAAACAGCAGTACCGCCAGCGTATGCCCTTCCTGCTTGCCGCCTTCGTGCAGATGGATCAGACGCTCCCAGTCGCTTTCCACCACCTGCCAGCCCAGCGCACGGCAGAATTGCCTGCCTTCTTCCGACAGCCGCGCTAGCGCCAGCCGGGTGGGCAGGTTCCCCGTCACCTGCAAAGTGAGGGTTTGCCGCACGATCAGCCCGCTTTCCTCCAGCGCCTCAAACACCCGCCGGATCGAGCCACTGCGGTACTGCGCCCCGGTGGCATCGCCCACGTAGCGCCCGATCTCCACCTGTACCGAGAGACCCTCCGCCATGCACTTCAGCACCATGCCCCGGCGCTTCAGGTGCAGTTCGGCATCCGCCTTGCTCATCTCCGTCCGCACCTGCCAGCGGTGCTCAAACGCTTTTGGAATCTTCGGCAGGACAAAATCCGCCATGCGCCCGTTCGTCTGCGGCTGTGATGGACCGGAAGGCAACAGCGGATTGTCCCGCTCCACCTTGTGCTGGTAGGGCGAGTATTCCGCCAGCAGTTGCCTTGCCTGCGCCAGGTCCCGCTCCAGCGCGGCAACCTTTGCCTGCAAGGCGGCAATCTCCGCCTGATGACCGTTCCCGTTGCCGTTGGGTTTGCCCCACCCATCCCCCTGCGGGGTGAGCGAGACCGCCAGGAAGAAGTTGCGCCAGTCCTCCGGCTTCCACGAACCCGGTGCGGACGGGTCGAGTTGGCGCATCTGTTCGAGTTTCTCCCCCGCCAGGCGGTACGCCAGTTCGGTCAGCACGCCGGTCAGCGCCCGAGCGCGCTTCTCCGCCAGATCGCGAAAGTTGCGCTCGGCTGTGAGAAGGTCGTCCAGCATCCGCAGACGCAGGTCATCCACCATCGCCCAGCGCCTCCAGCGCCGCCTGCACCGCTTCTACCGCGGCGTTGTAGTCGCCGATACCGCTTGCCCAGTCCAGCACGGCTTGCGCGGCATCCGCCACTTTCTGCCGTTCATCCGCCAGAGTTTCCACCTTCCCGTCCGTCAGGTCGCGGCGCACGCCCTGCACCACCACCTGCGCCCGTGCCGGGTCGGCTTCTCCCGCCAGCAGTTCCGCCAAACGGTTAGCATCTTCCAGCAACAGCAGGCGCTCGGCGCGGTAGGCTTGCTGGAGTTTGCGCACCTGCCATTCCTGCCAGGTGAGCAAGCGGTTGCCCGCAGGGGTGAACGCCCGTCCGAGGAACATCAGCCCCAGCAAAAGCGCCAGCCCGATTCCAGCCAGCGCCAGGTTGCCTTTTTTCACTCCACTCAGATCAATCTCCATCGGGTCCTCCTATACGGTTGTGGTCGAGGGGTGCGCCCCCAGTGAGCGCCTGCCCTCCCTTGCCGACCGCTCGCCCCTGGATGGGGCTACCACAGAAGCCGCGAGAACACCCGGGTAATTCCGGCGTAGTAGTTCACCAGCGCTTCCATCAGCAGTCGTCCCACAATTACCGTGAGTGTCATCCGAACGAGCAGCGCCCACATCGCGCCTGCCAGTGATTTCGTCATCGCTCACCTCCACGTCAGGGGAGTGTGAGCACCTGACGCCCCAGTGACGTCAGACTGCCCCGGGGATCAGTCCAACGTCACTGCACACCGGCAAAGCGCATTTTGACGTTCGTTGTGGTTCGGATGGTCACCTCCTGTCCTGCCAGCATCGTCAGCGGTACGCGCGCCTGTGCGCGGCATTCCGCCCGTCCGTTCTCCCAGTCTAACTGCACGGACAGGGTCGGGTAGTACTTCACCGCCGTCTTCTCCGCCAGCATCTGGTAGAACGTGTTCTGCGCCCGTCCCACCAGATACCAGTTCGCCAGATAGCGGTCGTCCTTGATCCTCTGCCAGGTCAGGCGGTCAGACACGCTCCACGACGCATCCTCACAGGCAGCATCCGCGGCGGTCATCAGGCGTCCCTGCACGTACAGCAGGCGGACACCGTCTCCCACCAGCAACATCAGGGGGAGCACTACAACCGCCATCAGCACCGCCACCCACGCCAGGGTTGAGCCTCTTTCGCGCTCTCGAATGCGCATCACCAGCCCTCCTGACGGAACGTAGCCCGTGCAATCCCTTGAAATTGCGATGGCGTCCCTACCCCGAACAGGCCGGCCAGCCCGCCGAAGTAGTTGGGTACGCGGTAGGTGACCGCCACCTCAATGCGGCTGCCGGGTTGTCCGCCGCCGCTCACGCTCACCGTGTAACTGCCCACCTTCACCGCCGCCAGTTTTCCCTGTGCCGCCGAAGCCGCCACCTGGGCTGGTGAACTCTGCGCCACGCTTCCCATGCGCGCACCGTAGTTTGCCGCATTGGCGGCGTTTACCGCCGCAAAGCCGAGGATCGCCAAATTCACCAGCCCAATGGACACCAGCAGGACAACGGGCAGGGCGAAGGCGGCTTCGTCCAGTTCCGCACGTTTCGAGAACAATCGCGAGAGCAACCGTCTCATCCCTGCCCCCCTTTCCTTACCCGCCCAGTTGCGACGCCAACTGCTGGAATTTGGCGGCAATCGCCTGCCCCAGCGGGGACAAGCCCACGATAGCCGCAATCACGAACAGGGCGATCAGCAGCGCCTTCTCGTCCAGTTCGGCGCGGGCAGATTGAAGACGTACATACAGTTTGGCTAACATACAAAAACCTCCTTGAATTGAATTTGGATTAAAGCAAAACGAGCACCACCCCGGGAAGGGGCTTTGGTGCACGTCTGCCATAAGCATACCAGAATCAAACCGTTTGTGCAAGTTATCAAGTTGTAATGCGCATTTTTTGCCCCTTACGAGGGCAAAAATGCCCTGTTTTCGTGCGTTTTTGGCACTTTTACGCATTACAACAGCACTTGTATTGATTGTTTTTACCCCAGCAACAGCCACCCCACCGCTCCCACCACAAACCCCACATACCCCGGCATCCGGTGCTCACGGCGCAAGATCCGCCAGAGCAGATACACGGCACCCGCCCCCAGCCATGCCAGCAGGTATAGCCGCGGGTCAAACAGCGCCATGGCTACCAGCCCTTTCATGTCCCCGCCGGGCAGTACCCCCAACAGGGTGAGGACAACGGTGACAACTGCCAGCGCCCACGGCAACCACCCATCAGGCATAACCACACGGTACACCAGCCCCAATCCCACCGCAGGCAGGGTCAGTCCGTCCGGCACTTCCCGTCTGTGCAGATCATGCGCGGCACATACGGACAGCCAAGCTACAACACCAACCTTAATCGCTATCCCGATTGACATGATATGTACCACATGATATACTCAAGGTGTGATCAAGTCCTTTCACGACCGCCACACGGAAAACTTGTTCAAGGGACAGCGTCATCCGTATTTGCCCGCCGAGCTGCAACGTGCTGCCCTGCGCAAACTGCTCATCCTGGATGCTGCTGCCAGCCCAGAAGACCTGCGCGTGCCTCCCGGAAACCGCCTGGAGAAACTGCGCGGTGATCGAGAAGGACAATACAGCATCCGTATTAACGACCGCTACCGCCTGTGCTTTATCTGGCAGGACGGAGACGCCTACGAGGTTGAAATTGTTGACTATCACTAGAGGTATAAAATGACCCGCGAAATTCCACCTATTCATCCCGGTGAGATACTGCTGGAAGAATTCCTCAAACCGCTGGGCATCAGCCAGAATGCACTGGCACGCGCTCTGCGCGTACCGCCGGATCGCGTCAACGCCATTGTTCAGGGCAAGCGCAGCATCACTGCCGATACCGCCCTGCGTCTGGCGCGCGCTTTCGGCACCACTCCGCAGTTCTGGCTCAACCTGCAAGCGCATTATGACCTGGAAATAGCCCAGGAGCGTCTGGAAGACCAGATCGAGCGCGAAGTGCTCCCCCTGATCTAACGCCCCCATACCGCCTCTATTGCCGGAGTGCCGTTGCGCGCCCAAAACAGGTTCAGAGCGGGACCCGGATCACGCTTGCTCTGCACGCGGTAGTGCCCCACCACGTGCTCGGCGTCCACCACAAAGCCCCAGCGCCGGGCAATGTCCTCCACCAGCCGCTTGAGCGCCTCGCGCTGTGCCTCCGGGTAGTCCTCCCACCATCTCCAGCCAAATGCCATCCCGTAGTCCTCGTACACCAGCCCCTGCCAGTTCTGCGGTACTTTGCCCAGGTTCACCAGTTCAATGCCCACCGTGTGGGTTTCAGGCTTGCCGTCCCCGCACAGGAACGCCGGGCAGGATGAGACACACCCCTCCGCCCCGCAAGCCACGTGATACGCCACCACCCGCTCCGGCACTAACTGGTACACCGTCCCGTCGCGGTCAATCACGTAATGCGCACTGACGCGGCTCTCGCGATCGCGCAAATGCGCCAGCGCCCCCGCCAGTTCCCCTTCGGTGGCGTGCACCACCACCGCCTGCGGGCGGTTCTCTCCGCCGTGATTGCAGGACGGGAGCACCTGCGCGTCGGGATAGTCCGGGACAAACCCTGTCCCCCGCCTGCACCCCTCCAGGTAGATGGTCACGGTATCCGGTGTGGGTGTGGGTGCGGGTGTGACCACCACAGGCGTCGCTATCGGGATGAGGGTCGGCGTGGCGGTCGGCAGGGGTGTGGGGGAGAGGGAAGGCAGGGCTTGCGCCGCCACCATTCCCTGCCCGGGGACGTGCACCAGCCCCCACACCCCGCCCACCAGCAGGATCAGCAGTCCTGCCAGAAATACGCCAAACTTCGCCGGTGAGACGATCTCTACCTGCATTACCGCACCTGCATCGCCACTGCCTGCTTCGGCGTCTGCGCCGTCTGGAACAGCCCCTGCACCTCACGCCCATCCTTCAGGTGCACCGTAAAGGCGTACCAACTCCCCGCCTGCAACGGTTGACGCGGGACGATCATCACGGCTCCCTGTGCCCATAACGCCGTGCTCCCCTCCATCTGCACCTCCGGATTGGGATGGGTGTAGGTCTCGGCGGCAATCACGCAATGCTCCAGCACTTCAGTACCGCGATTGAAGGTGCTCCAATCCACTTCTACCGCCCCCTCACCGAACGCCGCGATCAGCACCGTGCCCGTCGGCGCAGTGTAGCCCGGGCAGGACGTCAGCGGGTCGGGAATGCCCCGCCCGTCGTAGGTCAGGTACTCCACCGTCTTTCCCCAGCCCGGGAACACCCAGGGAGTTGTGCTTTTGCTGTAATCCAGCCCGTGAAAGACGTCCAGCGCCGCCGCCGAGAAGACCCCGCCCCAGATGTCCGCATGGCGGTAACTGCCAAAGCCCACCTCCACCAATCGCGGGTCCAGCGCATACAGCGCATGGAACGGCGAAACCATCATCGCGTCAACCATCTGCTCGTCCGAGGGGTACACCTCCGCTCCCAGGCTCACCACTCCCGCCTGTCCGCAGAAGTCGCCCTCTGCGGTGTAGTTCGGCAGTTGGGGGTCTTCCACATGCCCCAGCAGGGCGTTCTGTGCCGTGTAGCGCGCATGTGCCCGACAGCCCGAGTGCAGTTCCAGATTACCCCGCACCGCCGGTACACCAGCCAGCCCTCGCCATGCGTTCAGCCGGTTAATGGCAGACTGTGGGTCGTAGGGCGGAATCACCACGGCGTTCGGCTGAAGCACCAGCGGTAAAAAGACACGATGTACCGCAGAATTCCCCGTTTGCGGCTGGAGAAACACCACCAGCACGCTCACCGGCTCCAGTCCCGTCCCCTGCCGTGCCGCGCTCTGGTAGCCTGCGGCACGGATCGTAAACTCATACGCCTCCAGCCGCGGTACTACCATGACAAAGGCTTGTCTGTTCGGGTCGTACACCCCGGACGCGGTACAGGCGTCCGCAGGCAAGCCCTCGCACAGAACATTCTCCACCTCTGCGGTGGTGAGAATTTCCTGCGTATCCGCCGCCCGCACGCTCACCCACACCTCCACCGTCGGCAGGCTCTGCGCATGGATCGGGGACACTCCCAGCATCAGCAGGGAGAAAAGCGCCATCAGCAACAGGACTTTCCTGCCCATCTTCTACCCCTCCAGGAAGACGGTCAATATCGGATTCAGCGCCGCAAACAACAGCAGCGCCACAAACGGCACGAAGAAGAACATCGCCACCACCAGCACCAGGCGGCTGTCCAGTTTTTCCACCTCGCTTTGCAGTTTGGCGCGGTACTCCTGCCCCAATGCCCGGGCAATTTCGCTCATCAGCGCCGCCCCGGCTACGCCCTTACTCGCCACCAGATCCAACTGACTGCCGAAAGCGTGCAGGGCAGGAATGCCGCTTTGCGCCATCACCTCGACCAGCGTCCCGGAGATGGGCTTGCGCGAAAAGAGCGGTCTGCCCGTCCCGCGGCTCATCTCCACCGCCTCACGCAGAAGCGTTGAAAGTGGACCCGGAATCGCCGCCGCCCGGCTCACCGCCACGTCCGGGGCTGTGCCCGCCGCCAGTTCGGCGGCAATCAGCGCCGCCGTCTCCGGCAGGGTGCGGAACACCCGCTTGCGCACGGTGTTTGCCTTACTGCGCAGGCGCACCAGCGGGTAGGCAAATGCCCCCACGGGAAGCAGGAAACTCACCGGCGCAGGGTTGACCAGAATCACCAGCGCCGCCAGTCCTGCAAACAGCAGTCCCTGGAACACCACCCCGCCCAGCGACTGCCCGACGTACTGCCCGCCGCGCTGCGCCCAGCGCAGGTGATCCTCCCACGTTTTCACCGAGAGCAGTTTTCCCGCTACCGCCTCGCCGATTTCTTCCTGCTTCGTCTTCTTCTCCGTGCGTTCGGCGTAGTATTCACTCAAGGCTTTGGCGGCTCTGCCCCCGCCCAACTTCACGTTTTGCGCCACGCCCCACACCAGCAGGGCTAACGACAGCGGAAACAACCACGTGCTGATTTCCATCCCTCACCTCCGCTCCATGAAGAAGTCCCGCAGTGCCTCAAAGGTGTACCCCAGGGCAAAGCCAATCGAAAGCCCCAGCACCAAAAATCTCACCGCTTCGCTCATTCCATCACCTCCCGAATCATGTCGCCGATCACGTTCCAGCCCAATGCCGCCCACGCCAGGGCAATGAGCAGTCCTACCTGCACCGCCGGGGTGTTGAACAGTCCTCCGCCCGCGCCGCTCGACATGGCTGCCACCAGCGAGCCGCCCAGCGCGAGCAAAATCACCCGCACCGTCCCCCAGGCACCGTCCGCCTTCGCCGCGGCCATGGCGCGCCCTTCGAGGATGGATGCCAGGTTATCGCTGGCTAACCGGAAGGCTTCCACGTACCCGCTCCCGCCGGTCTCCCACAGGCGTTCCAACTCCATCACCGCCAGCATCAAGGACGGGGAGATGGCTGCGGCTTCTTCGCGCATCTCCTCCAGCCCTTTGCGTCCGCCGGTCTGCATTGCCGAAAGCAATCGCTTCATCCATGCCTGAAGCGGTCCCGCCGGATCCAGCGAAGCCGTGACGTCCGCCACCGCCTCCGGCACGTTGGGCGTTGCCTGAATCGTCGCGCTCATGCGCAACAGAAACGTCGGCAGTTCCTTCTCCAGCGCCATGCGCATCTTGCTCCACGCGCCGTTGACCTGCCCGCTCACCACCACCCAGCCCAGCACCGGCGCCAGCAGGTACAGCGGCAGGGGCACGCCCAGGAACATGAGCACCAGCAGTGCCGCCAGCGCAACAACCGCCATCGCGCCGTAGTAGTACAGGCTTTCCTTCCCGACTACATTCAGACGATATTGCATCGCCGCCAGGCGCACTTTGTGCTCGAACGACCCCGTGCGGATGGGTTTCTCTTCCTGCGGGGTGAGCGGCTGGTAGTAGTCCGCCAGGGTCTTGGCGGCTCGTCCGCGGTTTTTCGCCACCGCTTCCAGGGCGTAATAAGCCAGCGCCGCCAGCGATACCGCCATGAGAATCTGCGACACCATGTGCATCATCCTGCACCTCCTCTCCGGCGGCTAATCTCCGCCATCTGTGCCTCTCCCGCCTGGTACAACCGGCGGAAGGTCACATTGCCCGCTTTGAGTTCGGGGTTCACCTCCCACACCCCCAGCACCTGCCGCCGTCCGTCCTTCCAGCCCACCTGCACCACCAGGTCTACCGCCATGGCGAACATCTCCTTGGCGGCTTCGATGCGCACCTGCGCGTCTGCCCACATCAGCACGCCCAGGCGGTGGATGGCGGCTTCGGGTCCTTCGGCGTGCAGGGTGGACAGCCCCGGGTGATCCGACATCTGCGCGCGGAACAGTGACAGCGCCGCCGTTCCCGTGCGCACTTCGCCCACGATCAGCCAGTTCGGCGCCATGCGCATGGCGTCATCCACGCCGTCCGACAGGCTGTACCCCGGCACGTCGCTCCCCACCACCTGCGGACGGGCTTCCAGCGTGACCACGTTGGGGTGCGGCAGCCAGATTTCCTCCGGGTCTTCAATCTTCACAATGCGGGCTTCTTTCGGTATCCCGTGCGCCAGTGCCGAGAGAAAGGTCGTTTTGCCGGTTGCCGTGCCGCCGATCACCAGCACCCGCAAACCGCCTGCCACGCCTTCCAGCATGGCGTCCATCACCGGCTGCGGGCAGGCGTTCCACGCCACAATCTGCTCCGGCGGTACAGGGCGCGGCTCGAACAGGCGAATGTTCACCGCTGGATACCCCAGCCCGGGCGCAAGCACCGGGTGGACAATCTTCACCCGCGCCCCGCCCATGCCTTCCATGCGCGGCAGTTTGGCGTCCACCGAGGGTTGGGCTTCACTAATCGCCCGCCCAATCGGCGCAAGCAGTGCCTCCACACTGCGCCACACCTCATCCAGTCCCGGCTGGCGGTTGTACTTCTCGAAAAAGCGCTCCCCCTTGCGCAAAATCCAGATCGTCCCGTCGGGGTTGAGGGTAATTTCGCTCAAATCCGTGCGCGCCGGGGGGAGCAGTTCATCGAACGCTCCCAAGCCCCCAATGCGCGCCGCAACCGATTTTGCCAGTGCCGCCTGCAACTGCGGGGTGAGCGACACGCCCAGGCGGCTTGCGGCACTCGCTACCGCCGCCTGTGCTCTGGACTGCATCTGCTGGCGGTCACGAAGCACAGCCAGCGGCAAACTTTTCAGTTCCCCGGACGCCAGTTCCACAATTTTGGCTTCCTGTTCCGGGGTGGTTTGGGCTATCAGTTCCAGCCAACTCATACCTTCACCCTCACGCCGAAAATCTCAAAAGTTTTCTTGCCGTTCCCGTTCTGCGGTGTCTGTTGCGCTCCCTGCGGCGAGAACAGCGCATCCGCCAGCGGCTTCAAGCCGCGTGCAAAGGCATCGCTCACGTTCATTGGCAGTTTGCGCCCGTCCTGCGCCTCTCCCACCCGCGGCTCATCCGGGATCTGCGCCACCACCGGCGGGAAGGGTCTGCCGAGCAGGGCCGAGGCGGCTTTGTGCCATTCGTCCAGCGCCATGCGCCCGCCTGCACGGTTCAGCACCACGTACACCCCGCTCGCGGGAATGTGGTGTTCCCCCGCCAATCGCTCCACCACCGTGCGGTAGGCTTCCACCGTGCGCATCACCCCCTCCAGCGAGGGACGCGCCACCAGTACCAGAGTGTTAGCGGCGGCTAATGCCGCGCTCGCCAGTGCTGTCGGGGGCGCATCCAGCACGATGACCGCGTAGCCCATGTAGGCGGCGGTCAGCACCAGTTTGGGAAGGCTCTCCGGCGCATCCAAGGGGGTGTTAATCGCCCGCGCTTCCGAAAGCACGTCCGGGAAGCCCGCCAGCACGTCCAGCGTGTCCACCTTCTGAAGTGCCAGTTTCAAGCCCTCGGCGGTCGGATTGGCGCGCCAGTGGTTGAGATTCGGTTCGGGCTTCAGACCCAGAATCAGCGGCAGGTCGTCCGGTGCGCCCATGCCCACCAGCAGCGTGGGCAAGCCGCGCCGCGCGGCTTCATACGCCAGGTTCGTGGCAATCGTGGTCTTGCCCACGCCGCCAGCCTGATTCCACACCGCCACCACCCGCAAGCCCAGCGGCTGACCGCCGCCCATCCCCTGCGGGCGATTCCACAGGGCTTCCATGCCTGCGTTCAGGCGCGCCTGCCACTGTGCGGTTGCCGCGGCGTACATCTCACCCACGATCGCCATCAGGTTGATTTCACCCTTGTACACGCCCTTCACGCAGGGGATTTGCGCCACGCTGTCCATGGCTTCGCGGCTGGCTTCCATGGGAAGCAGGACATACGCCGCACCGTGATAGCGCGTCAGGTCGTCCAGCAGGGGTTGAGGACCCGGGTAAATCCCCGCATCCAGCACCAGCACATCCGGGTTGGTCACCAGTTTGCTCTTCAAGTCCTGCGGATCGCTGGCTTGCATGGCTACCCGGAAGCGGGCATCCGCCGCCAGCGCCGTGTACCAGGCTTGCAGGCGCGGGATAGACCCCGCCAGCAAGACCGTTACCGCATCCGCCGATTGCACCAGGTTGTTGGCGTTCCACATTGCGCACCTCCTAGGGTTTGGCGGTTGGTTCAGGGGTTGCAGTCATTTTTTCTGCTTCCGCTTGCACTTGCGCTGTACCGGTCGGCGTGGGTGTGTAGGTCGCATTGGGCGTCACCGCCAGCCCCTGCAGGGCAATGCCGCTCGTCTGCACGTCCTGCGCCTGCTCCGGCTCCAGCACCAGCCCAAACTGCGCTCCGTTCGCCGAAAGCGCCGGGAGCACGTCCACCAGGTACACCGGTTTGTTCTCGCTCACTGCTCCCTGCAGGGAGAAGTCGTACACTACCGTTTGAGCATCCACGGGAATCGCCAGCACGACCAGCCCTTTGGCAGATCCGCCCGTGTCCACCGGTGCGGACGAACCCCCGCCGAACAGTCCTCCACCGGCTTGCGGCGTGCCCTGCGGAGAAGCCGCGGTTTCCTCGCGCTTGAACGCCGGATCCACCCACAGCACCCGCAGTCCGCCCGCCAGGTACTTGGCAAAGGTCTGCTGGTTGGTGTTCACCACGACCGTCAGCCCCACGCGGTCGCCGGGCTTGAGCAGTCCTGCCAGCCCCTGGGACGCGCTCACCGAAAGCGCCACCGCCCGCTCGTTGGGCTGGAGTTCCAGCACTTCCCCGCCGAGGTGCGCAGGCAGTACCGGATCACCTGCACTGCGCGCCACCCGCAGGCGCTGACCCACCAGCGCGCTCACCTCACTCACTGCCCCCTGCGGCGCAAGGCTCTTGGGCAGTTCCTTGACGGTCAAATCCGCCTCGGACAGCAGCCGTCCCTGCGGCAAGTCCACTGCCGCCACCACCACCGTCACCTGCGGTTCGGGCTGGTTCATTGCCAGCGCCACTGCAAACACGACAATCGCCAAAAGGATGGGTAAAAACTTCTTCATGCTTTTTCTCCTTGTGTGTGTTGAGTTTGTTTTTGTTTTTGAACGGCAATCCAGGCGGCTAAATCGCCAATTTCCCGAAAGCCGTAATCCAGCAGTTTCGTCTCGCCGTTCTGACGCTCCAGCACCAGCACGAACACCGTATCGTTGAACGCCGCCCGCCGCTGGTTGAGCGCTTCCAGCACCCGCTCCAGTTCATCCGTGCTCATGGTGTTCCTCCCTGTGTCGGGCGCTCCAGCGTCTTCACCGGCGGAATGTAGAGTTCCGGTGTGGGCGTTGCGTTCGCCCCCAGCGTGCTCTGCGGGGTGGTTGTCGCCTCACCAGTCGGGGTGGGCGTCCACGTGGCTACCTGCTCCCACCATCCCGGAGTGCGCGTCACCGTCGCGGTGCGCGTGGCAAGGCGCACGGTCTGTATCTCTCCCCTCTCTGTTTGTTTCAACAATTCGACGCTCATGAGCAGTCCTGCCGTCAATACCGCCAGGATGACAAAAATGCCCCACTTTCTCATAACACAATCCTCCCCAACTTTGCCGCAATCTCTTCGTCCGTAGGCTCAGGCGCTACCACCGCCAGCGGGCGGAACAGGAAGGGCTGTTGCATCTCCCGCTGGAAGGCATACGGGAAGCGCCCAAGGAACATGCCGATCTGCAAGTCCGCCAGGAAGCGCCGCCACGGCTCATCCACAAAGCCCTTCTCACTGCGGGCAATCCCCGAAAGCACAATGTCCTTGTCTTTGGGGTTCTTGAGGAAGCCCACCACCAGGTTGTTGCAGGACGAGATGATGTCCTGCGGGATGAGTGATGGGGCTTGGGTGATGACGTGCAGGCGGGCTTTGTACTTGCGCGCGTCGCGGAACATGTCGCCAAAACGCTGACTCAAGCTCACCCCCCCGCTCTCGTCATCGCCGCCCCCGGCGTCCACTCCGCCGAAAATCTTGTTGGCTTCCTCGAAGAAGATTTGCAGGATGGGTTCGTCCGTGTTGACCTCATGCACCCGCCGCGCCACCATGTCGGTGTACAGGTGCCAGCCTGCCCAGCCCAGCAGGAAGGCTTTGCCGAAATCATCCAGGAACATACCGCCCTCGATGATGGCTACCCCCCACGGCTTTGCCAGGTCTTCCATCGGCACGCAGTCGGGTCCCGCCGAAAACTGCGCCGCCGCCGCACCCTGCACCAGCGCATTCATGCGGTACAGGATGCCCTCCAGCACCCCCGTCAGCATGGTGTCTCGCGGATTGACCCGCGACAGTTTCTCTTCCACCTGACGGTACAGCGTGCTCAAATCCACCTTGCTGGAGCGGTACACCGCCACCCTCTGCCTCTGCTGGATGGACAAGTCCCCCAGCGGCGTCCCCGCAGGTGCTTCGGCAAGGTCTGCTTCCTCCGCCTGCACCACACCCCACAGCGGATCGCCGCGCACCTCGCGGTCATCCACCAGCACCCCGGCTTGCAGGTACACTGCCCGCAGGGCGTCCAGCAGTTCCTGCTTCTGCCGCTTCACGCCCAAACGGGCAACGCTGCCGAAAATGTCCGCAAACGCCCGCCACTGCGTTTCGGGATTGATGTTCCGCCCAATCTGCAGAGGATTCCAGCGCAAAGGACGCGCGGCAGTCGGCCACAACTGGCGGATGTCCACGTGCCCTTCCAGCCCCGGCGCGTTGAGCAAACTGCGCCAGCCTGCGCCGAAATCCAGCACTACCGTGCGCAAGTGCCACTTGAGGGTGGTCTCGTATGCCAGACGCATGGCGGCAACCGATTTCCCGTACCCGGTGTCGGCGGCAAACATGGTGTGGAACAGGCGTTCGGCATCCAGCCGCACCTGCGCCCGCGTCAGGTCGCGGGTCAGCGGGCTGTACTGGTGTCCCAGCACCACGTCCCCGGGCATGTCGGGGTAGAAGGTCAGCCCTTTGGGAGTGGGGGCAATCGTCACCACGGCGGTGCTTTCTTCCACCAGCCCCGGCGCGGTGTACGCCGCCAACTGCCCCGCCGTCAGCAGTGTGCCGTACTTCGTCCACAACACCCCGCCGAACAGGTCACCGTCATGCTCGTTGCAGGGCGTGAACGACAGGGCGTATTCGCGGATTTTCGGGTCGTCCACCCGCACGGTGAGCACCGGTGTAGGCACGTTCGTGCCGTGAAACGCCTGGCTGACCAGCGTCTCGCCAGCCCGTGCACCTTCATCCGTGTCCACCAGAAGCATGGCATCGGTCATGAAACCGCCCTCTGCCGCCGCCTGATTGACCAGTCCCTCAAACTGCCGCAGGATTTCCGTGAGGCGATCTGCCACGTCGTCCTCGGTCTGCCAGGACCGCCCTACGTTCACCCCCGGCACAAGCCCGGTGGAGAACCCGCCGGTGAAGCCCTGTGCCGCACTGCGGGCAATCCCCTGCCCCACGCTCTCGCCCTCGGCGTAACTGCGCCCGAACTGCTCGCTTTTGGTATCCGTCGTGCCCCACGATTCGCTCTTGCCGGTGGTGTGCGCCCACATCTTGCTCCACGCCCAGCCTTCGCTTCCACCCACGGTATCCGATGTGCCGTGAGTCTCGCTGTGCCCGGTGGTTGTGGTGGTGGACGAAAACGATGATCCACCTGAAGCAGAAGTAAACGCCACCCCACTGCTCCATCCAGAGGTGTCAGCAGTCCCGCTCGAACTGCTGACAGCAACACTACTGGACATACCGCTGGTAGTGCTCTCGCTCGTCCCGCTCGTGCCGGTGTAACTTTCCGTAACCCCCGAACTCCATCCGCCGCCAACACCGAGGACTTTGGCGTCAGCCGAATAATTTGTTCCCATGCTTGCGCCGTGAGACAAACTTTCACTTGTCCCGCTGGTCATGCTCTCGCTCGTTCCGACCGAGAGCGTAGTACCACCGCTTGCACTCTCGGTATGTCCCCCGGACACCCCGCTGGAGATGGACATGCCGCTCATCCACGAACTGCCGCTCCCTTCGCTGTGGCTGGTGGCGGTCGAATCGGTCGTAGCGTGGCTTTCGGTGTGGCTCCACGATGTCCCCACACTGTGGGTCTCGCTCCCGCCGGTCGTCCAGGCTTCGCTTGTCCCAACCGCGTGGCTGTCCGAATGCGCCTGTCCCCAGCCGTGCGTTGTCCCCTGTGCGGTGCTGTGGGCAACTGCCTGTGTGCCGCCCTGTCCGCCGCTCACCGCCTGTCCCAGGGCAGCCATCAGCGGGATGCCCATGGAAAAGCCGATGTTCACGCTCCCCCGCCGCCTGCTGGCGAAATTGCTGGCTACCTGCGCCACTTCCACCAGCGCACGGGAGAGGCGCTTGCGGTCAATGTGCTCCGCCGTCACCTGGAAGACAAAATCCTGCCGCAGTTTTGCCAGTCCCCGGAACAGGATTTCGTTCTGTTCCTCCGCCAGATCGTCCTCGGCGTAGTCGGGCAGATTGCCGTCCGCACCCAGTCCGCGCTTGGATGCGCGCGGGTCGGGATGCCCCAGCAGGGCAAGGATGTTCTTTGCCCGCTTGCTGACAAATTCCAGATACCACTCAATCCAGCGCAGATCCGGTGAGCGGGTCTGCGATTGCGGGAAGTTTGCCAGCGCCGCCTGCACTGCCGCCGCGCCTTCCAGCGCCATCGCCGCGGCAGTCTCACGGCTTGCCCCCTCACCCGCCGCACCGTACAACTGCACGATACCCACATGGTCGGGGTGGAAGATGCCCAGCGCCGTGTAGATATAGTCCACCCCGGCGTTGTACACCCCGCGCAAAGCCGCCCACTGCCTGCCGAGCGTGTCCGCGTCTTTAGTCACGTCATACGGCACGCTGGCCAACTCCCGAAACGCCACACAGCGGTACTTCTCGCCCTCGGGTGTATCCAGCCGAAACCAGGCATAGCGCAGTACGCCCTCTTCGATGTGCAGTCCGTTGTCCAGTACCCGAATCATGGCTTCCCCCGTGAACGAAAGTGATAGATGATTTCATCCGCCTCACCCTGCACCGGCGGATGCACGAACAAACCCTGCGCCATGAGCGCCAGCACCCCCAGCGGGAACAGGTACAGGGCAATGCTGGCAATGGCTGACAGGTACACCTGCCCCTGCTGAAGCGCCGGGTCGGTCATTGCCGGGACCACCCAGGTGCGGTAAGCGGTGTATCCCAGCCCAACCAGACTGTACAGCCCCAGCCCCCGTACCAGCGTCCAGTGGGTGTTCTGCGGGTTGAGACGTTCCAGTCGTATCGTCAGCAGTCCTGCCAGGATGATCACCAGCAGAAACAGTGCCACCGGGAAGGGAGAAACTGCCCCCGCCACAAGGGAGAGCACCGCCACGCCCAAAGCCCAGGAGCGCTGATTGGCGGGCGCTCGCAGAAAAAACGCCCCCAGTGCCGGTACAAGCAGTACCGTCCAGAGGTTTTCCACCACCAGCCACAACAGGGCAAGCACCCCGTTTGCCAGCCACACGAAAGGCAATGTCCAGTTCACCATATCACTTCCCCAGCGTGCTTTCCAGCAACCAAACCTTGATGGGATTGGGCAGAGTTTTGGTCGTGCACTTGCCGTCCGACTGGCAGGCTCGCACGTGCACGGTGTAATCCCCGGGGTCGAGCGGACGGAAGAAACGGCAGTCCAGTTCTGCATCCGGGGTGTTAGCCCCGGTCAATCCCGGTCCGGTTGAACAGACGCTGTAAGCGTGACCGAAATCCGCCGCCTCGGGGTACTTCGGGTAGGTGTCCTTGACGTGCGCGCCCGGATAGCGCAGTGCCAGTTCGCCGGTGATCCAGTTGATGGAGTTTTGGGTCAGTTCCAGCCAGATGGTGATACTGGTGATGTTTGCCCGTCCGCTTCCGCAGGCGGTATCCTGCCCGCCGTGTGCCTTGATGTCGTTGACCGTCATCCCCAGGGCTTCCCCATACGGCGGCTGTTCCTGCCCCCACGGGATGGGGAAGGGCGGATCTACCGTGTAGGTGTCGTCTATCGTGGGCGGGGCGTATTCCGGAGTGCACCCTCCGCCACTGCCGGATGAGCCAGAACAGCAGGTGGAATTTACCCAATGATCTACAAGTACGCACCGACCACCAGATAGAGAAGGGGCTTTAGCATTAAATTGAGTCACGCCGTTGCTAATTCTTGTACTAACGGGAGCACCATGCCAATCCGTGACATTGCAATTCGTACTATTGCTACACGTTACAGGTGATCTGCTAACAGAGTTACTACAATCACAATATTTTTGCCCATTACGATCCGTTCCAGTGGAACAAGGACTGGAGTAGTATTCAATGCCAGACGTTGACCCACAACACTTATTTGTTCCACACCACAAATCCCGCGGTGTATTGCATGTCTGCGCCACCGCGCACTGTGCCTGCGGGAACAGAGCGATACCAATCGCAATAAGCAAGCCCATGAGGGTTGCTTTCCACCACTTGGACAGCACAAAACGCCAGTTGATGTTCATCTTTACCTCCTACGGCAATAAAATAGGCTCATTTGGGTAATCGGAAAGAATTCCCATAACCACCCAGTCCTCTCGAAACTTCAAGGTTGCTCGTCGGGTAAAATCTGAAACAGATTGACGTTTCTCTAATTCAGCCCCAACATCGCAAAATACAATTGCATCACTTCGTGTAGAATGCTGGAAAACGTCTTTACATTTATCCCAATGCACCTGTAGATCTCTGGATACAAAACCATCCCCGTAAAAATTCACCCCCACAAAACTGCCTTTGGGAAACCTTATAGCAACATCTTCTTGTGCCTGTTTTTGAGAAAAGTCTTTACCTTCCCAAAATTCATTTCCCAGTAAGTAAAAATATTTTTCTTGGTTATATATGCCATAAGCAACCTTCACGGTTGGTACTCCAAATCCAAAATAGATATAGTCGTATACTACAAGGTAATCCACACGAATCACATGTTGTTCAGAGTAAACCTCAATGCTCCCTGTTTCCCCAGTAGAAACTAGGCTCGATATAACAATCCTTGGCTCTGGTATCGTTTGCCACGAAGATTGTTTTACATAGTTTGAAAAATGCTCATGAATTGTCTTGGCTGTATCAATATCTGCCGTTGGCATGAAGCGAACTTCCTCCGTTGGCGTCGCCGTCGGTCTCGGCGTGGGGGTTGGTGTCGGCGTTGCCATGAGTCCACACCCAGCCAGTAAAAGCGAGATAAGTAGAAAAACCAATTTGTGCATCCTTCACCTCAGTATGTCCTGGCATTAACAAAAAAAACCCACACCCGAAGGTGTGGGCGCTTTACAAAGCGTTGACCACCCGTCACCGGGCTATGGGTTCATGTCTGCCCAAAGAATACCAAAAAAATCAGCCTCACGCAAGTGAGGCTGACCAAAAGCAAACCAAAAGGCGACAATCGTCTTACTGGACATTCTCCGGCACTACTGCCCAAACGCGGATAAAGCCGTCAGAATAATTTGCAACAAGAAAACGTCCTTTGATAAAAACAAAGTCTAACATATTTGCAGTGTCCAATTCTGGACAAAAGCCATTGAAGATTGTGCATAACGCAATTGCTGTGCGAGACATTCCACTGCAACCTTCCAGAGATTTATGTTTCTGGAGTTTTCCATCGCTAATCTCTGCGTAACCATCTTGGGAGAAAAGATACACCTTTTCTCCCCATGAATAAAAATCAAAGCCAGCAACCCGATAAAGAAGTTTTCCTGTTAGTTTATCAAAAACAGCGATCTCGCTACTTTGTGGAGACTCTGCCGCCCATACTATAAGCAAACCCACTACTATCTTTGCATTTGGAACAGCAAATGAATGCCCGGAATATTGCAAAGGTATCGTTTTCTCTTCGTGAACTAAAGCCCACCGAGGGGAAAACTGCAAAGTGTATTTTTCTAAATTCTCATCGTAAACAGGAATCTCCTTAATCGGTAGATCAAAAGACTGAAAATCACAATTTTGATAAATGCAATGTACGATTCCAAAGCCCAATTCGTATCCTAAAACATATAAATCTAAACGATTGTCCGTGTCAATCTGTGCAGAAATTTTGTAGTGGTACATCATTGGCATCTCCCCCTCTGCCTTCCAGCGGAAGGTCTGCACCTGCCCCTTGCTCAGGTATGCAAAGCCATCCTGCGCCTCGCTTTGGCTCACCCACTCTCCGCTGGTGATGTCCACCACAATCGCCTGCGCCGGGGTCTGCACATTCCCCTGCCGGTCGTACAGCGGCAGGGTGGTGATCAGCAGTTTGCCCTCCGCAAACTGCACCTGCGGCAGGTAGTAGGTATCCCGCACCTCCCAACCGCTCACCTGGCGGATCAGTTTGCGCTCCGCCACCTGGTACACGTCCACCCGTGCCGCCCGCACCACCGCCGCCAGCGTGCCGTCGGGCGAGAACACCAGCCCACAGCCTTCGTTGACGTCTCCGCACCACGGCAGGGTCTGTTTGGGCAGGCGCTTCTCCCAGCCCTGACCCAACTCCGCAACGGGGTACAACCGTACCGCGCCGTCAAAGACGGTCGCCAGGTACTGCCCATCGGGGGAGAACACCGCACCCATCCCCCGCACGGTATCCAGCAGAGCGCCATCGGCAACACGATACACGTCCAGTTTGTCCGCCTCCACAACCTGCCCGCGCGGTCTCTGCACCGCCAGCAGTGCGCCATCGGCAGAGAGAGCCACTGCCTTCAGCGTCCAGGCATCCCCGGCTTGCAGGTCAAACTCCCGCACCTTCTGCCCATCCCGCGTCCAGACGGTCAGGTTTCCACCGGCGAAGGTGAGCAGGTACTGTCCGTCCGGGGTCAGATCGTAGTCCCGCAGGAATTCCACCTCGAAACCGCCGCTTTTGGTCTGCGTTTGGGCGTCGTAGAACTCCAGTCCCAGGGTAGTACCCACCACAATCGTCCTGCCGTCCGCCGTCAGGCGGTAGGGAGCGGTGTCCAGCAGGCGTGGGTAGCCGTAGCGGGCAATCTCCCGCAGGCGGTGGACGTTCTCGGTCGTGATGACCTCATACGGCAGGTTGGGTACAGGCGTGCCGTTGGTCACCGGCAGGGTGACAGGGGTCGGCGTCGGGGTAGCGGTAGCGGTCGGCTCCGGGGTTGCCGTAGGCGCAGCGGTTGCCGTCGGCTTGAGAGTAGGGGACGGCGTCGCGGTCGGCAGGACTACGGCAGCCTCAACCGGGACCGCCCCGGAAGCAGAAGACATCCGCAGGACAGAGAGTCCAGCGGCAAATAACAGGATGAGGGGGATGAGGACAAAAAGAATACGTCTCATGCTTCAATCACCAGTTTGATACTCTCCACGATTTTCTCCATCTGGTCATCGGAGACCTGTCCAATTTTGCGCACCAGCCGCTCAACGGCTACCGAGCGCACCTGGAAACAATCTGCGGCGGAAGGTTTTGCTAACCCGTTAGACGGTGTTGGCGCGATATGCACCATCCAGGGCGCAACTTCATAGCGGTCTTTCCAGTCGGTCAGGGGAACCACCACTCGCAAAGGCAGGATGCCCACCAGATCGCTGGAAACGATAATCGCCGGGCGGGTCTTGCGAATCTCCGCGCCCAAAGTCGGGTCAAGGTTGACCAGCCACACCTCACCGCGCCTCATACATCCTCCCGCACCTCTTCGCCGTCCAGAGTGGTAAAAGCGGTCAAGTCCGGGTTGTTGCGGTAATCATCCAGCAGGATTTGCGCCGCTAATTCCATCTGACGGCGCTGACGCTCCCGCAGAGCAAAGCGGATCAGTTCCCGAGCCACCTCGGAAAGAGACTTGCCTTCCTCACGGGCGATCTGCGCCAACAACTCATGCTGTTGTTTTTCGAGAATAATCTGCGCACGGTACAAATTCATGACACACCTCTTTTGTGTTTATATTATACGCACCCAATAGATGTGTCAAGATATTCATCCCCACTTCTCCAGCCAGAAGTGGGACAAATCGCCTGCTTTCGCCTGTTGTGCCAGGGTGCGCAGGTCGGTGGCACGTCCGGGGATACCCATCGCCTTGAGACGCTGCACCATCCACATTCGCGCTGTTGGAGTGGGCACGATCAGGTTGACCTCCCGCATTCTTGCCCACTTGCGCGGCTTCACCCGGGACCGGGTCTCCACCTCGCAGTAATAAAACCACCCTTCGGGTTCGGTCAGTTTCAGGTCGGGCTGAAACCAGGGCGTTTCCTGCGGGTCAAACGGCATGACGTCTGCCTTCCACCCTCGTAATCGCGCCTGATAGGCTGCCATCAGCACCAGGGCGGCATGGCGGGTTTGCACTTCGCCGTTGTGCAGGCGGACGATTTTCTCCCAATCGCTTTCCACCGGCTCAACGCCAAGGGCGCGGGCAAGCGCCTTGCCGTAATCCGTAAGGGCTGCTACTCGCATTCGCCCTAGAGAGCCGATAGAGATAATTCGCGATTCAATCAACGGATCAAGCAGGTCAAGCATGGAATCTAAGGCAATATGTAGCGATTTTTTATCCAAAGCAAGCAAACGAATCAACTCGGATGCCGTTGAAACCCCCTCACCGGCTAGCAACAAAGCAATCTGCACCATACGCCGCCAGCGCGGTCGGCGGTACGCCCACTCAATGCGGCGAAATCCTTCGGGTAACGTTTCAGGAATTGCAATCTGATTCATGCTTCAAATTCTAGCAAAAACACCAACCAAAACGCAATAAAAAACAACCCAACAAAATTGCAAGCAAAACACCCACTAAATTCCGTGTGCGTAGTCTCCACATTCGGCCAGCCCCCTTCTCTTTTTCCCCTCTCTCCCCCCGCTTTTGCCTCGGGCAGGCAGGGCAATCCTGACCCTGCCGCCTCTAGCCTGCCGGGTAGATCGCCGTTCCGGCTCGACCTCTTCACGGCTCGTACTTGCGAATCTCGGCATCGAACAGCAGGTAAGTCAGGATTTGCAGGTCGAGGTAAAGCAGAAAGCCGGGGTCATCATCCGCCTCCGAACCGTCCGGCAGCAGTTCCACCGCCACCCCCTCTTGATTTTCACCCCGCAGGTAGAGAATGTCGGTCACCCGCCAGTCCAGCACGCTCTCGTTGACCACCCCCTGCGGGTTACCCGTGACCACATCCACCGCCCGCTTGACCGGCAATAGAAAGCCGTTGTCCAGAATCACCGCCGGAAGGTCGTACTCACCCTCGCCGCGCAGGATGACATCCCGCACCGTGCGTTCGGCAGCGTTCTCGTTCAGCCAGTCCAGCAAGCAGACCGGCTTCGCCTCCGCCGCCACCCGCATGACGATACAGCCATGCTCCGGGCAGCGCTCGAACTCCTCCAGATTGTAGTCGTGCTTGCGAAAGGCAAAACTCATGCTCATCCCTCCAGTACTTTCATCGCCCGTTCCAAATCCCGCTCTCCAGGGGTCACATACACCCGCGTGGTGTTCAGACTGCTGTGTCCCAAAAGCGCCGCCACTTCGTGCAAGCCCACTCCGGCGTCCACCAGGTTCTTCGCCAGCGTGTGCCGCAGGGTGTGCGGGTGCACTTCCACCCCTGCCCGCCGTCCCATCTCCGCCAATCGCCGATAGGCTCCCGAGGGCGTCAGGTCAAACACCGCCCCCAAGCCGCCCTCGCGTTCCTCCAGCCATGCCTTCAGCGCCCGGCGGGCTTCGGCGTTCAGTGGCACCTTGCGGCTCTTGCTCCCTTTCCCGCCGCGCACCACCACCCAACCCGAACGCTCGCCCATCTGCACGTCCTCCGGTGTCAGTGCGCACACCTCGGCAATGCGCAGCCCCGTGTTCAGCAGGAACACCACCAGCGCCCAGTCCCGCACCGCCAATCTCTTGCGTGTCGGGGTATCCGCCGCACTTACCGCCCGTTCGGCTTCCCGCAACAACCGGTACTGCTCCTGCTTCGTCAGCCACTCCGGCGAGAGGCTTTCCTCCCGCGGCATCTTCACCCGCACCGTCGGGTCGCGCTCAATCTTCCCTGCCTTCACACCCCAGCGGCAGTAGGCTCGCAGGGACATCAGGTGGCGGCGCACGGTCGCAACCCCCGCACGTCTCACCGTCTGGAGATAGGCGCGATACTCCCGCACATCCGTCGGGGTCACTTCTTCCACCCGCAAGGGCTTGCCGTTCGTCTGCTCGAACCAGCGCGCAAAGGCGCACAAGTCCGCAAGATACCCGCGCACCGTCACCGGCGAACGGTCTTGTTCACCTAACCAGGTCTCAAACTGCTCCAGATCGCTCATCGCTCACTGATTCGCCTCCTTTTCGTAACAAAAAACGACTTCAGATAACTCCCGCAAAAATATTGCAGGAGCATAGACCAGCAAACTTAACAATGTCCCGATCAGATATTGCCACTCCCAACCCTCTTTCACCATCAACGCTAACCCAAAAACTATCCCGGCTAAGGGATAGGCAAGCGCTTTAGTCTCAAGATATTGCCGCAGAGATTCTTTTTCAGACCACAAAAACCCCATGCCAATTGCCACAAACCAGCCCATATAGGCGCTGACAGAGGCTGCCCTTGCCTCAAATCCTAACCATACCATCAACCGATGAGCCACAAGGATCAAGACCAGAGATATGATAAATCCCGAAAATCCCAAGCCCACCGAAGGCAAAAACCTGCGTTCAAAATCACGCGACTTTTGGTCGTTTGCGCTGTCCATCGTCATCCTCCTCATCGCTATTGTGTGGTGGATTGAACCAGTCTCAGCCCTTCCCTGTGCCGATTGGTCACCATCCCGCTCACGCCCACCAGCCGCACCCAGTCCGCCAGGTCATCCGCGCTCCCCAACAACCACAGCAACGCCACCGCCAGCGCCATGCGCCACTCCGCCCACACCAGCGCCAGCAGTCCAACCACCACCGGCAGCACCAGCGGCGCCAGCACAATCCGCCGGTACACCTCTACTTCCACCGCCTCCAGCACCCAGAACCTGAACCACCCCGCTTTCACACTCCCCGCACTCACTCCGCCGGTCAATGCCACCCACAGGTGCAGTCCCTCATGCATGGCAAAGCCCAACAATACCGCCAGCCCTTGCGTTACGACAAAACGCAGAAGAAATCCGCGATCGTACAGCCAGGGTAACATCCCCCACCAGATCCCCAGCGCCGTCAGCCCAATCACCAGCCCGTACACCCCGTACCAGCGCCAATCTCGCAACTGCATCGCCATCCTCCGCAACAGTCTCAATCCACCAGTCCGGCGGACTCACCGTCCCGCCCCCTAATCCCCTGGCGCTTCGCGCCGGGGAGCGGGGGGCGTGGACGACAGGCCGCCCCAGGCGCCGTCAGGCGCCCCATGCCCCAAAGCCGCCAGGCTGAGGGGCTCCGCGCCGCCTCGCACACCCCGAATCTCCTGCACCAACCGGTACATGTGTGCGCGATCCGCCTCTCGAACCTCGTCCCACAGGTACACAATCTCACGCAGGCGGTGATCCGTCAACAGCCGCAATAGCCCCGCTTCCGGCGTCGAGAGCAGGGTCACGTGCTTGACGTCCACCACCCCGTCCAGCAGTCGCCCCTCTACCGCCACAAACGGTTTACCGTCCAAATGTGCCACTTCGAAACGGTTGCCGTCGATCGTCACCAGTGCACTGCCGCCTTCCGGGTTGAAGCGCCGCAGCATCTCCAGCAGTCCCAGCGCAGGTTTATCCGCCAGCACCACCCGGTGCCGCTCCAGCCCTGCCGTGTCCGTCCACAGCCAGCCGCGCACTACCGGCGCAGACAGCGCGCTGACCTCATCCAGCGATACCTGCTCCATGCGCTCGATCTCCAGATACCCCTGCAGGACTACCCGGTTGGCAAATCTCATGACACCTCGCCTTGCTTCTCCAGCCACACCCGCCGGAACTCCAGCCGTTCCCCGCCAAAGCCCAGCAGTAAGCCCACTGCCTCGCGCCCATACGCCCGCAGGTAGCGGCGTATCTGGTCAAAGTCCGCCTGCTCAAACTCACCCGTCGTCAGTTTGCACTCCACCAGCACCACCGCATTGCCTTTCTGCACCAGCAAGTCCGGTACCACTTCCCCAACCACCTGCCCGTTGTAGCGCACCTTCAGGCGCGGGCAGTAGCGCACCACCTCCCCGCTCTCCCGCAGTTCGTTCAGTAGCGCCCGGTGGTACACCAGTTCGGGATACCCCGGTCCCAATTCCCGCTGTACCCGCCGCGCATGGCGGATGATCTTGCCCAACACCGGCAGGTATTTAGCATCCATTCGCCCTCCGCCGTTTGTAAGTCGGGTTAGTGCTCGATGAATTCAGCATACGGCCCCTCCAGGTAGCGGCGGCGGTCATCGGTTTGTTTTTTCGGCGGCAGCAACCCGGAACGCAATCCGTTCAGAAAACGGGCGGCGGCGTATTCTTTGGGCTGCGTCAAAGCCCATTCCAGCCACGCCTTGAACGCCTTGCGGTCGGCGCGGTAATGCTCTTCCAGCTCCGCTGTGTTCCCGTTCCAGCCGATTTCTTGCAGACCCTCTGCCATGCTTTTGGGCAGATGCGGCTTGGCCGGTTTTGGGCGTTCGTTTGCTTTGCTTTGTTCTGCCGTTTGCACCTCCAACCGCTCTTGCAAATCCTCCCGCTCGGTGTCTAAATCCCAGTTCGGATCGCTCACCGCTTTGACCAGCCAGCCGGGACCATCCGCACGCCCCACCTTGACCGCCAGGGGGTATAACTCCAGACATTTTTCAATCCGTTCCAGCGGAAAATTATCCAGCAAAAATCTTGCCGTTTTTGCATAAATTCCAATTTTGCGCAATCGCGCAAAAAGCCCGTTTTTTGCCTCATTTTCGGGCATTTTTTGCGAAAAATTTGCGCTCGCGCTTAAGTTAAGCAAAGTTAAGTTTGTTGTTGATTCTGAATCATTAACAACATCTTTGCTTTGCTTTGCTTTAATAGGCGTAATCGGTGGAAAATTTCCACCGATAAAATTGGGATTTTTTCCACCGATAAAACGGGGTTTGAGTTCGTAAACGTGCATGGTGTGACCGCGATAACCGGTCATCTCAAAGCGGGTCAGCAGTCCCCGTTTCATCGCCCGCTCAATGCCAACCAGCACGGATTTGCGGTCCAGTCCGGTCATTGCCTCAAATTCCGACAGGGTAATTGGCTCCGCACCGCCTACCTGCATCAGGCGGGCAATCGCGGCAACCGTGACCTTCAACTCCGCAAGGTTCATCCACGGCAAAAGCGGGATGATTTCCGGCGGCAGGATGATGGTCTCCGGCAGGGTAATTCCGTCAAGAACGGGTCCAAAACTCTCGTTTTTGCTCACTTCTGCACCTCCTCAATTTGCCTCAAAAACGCCCTAAAAACCGCCTTTTTTCTCAAAAGGTCTTATCATAGCCATACCCCAAAAATAGACGCCTTCTAGGGCTTCTATTCGTCTTAAGCGCTGGCGATTACGCTGGCGATCACGCTGGCGATCACGCTGGCGATTACGCTGGCGTTTGGACAAGATTTTTCAAACTTTCTCGGACGGCTTTTACTTACCATTGCAAAATCGCTCGATTTCGGCCCTGTCAATCTCTTCTGGACTTTCCAGCAAACCCTCAAAACGGGGAGAACGGGAGATTTTTCGCACCCAGCGCAGGTTGATTCTCCCCTCCAGCAAATCCCGCAGTCCTGCCGTGAGCAGGTGCGCAACAACGTTAGATTTTGGCACGCTGTACTTGCGTGCAACCTGCTCCACTGCTTCAATCAACCACTCTGGCAGGTCGTAGGTCTCTTTTGTGCGCGCACGGTCTTTCTCCGCCTTGCGCCGTTGAGCCGGGGTCATCTCTTTTGCCCTGGCAAGCCGGTCGTAAATGTTCCCACGTTTGGCTGGCGTTCCCAGTGCGGTTTCCACCGCCGGGTCCACCGGCGCATCGATGGGAAGCGGTTGGCGTCCTTTTTCGACACTCATCTTGTGCCTCCACTTATCTCATAATTGCTTCGAGTATCTCCGCTGTATGGAGATACCCGCCGACATTCCCTGCACTGTTGCGGGTGCGCCCTCCGCCGTTGGGATACCCGATTGCCGCCTGTGTCTTTGGCGCGTACTCCCAAATCGTTTGCCCGTGCGATGTGGCTTCCCGCAGTTTGGTGTCTCGCGGGATGGGCGGCAGGATACGATCATCCCCCAGGGCTTTTTGCAATTCTCTGACGTTGTTGATAGTTTCGTTGGTAGTCTTGTCGAACAGGGTCGGTAAAACGCCTACCATGACCGGCGGTTTCACCCCCGGATAGCGTCCAAGGGAGCGGATGGTCTTCAGAATGTATCCCACGCCGTCGAGAGCGTAAAAATCCATGTTGGCAGGGATAATCAGGTAATCGCTGGCTACAAGGGCAAGGATGTGCAGAACGTCTGTGCTTGGCGGGGTGTCGAGAAAAATCATGTCGTACTGTTCCCGCGCTTCTTCCAGCGCGGTGTCGAGTATGTACTCGCGAAAATTTGCCTGCTTCACGTGTTCCTTGACCAGTTCGCAGGTGTGATCGTTGGTCACAATGTCCAGATTCTCCCGTGCCTTTACCACAATCTGCTGAATGGCTTGCTCCACCACCAGCAGGCGATACAATCCGTCTGCTTTCTCAAACCGCAAACCCGGAGCCACATGTCCTTGACTGTCCAGGTCAAGGATGAGCGTGCGCTTCCCGCGCAACGCAAACCAGTGCGCCAGGTTAATCGTCGTGGTGGTTTTTCCCACTCCACCTTTCTGATTTGCAATCGCAACTACCTTTGCCATTGTCAATCTTCTCCCTCAACATCTCTTACCAGCATTACCCCACCCCCTCAAACAGTGGGCGTTCCAGCGTCACCAGAAGCACCAATCTCCCGCTCATGCAAACAGCCTCAACTGCGGTGTTTGTTCGGGCTGGTCTTCTTCAGACTTGCGCTCATGCGTCAGCCACACGTCCCGCATCATGATTTTCGCCGTTTCAATCTCCACCTCCGGGAGCAGTTCCCGGAGCATGAAGAGCAAATCCTCCGGGGCTTTCTCGCTCACCCGCGCATAACGCGGCTTCGCTCCCTTGCGCTTTTCATACAACGCTATCGCCGCCTCTAAATCGCTCTTGTCCTCGATCCGGTACACCCGCCATTCGGTCTTGTCCATGTCCGTTTCCTCCGTCAATCCATTCGATCCACGTTCTTCCGCCGTGCCCGTGCACGGCAATCAGCGCATCCACAGACACGAAAATATTCAATCCGTACGGCTCCCGCAGCCAGTGCAGTACCGCCATCCCATCCGAAAACTCCACCCCCTCTGCCACAATCCCTGTTCCAGAGACACCCGACACATCCTCATCTCTCACCAGCAAAAATCTCCGCATACACGCTCCCGTTTGAGGGCTTTGAGGCACTTTGAGGGGCTTGAGGGGTTGAGAGGATTTCCCGCAGTTTTTGGGCAATTCTTCGGTTCGTTCCTTCCCGCACCACCCAGCCGCGCTGTTCCCACTCTTCCAGCAGTCTCCGGGCGCGCCACTCGCTCCATCCCCATTCCACCAGTTTGGGAATGGACACCTGCCCGCCCTGCCCTGCTTTCTGCACCACTCCTATTTCTTCATCACTCAATACCGGGCGGACTTCACCCAAAAGGGATTTGTCCACAAAATAGGTCTGTACCAGTCCCCACCGGTCGGTCACTGCCAACCCGGGACGCTGTGGAGAAATGCTCTCCGCTCCGGCGCAGTGGACGCGCTTCGCCATCTCCGCACTGCGCACCCGGAAGCAAACCGCCGTGTTCACCTGTTCCCGCAGGGGACCCACAAGGTCTTTGGTGAACTCCTGCGCGGCAAACACCACCTGCACCCCAAACTTGCGCCCACGCCAGCCCAACTGGGCAATCTGCGGACGAATCTCCGGGGCACTGGAAGCCAGCGCCGAAAACTCATCCAGCACCACCAGCACACGGGGAAGCCGTTCCCGCCCATCCAGTCCAGCCATGCGGTTGTACTCGTCCAGGGAGTCAGGGTATCCTGTCACTTTACGGAACAACTCTGCACGCCGGTCACACTCGGAGAGGGCTTTCTGCACCAGCGAGACACCCTTCTCCGGGGTGGTGGCAATGTCCGCAAGTAACCGCTCATGCCCTTCCAGCATGGGGAAGGTGGCTTGATCCAGGTCGGATAACAGCAGGTTCATCCCGTCCCGCAGTGCCTGGTACACCAGCAGGCGCAGGAAGACGCTCTTGCCCGATCCTGTCTGCCCTGCCACCAGCACATGGCCCAAATCCTGCCATTTCAGGCTGATGGCTCCGCTGATTCCCACACCCACACTGACCATGTTCATCGGCGCGGTGAGAGGAAAATCCGCCCGCCTGGGCAGGTGGGGAAGGTGTCCTAACAGGAACACGTAGCCCATGCCCTTCGTGGCAAGGAATACGGGGTAGCCCACCTCAGCGGCAATCTGCCGCAACAGGTCGTCGCTGGCGTACTGCTCTAACCGTTCCACTCTGCGGGTGTCCAGCGGCGCTACCAGAATCGGCATGCCGTTGATTTCCGTCAGGGCGTATCGTTCAATCGCCGGGGTAAGTTTGCGCTTGGCAAGCACCTGCGGGAGACGGTAGGCGATTCCTTCGGCAATGTGCTGAACCCGTTTGCTGATCATGCTCACTCCTCCAGAGACCGGCGGTAGATCGCCGGTATAGCGTCTTCCAGTAAGGGACGCACGCTCTTTTCGTCCACCACTTCGACTTTTGGCGCAGGCAACTGTGCGGGGACGCTCATGCTCTGCGCCAGCCGCTGGGCTTTGTCCTTCTGTCCGCCGGTGGAGAGTGCGCGAATGGCGCTCACCTTCTGGTCGTTCTCCGTCACCCGCAGTTGCCCGGCATCCAGTTTGGGCGGGTTGCGCGGGTCAAGAACGGGACCGGGCGCGCGGTCGGGGACAATCACTTTACCGTCCTGCACCAGCACCAGTTTGCCGTCAGCCAGCTGCGTCAGCACCCGATTGCGCTGGTACAGCCAGGCGCCAAACAGTGCCAGCACAATCACCGCACCAAACAGGAAAAAGGGCAGCACTGCCCAGGCATACTTGGCGTAGTCCTGCCGGATCGTGCGGATTTGTTCCTGTTTGAGGGTTTCCTGCGCAATTCCCGCTTGCGCTGCTTGCGCAGTAGCCAGGGCGGCGGCATTGGCGGCGTCCACCGTCGCCTGGCGCAGAATGGCTACCTGGGTCGCGGTGGCTTCCGCCTGCGCCGCGGTTCGAGTCATCTGCCAGGCTTGCGCGGTCTGCTGGGCTTGCAGGGCGCTCTGCGTCTGCTGGGCGATCCATGCTCGTTCGGTCGCCGTGGCTTGCGCCTGCATGGTGGCACTCCATGCTGTCTGTGTCTCCCGCTGGGAGATGGCGGTGGCTTCGGCAAAGACCGCTTCCATCGTAGCCGTGCGGAGCAGGCGGTAGTATTCCGCGGTGGCTTCGGCTTGCCGGGCGGCGGATTCGGCTTTGACCTGCTCAGATTCCAGGTACTGCGCTGTTTTCCGGGCGTACTCCTCCCGCTGGGTCGCCATGACCGCCTGACGTTCCAGGTACAGCGCCTGAGCCGTCGGGTCCATCGGCACGGGTTCGCCGCCGCACGCCGTGAGCAATGTGATTGCTACAAGCGCAGTGGCAACCTTACCAAAGCGTGTCATCTTCATCCTCCGGTTCAGACAGGTACTGTAGTGTCCGGGATGGCAGAGAGGGTTGCACAGGTGAGGCGTTCATCTGGCGCAGGTAGCGCAGTAACTCTAACTGCACCAACTGCTGGATGGGGTCTCCTTGGGGCTGGGGCAGAGACACCGGGCGTGGCGCATCTCCCACCCGCCCCCATCGGGCGTTGGGACCCGGCAGCCACTTGCCCTGGGATTGCACCTGTTGGCGGTTGCGCTGGTAGAGCAGGTAGCCAATCAGGATAAGAGCCACCAGCAGGGCGAAGCCAAACGCCACTACCAGCACGGTGAGCAGGGTGGTGTTGACCGCCTGACCACCGGCGGCAATCTGTGCCGCCCGCGCCGCTTCAATGGCGGCTTGGGCTTGCAGGGCGTCAGCGTGTGCTTGCATGGACACGGCGACGGCAATTGCCAACAGCCCCAGAAACGCCAGAATAATCAGGAATACCACCATGCTTTTCCTCCAGTCGAACTACCCGCCCCCGCCGGATCACCACCCGTTCCCCGGTCTTAACGTTCTCGAACACCGTCCCGCTCGGCCAGGGGCAGGGGATTTTGCGGGCTTCCGCATCCACGTCGGGCAGGACGATATCCGTCCAGCGGAAGTGCCCACCGTAGAACATGCCCGGATCGTCCCCGTTGCGGGTGGGGTCATGTACCACCTTCCAGTAGTACCCTTGCGGAGCTTGCCACAGGCGCGTGTTCATGCCTCACCTCACCCCCAACCGCTCGGCGAGTTCCGCCCACAATGGGTCATCCGCAGGCAGCCCTTCCAGCCGGTAGAGGATTTCAAACTTGCGCTCTTCCTGCTCGCGCACCTCGGCTTCAAATGCCAGCAGGTCGTCCAGTTCTTCCGGGGTCATTTCGTCCATACGAACCTCGAAAACAAAAAGAACAGGCACTGCCTGTCCTAGAAGGGAATTTCTTCTTCGCGAGCGATGGCGCGTCCTTCGCCGGTGTCTCCGCCCTTCACACCCAGAAACTGCACGGTTTGGGCGGTCACTTTCAGGGCGGCGCCCGCTTCGCCGTTCTTGCGGGTGAAGGCTTCCACGGCAGGGGTGCCGCGCACGAACACCTGACGCCCTTTCGCCAGGAACTGGTGACAGCGTTCGCCCAGTTCCCGCCAGGCGCTCACTTCCACCCACACGGTCTCGTCCTTGCGGGTGGTGACGGCGACCGGGAAGGTGCAGACAAACACGCCGTCCTGCGTGTAGCGCCCTTCCGGGTCTTTGCCCAGATTGCCGATGAATTGCATTTCGAGCATGAGGCACTCCTTGGTAGAAAATTGCGCCCTTGCACCACAGGGGGCGGCAATCCACAATCGGATCGAACTCGTTGGCGCCGTGGTCGTGCTAGTCCAACCGGGTGGGACTTGCACCCACCGCAGGATCGGGAACCCATCCTGCCACTGTGCGGTTGGAAAGGAGGAATACCATGTCAAGGTACCGATTCAGGCGGACGGGAGTCGAACCCGTCTTGCGCACCTGCCGCCTGAACGGAGGGAAAGAAGTGAGCCAACACCTGCAACAAAACACCCTGCCGGGATTTGCAGGGTGTCTGTTCTCTCGTGATATACTATTCACGGGGTGAGCAGCGCACTCTGCTTGCCTCACCGTGAGCGTGCCACCAACACGGCTCACGGAACGCCCCGGTCGGGCGCACAACGCCCTCACGCCGGGGCGTTGTGTTTATCCCTGTGCGTTCCTGTTGAGGCAGTTCGGTCTTGAAAGGTGCTAGGGGTAGTATAGCATACTTATCCATGTTTGTCAACAAAAACATGGATAATATCTCCTTAAAAAAAAGAGGTGAAGTCCACCTCAAGTTTTTAATGCTGTAATCTGTTACTAATGCATTAACTGCCACCACATACCTAGAGCAAATATAAGTAAAGCCAATATTGCTACAACAGGTACCAATATCCTTTCAATTTTGCCTTGCTTCTCTAGCTGCCCCCAGCACAAGTCACAATAGTTTCCTATACCACCGTACGAAACTCCAAGTGCAGATTTAGGATTACCATATCGAATATGAAGATCACAATAAACTTTGCCGCATTTAGTACACTTCTTCTTTGCCTGGTTTGTACAAGTTTCATACTGACACACATCATGGCTTTCTTTATTCATAAAGCACCCCTTTGTACTGGAATTCCATTAGCGGTAAATATTTTCTTGCCTTGCCTTTTCTGTGGACGGTATATCAATTCACAGAAAGCCACATCCTGTTCGCTAATCAGCACTTTTTGTCCTGCTTGCCCCTTTACAGAAATAAAACCTCTCCTTATCCATCGATAAAGCGTAGTGTATGGTATGCGATATTTTTTAGATGCCTCATTAATACCAAGATATGAATTGCTAAGGTATGAAAACTGTTGATACTCCGGCAAATCCTCTTTACGCACGCCAGAGTCTTGTTCCTTTTCTGCCCGCTTTTTAACCTCATCCTCACTCACGACCATTTCTCCCGCAACCACTCCTGCCCTGATTTTACCCCTCTCAATCAATTGGCGCAAGCGAGCCTCGTCCAGCCCGTACTTGCGGGCGGCTTCGGGAAGGGGAAGGAAGGTGGGTAATGCAGCCATAGGAATCATCCTCATACAAACACAAAACGCACCCAGGGATCCATCGGGTGCGATGTCGAGGACAGGGATGGAATCCCTGTGGAAGTGAGCGTGCAGGGATTCGAACCCTGAACCAATGGCTTAAAAGGCCACTGCTCTGCCGTTGAGCTACACGCCCGACGGAGCAAATTCTATCACGCCCTTGGGTGAGCGTCAATGTTTTGGGAAAAAACGCACCCGGACACCGAACAGGATATACAATAAGGGTAACCTTTTTATTTTCCCAAGTGAGGTGCAAAATGAGAAAAATCAGACTGGGTTCCAGCGACCTGGAAGTTCCGGTGGTGGCAATTGGATGCATGCGCATCAACCAATTACAACCACGAGAGGCCGAAGAATTCGTCCAAACCGCTCTGGATCTGGGAGCAAACTTCTTTGATCACGCCGATATTTACGGAGATGGCGCCTGTGAGGAGATTTTCGCTCAGGCGATCCACATGAACAAACAGGTGCGCGAAAAAGTGATTCTGCAGTCCAAATGCGGTATTCGTCAGGGAAGTTATGACTTTTCCAAAGAACACATCCTCCACTCTGTGGACGGCATCCTCAGGCGTCTGCGGACGGATTATCTGGATGTGCTTCTGCTCCATCGTCCGGATGCGCTGGTTGAGCCAGAAGAAGTGGCAGAAGCGTTCGACATCCTGCAGTCGAAAGGGAAAGTGAAGTATTTTGGCGTTTCCAATCACAAGCCCATGCAGATTGAGTTGCTAAAAAAATTCGTCAAACAGCCTATCGTCGCCAATCAGTTGCAATTGAGCATCATGCATGCCCACATGATTTCCAACGGAATCCATGTCAACATGGACGTACCTGCGGCGTACGACCGCGACGGCAGTGTGCTCGACTACTGCCGGCTGCACGACATCACCATTCAGCCGTGGTCGCCCTTCCTGTACGGTTTCTTTGAAGGCGTATTTGTGGGCAATGAAAAATTTCCGGAACTGAACGCCAAAATGGATGAAATTGCCACCCGGTACGGTGTAACGAGCACCACGATTGCCATCGCCTGGCTGTTGCGCCATCCAGCCAGAATGCAGCCGGTGATCGGCACGACCAACCTGCAACGGATGAAAGACAGCGTGAAAGCCGCAGAAGTCAACCTCACCCGTGAAGAATGGTACGAGATTTATCTGGCAGCCGGTAATACGCTGCCTTGAAAAAAGAGTCAGGTTCCGAAACCGCACGTGTATAGAATAAACCTGCCAATATAGGCGGGTTTATTCTTTCCTGCGGGGAGGCGGGACGTGTCCCTCGATGGGGTTCGAACCCGCACGTCAATAAAAAAACCGCCTGAATCGGCGGTAGAGGTGTCTCTGGCGGGGAGGCGGGACATGCCTCTCGATGGGGTTCGAACCCGCACATCATCAATAAAAAACCGCCTGAATCGGCGGTAGAGGTGTCTCTGGCGGGGAGGGCGGGATTCGAACCCGCGGTCGAGAGTTTAGCTCCCGACAACCACTTAGCAGGCGGCCCCATTCGACCTCTCTGGCACCTCCCCGGGTGCATCTTGTGAGCGGAGGGAGAGGGATTCGAACCCCCGGTGGGTTGCCCCACACCTGTTTTCAAGACAGGCGCCTTAAGCCACTCGGCCATCCCTCCTGAGGGCGCGAGGCGTCTCCCTCAGCGCACAGCGATTATATCATAAATTTTTCGTTCTTTGGCAAATCAGATATCACTCCGAGAGCAGGTACGCCAGAACCCAGCGTGCGGTGGCTTCCAGCGCCTCGATGTGGGTGCGTTCGTAGTTGTGGGAAGCGTCCACTCCGGGACCAATTAACGCCACCGCTACATCCCCGCCCGCGTACCAGTATGCCTCTCCATCCGAACCGTAGTAGGGATAAATATCCACCTTGTAGAGAATCTGATGCACCTCGGCAATCTCCCGCAGACGATTGCTCATCTCATGGTGATAAGGACCGTGGGAATCCTTGACACACAGCGAGGCATGGAATTCATCCGAATTTTGTCCCTCCCCCACTGCCGCCATATCCACCACCAGCAACTCGCTCATCTCCGGCGGGAAGCCAGTTGCCGCACCATGCCCCACCTCTTCATAATTACTGATCAGCGCAATGGTGGTCTGAGTCGGCTTCTTCCCGGCAGCATGCAGGGCTTTGAAGGCTGCTACAATGCACGCCACGCAGGCTTTATCATCCAGGTGACGCGAACGTACAAACCCATTAATCACCTCTACACGCGGATCGAATGCCACAAAATCGCCCACTTCAATGCCCAGAGCACGGGTCTCCCCGGCAGATGTGGTACGCTCGTCGAGACGCACTTCCATGACGTCATCTTCTCGCTTTGTTTCATTGACGGCACTGCTGTGGACATGCGCCGAGGCTTTGGTGAGAAGCAGAGTCCCGCGAATTTCCCGCCCACTGCGGGTAAATACGGTACAGTTCTCACCTTCCACCGTGTTCCAGGCAAAACCGCCCACTTTGGTCAGTTTAAGTCGTCCGTTGGACTTGATTTCCTTGACCATTGCCCCAAGGGTATCCACATGCGCGGTTAAGCCGCGCGGCGCCGTATTCCGCTCGCCTTCCCAACGAATCACCAGCGCGCCTTTGCGCGTGCGCCGAAGCGTGACGGGCAATCCTTCCAGCGCCTGCTCGGTCACGCTGATCGCGCGTTGGGTGAACCCCGTCGGGCTGGGTGTGTTGAGCAATCGGGTAAGAAAACTTACCAGATCCGCAGTATCAATTGCAGGTAAAGTCATTCCGGGTTCCTTTCTTCAAACAGTCAAGCCTTCGAAGGCAACAATTTTTTCGCGCCAATCGTCGGGTATGGGAATACTCTTACGGGCATAATAATCGTAAGAGACCATCACCGTTTCAGCGGTTGCGTAGAGGGTGCCATCCTCTTCATCCACCAGACGGTACTCGAAGGTCATGCTCTTATTCCCCAGACGAGAAACGCGCAAATCCACCCGGCATTTGTGGAAAATTTCCACAGGTGCCAGATAAGCCACATGCACATCGGCAACAATCAAGCCGAGTTTGAAGAAGTCCTTGCCGTCCCACAGTCCCAGATGCACCAGATATGCCATGCGGGCATGCTCAAAAAAGGTCAGGAAACGCGCATTATTCAGGTGCCACTGAGGGTCAAGATCGCCATAACGAGTTTCAAGAGGGATGGAAAAACGAAATTCAGCCATGGGATAGATTATATCTCATTGCCCTCTGCAGGAAAACTTTGCTGAGATTGGATCAACTCCACCACCCAGTTCAGCGCATCCACACCCCCCTGACGATAGGCAACCCAAAGAATAGGAACAGGAGATTTTGCCTGCAGATCAGACAGCGCTTTCAGCCATTGATCGCGCTCGACGGCAATCTCTGCCAGCCCTGCGTCTCCCTGCTGTTGAAGCCTGCGCAGAACCCATTGCAGGGCAACCAGACGTCCCTCTTCATACTTCAAACCACCGGAAACACGCCCATCCTTCTGGATCTGACAGAAGGAAGAACCCGCTGATTGCCTCAGGTAGATGGCTTCCACCTCAGCCATTTTTTGTCGGATACACTCGATGAGACGCAGAGATTCCATTTCTCCACCACCGCCGAGTTTTATTATAATCAGCCTATCAAGAGAACCCGGAGGAAATATGCGAATTGCCATCGGTTGGGATGAGCATCTCCCCATTGTGGATCGTTTACTGGCATACCTCACCGAGCATGGACACGAAATTCAATCCTTTGGACCGCCAGCCGGAGAAGCCTGGCAATGGTCGGCGGTGGCGCGCGATGCCGCCGAGGCAGTGGCACGCGGAGATGCCGATGAGGGTATCCTGTTGTGCTGGACGGGCACGGGAGTCAGCATTGCCGCCAACAAGGTGCGAGGCATCCGCGCCGCGCTGTGTGTGGATGCCGAGACCGCCCGCGGCGCACGGAAGTGGAACAATGCCAATGTGCTGTGTCTTTCCATGCGGCTGACCAGTGAGCCGGTGGCGGTAGAGATTCTGGATGCCTGGTTCGGCACCCCATACCAGCCCAATCCGCAAGACGATGCCTGCCTGCGGGTCATTGAGGGCCTGGACAGCGGGAAAAAGTGAACAAAGACCAGATTGGAATTATGACACAACTCAGGGTACAATCAAACAGGGTACTCCCCACGATGAAATCATCCCAAGGAGAAGCGTCTCATGGCAACTTTTAAGATCATGATCACCGATGGGCTGGCAGAAAAGGGCAAAGCCTATCTACGCGAATATGCCGAAGTGATTGATCGCAGTGGCATTACACCAGAAGACTTGCTGAAAGAAATCGGCGAGGTAGATGCGCTCATCGTGCGCAGCCGCACCAAGGTCAACGCGGCGGTTTTCGAGGCGGGCAAGCGCCTGAAAGTGGTCGGGCGCGCCGGCATTGGCGTGGACAACATCGATCTTAACGCCGCTCGCGCCGCGGGAGTCACTGTGGTCAATTCTCCGCTGGCAACCACCGTATCCGTCGCCGAACTGGCAATTGGACTGATGCTGGCGCTGGTGCGCGAAATTCCCCGCGCCGATGCCAGCATGAAACAGGGAAAGTGGCTGAAGAAAGAATTTGAAGGGCACGAACTGTATCAGAAAACCCTGGGCATCATTGGATGCGGAAGGATTGGCTCTGCCGTCGCCGAACGCGCCCAGGCTTTCGGCATGCACGTGCTGGCGTTTGACCGCTTCCGCCCCAAAGAGGAACTGTGCCAGTGCAGTGAGCCGGTTGAGCAACTCGACGAACTGCTGGCGCGCTCCGATTTTCTCTCCCTGCATCTGCCGCTGACTGCCGAAACCAAAAACTTGCTCAGCCATGAGCAGTTTGCCAAAATGAAAGATGGCGTTTATCTCGTCAACGCCGCACGCGGCGGAATCGTGGACGAGGAAGCCCTGCTGGCGGCGCTCAACTCCGGCAAGGTTGCCGGCGCCGCTCTGGATGTCTTCTCGGTCGAGCCGCCCAGCGAGAACAACCCGCTGGTCATGCATCCGCATGTCATCTGCACGCCGCACATGGGCGCACAGACTCATGAAGCCCAGGCGCGGGCAGGGTACGACATCGCTACTGAGGTCATTGCCGCTTTGAAGGGCGAACCTCTGCGCTGGAAGTGCGCCTGAGTGCCGTCCTTCTGCCCGGAGTCCAGCCCCCAAGGCGGATGATCATTTTTCAACATCATTCTATTTTTTGGAAAGGTGTCCCATGGAAGAAAAACTAGCAAAATTGAAGACCCTGTTAGGTGAAATCACCGACCTGACAGCCACTGCTGCTATCCTCAGTTGGGACCAGCAGACCTACATGCCCCCCGGCGGCGCTGAAGACCGCGGCAGTCAACTGGCTTTGCTGGCGCGTCTGGAGCATGAACGCTGGGTTTCCAGCGAGATGGGCGAATTGCTCGCTGACCTCGAAAAAGAAACAGCGCATCTGCCCGCCGATTCATTCGAGCGGGCGCTGGTTCGAGTGACCCTGCGTGACTACCAGAAACGCACCCGTGTGCCGGCAAAGTGGGTCACAGAGTTCACCGAGGTGACCACGCTGGCACAGGAAGCCTGGGTGAAAGCCCGTCAGCAGGCAGACTTCCGCCAGTTCCAGCCGCATCTGGAGCGCATCGTTGAAATGCGCCGTGAGTACTCGGAGTTCTTCAAGCCCTACACCCACGTGTACGACCCACAACTGGATGATTTTGAACCGGGCATGAAGACCGCAGAAGTACAGGCGATTTTCGATGAAGTGCGCCCTCGGCAGGTTGCCCTGCTCAAAGCCATTCAAGCCCACCCTCAGGTAGACGATTCCTTCCTGCAACAGGAATTTCCCGAGAAAGCCCAGTGGGATTTCGGTGTGGAAGTGATCACCCGCTTCGGCTACGACTGGCAGAAAGGGCGGCAGGATAAATCAGCGCACCCCTTCACCACCAGTTTTGGCGTGGGCGATGTGCGCATCACCACCCGGGTGGATACCCGCCGGTTGGGAACGGCGCTTTTCGGCACCATGCACGAATGCGGTCATGCCCTGTACGATCTTGGATTGGATCCCGCCTATCACCGCACTCCCCTGCGCCACGGTGCTTCGATGGCAATTCACGAGTCCCAATCGCGCATGTGGGAGAATCTGGTCGGGCGTTCTCTGCCGTTCTGGCGTTTCTTCTACCCGCGCCTGCAGGAGTACTTCCCCACTCAACTGGGCAATGTGCCGCTGGAAGCCTTCTATAAAGCCATTAACAAAGTCCAGCCATCGTTTATCCGCGTGGAAGCCGATGAAGCCACCTACAACCTGCACATCATGCTGAGGCTGGAACTGGAAATCGCCCTGCTGGAAGGCACTCTGGAAGTGAAAGACCTGCCCGCTGCCTGGAATGAAAAATTCCAGTCTTATCTGGGTCTCACCCCACCCAATGATGCTTTGGGTGTCCTGCAGGATATCCACTGGTCGAGCGGGTACTTTGGCTATTTCCCCACCTACGCGCTGGGCAATCTGGTCTCGGCGCAGTTGTGGGAGAAGATTCGCGCTGATATTCCCGATCTGGAAGGACAAATCGAAAAGGGCGAGTTCAGCGCTCTGCTCGGCTGGTTGAGAGACAACGTCCATCGCTGGGGACGTTTATACGAACCGCAGGAACTGGTGGAGAAGGTCACCGGTTCGCGCATCACGCCCCAGCCGTATTTGCGCTATCTGGAAAGCAAATACGGAGAAATTTACGGGCTGTAAAACCTGAATAGATAAAAAAAACCGGCTTCCGTCCCATAGAAGCCGGTTTTTTGTTTTTCATGAGGGATAATCTGTTGCTGTCACTGCTCAATGCTTACCGGTTTGCCCGCTGCGGCGCTTTGATACAGCGCATCAAGAATCTGCATGACCCTCAAGCCTTCTTCGCCAGTGGCAATATGCGGCTTACCGGTGATCAGGCAATCGACAAAGTGGTAGTACGACGAGGTTACCGGCGGATAGGGTGGGTGCAGTTTCATATCAAAGTGCGCGCCGTCCTTCTCAAGGAAAATTTCCGCCTCAAAGCGGTACCCCTCATCCAGATTGCGTTGTACCAGCCCGGCGCGTGTCCCGTACAGGCGGGTCTCCATGAACTCGCTTTCCTTAGTGTTTGCCGCCCATGAGGCTTCAAGGATCAGGGTTGCCCCGTTCTCAAAACGAATCATGCCCGCAGCCAGGTCTTCCACATCAAAGGTCTTGCCCTGTTTTTGTGCCAGTTCTGTACCGATGTATTGATAGGTGCTTCCCATCACCCAGACCGGTTTGGGATACCCCATCAGCCACAGCGCTAAATCCAGGCGATGCACTCCCAGATCAATCAGCGGTCCCCCACCTGATAGGGCTTTTTGTCCAAACCATCCGCCGAAACCGGGCAACCCACGCCGCCGGTGCCAGACGGTGCGCCCAAAGTAAATCTCGCCCAGCACGCCGGCATCCACCTGCTGTTTGAGCGCCATGCTCTGTTCGGTAAAGCGATAAGAAAAATTAATCATCAACCGCTTTCCAGCCTGTTGAGCGGCGTTCAGCATTTCCTGCGCTTCTGCGGCGCTCATTGCCATGGGCTTTTCACACAGCACATGGCACCCTGCCGCCAGCGCCGCCAGCGTCAGCGGAGCGTGGAATTTGTTCGGCGTAGCGATACTTACGGCATCCAGATGCTCCTTTTCCAGCATTTCTTCGGCACTGGTATAGCGCTTTTCTACCCCGTAACGGTCAGCCACTTCATGAAGCAAGCGCTCATTCATATCCGCAACCGCCACCACCCGTGCCCGGGGATGGCTCTGAAACCCTGCCACATGGTTGCGTCCCATTCCCAGACCGATTACACCCAAACGTATTTGATCCATGCAATCCTCCTTGAAAAGCTTCGAGAAACATCTCCATTTTACGCCTGCTCCCGTAGAAGAAAAGGATTTTCGTGGTATCATGCCGGAGGATAAACCACCGTAATCAAAAATCTTCCATAATCACCGGAGGATGATTGTGAGACGCTTTTTCCTCAGCCTTTATGCTGGGCTTCTGGCATTCTTTTTTGCACAGGTGTTCACCGCGCAGGTGCTGGGACTTGCCGGTCTGTACCGTGCTATCGCCGTGATTCCCATGACCATTCTGCTCACCCTTCTGGCAGTGCGGATTTACTGGCGCTGGGGAGGAGAGGCTTTTCTCGCCCAACTGCCGGAAGAGACCCCCTTACCGGCATGGGTTAATCGCGTTCTGGCTGTAGCGGGGATGCTTCTGGTGCTGGCAATTGCCGTCATCCCCACCGCCCTCTGGCCCCTTTCGCCAGTCAGCGAGACCCTGCACTGGGATGCCGGGGCATACCACTTTCCCAAGGCAGTAGAACTGTACAAAAGTGGTCATGTCTGGGATCTTTCAATTCCTTACGGAGAATTTCCTTTCGGGTATGAATCCATGCTATCTTTTGCCCTGCTGCTGGCAGGCAAAGAAACTTTCTTTGGACTGGTCCATGCGCTCACGGCACTGACCGTCTTCTTGGGGTTGTGGCTTCTGGCACGGCGGGCAACCACTCTTCCGGATGGGGTTTTAATGTTTCTTGCCGGACTGATATTCGTCAGCGAAGCCGTTACCGTGCGGGGGAACCCCTTCTACATCTTTCTGGATCAATCCCACATGATTGGCAAGAATGATCTCTTTCTTGCCATGGGAGTGATTGCCGCCTTTGCCCATGCTCCCCTGGGACGCACCCCACAGAACAGTCACATCCATCTGCCCGGGCTGGTGTACGCCACACTGCTGGTGCTGGCAACCAAACCCGGAGGGATGTTCGCTGTTGCTCCCCTATGGCTTGCGGTGCTGTGGGACTGGTTCAAAAACTGGAAAACCTACCCGCGCTGGCGCGAACTGGGCTTCTCTGCTTTATTCATCGTCCCCGGTGGGTTATGGGCAGTGCGCAATCTGTTCATCATCCGTACCATATTCCCTATAGGGGTATGGGAGATGAACGAGTGGAGCATCGCCAACAACCTGACCAACCCTTACTTTTACAACTACCTGCCGCGTAATTTTGTCTTCCTTCTGGTCGTTCTCGGCGCCAGCCTTGCGCTGACTTTATTAGTGAAGAAACCATACTGGCGCATTCCGGTGGCTTTCCTGATTCTGTTCATCGGGTTTATTTTTACCCCAGAATCGGGCTTTATGAAGACCACTCAGGTACCTACCCAAACCGCATGGCGGCTGGGTATCGCTCTGGTAGCCTATGAGGTTGTTGTCCTGCTAGCACTGATTGAACCTGTGCTGAACGCGATTCTGAAGCGCCTCCCCGCGCTGTTGATTGCCGTTCTCGCCATTCTCGTCACATCTGGGCTGGTCATCTTCACCCGTGACCTGTACCGGTTGAACCCACAAAATGCCATTGTCCTGCGGGATGAATTCCGCGAACCGGTCGGAGTGGATGGGTATCACAGCGCCTACGATTTCGTGCAACGCAACCTTCGCCACAAGGTGATTCAAATTGAGGGTGGAGTGTTTTACTATATCTACGGTCCCGGGTATACCAACTTCCCCACCAAAAGGCAGTATCCGCTGGGACAGGAGTACATGGTGCCTCAACTCGATCCGCAATATCTGGTGGTGATTCCTCACGGAGACCCCTTCCAGCCTTCAGAGGACTTCTGGAAACGCTGGAAGATTTTATACCGCGATCCCCAAGGGCTGGTACTGGAACGGATAGCGCCTTGAAAACACGGGAAGTTTTCAGCCTTGACAATTCAGAACATAAATTCTACAATCTTCCATGGGAAGAGAAAAAAATCGGGAGTCATCGGGGCGCGGGAGTGCGCCCCATTCGTATCATTACTGCGTTCACGAATCGGGATTAAAAATGGAACAGCCTTTTGCAATACGCACCGAACATTTGGGGCGGGTGTATAAAATCCGCAACAACCGCAAAGAAGCCTTTCGAGAACTGGTTGCCCTGCAGGACGTGAATTTAGAGGTCCACCGGGGAGAACTGTTTGGTTTGCTGGGCCCCAACGGCGCCGGAAAAACAACCCTGATCAAAATCCTCACCACCCTGCTGGCACCCACCAGCGGCAAAGCCAGCGTTGCCGGGTATGATGTGCTCAGCCAGGCTGGAGAAGTGCGCAAACGAATCAACATGGTATCCGGCGGAGAAACATCGGGATATGGGTTGCTGACCGTACGGGAAAACCTGTGGATGTTTGCTCAGTTTTACGGCATCGAAAGCAAAGAAGCCCACCGACGGATTGACACCCTGATGGAAATTGTCGGCATGAAAGACCGCCTGAATACCAAATCGTCCGATCTGTCCACAGGACTGCGACAGAAGATGAACATCGTGCGCGGCTTCCTCACCGATCCTGAAGTGCTCTTTCTGGACGAACCCACCCTGGGACTGGACGTCGGCGCTTCCCGCGACGTACGCGCCTTCATCCGGCGCTGGATGGACGAAAACCCACAGCGCACCCTTCTGCTCACCACGCACTACATGGTGGAAGCCGAAGAGTTGTGCGACCGGGTGGCGATTATCAATCAGGGACGGGTGCTGGCATGCGATACTCCCGCCAACCTGAAACAGCAATTACAGCGCGAAGCCATCTTTCAGGTATGGGTGAAGCGGGAAAACTTTCTGGATGAGGGGGCATTCACATCGCTTTCGGGGCTGCGGCATTTTCACCAGATTTTTGAAAACGGTGCCCTGCGCCTCGAACTCATTCTGGACGAAGAGAACCTGTTAACCGCGGTGCTCAACCGGCTGGTCGAATCGCATGCCCACATCCTGCGGTTAGAGAAACGTCAACCCACGCTGGAAGATGTCTTCGTCCATCTGGTAGGACAACGGCTGGAGGAGGTGGAAGGTGAATCCCATGCTTCCGCCGATTGAACGACGCGCCAGCGGAGCGCGCCTCTTCTGGATGACCGTATGGGGCAGAGCCTACCCTCGCGTGGTGGGCATGCAGAGGGAACGTTCGTGGGTGTTCTTCGATATCTTCCTGCCTCTGCTGAGCGTGGCGGCATACGTCTTTGTTTACCGCGCCATCCGCGCACCGGAAGAGTATGTGGGCTTCGTCGTACTGGGAGGAGCCATGACAGCCTTCTGGATGAACATCCTCTGGAACATGTCCAGCCAGTTGTACTGGGAAAAGGAGCAGGGCAATCTGGCACTGTACATCATCTCTCCCACCAGCATGATGGCAATTCTGTTGGGCATGGCAATTGGCGGGCTGGTAGCAACCCTGCTCCGGGCAGCAGCCATTTTGCTGATTGGTTCCTGGCTGTTTCAGGTGCAGTACACCATCGTTTCCTTCTGGAAACTGTTTGCTGTGTTCTCGCTGAGCATGGTGGCGTTATATGGATTGGGCATGATGAGCGCCTCTCTGTTCCTTTTGCTCAGCCGCGAGGCATGGCATCTGGCAAATCTGGCAATGGAGCCCATTTATCTGGTCACGGGGATGTACTTTCCGGTGAAGAATCTGGGCTTCTGGGCGGCGTCTGGAGCCTCGCTCATTCCGCTGACGCTGGGGCTGGATGCCATGCGCCAGTTGATCTTCGCCAATGGAGCGGCGCTTGGCTTTCTCAGCGTGGAGGTAGAAATCCTCGGTCTGATGGGGCTGAGCGTGGTGTTCCTCATCGGTGCGCGCTATCTGCTGGCGGTCATCGAAAAACTTGCCATTCAGGAAGGGCGGCTGACGGAAAATCGTCGTTGAAAGGATAAAATCGGCATGAATCGTCATCACGCTCTGCGCTCTTTCCTCACCGCCGCCTGGCTGGGCTGGCAGATTGAGTCCAACTGGACGGATCCTTTCCTGTTTGCCACTTACTCCATCGTCAAACCTGTGGCAGGTGCAGCCATTCTGGTCATCATGTACGCCATCGTCACCCAGGGGCAGTTCGACTCGCCAGTGTTTGCCTACCTGTTTTTAGGAAACGCCTTTTACCAGTATGTTCCGGCGGTGCTGAGCGGTGTTTCGTGGACGATCATCGATGACCGGGAACACTACCGCACCCTCAAATATATCTATGTCGCGCCGGTGAACATCCCGTTTTATCTGTTTGGGAGGGCGGTTGCCAAGTTCATCATTGCCACGATTGGGGTAATCATTACCATCGCCGCGGGAGCCCTCTTTCTGCATGTGCGCATCGACTGGGCACAGGTGCATTGGGGGCTGTTCCTGCTCTCCCTGACGCTGGGGATCATCATGATGGCGCTTCTGGGATTGATTCTGGCGGGGATTACCCTGTTGACGGCACGGCATTCTTACTACATTGGAGATGTGGTGGCAAGCGGATTATTCCTTTTTACCGGTGCCATCTTCCCACTGGAAGTCCTGCCCGTGTGGCTCAGACCGGTGGGATATGCGCTGCCCATCACGTACTGGCTGGAACTGCTCCGCCGCGCGCTGGTGGGCGACGTGGCACAAGCCTTTCCGACATTTGCAACGCTTTCCAACGGAACCCTGCTACTGGTTTTGATTGTGGCATCGCTGGTGTTTGGAACGGCTTCGGTGTTCATCTTTCGCCGGTGTGACTACATCGCCCGCGAACGAGGCAATCTGGACATTACCACCAATTACTAGAGAGACAGGATGAGAGGCAAATCGCTCCCGTGAGGCGATTCTGCCAGCACCCTGCCCTGAGCATCTACCACCATTGCGCCGCCGAACGCCCCTTCAGGGGTGTTTCGTTCCAGGCTGTTCACCAGCGCCGTCAGCACGCCCGCCTGCCGAACTGCATCGGTGTAGGCGTTACGCTCTTCGTTCTCCCAACGCTGCACATCGGGCGAGCGTCCATCGAATCCCCGCGACATGGGAACCAGCAACAGGCGCACATCTCTGGGAAGGGATGCCAGCACTTCCTCATGAAAGAGGTCTCCGCAAATTAACAGCCCCAGTTTACCCAGTTCGGTTTCGACAACAGAGACGGAACTGCCGCATAAAAACGGAGGTTGTTCCGCAACTTTGCGGTGAAGCAGAGAAATACTGCCTGAAGGGTTCAGTAAAACCACCGAGTCGTACACGCCATCGGGTGTGTATTCCAGAAAGCCATAAACGAAGAAAACCCCATATCGGCGGGCAAGACGCATCATTGCCGAGGTGGTCAAGCCGTCCAGCGGTTCGGCAAACTTGCGCAGATCAGCCTCTTCGTAGAGATAACCGGTAAAAGCACACTCTGGAAGACAAATCAAATCGGGGTGATGGGGGAGAACTTCTTCGAGAATGCTCTCAAACCGGTGAAGATTTTGATCCGGTTGTCGGGGGATTATCGCAAGGGGGATCAGAGCCAGCCGCATACGCAACCCTTAAGAAATGACAGGGAATCACCTGATCCAATCACTTACCTGCAGGAAGCACCCGGTAATGGCTCTGCACCAGACCGTTGGGATAAACCCGCGTGCTGATATGCTCCAAAGGGAAATCCTTCGAGAGGCTCCCAAAAAGAGGAATGCCATCCCCAAGAAGGATGGGTATGTGGGTGAGAATCAAATCCCGAATCAAACCTGCCCGGAGGAAGCGGCGGATAGTTTCGCCTCCGTCCACATAGGCATGGCTCGCCCCCTGCTCTTCCAGAATTCGGACGATCTCCACGGGATCTCCCTGCATGACCTGCACCGCTCCCGAAAGATGCGGTGGGCACGTCCATGGGCGCGAGGATAACACCACCATTCGCAGATTAGGATAAGGATACTCCGGGAAGGTCAAGACCTGCTCAAAGGTTTTTCGCCCCATGATGACGGTATCGACTGTCTCGATAAAACGGGTATAACCAAAGTCCTCCCCTTCCTCGGGTTGGGGCAACCAGTCCAGCCTGCCATCCGGGCGGGCAATGAAGCCATCCAGAGACAGGGCAATGAAAACCGAACAGCGCAAGGAAGCCATCCCAACCTCTATCTTCTGGCTTCAATAACCCTGTTCTTCACCAAGTTTTGAGCGGTTTGCCAATCTGTTTCACTCTGAAAAAAGGAACGCGGAATGATAACGGGCACTCCCTGCATCGTGCGCAGGGCAATTAAATCCGCAGTGACACGCTTCTGATAAAACGCATCCCATGAGAACTGCACCCCAAGCGTATCAGACAAATCGATCCGCAAGCCAGAAGGAGAAATCTCCCCCTGAACCACACGGGAACGCTCCCCTTTACTCCCAAACTCAAGGTACAGTTGCAACACACTCACGAGAGGCTTTCCAAGGGCATACACAGCGATGATCAATGGGATGCTATAACGCAATAAGCGCATCCAGCGCACAGAAGAATCGGCTGGCGTGGAAAACACATCAACCGCATAACCCACAAAAATCACCAGAAAGGCGACAACTGCCGCCAAACGCAGAAAATACCAGAACACCGAAGTTCCTGAAAGATAAATAATCCCACGTAGAATATCTACAGGTGTATAACGCCCTCGAAACGGAACTTCCACCTTATTCCTCCCCCGCATACAATTCTCGAATAAAGGCGCGACACGGGTTTCCTGGATCCACCAGTACAACCACAGGCATTCCCTCGAGCAGGGAACGGGTGGTTTTATTCTTCATGACCATGTTCCGGGAGAGATAACGCTCACCCTGAAAGGTGTACACCACCTCCACCCTGCCGCGATCGCGATAAAAAGAAACCCGCACCACCGTAGCAGGAATCTGGGTACCCTCCTCGAACACCCGGCGGATGGTCTGCACCCGCCAGAAGAGCACTCCAAGGAGAATCAGAGAAACCGGAAGCAGAACGAGCGCCAGGCTCTGAATGGTGGCAAGGCTCTCCCCCAGTAAAAACTGCAGGAGGATGATCCCCAGATATACCAGCGGACCCACCCAGCCTAAAAAGGCGCCGTAATCTGTGAATAAAATCTTACGAATGGAAACTTGAGGGTTCATTATGGTTTATTCGCAGGAGGTGAAACAGGTTGATCTACTTTGATGATTTCCCAAAGGGCTGAAAAGCCGCTCTACAAGCCAAACAGGGCAAAAGCATCACCGCCCCACTACGAAAGCGCCTAATCTGGAAAGGCGCTTTTGGAATGGCGCGAGGACCGGCATTGGAAGCAAAAGTCGTATTTATCGGATAAACTCCTTTTCTGAAAAATTTTTTGTACTCCCATCGTCTTCTGAATCAGGAGTACAGGGAGACACGTTACGAGGAGGTCGTTTCGCCCCCGGCAGGTGGGATGGGCAGGGCAAAGGTAAAACAACTGCCTTCGCCCATCTTGCTATCCACCCAGATTTCCCCACCGTGCGAGCGCACCGCCAGGCGACAAAACGCCAGTCCCAAGCCGATCCCTTTGGGGAAACGCTCGGATTGCAAGCGGGCAAACTTATCGAAGATCACCTCCAGCGCATCGGGAGGGATGCCCGGTCCGTTATCGCGCACAGCAAACTCCACCCGATCCCCCTTGCGGTACACCGAGAGGGTGATTTTGCCCTTGAAAGAGGTATATTTGGTGGCATTGTCCAGCAAATTGATCAACACACGGCGAATCATATCCGTGTCAATGTTCAATGGAGGCAGGTTGGGTTCGATCTGTACATCCACCTGCTGACCCTTGTTCTCTGCCACCGGCAGTATGGTATCCACCGCTTCATAAACCAGCGGAGCCACCTCAGTGCTGGTACGATTGGTAATGGGTTGACCGGCTTCCAGACGGTAAATATCCAGCAAGGTATTGATCAAACGCTGCATGCGCCCGGTGGAGCGGATGGCAATGCTGAGCAAAGCCCGCAGATTTTCATCATCACTTACCGGTAAGAGCATGTTAAGCATTTCCAGGCTGGAAATGATGTTGGAAAGCGGTGAGCGTAAATCGTGATACACCATTGCCATCAGATCATCGCGCAGGGCATCCAGTTGTTTGCGCTCGGTGATGTCCTGCAAAATCCATTGCAGGACATCTCCATTGGGAAACGTCACTTTGCGCACATACACTTCAACCGGAACGGTGGACTGGGCGGCTGTCCACAGCAACCCTTCCTGGCGCAAAGTCTGCCCTGCCCCAAGAGATTCTGCGTTCACGTCCAACCAATCTGGCGGAAGTTTGAGCAACTCCAGAATGGATTTTTCCGCCAGCATTTCGGCGGGATAGCCGGTCAGTAAAATTGCCTGACGGTTGGCTTCCAGAATCTGCCCATTCAAACTGGTGATGCAGATAGGATCAATGCTGTCATCGAACAGTTCACGATAGCGGCGGGTGACCGCCTGCAGAGAGTTGTACAAACGTGCATTGTAAATGGCGATTCCCGCCTGATCGGCGATGGACTGCACCAACGCCAGATGTTCCTGGTTGAAGAAAAGCGGTTTTGGGTGAACAATGGTGAGAATCCCCACCACCTGCTCGCGCGCCATCACCGGCACACAAATGGCAGATTTTGCCCCCGTGCGGCTCACCGCATCATCGGGACGCTGTGCCCAGCGCTCATCCTGACTGGTATCGCTGAGCATCACCGCCTGGCGGTTGCGCAAGACCCACCCTGCCAGACCGTCCTGCAACACATTGTTCCACTGCTCGACGCTGCGCTCCAGAAGCAAATCGTTGACGATCAGCGCACCCTCTACCGCCTGATTGCCATCCAGAACAATGATGCTGGCGCGCTCTGCGCCCACATGACGGCTGGAAAGCATCAGCACCCGCGAAAGGACTGTGCGCAAATCCAGATCCGAGGTGAGTTCCCGACTGATGTTATACAGCAGTTCCAGCGTGGTTCGCGAGGTTTCATCCATGGCACTCTTCCAACCCCTTTTTGAGAGTATAGCATATTTTAAAATCGAAGAAATTGCCCAAAAAAGAATTTTTTCCCGGAGAAATGGTTGTTCCCCAAACCACTCTCTGGATGACTTCTTCAGCGCGATTCCGATTGTATAATCAAAATATGGAGATCAACCTGCGCACCCCCATCGAAGTTCTGATCACTCTGCCCCTGCGGGAAGAGGTACTTGAACCCATTCGAGAGTTCAGCCCGAACATCAATCTGTCCATCATTCCAGCCCGCCGCCCAGAGGACATCCCCGCCGAGGTGTGGGCAAAAACCGAAGTGCTGTACACCGACCGCGTCCTGCCTGCGCCTGAACAGGTTCCTTCTCTGCGCTGGATTCAATTTCATTTCGCCGGAATTGACTTTGCAGTGGATTCTCCCCTTTTGCAAAAACCCGACTTAAAAGTGACCAACCTGAGCGGCGCGGCGGCGGCGCAAACCGCCGAGTTCGCCCTTACCATGATGCTGGCGCTGGCGCATCGTCTGCCCGCGCTGATGAGCGCCCAAAGCCGCGCAGAATGGGCGCATGACCGCTGGGAGCGCTTCCGCCCTGTGGAACTGCGCTCCAGTACCGTGGGAATTGTCGGATACGGCTCCATCGGGCGGGAACTGGCGCGTCTGCTTCAACCGCTGGGGGTGCAGGTGCTGGCATGCAAACGAGACGTGCGCCACCCACAAGATGAAGAATACATTCCAGAAGGGCTGGGAGATCCTCAAGGAATGTACTTCACCCGCCTCTATCCCTATCAGGCACTGCGCACCATGTTCCGGGAGTGCGACTTTGCCGTCGTCACGGTTCCGCTGACCCCTCAGACCCGGGGAATGATCGGCGCCAGCGAACTGGCAGCGCTCAAACCCGGGGCGTTTCTGGTTGTGGTGGGGCGCGGCGGGGTAGTGGATGAAACTGCCCTGCTGGAAGCCCTGCAGGAAAAACGTCTGGGCGGAGCCGCGCTGGATGTCTTTGCCGAAGAGCCGCTGGCACCCACCAGCCCTCTGTGGAAAGCCCCCAACCTCATCATCAGCCCACATATTGCAGGGCTGAGCGTTCATTATGACGAACGCGCCATGGCGCTGTTTGCCGCCAATCTCCGCCGATACATTCAGGGGGAAAAACTCTTTAATCTATACGAAGTCGAAAGAGGCTATTAGCCAGAAGCGGAAGGCTTTCGTCCGCGCACCGTGCGGCGTTCTTCCACGGGCAGATAGGTGGGCGCCTGGATGGCAAACCACGTGCACAGGCGGCGATCCAGCATGCGGCTGCGGATGCGCGGATCAATATCATCGGGTTTGCTGGAAGTGGTGATCACGGTGGGTAACTCGGCAATGTAGCGGTGATTGATGATCTGATAGAGTTTTTCGCGCGCCCACGGCGTAGCGCTTTGCGTTCCCAAATCATCCAGAATCAACAACTTTGCCGAACGCACCTCTTCAAACACCTCATCATAAGAGATATTCGAGGCGGGGCTGAAGGTAGAGCGCAGGTGATCGAGCAGATCGGGAACCACCACAAAGAGAGGCGGGTTGCCCATGCTGGCTTGATAGTTGCCGATTGCCGCGGCGAGATGGGTCTTGCCACAGCCGTAATCGCCCGAAAGCACCAGCCAGCCGCGAGGGTGTTCGGCAAATTCATAGGCAATCTCAAAGGCTTTGCGCAGGTTGGCGCGATCTTCTGGAGAAATTCCCTTTTCCTTCTCGCGGAAGTGGAAAGTGCCAAAGGTCATACGGCTGTAGAGCGGCAGGGCGGAAAGACGCGGGCGGGTGGTATCTTCCAGAGGTTGGCGATAATCCTGCGCCTCGATGCGTACCATAGTGACCAGTTCCACATCGCGCAGGCGGGATTGAATGCGTCCCTCAATTTCTTCCAGCGCCTGATTGGTGGTAACCACCGTCGGCAGGCGGTGAATGTAGCGGTGATTGAAGATTTGATAAAGTTTTTCCTGCGCCCAGGCGGTGGCATTTTGCGTGCCCAGATCATCCAGCACCAGCAACCGAATGTTGCGAATTTCCTCAAAGCGGGCTTCAAAGGTGTCATCGGGAGCGTCGTAAGCATAGCGCAGCCAATCCAGCAAATCGGGGACGGTGAGGAAAAGGGTAGGCACTCCCAGCGATACCGCCTCGTGGGCAATTGCCGCCGCCAGATGGGTCTTACCCACTCCATAACCGCCGATGAGCAAAAGCCATCCATTGAGAGAATGAGCATACTTCTGCGCCTGCTCGTAGGCATTTTCCAGCGAGCGCACCATCGCATCACCCTGTCCGTGTCGCCCGCGCGGATTGAATGTGGCAAAGGTCATTTTCTCCAGCGCCTGCAAATTGCTGGCGCGATAGGCGCGCTGGAAAGTTGCCCGAACCACTTCAGAGGAACGGCAGGAGCAAATTTCCACCTTTCCGAAATCTGGATGGTCAATGGGAAGGTCACGACGCACAAAGCCGATTCCACCGCAAATCGGGCAGTTTGGATCTCCGCGGTATGTGGTGGAAGACGCAGGTTCAGTGCTCGATGTAGTCGGCGTATTTTCCTTCGATATAGCGTCGGCGATTCTCTTCAGAGGACCGTCTATTTTCTCCATCCCGACCTTCCTCCTGCCAAGATTTGAGTATTGCCTGGATATACTTCCAGTTGCGCACATTGCGTTCCACAGCAATTTGAAACGCCTCTTCAATCCACGATTGCGGGTAGGTCTTTTCAGCCTCTTCCAGCAAATCGGCAATCAGCGGGGTGAGCGGACCGATGTTGTCTTCGTACAGGCGGTAAATATTCGGACGCTCCACCACCAGCGGCACTGCGGGATGAGGCTCATCTTCAGGGCGCCATTCGCCACGCTGGATGGCTTCAATGGCGGCACGTCCGCGGGGAGTGTTCAGGAAATACAGGGCTTCCTTGAGTCCCTGCCCTTCGGGAAGCACCCGTAGAAACACGCCGCGCTGGACTGCACGCTCCAGCGCATCATCCAGTTGATGCCCATCGCCGAGGGTGCGCATCAGGGTTTCATCCCTGGCGAAATCCTGATAAGCGAGGAAGCGAATGGGGGCTTCCATGCGTGAGACATACCACAGCGCAAAAAGGATCACTTTCAGTTCGCCCAGATGATCCACCTGCGGGAGCAGTTCGCTAAAGAACGGCTCAGGGATGGGCACCATGTGCACCTTGCCCGAGGGAAAGCCTTGAAACGCCATGGGATTATCTCCTTCCTGCTCCAGGAGCGGGGGCGGCGTTCTCGAAACGCGCCAGATTGTTCAGGAAGACCAGTTCAATGCCGCCGTGGGTGGGACCATTGCGGTGCTTGGCAACGATGATTTCTGCCAGATTGGCGCGTGGGCTGTCTTTATCCAGCGCATCGGGGCGATGGATGAACATGACCACGTCAGCGTCCTGTTCCAGACTACCCGATTCACGCAAATCGGAGAGCACCGGACGTTTGTCAGCGCGCTGTTCGACCGCGCGAGACAACTGCGCCGCCGCCAGCACCGGCACGTTGAGTTCGCGCGCCAGAATTTTCAGGTTGCGGGAGATGTAAGAAACTTCCTGAACGCGGTTATCGGTGCGCACATCTCCGCTCATCAACTGCAGGTAGTCCACGATGATGAGATCCAGTTCGTACTCCATGTGCAGACGGCGGCACTTGGTGCGCAACTGCATGGGCGTAATGGCGGGGGTATCATCCAGAAAGATGTGGGTTTCGGACAGGACCTCGATGGCGTGGATGAAGCGGGGCCATTCGTCTTCGTTGAGTTTACCCGTCCGCAAGCGCTGGGTATCGATGCCGGTTTCCTGCGCAATGAGGCGCTGTACCAGTTGCTCATTGGACATTTCCAGCGAGAACATGGCAACGTGCTTTTTGTACTTCTGGGCGGCGTTTTTCATCACCGAGAGCATGAAGCCGGTTTTACCCATACCCGGACGTCCGGCGACGATCAGTAAATCGGACTTTTGCAACCCACCTAACAGGCGGTCGAGATCCACCAGACCGGTCGGCACGCCCATGATCTCCTCACTGCGCTGGGACAGTTTGTCCACCCGGTCGTACACCTCGCTGAGCACAGTCTGGATGGGCTGTAAATCGCGGCGGACACGGCGCTCGCTCACCGTAAAGATGGACTTCTCCGCCTGATCAATGAGTGTATCCACGGAAGTGCGGCGATCAAACGCCATTTGTGCCATCTCATTGGCGGCGGCGATCATCTTGCGGCGCAGGGAATGTTCCTCAACCACCCGCGCATAGGCTTCCGCATTCATCGAGGAAGGCGTCTGATTGACCAGCGACATCAGGTAAGGCACTCCGCCCACCTCTGCCAGCCTGCCCTGCTCCTCCAGTTCCGCCTTAAGGGTAAGGAGGTCTAACGGAATGCGGCGTTCGTGCAGACGCGTATAGGCTTCCCAAATCCAGCGGTTGCGAACCAGATAAAAATCTTCCGCCTTCAGGAATTGGGCAATATTGTAGTATGACTCAGGGTCAATCAAAATGGCACCCAACACCGCTTCTTCGGCTTCGCGGCTGTGAGGTGGACCCTGTATTTGGTTAGAAGAATCTTCTTCCGGCATCCAGTCAGACATCTTTGATTACTTTTCCCGCTTTGATTTTATCGGATTTCCGCCAATTCAGATGAAATTCTAATCCTCGGTGAAAAAACGCCCCACAGCAGTTGTGGGGCGCACGATTCAAACCAAGTGGGTTATTTATCCGGTTTTTCGTCCTCGTCGCCCTCATCCTCTTCATCTTCCAGTTTATCCAGATTGAGGTTCGCCAGAAAATCCTCAAACACGGACAGGCGCTCTTCACTGGTATCCACCTCAGATTCCACTGGTGAGGGCGGAGTAGGCGGAGCCAGTGGAGCCGAGGAGGTGCGGGAGGTGGCGCTGCGCAGGTCATCTTCAGGCGTCACCCCTGCCACATCCATTACCTCGCGGGCTACCAGAATGGGCACGTGAGCGCGCACTGCCAGCGCCAGCGCATCGGATGGGCGAGAGTCGATATTCAGGATGCGCCCATTAACCTCTACCACCAGATTTCCAAAGAACACTTCATCGCGCAGAGCAACCACTTCAATGCGCAGTAAACGCGCGTTCAGGGCATTCAGGACATTTTTCAATAAATCGTGCGTTTGAGGACGGGCAACTTCAATTTCCTGCAGGGCTATGGTGATGGCTTCCGCTTCGTATGGTCCAATCCAGATCGGTAAGTATCGTTCAGTGTTCACCTCGCGTAAGACAACGATGCGTTGCTGGTTCGTCAAACTCACCCGCACGCTATCTATGACCACCTCAACCATTTTAGACATGGAATCACCCTTCCTCAAACGGGAAATTTTACTGAAAAGAAGCGCTATGCATATTCTATCATGCCGTCAAGGGGGATGCAACTGCTATCCGGCGAAAAGCATCCATGCTCTGAGGAGGTGAAACTGCAATATCTGCCCATAGGATTGATCTCCCCAAAATGGTTTGATGAAGTTTTATTCTGCAACCTTAAAAAATTGGGAAACATTTCTTTGGATTTTTTTAAGGTTTTCGATTATAATGCCATGAAACTGGGTCTGGACAATCTTGAACGCTCCAATGCCAAGCCGTCTGGAAAGCCCGGGGGTGCAAGGGCACACAACTTTGCTTCGACATGGGAGAAAAAAGAACCTGTGAGTCCCGATAAAGCCAAAATCCTCCTGATTGAAGGGAAACGATCCGATCATCCTTCCTTCCTACCGGGTTTAACCCGCAAAGGTTACGATGTTGAAAGCGTCCCCAACGGCTCCGCGGCTTTGGAACAAATTGACCCCTTTGACCCTGATGTCATCATCATTGATGCGGCTTCCATGCGCACCAGCGGCAAGCGTATTTGCCATGCCTTGCGCCTGCACGCCGGAGATATCCCTATCCTGCTGATCGTAGATCCGCAATCTGCAGGGAAAAACCCACGCGAATCACTGGCAGATGTGGTGCTGACCACTCCCCTCACCCTGCAGAAGTTGCTCAACCGCCTGCGCCCCCTTGTTCCTACCCAGAGCAAGCACATCCTTCAGGCAGGTCCGATCTGGCTGGACCCCGCCCAGCGATTGGTACGGGTGGGCAACCGGCAGACCAGTCTAACCCCGCGGCTGGTCACCATTTTGCGAATCCTAATGGAGCACCCCGGCGAGGTCATCGAACGCAACAGCCTTTTCCAGCAAGCCTGGAACACCGACTACACCGAAGACACCCGCACGCTGGATGTGCACATCTCATGGCTTCGCCGCGCCATCGAGACAGACTACCGCCACCCTCAGTTTATCAAGACCATTCGAGGCGTTGGCTACCGGCTGGATATCGAAGAACCCACCCCTTATTAATTTTGGGCTTTTCCCAGCGCCTGCACGATTGCGCGAAGGTGTAAAGGCGTTGTGCCGCAACACCCACCCACAAACTGCGCTCCAATTTGAACCGCGCGTTGGGCACACGTTCCCATTTGCTCCGGCGAGACAGGATACACGGCTTGTCCCCATTCGTCCAGCACCGGCAACCCCGCATTGGGTTTGAACCAGAGCGGCAAAGCGGTGGCGGCGCGCATCTCTTCAAGAACCTGTAAATTTTCCTCCAAACCACACCCGCAATTGACCCCCAACGCCAGCACTCCGCTCGATTTCAGAGCCTGCGCCACTTGAGCCGGACGCTCTCCTGAAAGAAGGCGACCCTGCGCATCAAAGGAAAAGGAACAAACCACCGGCACCTCTCCCACCGAACGACAGGCATCGACCGCAATGAGCGCCTCCCGCATATCCATCTGTGTCTCGATGACCAGCAAATCCACCCCTGCCTGCACCAGAGCCTGTGCCTGTTCTCGATAAAACGAGCGGGCTTGTTCAAGGCTCAAAGATCCCAAAGGCTCGATCCATGCTCCCAAGGGACCCAGTGAGCCGGCAACCCAAACGAGGTCAAACCCTTGCGTTGCCTGACGCGCCAGCGCCACCGCCCTTTGAAGAGTGGATTCAAATCGGTCCTCCAAACCTGCCTGCCGCAACCGCAAACGAGAGGAACCAAACGTATTGGTCAGGATGATCTGCGCCCCCGCCGTCAGGAATTCCCGATGAAGGCACAGGACCTCCTCGGGACGATCCAGCGTCCAGAGATCTGAAGGCAAGCCCAAAGGCAATCCCCGGCGCTGAAGATTTGTGCCGGTGGCTCCATCCAGAATTATCGGAATATGCTTTTGCCATCCATCAGAAAAGGAATGCACCATACCCCACCAACTCATTTCCGTAGCAAACCTGCTTAAGAAGTATTGTAAGATGAAAAGTAATCCTTTAACCCGATCAGGAAAACTTTCTGTAAGGCAATCGTAATGGGCATTTTTCATAAATCAGATATAATTGAAACAAGCCCCAAACCCAACGAGGCGCTATGGCGTTAAAAGGAAACCTGCGCGACTTTACCATTACCCAATTGCTCAATCTGATTAATCTGGCTCAAAAGACCGGACTTCTGGTCATTGAAGGACCCGGTGAAACAGCCCGGATCAATTTCCGGCAGGGTAAACTGGCGTACGCCCAACTGGGCAACGAGGACGGCAGTCTGGCTTCCATTCTGTACAAGACTCGCAAAATCTCCCAGAGTCAGTACCGTCTCTTGCTGGAACGCGCCTCCAGCATGACCGATAAAGAACTCGGCTTGCTACTCATCAACGCCGGTTATCTGACACAGGATGACATTCTCACCAGTTTGCAAACCTATTTCATTGACGTAGTGCGCCGGTTGTTCACGTGGGTTGAAGGCTTCTTCCGCTTCGATCAAGATGTCACCCCACCGGATGGAAAAATCACCATCCGTATGGATCTGGAAAACCTGATCATCGAAGGCGCAAGGCAATTGCGCGAGTGGGAGCAACTGCAGGAAGAAATTCCCAGTCTGGATATGGCATTGAAGTTCACAGACCGACCCGGCACCAACATCCAAAAAGTCAATCTCAGTCTGGAAGAGTGGCGGGTTGTCTCGTATGTCAACCCCAAAAACACCATCCGGCAGATTGCCCGCGCCACCAAGATGAACGACCTGGAAATTCGTCGGGTGGTGTATGGATTAATTCAAGCCGGGCTGGTAGAAATTGTCCGTCCGGAAGGCGCACCACCACCGCGCCCCGCCGCACAGCAAACTGTGCGCCAGTTCCCCACCCCGGACAAAGAAGAACAGAAATCGCTGGTGAATCGGTTGATCAACCGGATTCGCTCCTTGTAACCTTTATTCTATGATCATGGAGTTAGGATAAGCACTCATGCAAACGGTTAAGATGGTGGTCACAGGTCCCTTCAGCGCTGGCAAAACAGCCTTCATCCGGTCGGTCAGCGAGATTGATGTCGTCTCCACCGAGCGAAAAATTTCTTCGGAAGCCGAACGCGTCAAAGAAACCACAACCGTCGCCATGGATTTTGGACGCATCACCGTAGATGACGATCTGGTGCTTTACCTGTTCGGCACGCCAGGTCAGCGGCGGTTTGATTTCATGTGGGAAATCCTCTCGGAAGGGATGTTGGGCTTTATCGTCATGGTAGATAGCACCCGCCCCGAAACCTTCCGGGAAGCGCGCAGCATTCTGCAGACTTTCCGCGCCTATGCTCCCACCCCCTACGTGGTTGCCGCCAACAAGCAGGACCTGCCCGACGCCTGGGACCTGGAAGATATGCGCCTGGCGTTGCGGTTGGAACCCAAAGCCAAACTTCTTCCCTGCGTAGCCCACAAGAAGGAATCGGTCAAGAACGTCCTTCTGGAACTGCTTTACTCCATTCTGGCAGAGATGGAAGAGGGCGGGAAATAATTCCCGCTCCAAAGAGGGGGCACCTTGTCATCCATCACCACCGATCAGGGCATCCTTCACTATGAAGTGTATGGGCGTGGACGTCCCGTCATCCTCTTACATGGATGGTTGGGGTCATGGGGACTCTGGCAGGAGACCATGACATTTTTGGGACAGCACTACCGAACCTATGCGCTGGATTTCTGGGGATTCGGTGAATCGGGCACCAAGCGCAACACCTACAACGTGCAGGATTTCATCAGCCTGGTGGCTCAGTTCATGGATCAACTGGGCATCCTCTCTGCCCCCCTCATCGGGCATTCCATGGGCGGTACGGTGAGTCTTTCGGTTGCCATTCAGTACCCTCATCTGGCACAAAAGGTGGTGGTGATTGGTTCACCCATCGCGGGATCTTCGCTGGCATTACCGCTGAAGTTTGCAGGCTACCGCCCCATCGCGTGGCTGTTGTTCACCTTCTTCCCCCTCTTCCGTGCCGCCATGCGCATTGCCTCCCCCACCATCTGCAAAGATCCACGCTTTCCGGATATGATGGATCGTGATCTCTCGCAGACGACGCTGGAGTCATTCCTGATCAGCATCGCCACTCTGCGGCGCACCGATTTGCGCCCTCGTCTGAATGAAATTCGGATCCCGGTGATGGGAATGTACGGAGACCGCGACAATATCGTCCACCCCCGTCAGTGGGAGCCGCTTAAGAAAGGCGTTCCCCATGCCCGCATTGAGCGCTTCCCCAAAGCGGGACATTTCATCATGCTGGACGAACCCAAAGAGTGCATGAGCAAGATCAAAGAATTTCTGGATGCCCCTGCAGAGCCCTTACCTCCCGCAGAGTCATAAAGTTATGGAGCCCATCCTTTCATCTGAAATCCATCAAGTGCTGGTGGAAAGCACCTACGAGGTATTCGGCAGAGAGCCGCAAGTGGCTTTCACGCCGGGGACCAAAAACTTTTTACAGGAATTGGAACGCGCGCTGTATGCACGCTTCGGGACACAGACGGGCAATGGCATGGCAATCCGCATGGGCAGAAGTGGATTCCAGACCGGTCTGCGTCGTTGGGGAGAAACCCTCGGTTTATACGCACTGGAGTATCGCCTGCTGCCCTTCAACCGCCGGGTCAAGGTCGGTCTGGAGCAGATTGCCCGCTTTCTGGAAGATCAGTCATCTCTGCGGATGAGCATCCATGAAGAGGACAATTTCTGGGTGATTGAAGTCACGCAGATGCCCGCATGCGTTGAGAATCCAACCGCGATCACCTGCTACCTGCTCACCGGAATGTTCCAGGAATTCATGCAATGGGTCGGTAGCGGAAAATTCTTCCCGACCCGCGAAACGGCGTGCAGGAGTAATGGATCGCCCTGCTGTCGGTTTGAAATTTCTCGCAAACCGCTGGAATAAATCAACAAGCATGTTGAAAATCATCCTTCGCAATCCCCAACACATTGTGCCGTTCAACGAACCGGCGCGCGATTTGCGCATTCAGAACAAACCCCTGTGGCTGCTTCAACGGGATGTCCTTGCTCCGTACACCACCCGGGAAATCGAACTTCCCCCCGGTGCGCCCCTGCCGCAAGTCCACGAGCCCTGCATCGTCTATCGGGATAACTTGTTTTTTGATGCTCCCTACATGGAAGCCTTCATTCAGGAAGCCCGTAAGCGTGGGAAAGCCGTGCGCGCCGCCTTCCACGCCAGCGATCCGTGCTTCCGAGAGCATATTCTCCCCCTCTCGCTATCCTACACCCCGGCGGGGAATCTCTACCTTGCCGATTTATGGTACTACCCCAACGGTCCAGAGCCAGGCGCTGAGCCTCTGGTGATTGACCTGCTCTCCCGCGAGATTGGTTACTACCACATTCCGCTGTACATGGCGCCTTCTCAGGGGGATCTGGTCTATCAGGTGCCGTTGCGCAGTCTGATGGCAATCGACTCCTGGGTACACATTTTCATCGCCGATGAAGTGTTTGGGCTGTTTGGACGGGGAGCCCGTTTTGAGGAACGCCTGAACCGCGATTTGTGGTTCAAATTGAAAGTACTGGGCACGGCGCTGTATGAAGGACGGCAGTTACTGCGTTCCTCAGCCGTGGTGCAAATCGGGCGCAACTGCGTCATTGACCCTGATGCCATCATCCACGGTCCCACCACCATCGGCGACAACGTCACCATCGGCGCCAATGCCGTCATCGAAAATTGCATCATCGGCGACAACGTCAACATTTCACAGGGATGTCAGTTAATGCTCTCGGTGGTGGGTGACGGCACCTTCCTCCCCTTCCGCGCCTCGTTGTTCATGACTACGGTGATGGAAAACAGTCTGATCGCCCAAAACACGTGCCTGCAAATGTGCGTGGTCGGGCGCAACACCTTCATCGGAGCAGGCTCAACCTGGACCGACTTCAACCTGCTCTCGGCTCCCATCAAAGCCAGAGATGGCACGGGAGCCCTGCGCAACTCCAACCGCATCGTACTGGGCGGATGCGTGGGACACAACTGCCGCATCGGCGCGGGAATGCTGGTGTACCCCGCCCGCACCATCGAATCGGACGTGGTGATTTTCTCCACCAAAGAGCGGCGTGTGATTGACCGCGACCTGTACTACGAAGATAGCGACCACCTGCGCCTGCCCAATGCTCACCTGCATCCCCGGTTGTATCCCCGCCCCGGGGAAAAGGGAAGTGAAACCTGGTAATGACAACCCCCGCAGAAAGACTGCCTGCGGGGGTTGATTTTAGAGGAAAGAGAAGGATTATTCCTGAACCGGAAGCGCGGAAGGCATCTGCGGCTGATTCATCGCCGGTTGATCTTCCAGATGCACCACCGCTGGAATGGAGAGCGCCGCTCCTGCCATCAGCAGACAGGATGCCCCGGCAATCCAGAACCAGAACCGGATGCCAAGATGATCGGCAACCGGCGCAGCGATCATCAGACCTAACGGGCTGGCGGCAGAAGCCAGCGCGCCTACCAGATTGAACACCCGCCCCTGCATTTCCGGAGCAATCTTCGCCTGCAAAAGCGCAAACAAAGGACCATTGGTGATAGGGTTCATGAACCCCGCAATGCCAATTCCCAACAGGGCAATTCCAAACATCTGAGCGGGCGCCGAGCCCAGCACAATGACTCCCAACCCCATCCCGATCAAGCCAGCCATCGAGGTATGCACTTTGCGTTTGAATCCGCCCCACACACTCAGGACCAGACCGCCCAGAATCACCCCCGCTCCTTCCGCCGAGTTCATCACCCCAAGGTGCATGGCTTCTCCATGAAAAATACGCGTGATCATCAAGGGCATGAGGCTGAACGCCGGGTTCATCAATAGGTTTACCAGCGTAGCCAGTCCCAGCAAAATCAACATGCCGGGCCAATGGGCAAGATAGCGAAAACCATCGCGAACATCTCCCAGCAACGCCCGCGGGGTTAGAGAGCCTTCAGGGCGGCGTTCGGGTTGCGGAATGTGAATGAAAGCCAGCGTACCCACTGCCACAGCAGCCGTGAGGATGTCAATTGCCAGCACCTGATAGATGGGAAGAAGGCTCATGAGCAGCGCTCCCAGAGGTGGGGCGGCAATGTTCAGCACCCCATGCAGTGCCTGATTCAAACCTGCCACCCGCGAGAGGTGTTTTTCCGGCACCATGAGGGAGGTGGATGCCTGCATGGCAGGGAAATGGAAGGTCCCACCCAATGAGCGGATCAACATCACTACCAGCACGTGCCAGACCTGAGCCTGACCAGACCAAAACACCAGCACCAGCCCCGCTGTTACCAGCGCAATCAGGCTATCGGCAACCAGCATGATGGTTTTCCGATTCCAGCGATCCACCAGCGCTCCCGAAAAAGGTCCGATGAAAATGCCGGGGAGCATGGAGAAGATGGTTGCGGTTGCCAGCACAGTAGCAGAGCCAGTCTCGCGAGTGAGCCACCAAACCAGCGCAAACTGCACCAGAATGGAACCGACAATGGAAAATGCCTGCCCCACCCAGATGGTAAAAAAGGGGCGTTTCCAGTTAGAGTCTTCGCGGATTTCACTCATACCATACCTCAATCACAAAGATCATCAATTAAAGACCCGGTCAGGGTCATACAGCAGAACGCAAGACCGGGTCTTCCTGTGGGGAAGGAGATTGCTTGAAGGAGTAGAACAGGGTGGATTTTTATTCCAGATACACTTCTACGTGCTCGCCATCTTCCTCATCATGAACGTCAACGATTTGTCCAATTTCACCCGCTTCAATCATGCGCATTAATTCATCCATGTTGAGACCTTCAACCTCAGGGGCGAACTTGCTCCCCATTTTCAAGCCAATGTTAATCATGGAAACGGGCAGGCGCACATTCACGCGGGCACGACCGGTATTGGTGTCGGTGACGCGCACATGCAGCCAGCGGGGCTTGCGACCGGAGGACAACGGCGGTTCGGGAGCAGGAGGGACTGGAGGTACACCCGGACGCCCTCCACTGGACACGCGCTCACTTTCTTCCAGGGCTTCCAGCAGTTGATCGGCTTCTTCAGCGGTGATCTTCCCCTCAGCCACCATTTTCAAAATCTTCATGCGTTCTTCATTTGTTGCCATGACTCACCTCTCCATTAATCCTCTGCTACTTCGCTTTCGCGTTTGCTCTCTTCGCGAATGCCCTTCAGCCGGCGTTTGGCTTCCTGCAAGGTAATCAAGCCCTTATCGAGATCATCCAGAATGCGCTTGCGCTCCTCAGGGCTGAGTTTGACCGGCGCAGGTTGTCCTTCCTCACGGCTGGGCTCATAGCCCATGGTGCGCAGAATTTCGTTCATGCGGTTGCGCAGGGTTGGATAGGACAGCCCCAGTTCTTCTTCCATGCGATTGAAGCGCCCTTCGCAACGGATAAAGGTCAAAATGAACTGCATCTGTTCATTATTCAGACGGGTGAACGGCAACAGCCAGCGCAACTGCTCAGCAGAAAACGCTCCCTGTAACCCTCCACCGGTAGATTGAAAGTGACCTTCAATCGTGGTCTCGCAAGAGGGGCAGGTCAACCGCGTCACGATTAATTCCCCGCCGCATACCGGGCATTTGGTCAACATCGGATTCATGCGTGCACCTCCATCCTCAATCCACTCCCATCCATTTGAAATTCACACTGATTACTTTATTGTTTCTAAAAAGAGTATAGCACGTATTTAAATTTTGTCAATACTTTTTTGAATAATATTAATACTTGCTTGTATTTTATTAAAGAAATCTGGAAGAAAAACTGCCAGCATTCGGCTGGCAGTTCAGAAAAAAAACTTATTCGGGTTGAAAAGCGTGCTCTCATTCGTGCTGAAGTCGCTCCAGCGCCACCATTCCCAACGCACACACCGCCATTAACAGAGTGGACATTGCCATGGCTTGCCCGTAATTCATCGCTCCGGGTTGAGAGATGAATCGGTAAATGGCAACCGGCAACGTGGGGGCTTCCGGACGGGCTAACAACGCAGTTGCTCCAAATTCTCCCATGGAGACCGTAAAGGAAAACACCGCTCCCACCATTACCGCCCGCCCGACAATGGGCAGATCCACATGCCACCATACCCGCCATGGAGAAGCGCCCAGCACTGCCGCCGCATCTCTCAGGGAGCGCGGAATGGACGCCAGCGCCGGTTGAAGTGTACGCACCACAAAGGGCAGCGCCACCAGACTGTGAGCAATGGGGATCAGCAGCGGAAAAGAGGCAACATCCAGTGGCGGACGCTGAAATGCCACCACATACCCCAAACCCAGCGAGACCGCCGAAGTGCCCAGTGGGAGCATGAGCAGAGCATCCAGAAACCTTCGGCTTACCCCGCGCCGATTCAAGGCATACGCAGCCGGAAATCCCAGCCCTAAAGAAATCCACATGGTGGCAAAAGCGTACCCCAGTGAATTCACCGCGGCTTTTACGGGGGGAACATAAAATAACGAGCCACGCCGATTGACGAACAGTTCCCGGTAGTAATCCAGAGTCACCCCGGTTTGGACGGCGCCTCGCTCTCCCCGGCTGGCTTCCATGCGCACCAGCGAGCGCGTTACCAGCGCCCCCAAAGGGAAAATCACCAGCACAATCAGCAAAAGCATGGTAAACCCCACTGCCAGACGCTGTACAGGCGTGCGTGGAAAGTAAATACCCTCCCCCTTAACCCGCGGGGTCAAACTCACCCCGGTGCCAGCGGTCAGACGCTGGCTGAGTCCCAGAACAGCCAGCGTGCAAAGCAACTGCACTGCCGAGAGGAGCGCCGCCAGGGGTAAATTCAGGAATTGCATGGTCTGGATGTAAATCTCCACTTCCAGCGTGGCAAAACGCGGTCCACCCAGCAACAGCACCACCCCAAAACTGGTAAAGTCGAATAGGAAGACCAGCAAAGTCGCACCGGCAATGTGAGGAAGCAACAATGGAAGGGTGACACGCCAGAAAGCCCGCCACGGCGATGCCCCCAGCGTCCGCGCCGCCTGCTCCAGACGTACATCCAGACCTGCCCATGCCGCACTCACCACCCGCACGATCACCGAAAGGTTGTAAAACACATGAACCGTCAGAATGGCTCCCAGGGTGTTCAGAAAACGAATGGGCGGCTCTGAAGTTCCCAGAAGGGACATCAGCCAGAGGTTGATCCAGCCGCGTGGACCGAGCAAAGCGGTAAACCCGGCAACGACCACAACGGTTGGCAGGATAAAGGGCAGGGTCATCAAGACCCGCAGGAAGCGCTTGCCGGGAAAACGAAAACGCGCAAATACCCACGCCATCGGCAAGCCCGGCAGCAGGGTCAGGAACGTTGAAAGGGTAGCCTGATAAACCGTAAAACCTAACGGGCGGACAATCTGCCGCCAGACTGCCTCGCCCATTCCTTCCAGCCATCCGGCTTTTCCTGCCAGCCCAAAAATTGCGCCTAGCGGATAGAGAAAAAACACTCCCAGAAAGAGCAGGGGGAGAAGCGCCCACCCTGCTCCGAGCGATTTTCGGAAGGACTGCGCAAGAGCGGCGTTCACCGCAAAACCGCCTCAGTCCATGCCTGGATCCAGGCTTCCCGTTTGGCGGCAATCAATGCCGGATCCAGCGCGGCAGGCTGTTCGGCAACCTGCGCATATTGGGTAAATGCGTCGGGAAGCGCCGCTTCCGGATTCACCGGAAAGACGAACATCTGCAAGGGCATATCTTCCTGGAAGGTCTTTCCAAGCATGAAATCCACAAAAGCCTCCGCCAGTTTCCGCTGTGGGGTGCCCTTAAGAATTCCGACAAACTCAATTTGCCGGTAGCACATCCCCGGAGCCGTAAGGGAAGCAGTAGGCGCATCCTCCAATGGTTGTTCGGCGAAGATGACCTCTGCCGCCGGGCTGGACGCATACGACACCACCATCGGCTGAGGACCTTTCCCCGATGAGGCGCTGAAGTAGGTGTAATAGGCACTCTCCCAGTCGCTGGCTACCACCACCTCATTGGCACGCAGGGCTTTCCAGTAGTCCAGATAACCCTCTTCTCCAAAATGGGCAATCGTAGCAAAGAGGAACGCCAGCCCCGGCGAAGATGTTGCCGGATTTTCCACCACCAGCAGCCCACGATACTCGGACCTGGTCAAATCTTCCAGCGATTGGGGAACCGGTAAATTCTTTTCCTTGAAGTAGGCTTTATCATAATTAATGCAGACATCCCCATAATCCACCGGCAGCGCGCGATTGGAAGGATCCAGTTTGAATTCAGCAGGGATCTTCTCCAACAGAGGAGAGGCATACGGCTCAAAGATGCCTTCATCCAGCGCGCGAGAGAGGAAGGTATTATCCACCCCGTAGAAGACATCCGCCTGGGGATTTTCTCGGGTCAGCACCGCACGGTTGAGGGCGGCGCCGGTATCTCCGGACTTGATGAAGGTCACCTTAACCTGATGTTCGGCTTCAAAGGCGCGCACAACCTCCTCGCTGACTGCAAAGGAGTCATGGGTCATCACCCTTAACTCAACCGGCTGAGCGGTTGGAGAGGTGGACGTTGCCGTGGGGGTTGCCGTTTGAGGCGTGCAGGCAGCGACCGCAATTGCCAAACCCAGTATCCAGAGCCAGACTTTCCGCATCATCCTACACCTCCTGAATGAGAATGAAAATGGATACACAACAATAAGCCTTGCGACAGGCGTACCCGGGCTTGCGAGGATACCATCTCGTTACTGATGCCCCGTGACCGTTCCGGGTAGAGCGTCTCTCCGCGCAGAGGGTAGCGCAACCCTTCCGTCCAGATTCCCTGCGCCGCCCCAAACAGCGGGATGAGCGAAACCGTCTCCCCCTGCGCCCCTTGCCAATCGGCTTCGGAATGGATCAGGAAGGCTTCGACCTCCCCATCCTCCAGACGCACATCGAGATCCCTGAGCATGGGCAAGCCCAGCAGAAATACATTTGCCAGGGTCTGATCCACTCTGCCCCCCAGTGCGCAAAGGATGCGGATGTGGCGATACCCTCGCTGGACGGCGTACTGGAGCGCCAGTTCCAGATCGGTTTCATCTTTTTCCGGGGGATAACGAAGCAGAAGCACTCCGTCTTGCTCAAATTGCTTCAGGGATTCGGGGGAAAGGGAATCGAAATCTCCAATGACCACATGCGGACGCCAGCCCAAACGCAAACAGTGATGCGCTCCCCCATCGGCGGCAATGATCACATCATCGGGCTGACGAAACCGGCGCAGGGCATCCTCCTGACAGGATGTCCCCGAGACCACGATTAAGGCACGTTGTGAGACCATCAATAAAGCCCTCCTGTTTGTGGCGGAGGGCATGGAAAAATCGATGAAAATCTCTCTCGTCCCTCCGCCGGCATTACCCGGATCAGGTTCTGCGGGTCGAAGACCGGTTCTGTCTTCCTCTCAGCCCGGTACGCCGGGCTCCCCGTTTTGCATCTTCAGTATAGTGACAGGAAGAAGAATTGTCAAGGATGTGCTTCATGAACAAATTCGCGCGAAGGCTCAATTTCTTAAGAACTCAAAATCCGCGCGATTCTGTTGACTTTTTCCAAGAGAGGGTGTAACATATTCTAGAAGGTTTCCCACAAACTCAGATGAAAATACCCATTCGGGTCATTTTTTGAAGAGGAAAGGGCATCTTGTGGAAAACCGGTTGTCTGTTCAACGCGTCAAAACTGTATTAAGTGTTTTTCCGTTTCAATTTTGAATTGGCAAAATGGCAAACCTTTTCCATTCCCAGACACAGGCAATGTTTTTTAAAGTGGAGTTTTCTGTTAAGGATAACAGAAAACTCTCCCCGTGAATTTTGGGAAGTGGACATTTTTTTGCTTTCTACTCTCTGATGAAAGGAGGTGGTCCACCTTCGAGAAAATAACCGAAACCCTCTCATAAAAAATCGAACCATTTCTTAACTTGATTTCAAGAAGGAGAAAGAGAACATGAAACGTTTGACCTGGTTTTTGTCTGCATTGCTGATGCTCAGCATGCTCCTGGCTTCGTGCGCCCCTGCGGCGACCCCCACCGCGGCGCCCGCTGAGCCCACTGCCGCGCCCACTCAGGCTCCTCAAGAAGAGCCCACCAAGGCGCCGGAAGTGCAGCCCACCAAGGAACTGTCCGCGGCTGAAATCGCCGCCGCCCTCCCCCGCAAGGAGACCCTGTACTTCAATGGTCAGCAGTGGGGCCCGGTGGTGTGCTGGAATCCGTATTCCTCATCCTGCAACAACGCCATGGCGATTTCGCAGGGTGACAACGCCCGCGTGACCATGTTTGAAACGCCGTACCTGTACAACATGCTGGACGGCAAGCAGTACCCCTTGCTGGCGGATGGTCCCTGGTCCTGGAACGAGGATATGACCGAGATCACCTTCAAGATTAAACCCGCCGCCCGCTGGAGCGATGGCACGCCGGTGACCGCCGAAGACGTGGCTTACACCTGGTACGCTCATGTGAAGTACAACACCTCCACCGGCGCTTCCAACAAGGATTACATTGAGACCATCGAAGCGGTTGATCCTCAGACCGTGGTGATCAAAGCCAAACTGGATGAGAACGGCAAAGCCGTCAACCCGCTGATCGTTGCGGCTTATGTCAGCAGCAACTACGTCATCCAGAAAGCCTGGACCCAGAAACTGGAAGAGCGCACCGGTGGCGATGCGGGGAAATTCCTCACCGATCCCGCCGAAGATGTGGTGTACTCCGGTCCCTATCACAAGTTCTACACCGATGAGACCAAGGTTGTCCTCGTGCGCGATGACAATTACTGGGGTCAGGATCCCTCCATGTGGGGCAAACTGCCTGCTCCGAAGTACCTTGCCCACGTGATCTTCAAGGACAACGCCGCCGGTACCACCGCGCTGAAGGCTGGAGAAGTGGATGTCAGCCAGCAGTTCAACTCCAACGTTCAGGATCTGTGGCTGAAGGACGGTCTGCCCATCTCCACCTACCTGCCTGAACCGCCCTATAACATCGGCGCCAGCCTGCCCACCGCTTTCTACAACCTGCGCTCCTACGGTCTGGATCAGGTCGCCGTGCGCAAAGCCATTGCCATCGCAGTGGATTACGACACCATCGTAGCCAACGCCATGACCAACCAGTCGGCAACCTTCAAGCAGGTTCCGCGCTCGCTGATGAACCCGACCCCCGGCGAACAGGCACTGTATGACCGCGAAGCCGTGAAAGACCTGCAGTGGGAAGGCAACGACATCGAAGGCGCCAAGAAACTGCTGGATGAGGCTGGAATCGTGGATACCGACGGCGATGGCTGGCGCGAGTACAATGGCAAGAAACTGCAGTACGTCGCCACCTGCCCGAACGGCTGGTCTGACTGGCAAGCCGCCATCGAGGTAGTCGCTGCCGCCGGTAAGAAGATCGGCATCGACATCACCACCAACTATCCTGAATGGTCGGTGTATCAGACCGTGGTCACCAACTGGCCACTGCCCGAGACCGGTTACGACATCTTCATGATGTGGACCGCCGGCGCCGGACCTACCATGCCCTGGGGCCGCATCCGCAACCTGCTGTCCTCCGAGTTCGCCGAGACCACCAACAACTGGACCGGCAACTGGGGCGGCTACAAGAACCCCGAGGTGGATGAACTGATCAAGAAGATCCCGACCATGACCGATCAGGAAGAAATCAAGAAAGCCTACACGCGCCTGGTTGAGATCTACCTGACCGACGTGCCTTCCTTCACGCTCATGTATCGCCCGCAGTCCTTCCATACGGTGTACGAGGGTGTGTGGACCAACTTCCCGCACCAGGGTGACGGCACCAATCCGCCCGTCCCGCCGTTGGATCTGACGGATGGTTGGAGCATCGCCGGTCTCTACAACCTCAAACTCGTCAATCCATAAACAACCATAACCTCAAGAACAGCCATGTTCTGTAAACCCAGAACATGGCTGTTCATTATATGAATAGAATAAAAGGGATATATAATGAAATAGAGCGAGTGGTTGAGTGAGTGGAGAAAGAGGAGGTCCTGTGTCAAAGAGTTACCTGCGGTATTTTCTGAACAAACTTGCCTGGTTGCTGGTCACCGCTGTATTTGCGTTTATTTTGAACTTTACCCTTCCCCGCCTCATGCCCGGCGATCCAGTAGCCGCCATCACCGCCAGAATTGCCCAGGGTATGTCCAATACCACCGGCATGAAAGAGGTGTATGAGCGGTACGCCGAGCAATTTGGCACCAATAAACCGATTCACGAACAGTTTGTCATTTACATGAAAAACATTCTACAAGGGAACTTTGGGACGTCTTTCAGCCAGTATCCCAGACCCGTAGCAGACATCATCCGGGCTTCCATCGTCTGGACGATTGCCCTGCAGTTCCCAGCCATCATCGTGGGGTGGATCATCGGGAACACCCTTGGCGCAATGGCGGCTTACCTGAAAAAGGGCTTTGATAAAGTCCTCATGCCCATCAGCATTTTCGTGAGCAATTTCCCTGCATTCGGTATGGCGATTATCCTGATGGTCATTTTCGCGGTGAACCTGAAATGGTTCCCCACGTCCGGAGGGTACGGGTTCAACCTGATTCCCAACTTCAGTTGGGAGTTCATCTGGTCGGTGATCACCCACTACCAGTTGCCCTTCTGGTCAATTGTATTGATCATCATCGGTGGTCAAGCCATTGGCATGCGCTCCATGTCCATTTATGAACTGAATGCAGATTATGTAAAATATGCGCGCTTCCTCGGAATCAAGGACCGCGTGATTGTGCGCTACGTCTTCCGCAACGCCATGCTCCCCCAGATTACCGGTTTAGCGCTTTCCATCGGCACGATGGTCAGTGGCGCACTGGTGGCGGAAATCGTCTTCAGTTACCCGGGATTGGGATACACGATGTTAAACGGCGTGATGGGACAGGACTACCCGCTAATTTCAGCGGTGACGCTGATCATCACCATCATGACGCTCATCGCCAACTTCCTGATTGAAATTCTCTACGGGATCATTGATCCGCGCATCAAAGCCGCCCAGGCGGAAGAACAAGGAGGATAATCATGATCCACACCCTTCGACAGGTCTTTCGTTCCGGAAAATTCGTAACAGGGTTTGTCATTTTCGTCAGTTTACTGCTGATCGTGCTGATTTACCCGCTTCTGGTTCCGGATGATCCACTGGCGATTATCGGTTTAGGCACGTTCTTCCCCCCGGGTATTTACGTCAACGTATATGACAGCGTCAATACCTCTCCGTACACCCTGAACCTGCCCGACGCCACCGCCAAACGCATTGCCAGCAAACTGGGAGAAAAAGAACGGCAGGACATGAAAGACTATCTGTTAATGGTGGGCATTCCGGAAGAAGAAATTGATCTCGAGGATACCGCCAAACTGCTCGATTTATGGGGAAAGAACTACGACCCCAATAAAAACATTGAGGGGATGACCCTGGCAAAAATGCGCTACTACCAGCGGCTCGATAATTCGCTCAAAGGGTTGCTGGCGACCGAAGGGCTGGTTGTCGCCCGTTCGAACGCTCAAACCGGGCAGTTAGAACAACTCAAAGTGATCGAACAATCCGATTTTGTCAATGTGAACGAAGTTGCCAACGTGCGGGTTCTGCCACTGGGCACCGATAATTTTGGTCGCGATGTGTTGACTGAACTGGTCAAGGCGGCGGGGGTCTCCCTGCAAATCGGCTTCGTAGCAGGGTTGATTGCCACCTTGATCGGTCTGGTGCTGGGACTGCTGGCGGGATACCTCGGCGGCACTGTGGATGACATCATCATGTTCTTCACCAACCTGCTGATCGTCATTCCTTCGTTCGTCTTGCTGATCCTCATTTCCTTCAGCATCGGGCAAGACAAACGCGGCGCCATTACCATTGCTACGGTAATTGGGTTTACTTCGTGGGTATGGACAGCCAGAGCCGTGCGCGCTCAGGTGCTCTCCCTGCGCAACCGCGACCACGTCAACCTTTCCCGTCTGTCCGGACACTCGACCCTTTACATCATCCTCAACGACATCCTGCCCTATATCATGTCCTACGTGGTCATGGCGCTGATTCTGCAAATCTCCTCCGGTATTCTGGCAGAAGCAGGGCTTTCCATTCTGGGGCTGGGACCGCGCACGACAGAAGTGCCCACCCTGGGCTTGATGATGAACTGGGCGATGATTTATCAGGCGCACGTTTTAGGCAAATGGTGGGCATACCTCCCCGTGCTGGTGACGATTGCACTGATTACCTTCTCGATGAACCTGATGAACACCGGTCTGGATCAGGTGTTTAATCCTGCATTGAGAGAATAGAGGTTGACATGGGAAAAGTCATTCTGGAAGTTCGAGAACTCTCTACAAAGTACGTCACCCGCTTTGGGGAGAATGTGTATGCCGTAGATCGGGTCTCCCTGAAGGTGGAAGAAGGCAAGTCCTTAGGCATTGCCGGAGAATCCGGCTGTGGAAAATCCACCCTCGCCCTGAGCCTGATGGGGTATTACTTCCCACCACTTCACTACATCAGCGGGGACATCATCATTGACGGGCAAAACATTTCCAAAATGCACCCGGATGAAGTGCGCCGTAAAATTTTAGGGCGGGAAATTGCCTATATTCCACAAGCGGCAATGAACGCCCTCAACCCTACCCTGAAGATCATCCACTTTATTGAGGATGTCATTCACGCTCATGACCCGAAAGTGCCTAAAAAAGAGATTTACGACATGGCACGGCAGCGCTTCGAGGAGTTGGGGTTGCCCGCCGCGGTGCTGGAAAAATATCCCGTAGAACTGTCTGGCGGGATGAAACAGCGCACGGTGATTGCCACCTCCGTCATCCTCTCGCCCAAAGTCCTGATTGCCGATGAACCCTCTTCGGCTCTGGACGTGACCTCGCAGAAAATGGTCATCAAGATGCTGAGAGATATGATGGAGAAAGGGCTGGTCAAAGCCATGATCTTCATCACCCACGAACTGCCCCTGCTCTACAATGTGACCGACGACATCATGGTGATGTACGCCGGGCAAATCGTGGAACAGGGCACGGCTCAACAGGTGGTGTTCGATCCTCTGCATCCTTACTCCAAAGGCTTGATGGGCTCCATCATCGTTCCGGAAAGCGGGGTGCGGGATGTGAAATTAACCGCCATCCCGGGCGCACCGCCCAACCTCAAGCGCCCACCTCAAGGCTGTCGGTTTGCCGACCGCTGTAAGTACGTGCAGGCAGAATGCCGGGTGCAATCCATTTATATGCGCGAGGCTGCCAACGACCGGGCTTACCGCTGTATTTATCCTGAGGAACAATTAAGAAAGGTGTACCAAAATGAGTAATACTGTTTTGCAAGGGGTAAACCTGACTAAGGTGTTCGGTTGGGGAAAGCAGAAAACCGTTGCGGTAGACCATGTGAATTTTGAGATTCGCGCCGGCGAGGTGTGTTCCATCGTGGGCGAATCGGGGAGCGGCAAGACCACACTGGCAAAAATGCTTTTGGGGCTTCTCAACCCTACCGAAGGGGAGATTTACTTCCAGGGTAAGAAGCGAGACATCAGCACCCAGCGGAAGAAAAAGGAATACTGGAAAAATATTCAGGCGATCTTTCAAGATCCCTATTCTGCCTACAATATTTTCAATAAAATCGACACGCTTCTGCTGGACTGCATCCGCATGCGCGGCGATTTCTGGTTGCCTCGAGAGAAAAAGATCGAACTGATGAGCGAGGCGTGCAGTTTCGTCAACCTGGAATACAAAGAGTTGACCAACAAGTATCCCTTCGAACTCTCCGGCGGGCAAATGCAACGCCTGATGATTGCCCGCATCTTCCTGTTGAAGCCCAAAATTCTCATCGCCGATGAGCCGACCTCGATGATCGACGCCTGTTCCCGCGCCACCATTCTGGACATGCTGATGAAACTGCGCGACGAAGTGGGCATGACCATCATCTTCATCACTCACGATATCGGTCTGGCGTATTACGTCTCGGATACCGTGTACATTATGGAGCGGGGCAAAATCGTCGAATACGGCTCTGCCGATCAGGTCATCCTCACCCCTCATCACCCCTACACCAAACGCCTGATCAGCGACGTACCGAAGATTCACGAAGCCTGGGATCTTTCTACTGTCACCTATTCCGGGTTATAACCACACCTCATCTTAACAACAATGCCCTCTGATCTTATGACCCGAGGGCATTTTGTTCTTTTTTCAGAGACCAGTTCTAGCGCACGCGGCGCTTCCACTCTTCCTTTAACTGCAACATTCGTGGGCTTTCTCCTACGCCGAGGGAAAGGAAATCCATGACCAGACGGTTGAATTTACTGCTTTCTTCCAGGATGGGGAAATGTCCTGACTGGTCGAACACAATCCCGTGGGTCTGGAATGGCAAACTCAGAAAAACTTCATCCGATGGAGTGGGGACAACCGGATCTTTTTCGCCATATACCAGCAGGCAGGCGCAGGTCAGTTTTTGACTGGCTTCGTGGGCTTCAATCGTAGTTAAGCCCTCCAGCGAGTCCCGAATGGCTCGCGGATCGGTCTTGGTGGCTTCGACACGCACCGGCTCGGTGGTAGCGTTGCGCTCCAACAGCCAGTCCACCAGTTCTTCGGGAGATTGGGTACGCAACCGCGGGTGCAGGCGGGTCTCATCCAGCGGATAAGATACCGCCAGAACACGATCAACAACATCGGGGTTGCGCAGGGCAAACATTACCGCCACCGTAGCGCCCAATCCATGTCCAATCAGCGCAACCCGCCCCATCCCCATTTGATCCATGAATCCTTTGAGCAGGTTGACCTGTGCATCCAGATTGTAGCGTTCGGGGACCTTGGCGCTATCGCCAAAGCCCCAGAAATCCAGAGCGTAGGTGCGGTACGCGATGGACGCCGCCTGCATCGTGGGAATCCAGTAACGCCAGGAGCCAATCCAGCCGTGCAGGAAGATGACCGGGCGTCCCCGCCCCAGCACCTCGTAATGCACCATCTGCCCATCCAGCAGGATTGCGCTCATGGTTCCTTACCCTTTATTTGCGTACTTTTCCAGCAGTTCAGACACCCGCTGAGCCAGTTCCATGGGAGCAAACGGCTTGAGTAGATACTCCGAAGCCCCCACGCTGAGCCCGGTTTGAATTTCTGATTCCTGACCCTTTGCAGACAGGAACACCACGGGAATATGCGCAATGGAAGGATCGGATTTCATGGCGGCGCAGGCTTCATACCCGGTCATGCGCGGCATGCGCACATCCATCAGGATTAAATCGGGTTTCTCAGCACGCGCCGCTTCAACGGCTTCCTCCCCATTTCCCACGGCAATGACTTGATGCCCGGCAAACCCGAGCGTAAATTTCACCAGGTCGCGAATATCAGGTTCATCTTCGGCAATCAGAATCTTTGCCATTCTTTCGCCTCACTCCACAGAATTAATCGGTAATGTGAAAGAGAACGTACTACCTTCACCCCGGATACCACTGCTCTTAAACCAGATGCGTCCGTTGTGCATGGTAACGATGGTCTTTGCCACCGCCAGCCCCAAGCCGGTGCCAGCCGTCTTCAACACCAGCGGATCCTCACCGCGGTAGAAGCGTTCAAAGATGCGGTCCTGATCCTCAATGCTGATGCCGATGCCATCGTCCTGCACATCCACCTGAACTTCGCCATCATTGCGGAAAATCCGCACCCAAACGTGCCCGTTTTCGGGGGTGTAGTTATACCCGTTCACCACCAGATTGGTCAGCACCTGACGGATGCGCTCTTCATCTCCACGGACAGTGGGTAAATCCTTCGCCACTTCCAGAGAGAAGTGCATGGGCTTCTCTTCTTCCTGCGAGCGGCGGGTGACATACTCCATCACTTCTTCTGCCAGCAGACGCAGATTCAAATCGGTCATATTCAGGGTAATCTTGCCCGATTCAATGCGCGAGAGGTCCAGCAGGTCATTGACTAAAATCCCAAGCCGCTCGGTATTGTTCTTGACAATTTCCAGGAAATGGCGCTGTTGCGGAGTCAATTCTCCCGTGGCTCCCAACAGCATGATTTCCACATACCCTTTGATTGAGGTCATCGGTGTACGCAGTTCGTGGCTGACGTTGGCAACGAACTCGGATTTCATGCGATCCACCTGTACTTCATGGGTGATATCGCGGAAGATGCTCACCGTACCGAGGAATTGAGAGCGCCAGAACACCGGCGCCAGATGCACCGCAATGACCTTGCCGTTATCCAGATCGAACTGGTCGGCAAAGAATTCACCGCCATAGGACTTGGGCTCCCTGGACCAGTTCCGGATGGTGCGCAACCAGTTCGTGCCGGTACGCCCAAACAAGCCGGAGAATTGCTCCAGCGGGCGTCCCATCACATCCTGCGCTTTGAGATCCAGGATGCGTTCCGCAGAGGCGTTGAAGAGGGTAATCTTGCCTTCGCCATCGGTGACCAGCACCCCATCGGCAATGGCTTCGAGCAGGGCGCGGGAACGACTGGCTTCAATTTGCTGCTCGCGCAACATCTTGCCCAGATGCTCCGACTGATCGCGAATCAGGTTGAACAGTTCGGCGTTGTTGATGGCAATACCAATCTGCCGCGCGGTGGCTTCTGCCAGCGGGATCTGATTCTCGTAGAAGTAGCCGGGATTGCGGTGCAGGAGTAAAAGCGCACCGAGCACTTCCTCACCCATGATGATGGGAACTGCCAGCACACTGCGATATGTGGGCGTTTCGGAAGCCGGAATTTGCCAGCGTGGATCGGCAGTAACATCGGCAAGCAAGAGCGCCTTGCGGTTTTTCGCCACCAGCAGGGTGATCTCGCGTTCCAGCGCCACCTTGCGACCAGCACTCTCCCATGCGGCAACAAGATTCTCTCCTGCGCGGAATGGTTTGCCGTTGCCCTGTAACATGAAGGCAAGGCTTTCGTGTGAGCCCAAAGACTCATTAATGACGCCCAGAGCACGGTTAAGCACCAGATCCATGTCGAGGCTGGTGGAAAGTTCACTGATGACCCGCAGCAGCGTTTGCGAGTTTTGATGCTCGCGGCGCAGTTCGCTGGTGCGTTCTTCCACCCGTCTTTCGAGCGTCTCGGTAAGACTGCGGGTTTCCTCGAACAGACGGGCGTTCTGAATGGCAATTGCCGCCTGATTCGCCACGGTGCGCGCCAGTTCGATTTCCGCCACGGCAAAACGGTAGGCTTCCCGCTTCTGTAACAGAATCCAGCCGTGCAGCGCATTGGCGGCAATCAACGGCACTACCAGCAAGGATTGAATGCCCCGTCTTTCAAAATATTGCTCGTACCAGGACCCCAGTTCGGTTTCTTCTGACAGGGTATCGGAGTTGAAAATGCCCTGTGTGTCTTTCAGATGTTTGAACAAGGGCACATCTTTCAACACCACGGGAAGAGAAAGGTCCTGCTGAAGCGGTTCTTCCAGTTCGAGGAAATTCTCTCCATCCGGAGATGTCATCACAAAGGCGACGATGTCTGCCCGGAGCGCTTCCTGCAGGTGCTGACCGGTGACACGCAGGATGTAAGGAATGTCGAGAGATTGCCCCAGTTCTCCGGAGAGGCGGTTGAGCAAAGCCAGGCGTTGTGAGCGCTGATCCAGTTCTGCGGCGCGGCGCACTGATTCTTCAAAGAGACGGGCATTTTCCAGCGCCACGGCTGCCTGTCCGGCAAAGGTCGTCGCCACCTGAAGGTATTCATCGGTAAAGAATCCGGCTTCCTTCTTCTCACAGGCAATCAGCCCGATGACTTCTCCTTTGACGATAAGCGGAATACCCAACCATGAGAGGCGATCGGGCGGTACCAGCGCCGGGAAGCGGGCATCGGAGCGCACATCCTTAATGGCAATCGGGGCACCCGTCTCCACCATCTCGCGGAAGAGCAGGCTGTCTTCCACTGCGGCGGAAAGTCCTATGCGACTTTGATCATCCTCAAAGCCCCGCGCCGAGAACACGGTGAGCCAGTCGCCTTCCCGCAACCAGAGGGTGGCTGTATCGTAAGGCACCACCGAGGCAAGCAGATCGAGCAATTGCGCAACCAGTTCCTCACGCTTCAGGCTGGAAGTCAGACGGCTGGAAGTCTGGGTCAGGCTTTGCAGTTGGGTGGCGCGCACCTCAACCGTCTGGTAGAGACGGGCATTCTCCAGCGCCAGACCTGCCTGTTGGGTGAAGGAATACGCCAGGGCTTCATCTTCCTCGTGGAAGGCATCGGGCTGTTCAAAGTTTTCCAGCACCAACACCCCGCTGACTTTATCGGCAAGACGCAGGGGCAACATCATGCAGGAAATGGGCAACCGTCCGCGGGTAGCCTGACGATAACTCAGTAAATCTTCTGGCGAGAGATGGTACTGCGTCGGGAAGTCCACCTCGGCTACGCGCACCGGCTCACCCGTGCGCAAGACGCGCAACATCAGCAGGCGCGGCGTCTCTCCCAGCAAGCCGGTGGTGCTGACCAGACTGTATGTGGTCTTCAGGGCGGCTTCATTATCCACGTACCCGGAAGCCACCTGCGGGAGAATCACGGCTCGTTCGGGATCGAACAAACCCACCCAGCCCGCCTGCGCCTGCGGCAGGACTTCGCGGACGCTCTCCACCAGCGAGCGGTAAATTTCTTCGGGTTTAAGGGTGCTCAGTTTGAGGCTGAACTCCAACAGATCATTGACCTCTTCCAGGCGCCGCCGCGTCTCTTCCAGCAACTGCAGGTTCTGCAAGCCCGTGCTGACCTGCCGCGCCAACTGCTCAAAGATACGGCGATCCTCTTCCGAGAAGGCGCCCAGCGTGCGGCGTCCAACCACCAGCACTCCATAGCGTTTTCCGCTCCTACCCGGCAGGTACAATCCCACGAAACTTTTTGCTTCCAGACCGCTCAGCAAGGCGCTTTGATGCCAGTCCGGATGAGCGTCCACGCTGGCAACCAGCAGGGCATTGCCCTGCTCGGCACCTGTCTGAAGCAAATGGCGGAGCGGATTGCGCTGTCCAAACAGGGCTTCGACGTTGCACCCTTCCGGAACGGTACCCAGGGTTTCCACCAGCCGTACTCCCGAGGGGGTGCGTTCGGCAATCAGCGCCACCTGCAGGGCAAAGCGGGTCAGCAGTCCCTGTGCCAGCGTGCGCAGTACGGCAAAAGCGTCGTCCTGAGCGTTCGCCTGCGCGGCAATTTCCAGCGAGGCGCGGATGCGCTCAATGCGGCGGTTCAGGTCTTGCAATTCCAGCGTGTGATCGAGGTCGCGGCGTAACAGCACCGGCATGTTCAGACGTGCCGCCTCTGCCGCCCGGGTCAGACGCTCGCGCTCGCCTTCCAGTTCACTCAGGCGCGCTTCCAGCGTGGAAACGCGACGATGGCTTTCAATCATCAAACCGGCTTGCACGCCGAAGATTTCCAGCGCCTCAAAGGTGGGGCGGTCAGGACGGCGTCCGTCCGAAGGCATGTCCACGCTGATCAAGCCCAGCGGGTTGCCCGCCGAGTCGTACAGCGGGACGAGCAGGAAATCTTCCGGATTCCAGGCGTCTTTTCCCAGATCGCTGACCGGCTGGTCAAATTCCAGCACGTGAACATCCGAGGGAATTGCCGGGGAACGATCTGCCGGAATGAAGTACACACTCCCCACGCGGAACTCAGGGCGCAAGAGAGAACGCAAACTCTCCCACGGCTGGACGTGCGATTTCAACTCTTCCCATTGTTCCAGCGTCAGACCGGTAGCACATACCCGCCGAAGCGTTCCATCAGAGGGTTCATACACGCTGATGACGTTGATCTGGAACGGGGTGGCTTGACGAATTGCCCCACCAATTGCCACCAGCGATTCTTCCAGCGGCAGATTGGGGCGCAGGAAGCGAGACACTTCCAGCAGTTCCGCCAGCGTATCCAGCTCACGTTTCAGCAAAGCACTGCGGCGGCTCTCATCCTCGAACTGCACGGCGTTGCGCAACGCCACCGCCGCCTGCACGGCTAACGCCTGCGCCATCTCCATAGCATTCTCATCAAACTGAGCAGGACGCAACCCATGCAGAGAAATCACTCCGCCCAGCGTCTGTCGGATCAGAATCGGCACAGCCAGACCCGAACGCACTCCCGCATGAGGGGGCATCAACCCTGCCTGCACAAAGTCATCCTCACGGACGCCTTGCAGTTTTTCCACTGCACGCAGTTCCAGCGGCGTCAATTCACCGCTGTGGGTATCACCATACACCCGTCGGATCACGGGTAGCCCTTCTTCCGGTTGCTGGGGGTTGAAGAACAAAATCGAACCGCAATCAGCGCCGGTGATGCGCACGGCTTCGCTGTGAATGACCCGCAAAATGGCGTCCAGATCCAGCGAGTTGCTCAATTCGCGGCTGATGCGGGTAATGGACATCAGTTGATCCACCCGACGGCGCAAACTTTCGTCGGTTTGCTCGCGCAGGAAAATTTGCTCCACAGCGCCTGCCAGTTGTCCTGCGGCAGTGGCAACCAGCTGGACATCCATGGCATCGAAGGCGTCTTCGCTGGAATTCCCAAACCACAATTCACCCACGCCCAGACTGCGCACCACCAGCGGCACCGCCAGCACCGAGCGCACATTCCACTGATTCAACAGGTGTCGGTAGAAAGGAATGATGGGAATCTCATCGGTGATCAAACCCACGCGCAGGACTTCCTGAGATTCGGTGATGGTAAAAGGAAATTGCGCATCATCGACCTGTAAACGGGTGACCCGCTCAGGCAAATCTACGGTGGGACCGACGAACGAACTGCGGTGCAGACTGAGCGTCGTGCGGGCTTGGTCCATCAGGAACACCGCGCCCACCTGTGCGCGAAGCAAACGCGCCAGTTCCTGAACGGAGAACTGTAAAATTTCATCCAGATTGGCAGCCGAACTGGTCAGGCTGACAATTTGCCGCAACGCCTCTGCCCGCTGAGCGCGCTGGCGAGACTGCTGAACAAGCAGGGCATTTTCGATGATGGACGCCAGTTGATTGGAAACAATCATCAGCAGGTTCAACTCCGATTGGGTGAAGGAGCCACCTTCCAATCGGTTAGAAACCTGCAGATAGCCGAGCATCCGACCACCAGACTGGAGCGGCACCAGCACGGTCTCATGCAAACTGGCGGCTTGCGCCACAAACGCCAGCCCGAGGTTTTCCCACAGCGGGTCGGCGCTGGCATCTTCCGTCAGGAGAACATCCTGCTCCAGCAAGGCGTTTTCCAGCGGACTGTTGATTCCCACATTGACACGGTAGAGTTCCGTAATCTGGTCGGGCAGACCGTAGAAAGGAATCTGCGCTTCCAGAACTCGTTGGGCTTCATGGTAGAGCAGAAAACCCGCCACATGGACTTTAATCAACTGGGCGACGTTCTCCACCAGCCGCGAAAACAGGCTCTTGGGGTCGCGCATGGAGCCAAAAGCCTGCGTGAGTTGCGACAAACGGCTCAGTTCGGTACTGCGTTTTTTCTCTTCCTGGAAAACCAGCGCGTTGCGGATGGCGAGCGCGGCTTGCTCGGCAAGCAGACGAATCAGCCCCAAATCCTCTTCACGGAATGCACCAATCGCCCGCGAACCCAGTTCCAGCGTGCCGACAAATTCACCATCTGCCATGAGGGGCAACCCCATGAACGAGCGAATGCCCGGCATTCGTCCTTCAGCAGGGCGCACATCCATGCGCCGTGAGACATCCGCAATCAGCAGGGGAGTGCGCTCCTGATATAAAAAGCCCGAGTACCCCTCACCCGGCGCACCGACTACCGGATCCTGTTCCAGACGCCGTTCACTGCTGGAAACCCAGTTCAACTGGAAGAAAACGAAACGGCGAAGTTCGCTATCCCACACCCCAACTTCCAGATAATCCGCGGGAACGATTTTCTCCACGCCTTCCAGAACGGCGGTGAGGGTCTGTTCCAAATCAAGGCTCGCCGCCATGGCACGGGTGAGTTCGGTGAAAGTTTGCAGGGTCTGAGACGATAAACCTTGTTCACCGCCTTCTGTCAATCCGGTCAACTCAGGGAAGCGCAGGGAAACCAGCACCAGTTTATCCTGCTGAACGGTCAGAGCATAGGAAACCCCTTCCACAAAACGCCCGTTTAAGACAAAGCGCGCCCGTCCCTTTCCGGCGCACAACATCATCAAAGCGTCCACAGGGCGGGCATGACGCACCAACCGCTCCAGGTCGGGGATCTCATCTTCCCGCAACTGGAAAACCTGCCGGGCACGCTCGTTCAGTGAACGCACCCGTCCCCCGGCTTCAATGACCAGAACGGCTTCCTCGCCATTACCGGTAGGACTGCTCAGTAAATCCCCTTCCGGCATGGGACGCATTTTCGGGGCGGTTTGCGCCAGCAAGCGCACCACTCCGAAGAAAACCAGTCCTGTGATGATAAAAATCAGCCCCAGATCAAATGCGTTCACTGCAACCGTCAAACAATCAACTGTAAGGTTTATCGCTCATTTGCGGCATCTTTCCGCCGCTCATCCGCTGCCAGTTCGGTGATTTCCCGAATATCGGCAAAATAATGCGTTGCAGGTGAGACAATCCCTACCGCCAGAGTCATCAACGGAGTGGTTTCGATCTTCCCCTCTTCGTTGGGCGCAAGAATATAACCCTGCTGACGATCCATGAAGTTGTAATGGGTGAGGATTTCTTCTTTAAATCGTTCTTTGGCACGTTGTTTGATGGCTTCAGCGCGATCCTCTGAGGTGATGATGATAAAGTTATCTCCACCAGCATGACCCACAAAGTCATTCTGGGTACCCAGTTCATCCACTACCTCTCCCAACAGCATGGCAGTGAAGCGCAAGACATCTCCGCCTGCAATGAACCCATAGACGTTCTTGAAAGGTTCAAAGTAATTGATGCGCACATCCAGGAATGCCCAGCCGCGCGGCTGACGAATCGCCTGGCGGAGTTGATCTTCGATCATGCGTCCGGCAGGCAACCCGGTTTGCGGATCGGTCAGGCTTTCGCGTTCCGAACGGGAGATGGCGTTCTGCACGCGCAGGCGCAGTTCATCAATATCAAAGGGCTTGGTGATGTAATCGTCTGCCCCCAGTTCCAGCCCTTGCAGTCTGTCACTGCGTTCGTCCTTCTGGGTCAGGAAGATCACCGGAATGTGGCTGGTGCGGGTAGTCGTGCGCAGTTGACGACAAACTTCGTACCCGTTGATATCAGGGAGCATGATGTCCAGCACAATCAAATGAGGCATGTTTTGCCGAGTCTTTTCCAGCGCATCACTCCCACGCAGAGCGGTTTCTACTTCATAGCCCTGACTGGTGAAGTAGATTTTCAACATGTTGGAAATATCTACATCATCTTCTACGATCAAAAGACGGGCTTTACCCATGCGAGCCTCCCTTTGGAACAGGCATGACAATCTCTCAGTGCGGATGTACTAAGGGCACCACCTGTATTGTATTATAAGACCGAAGGATCGAAAACCATTTTATACCCACCAAATGGTTTTTGTTAGCCGTTTGTAAATAAACGCTTTCTCTTCCAGCGGATATAGGGGGCAACCAGACGGCGCAGATAATACTTGAAAACAATCGGCGCAAACCAGCCCCCACCCAGACGACGGTGTACCCGCAACATTTCGGGCCAGCAACGGTCATCCGCCGATATTGTTTTGGCATCCGAATGGAGGCGGAAGTTCGCCCATACCTGTCCGGGGATGTACACCAGCGGAGCCAGCGCCGACAGGCGCACCCACAGGTCGTAATCCATGGCAAAGTAAAAGGTCGGATCAAGGGGACCCACCTGACGCCAGTAAGAAGCCCGCCAGAAGGATGCCTGCTGGGGAATGTGTACATATCCCTGACGCAACCGGCGGTAATCCGTTTGGGCGGCAGGAAATCGCCCGATCACCCTACCGTTTTCATCGATGTAGTGAGCGTCTCCGTAAACCATGGCGGCCTGGGGATGTTTTTCGAGCGCCTCTACAGCGGCACGCACTGCCCCCGGTTCATAGGTATCATCGGAGTTGAGCCACGCCAGAATCTCGCCATGAGCGTGGGCAAACCCCTTGTTGATGGCATCCGTCTGTCCCCGGTCGGGCTCCGATACCCACCAGGAAAGCCGGTCGGCATAGCGCTGGATGATTTCCACACTGCCGTCGGTAGAACCGCCATCCACCACAATGTACTCAATGTGAGGGTAGTCCTGATTAAGTACAGAGAGCATGGTTTGCTCCAGAAACCGCGCCTGATTGAACGAAGGCGTTACAATCGTGACCAGCGTCATCTCCCCTCCTCAACGCACTATTTCAAGGCGTTCCAGACCATAATAGCGTTCCGCGCAGGTGCTCACCCAGTTGCCGCCTGCGTTCCAGTCTTCCAACCCCACAACCACATCGATTTCGCGGACGGTGAGGGAGCGTTCTCCACGAGCAAGGGCTTGCAGGATGAGCGCCTGGCGTTCATCCCAGCGTTGCGCACGAACGCTCAAATTCTGGTACTCCGTCTGCAGGTTCAACACCCCCCGCAGGGGATAAATTGCCCCAGCCAGCAGTATGCCAAGCGCAAGCCAGCGCCACACCCCCTGCACAGGATGAGGCATGCGCATTCCCAGCCCCAGAAGCAAGGCAACGCTCATTCCGGTAAAGAGGTACACGGCTCGAGCCGGCATCAGCGCTCGTCCAGTGGGATATTGCAACCCGGCATATACACTGGGCGCCATGCTGGCAAGGAGAAGTAACCCGCCCATCGCCAGGGTCAAGCCAATTCCCCATAGCATTTTTTTCAGAGGCAATCGTTCACCCGTTTGAAGAAGGGTGAGCCCCCATACGGTGAGCATCAGCACGGCAAGGGGAATGGGCAACCCCCGCAGAGAGTACTCGACAAAGTCCAGGGCATAGCGCAAGGTAAACACAGCCAGCGCCCCGATGCTGGGCGGAGGGGGCAGTTCTGTCTGACGCCAGGCATTGGAAGGAGAAAGAAGCATCACCCCAAGCGCCAGCACAGCCCCCAACAACGCAGGAAGCCAGAGCCAGATCCACCCGACGCGCTTTTGCAGAGAAGCAAATTTTCTCCACACCACCAGCCCCAACAGGAAGAGGAACACCACCTGCAAAGCCCCAGTGGTCTCCGAAAATCCGCCGATGAAGAACGTCCACAACGCAAGCAAGGGAAACCACAACACCAGTTGTCTTCTAGAAGTTTCCATGTGGGTAAGACGGAAAAGCCCCGCGCCAGTCAAAAACATCAAAGGCAGGGGTAAAGTGTAATGGAGCGTACCCATGCGCCAGTAAAGCGTTTGCAGACGATCGGGAGCCAGAAAGACGCTGTAGAACACCAGCATCAGGGCAAGCAACAGGATTGCCCGGCGGGAAAAGTGAACCCGGAAAACCGAGAGCAATTCCCGTAAGAAGAGGTATCCACTCCCCACCCACAACACAAGCACCGCTGAAGGCAGAAAACGCACACCGTTCAGTCCCAACGGCTCCAGCAATGCTACCAGCGCAAACGCCGAAAAACGGTTACCCGAAAGGGAGTACCAGTCTGCCAGCCCGCGCCATAAACCAGACTGACGTGCCACCAGCCCATAGCAGTAATCATCTGCCCAGTAACGCGCAAACGTACCCAGATAACCCAAAAAAGCCAGCGCCATGAGAAAAGTGCCCACCGCCAGCCACTGCACCGCACGGGTAGTGTCATATCCAGTTCGACGGCTCATGCGTGGATCCATTCAATTCCCTCGTCTTGTACGTAAATCAAAGATCAAACAGGTATCGGATTGGTAAATTAAAGGATACTGTGCCAGAAAATCCTGCAAGGCTTTCTGTCGCTGCCATTCGTCCATCAAGGTGATCACAAAATAATCCCTGTCACGGGTTTGATCCTGCAATAACGCCTGAACATCCACATCCTGACCCGCACGGCGGCGCAATTCCACCTCTGCCTGTGTCCACCAGTTGGTGGGAGTGATCCAGCCCCAGTAGGTCAACCGCGCCCCATAATCGGGAAGCAGTCCAATGACACGAGCATCCCGCCCCATCTGCCCAGCGAGAGACTGCCAGAAAGCAGGTTCGGCACGGTAATCCGTTTTCTTTAAGGTATTGCGGGCTTCGTAGAGCATCCAGATCGCAGTTCCCAACAGCACCAGCGCCGCCACCGCCCGCCAGAAATGACGAGGCTCAGGAAGGTGCTGAAGGAGCGCCGATACCAGCCCCACCATTCCCAGCGCCATGAAGGGAAGGAGAGGTAAACTGTAGTAATCATGCGTGGAAATGTGATGAGAAAGCGCCAGCCCCAACGCCAAATACCCCAACCACCCACCAAGCGCAATCGCCCGTAAAGGCGCAGGCAAAACGATCGTCCCCAGCAGGGCAAATGCCAGCCATGCCAGTCCAAAGGTTTGAGTCAACAGGCTCGCCCAGCGCAGGTAAAACACCCCATCCACCCAGTACTGTGGGAAGAAGCGCAGGCTCATCTGCTGTTGAAGATACCCCGCCGCGAACCACCCATACAGGGAATAGCCCAGCAGTGGGAAGGATGCCAGCCCGCCGATCATCAGCAGTTGTCCCCACGTGCGGCGGGTCATATGGCTTCTCTCAGTCCAGAGCAGTACCGCCAGAGGGAAAAAGAGCATAAACCCGCTGGTGGCTTTGACCAGCAGAGTCAGCCCGCTCAAAATCCCTGCGGCAACGCCCCAGCGCCAGGAGGGCGTCTGCCACCAGCCCGTCAGCGCCCACAAAGACCAGAGCATCAGCGCCACCATCAACGAGTCTGGCTGGAAAGATCGGCTGGCGATGACCCCGTAAGGAAAGAAAAGCAGGAAACCCAACCCCACAACAGCAAGCGATACAGAAAGCCAGCGGCGCATGAGCAGGTATCCCCCCAGCGCTCCCAACACCCAGAACAGGAGCGCATACACCCTGCCTGCCGAAGGAATCTCATGTCCCATGAGGCGATAGGTTTGAACAGCCAGCATCTCCATGATGGGAGGTTCAATCACTCCTTCAGCCTGGGCTTGAAGACGAGCCCGTTCCCTCTGCCATTCGGGAGCGCCAGGCGCGTCAGCAAGATACAAGCCCCGCGCCAGAATGAGGGAGTGCAACTGTCGGGTGGGATGAAAATCCAGTGGCGGATCATCCAGATCATACAGGCGAATCCACAGTCCTGCTACCAGCAACACGATCACCAGCAGGATTTCTCCTGATTTGCAGGTCTGCCATCGCCTCAGAACATCTCTCACGCCAGCCATCCTCTTTTCATCCCTGCGGCTCACAACGATACACCCACAAACCGCCCACTTGATTCCACAACCTCAATTGAGTCGGTGGACAGAGCGCACCATCCAGACCGCGCTCGGCGAGAACGCTGTGGGGCGTTTGTCCCTCAGAAGGGCGCACCACGATGTAAATGGTGGAGGGCGAGCGCATGCGTTTGCTCTCAAACCACTCCCGTCCCGCGCCTGCCTCCATGAGATAAAACCACAAAGGGGCATCATCTGGGGTGCCCGCCACGACAAAAGGCTGAGAAGCGCCCTCGTTGATCAGCAGGTCAGCCACCTGTTGCACATCCGTCGGGTGAAGATGTGAAACGGTGCGCACCGAAGCCATCAGCAAGATTACCAGAAGCGCAACGCCTGCCATCCAATCAAGGCGTGAGAGCCAGGGCAGTTTTCTAGAGAAAGTTTTCCAACCATGCCACCATCCAACCGCCCCACCCAGCGCCCAAAAGGGGATGAGAACCGTCCAGAGGCGCGCCATGGGATTGACCCGTTGTAAAACGACAACCACCGCCGCACCCAGCATAACCATTAACAGGGGAGAAAAACGCTCCCGACTGAAACGGGCATGAAAGAGAATCGAAATGAGCGCCCCTGCGGAAATCGCCCACCCCACCCAGGCAGGAAGCCCCAGCGTCCATTCCTCTGCTGTGCCTTGCAAGCGTACCAGCGCAGTGGGAATGAAATCATTCCATTCCATGGGTTGAACAAAACTGTTCCCCACCAGTGAACGCCAACCCGTGCCCCACAATCCTACGGGGAAATATGCCAGTACCGTAAAAAGCGCCGTCCCCACTGCCACACCCATCAGGGGAAGGGAAAATTTGCGCATCCACACGATCAGGGAGCGATTTTCTCGATCCCAAAGCATCAGGGAGAGCCAGAGCATCACTCCCACAAAAGGATATGCCATGAAGGGCACCGTCCAGAATCCCAGCCCAGCCACAAGTGCCATGGACACCCACCGGGTAAGGCTTGACCGACTCCCAATCGCCTGCGCCAGCAGGAAGAGCACGAGGGTAAAGAGGGTATATAAACTATAACCGCGCGCATTGGTGGCATAGAGAGCCTGAACCGGCAAACCCGCCAGCAAAGTTGCCGCCAGAAGCCCTGCACGGGGGGAGTACATCCGCGCCCCCAACACCGCCAGCGCAGGAATACACAACCCCGCGGCAAGGAAGGCAGGCAGGCGCACCGTCCACGGGTGCGTTCCCAATACCGTCGTCGTCCAATGCACCAGCAGAGAATGAAAAATGTGATTGTTGGGAAGGTGGTAATCGGAAATCAGCGCCAGAACAGGTCGGGAAGCGAATGCCACATAGGTGTAGGCTTCGTCATGCACCATGGGACGCGACAGCAAAGGCGCACGCGCCAGCATCCCTGCCAGCGTGATGAACAAAAGATACCAACGCTCCCCCCGCGAAAGCGGGGACAGCGAAAAAACTTCGCACAGATCCCGCCACCCGGCATACCATCGGGAAGCCATCTTCACAACCTCATACGCCGTCGCCGGGCACGCAGATACAGACGTTTCAGCCCTTCTACATTGACCAGCAGGCGGGCATAGGCAAACAGGATGCGCCGCCATTCTACCAGCGCCGTGGGAGCATGAGTCAGTAAACTGCGCGTGTACGCCGCCGCGGCAGGGCGAATTTGCCCTGCATCCAGCAGATAGCGGGCATTCAGGCGGTGCGCCCCTGCCCGAATGGGTTTTTCCAGACGACGAAACCGCTCCGCCAGGGCAGGCTCTTGAGACATCCAGTCCACCAGTCGGTAGGCTTCCTGCCCAAAGCGCGCCGCCTGCGCCACATTCTTCGCCAGCGGATGAAAGCGAGCGCTGGCTAAGCGCTGACGCAGATACACCATCGGCGCAACCTGCGCACAGCGTAACCAGAGATGATGATCGAGCAGGAAATGATAAGAGAGATCCAGAAATCCAGCCCGTTCAAGCACCTCACGGCGAACAAACACCCCCGGCTGGCTGATGATCCGAAACTGCATCAAATCATCCAGCGTCCAATCCCCAAAGGTCATCACATGGATTGGGTTTCCTGCGCCGTCAATGGAGATGACATCCCCGAACACCATCCCCGCCTGAGGATGACGCTCAAAGGCTTCCACAGCGGCTTGCACGGCACCGGGAAGATAGACATCATCGGAATTGAGCCATGCCAGAATGTCTCCCCGCGCGCGGGAAAAGCCTTTGTTGATGGCGTCTGCCTGTCCGCGATCGGGTTCAGACACCCACCCCGCCAGCCGATGGGCGTATTGCTGGATGATCTCCACACTGCCATCGGTCGAACCCCCATCCATGACGAAGTACTCGATGGCAGGGTAATCCTGCTCCAGCACCGAGCGCAACGTCTGCTCCAGATAGGATGCCTGATTAAAGGATGGGGTGACGATTGAGACCAGCGGGGGCATGAGAGATGATCTCCTAGAAGAGGGTCTCGTAATCCACTTTGGGGAAAACGGTCAACTTCCCGCCCACGGTGGCATCCAGCACCCGCCTGCCATCTCGCTCAAAGGCTTCACGTGCCATCCGGTAGGCGCGCTCAGAGGTCTCGAGATCGGGCAACTGCCAGCGGAAGCCCTTGCCAAAGTAAGCGGGTGAGAAGTGATTGGGATCATCCCCCTGAGAAACCACCGTGGTGTTGGGCTTCCCCTGGGTGGTGAAATTGTGATCCACGCCAATCAAAATGACTTCAGCAAATCCCAGATAGTAAGCCGTTTGCAGGGCGGTGTACGTCACCGTAGCACCTTCCCACAGCCTGCCGCGCAAATCGGTGGCAAATTTGGGACCGGTGTAGGTGGTCCAGAGGAAGTACAGATCGGGTTCAGGAGTGAGCCAGCGACGCGCCCGCCAGGAGACAAACCGCGGCATTTTCAGGGCTTGAATTTCGGCGGCACATTGCTCGATGACCAGATCGTTCACGGAGAGGTAGTAAGTGGTCTGGAAGCCCAGTTCGGGGAACATCAGATAAATGCGGTTCATCCCGAGGGTGTACTCACCGCGCAGTTTGCTCATGTCCGTATGGCGCAAACTGGGACCGTTGCCGATGATAAAACAGCGCTCGCCTTTATGGCGGTTATGCAGGGCACTGAGACGCTCCATGGTATCCCGCCGCCAGGGATGAAACAAAGCCGCAGGCATCTGAGCAGTGCGGTCAACCGCATCCAGCGTCTCACCAATGGCACGGCGCACAGGTACGGGAATGGCTTTTTTTAATGAGTCCAGCATGATGATTGCCCTCACTCGGTGCTGAGTCGAGCGGTTGCGCCGCCATCCACGACCAGTGCCTGCCCCGTCATGAATGAAGACTGGGTGCTGTCGGCAAGGAAGTAAATACAGCGGGCAATTTCTTCTGGTTGCGCCACCCGCCCATTGACGGTCTTGCGCGCCAGATTTTCGAGGCGGTCCATCACATCGGAGCCGGTCAGACTGCCGCGCTGCATGCTCATGCGCAACATGGGAGTATCCACTGCGCCCGGTAAAATGGCATTGACCCGGATATTATCGGGAGCAAATTCGATTGCCATGGCACGGGTCAGCGCCAGCAAACCACCTTTGCTGGCGGCATAGGAAGAAATATTCGCCGAGGTCGCAATGGCATGCACCGAGGAGACGTTGACGATAGCCCCGCCCCCGCCCGCCTTGAGCAGAGGATAGCCCAGTTTGGCACCCAAAAACACCGAGCGCAGGTTGGAAGCCATGACCAGATCCCACTCTTCTGCGGTGGTTTCCAGCAACGGTTTGGCAATCTGAATTGCCGCATTGTTGACGACGGCATCCAGCGTGTGGGTAAATGCCGCTGCCTGATCGTAAATTCCCCGCAAGGCTTCAGGGTCGGCAATATCCGCCTGAATGAACAGCCCATTTTGAGGGAAGTCATCGCCAAAAGGACGACGATCTACCCCAATCACCACCCAGCCGGCTTCGGCAAACACTTTGACGGTAGCCCGACCAATTCCGCCGGCGGCGCCGGTGATGAGCATGTAACGCGTTTCACCTGTCTTCTCGTATGGCATACAACCTCTCCCAATTTACAGCCTTTGACTCTTTACGGAAATACATCCAGTGCCCGTTCAATTTTACCTTTTCGTAATCCAACAAATACCGCTCTCCAATATCATAGGTGCTTTCCAGCAGTTCGACCACCACATCGGGCTTGAGTGCGCCAATGGAATACGCATAATCGAATTTAATATGCCCGGGACGCAGAATTTGCCAGTCGGCATCTGGTGAAACCTGAATGGCGGAATGAGCAACATGCTTATCGGCTTTCCCCAGCAGATCAATACAGGTGCGATGGGAAAAGTAACAGATATTCCCCGCCGTCACCATTGCCACGCTCGCGCCGGGATGCGTGACTTCACGAACAAGCAAACCATCTTTAGCATAGCGCAAACTCCCCGGGACGTAAATGGAGCGCTCGTAGAGCAGGAAGAAGCGCAACGCGCCTTTCTCTGGATGGCGCAGGTTGGATCCCACCCAACCGTTGTTGACCAGCCGATTCATCATCAACAGGGAAAGCACGGCAAATGCCACCAGCCCCACTCCCATGATGATGGGCATGCTCCGTCTCATGGCTGGTAAGAGATGCTCCAACCGCCTGACAAGAAATTCCGCCCAGTGCCACGCCGTCAAGGCAAAGAGCAGGAAGAACTCCGGCATCCCCGGAGAGATGAAGCGGTTGGCACCCCCGCGGTGTTCCCAGGCATCCCCACCGACATACATGCTATAGGCACAGTGAGCCAGAAAGACCAGCGCCAGCAAAAGCACCCGCCGATCGCGGCGGAAAAGCGGCAGGGTCAGCGGAAACAGCACCAGAGGGAAAAACATCCCCAGCACAAAATGATAGAAGGCGATCACCCCACGACGGATGCGCGCCCATGCCGGTAATCCCTCCATTTTGAGCACATAGGTATTGGGCAGCCACTCTCCGTAATACCAGCGCCGCCAGAGGGTTTGTCCACCCATGAAGAGCAACAGCATTCCCGCCCCCCAAAGCAAATGCGAACGCCGGTTGCGCACGTCGAACCAGAGCAGGAAAGCCCATACGGTCAGGTAGCCGACTGCCGCATCTGGACGCACCAGCGTCAAAATTCCCATCCACAGGTAAAGCCACGGGCGGAAACGTCCATCTTCCAGAATTTCCAGCGCCAGCCAGACGGAAACGCTCACCCCCAGCAGGATGACCCCCACCTCCGTACCGATCAAGGACCAGTTGGTGAGTGGGTAGTAGAAAGCCGTCATGCCCACTCCCAAAATCATCACCCATGGATTGTCGGGAGCAATGCGTTCGGCAATCCGCCGCACCACGAAAAGATTGGCAATCACCAGCACCAGACCGGTTAACTGGATCGGGAGCGCCACCCAGTTTTCGGGAATGTGCAACAAATGAAAGAGCGCCATGTACAGCACCCATAACAGATTGGTGTAGCCTTCCACACGCTCCCCACCGGGATTCCATACCAGTCCATACCCCTGCGCCAGATTGCGGGCATAGGTCATCGAAATGGTGGCGTCATCGAAGAGCAGAAAGTAGGTCTGACCGTTGATATCCACCACCATCTTGAGCAGGAATACCACGCCATAAACGAGATATGCCAGCACAATCAAGAAGAAGAGGGCACGGGAAAGGCGTCTGGTCATAGGCGCTCAATCAAGACTGCATCCAGTGCGCAAGGTCATCGTGAGGAATGCCCAACCCGTCCAGCAAGTTGCGGATGGTGTTCCAGTGCACCCGTTCCCATGCCGCCGGGCTGGAATTGGAGTTGTGCGCCGCCAGCAAGACGTTTTCCATGCGACGGAGCGGAGAATCCTCCGGCAGTGGCTCGATTTCAAACACATCCAGCGCAGCGCCGGCAATCCGTTTCTCTTCCAGCGCACGAATCAGCGCCGGTTCGTCCACCAATGGACCGCGCGCCGTGTTGATCAGCACAGCCGTGGGCTTCATGTACTCCAGCGTCTCCGCGTTGATAAGGTGGTAACTGGTGGGATTCAGGTCCGCGTTGAGACTGACGAAATCACTGCGCTCCAGCAAATCCTGCAGAGAGGTCATCTCCACGCCGTTTTCAAGGATGAAATCCGGCGCAATGGGCACAATGTCATTGCCTAAAATTTTCATGCCAAAGGCACGAGCACGGCGAATCACGGCTTTGCCAATATTCCCTACCCCAACAACGCCCAATGTGCGCTCGCTGAGCGAGTAGCCGGGAAGTTTTGCCCAGATGCCGCTTTTGACCGCCCGATCCATCCAGGGAATCTGGCGGGCAAACGCCAGAATATAACCCATCACGCTGTCGGAGACGGGCAAGGTGAACGCATTGGGAGTATTGCGCACCTGCACCCCCAGGCGCTGAGCGGCTTGACGGTCAATCGAATCGATACCCGTACCCCACTTGGAGATGACCTTCAACCGCGGCAGACAGCGTTCGATTACGCGGGCGGTGAAGCGGTCGTCCCCACAGATGGCGCCGTCGAATTGCCCCGCATATTCGAGCAATTCCCCCTCTTCAAGGCGTTCCCTCACCGGGGGAATGATTAACTCCACTCCATAATGGGCAAACACCGGGCGGAAACGGTCCACCACCGGAATCATGTAAGGTGCAGAGAGCAATACCGTTGGCATGAATCACCTCATCCTTGTTGATTTTTCGCCTGCCTGCCCAGCAAAAGAAACTCAACCATCTGGAACGTGCTTTCCTCATCGATGTCCCATGCTTCATCCTGAGGAATTTCAAACATGTAAGGGCGCTCGCCGAGACGGTTGCGGCGCTGCTCCAGCGTTTGTCGGGTGAACAGGTACACGCAGGAATTCTCCATGTACACCGGCGGCAAGTCCTGAGTGCGCAGGAGAATGGCAGGATTGTGATTAATCGGGCGGGTTAACTGATCCCACAGGCGCACCTGCAGACGCGTCACGCCAAAGAGCGAATCATACGCCGGGTAAACGCCGCGCAAGGTCTGAATTGCGCGTGAGAGCGTCTCCGCCCGTAAAAGCGGATTGGTACTGTGCGTTTGCAGATACAAATCGGCAGGCACCAGAGAAGTATCGTGCATGAGAATTTCATTCATAGGGATCGCTCCATCCCGCAGATGAGCCGGACGCTCAACAGCGCGTACCTGCGGGTAATCGCGAGCGAGTCCTTCCAGAATCACCGGGCTGTCGGTATCAATGACCACTTCGGCAATTTCCGGTACAGCCAGCAGGGTATCCAGAATGTGGCGGTACAGGGGCTTGCCTGCCAGCGGGCGGTAGTTTTTGCCCGGTACGCGTTCAGAGTGATGCCGCATGGGCACCAGCGCCACAACCCGATTTAATCCTGTTGTCATGCTTCATCCTTCCAGTACAAAGGGGGTATCATGCAAAATACCGTTGACGATCACCTGCAAGACCGCCGATTGCCGGGGATCAAAGGCTTGCGGCGGCAGGTCCTTTATGCGCACATAGCCGTTCCAGATACCGTCTTCTTCCAGAAACTCATCGAACGGCAAGGAAACTTTGTAGAGTTGGTAGTAAAGGAAGCGGCGGGCATTTTGGCGGAACTCCGGCGGGACTGCAATGGACTCGGCTTGCAGGAAATCCTCCATCTGGCGAAGATATTCCTCCGCCGAAGCCGGGAAAAACACGGTAGGAATCTGCGTGAAACGCGCCCGCCCGGCACACAGCACCGGCGCGCCCATCAATGAGGCTTCCAGTCCGATGGTGGAATTGTAGAGGGCAACAAACTTCCCGCGCTGGATCAACTCGTACGAACTGATGTACTCGTGCGAATCCACAAAATACACGTTGGGCAGTTGCCTTACACCGCGCGCTTCGACCCACTGCGCCACACTTTCCCGCGAGGCTTTTCCCGGGCGGGACTCATCCGGGTGCGCTCGAATGACAAAAAGGGTCTCCGGGTGTCGGTGGATCACCTCCAGCACCCGATCCAGCCATTCGAACATGTTTGAGAAAAGCACATTGGAGTGCGGCTGGCTAGTGTCAAAGATCACGTTGGTGAAGATGGGCACCATCTGACGGAAACGGGCGATTTTCTCCAGCATATCCGCTTCCAGTCCGCGCATGTGGGGCCAGAAGCGCACCCCTGCCATGGTAAAGTTGCCCTGCAGACGCTGTTCCAGATAGGCATCCAGCCGTCGTTCCTGCTCCGGAGATAAGGCAAAATCTGCGGGGATATCAATGGGATAGGCAGTGGCATCGCCGGTGGTAAAGAACGCCGTGAAGGGACGCAGCCCCACTTCATGGGAGATGACCCGCAATCCACGTTGACGCGCCACAAAGCGGGCGGTTGCCTCAGGAAAGAACATGCCGTTGAACACCACCACTGCCTGTGGTTGCACTTCATCCAGAAGAGCGCGGAACGCCTGCGCCACCCGGTACGCCGAGAGGATATACTCGCGGTACAGGAAGCGGGTGGGGTCGTCATCGTTCAAATGGTGACGACGCAACGCCCAGCGCAATCCCGGAAGACACAGCGCCCCGAGGGGAACGTCCTGCCACTCGAAACTCATCAACTCCGACAAACTCAAATCGGCAAGCACCCGCACCAGCGCTTCCTCGGGAGCGGGCAGGAACCAGCGTGCATCACTGTGGGCATAGACTGCCCGGGATTGGGCAATACATTCTGCACAAGGGGGGAGCGCGGAGGGATTGTCCGGTTGAGTACCTAACACACAGCGGCTCATACCACCCTGACAAACAAAGTGCACCACCGGCACCCCCGCCATCTGCATCGCCCAGGCGGTTACCCGCTGGAAGCCGGCATTCAGGCTCACCCCCTGCAGACGGGTAGAAGCGTTGAAAAACACCACCGGCGCGGCGCCGTTGTCCCGCGGAGAAACACGGCGCACTGCCTCATCCAGCGCGGCAAGGCGTAAATTTGCCTGACCATGCACCCAGCGGCGGCGCAAACCGTGTTCAATGCGTTTCACCAGACGTTTCAAATCCGTCTCTCCCTTACTGGAAGCGGCGCAGTTTCTTCAATGAGGACAGTTCGCTGGGGTAAACCCGTTTGACCCCATCGCCCAGCGCCGCTTCGGTCACACGGATGTACTTCACCAGACGCTCAAAGCCCTGTGGCTCAACCGAAGCCGCCTGATCCGAACCCCACATGGCGCGATCCAGCGTAATGTGACGCTCCACCAGGCAGGCGCCCAGCGCTACCGCCACCACAGAGGGGATCAAGCCCACTTCATGCCCGGAGTAGCCAATCGGGCAGGGGAACTCGGCGCGCAGTTTTTCGATGACACGTAGGTTCAACTCTTCGGGGTCACAGGGATAGGTGCTGGTGGCATGAGTAATGACCAGTTTGTCCATGTCCAGCAGGTTCACCGCGGCGCGAATTTGTTCCATGGTGGACATTCCGGTAGAGAGGATGACCGGGCGCCCGGTATCCCGTAATTTGCGCAGTAAGCCATGGTCGGTCAGCGCCGCCGAAGGCACTTTATAGGCAATGGGATCGAACTGCTCGAGGAAATCCACCGAAGGTTCATCCCAAACCGAAGCGAACCAATCAATGCCTACCTCTTTGCAGTAGCGGTCAATCTCTTTGTACTCTTCCAGACCAAATTCCATCTTGCGGCGGTACTCGATGTAACTGATATAGCCCCACGGTGTTTCGCGCATGATGTCCCATTGATCGCGCGGTACACAAATCTCGGGGGTACGCTTCTGGAATTTGACCGAATCCACCCCGGCGCGTTTGGCTTCCAGAATCATGCGCTTGGCAATGTCCAGATCGCCGTTGTGATTGATGCCAATTTCAGCAGCGATGTAGGTAGGATGTCCATCTCCGACCATGCGGTTGCCGATTTTTACTTCTCGTGCCATTTTTCACTCCTCTGATTTATGAAAACTTTCCCATCCGCTGGAGCAGGATATCACAGACTTCCCGCACCGCGCCATGACCACCCTTGCGGGTCAAAATAATATCTGCCGCCCGCCGTGCCGCCGTTTGCGCATCTTCTACCACCAGCGCACAGGCAACCAGCGGGAAACAGGGAACATCATTGCTGTCGTTGCCAACATAAATGGTATGCTCGGGTGACACTCCCATTTCCTGCAAGATTCCAGGCAATGCCGCGGCTTTGTCAGCCACACCCTGAACCACCGGCAGGTTCAACTTGCGGCAACGCGCCGCCACTACCGGATTGGTTTCGGTGGAAAGCACCACCACTTTCACGCCCTCTCGGCGCAGGTAGGCAAGCCCTAAACTATCCGAACGATTGGCGGCGACCATCTCACGCCCTTCCTCATTCACCCAGACCCGGTTATCGGTCATGACTCCGTCAAAGTCCAGCACCACCAGATCCACCCGCTGAGGGAGCGGTCGGCGGCGACGTCCGGGATAGACAATCTCCAGATCGCTGTACCACACCAGCCATTCCGAGCGTGCCCAGTCCTTGGGGGTGTCAATATCCACCGTATATGCCGGATCCACCATCACCGGCAGGATGACCCTGCCACTCATCGAGCCAGCATGAATGGCACGGGGACGAATGGCATCGATATGACCGGTTTGCCAGTACACCGGCGGGAGAATCTGACGAGGCGCATTGTAAGGCTCATCTACCCCCGGCACATCCAGCAGATTCTTCATTACACCGGTCTGTGGATCAATGCGCCACATCTTATGGGGATTTTGACCCGCAGGCACCACCCCGCGCACCGAATCGGCTTCGGGATGGTCTAACAGGATGCGCACGGCTTCGTCCACCAGCGTGGGCGGACGCACCGGCGACGTAGGGCGCAACTGCACGACCACCTCGGGACGATACCCCTCGCGTTCTTCCAGCCAGCGCAGAGCATGCTGAAACACCGGCAAATCCAGCGTCTGATCCTGCGCAAGTTCTGCCGGGCGCAGGAAAGGCACCTCCGCGCCGTACTGTCGCGCCACTGCGGCGATTTCTTCATCGTCAGTAGAGACAATCACGCGGGTGACGCTCTCTGCCTGCACGCCTGCAGCAATGGAATACGCAATCAGAGGGTGTCCGGCGAACAGTTTGATATTCTTCCGGGGGATCCCTTTCGAGCCACCCCGCGCCGGAATAATCGCCAGGACTTCGGGCTTTGCGCTTACCATGCCGTCCAACCTCCATCCACGATGACGTTGCCGCCGGTCATGTAAGAAGAGGCATCCGAGGCAAGGAAGAGCAAAGCGCCGTTCATCTCATCGCGCTGTGCCATGCGCCCCATGATGGTGCGATAGGAATAATTACGGACAAAAGTCTCATCATGTTGATTGTACACGCCACCAGGCGTCAGACAGTTCGCCCGAATCTGGGTGCCAGCGTAATAAGCGGCAATGTACTTGGTCAGTCCCAACACACCGGCTTTGGAAGCCGTGTAGAAAGCAGGTTTGAACTGCTTTGGCTGACCGGGTTTTTCATAGATGCGCTGATCGGGCGGAACCAGACCGTAGGTTGAGCAGATATTAATGATCGAACCGCGCCCGCCCTGTGCCACCATCTGACGCGCCGCCGCCTGACAGCACAGGAAAACGCCCGTCAGGTTGACATCTATGGCTTGCTTCCACATCTCCAGCGGGTAATCCTCAAAGGCATTGGTATGACTGCCCGCCTGCGAGGCATCGAACTTGGGGTCCATGGCGGCGGAATTGACCATGACATCCAGCGATCCAAATTCGTCCACACAGGCTTCCACCATCGCCTGCACCGACTCGGGCTGGGTGACATCCACGGCTGCATGCAGAGCCGTCAAACCTTCAGCACGCAGACTTTCCGCGGTTCGATATGCCGCTTCCGCATTCAAATCTGCTACCAGAACGGAAGCGCCCGCCTGCCCAAGCGTACGGCAAAACTCCACGCCCAGCAAGCCTGCGCCGCCGGTCACGATGGCAGCACGTCCTTTCAAACTGAACTTTTCGAAGATATCGCTCATGCTACCTCTCTTACGGAATCTGGTACTTTTTTTCTACATTGCCACCGGCATGGCAACGATAAGAGTTGGGGTGATGGTAGGAGTCAGGGTTGCCGTAGCCGAAAGGACAACCATTACCAAAAGAAGAAGGGTCTCCGTTGATTCCAGCAAATGCGACAAAGGCATTGCCATTGTCTGAGACTGACAGGCTTGCACGAAGATTACGATCAAAACAAACATCACCCACAACTTCTTCATCGCTCACCACCTTTATGGGATGTTATAGCGGGATTTCATTTCCCGCCAGAGATTATCATCACACAGGGTCCATTGAGACACATTCTCTGGACAGGTATGCACCGAGTAATACGGTCCACAGGCATCAAAGCAGGTGGCAACCACACAGGGATTGCCATCCGGGGCAATACGGCACTCCATTTCACAGACCACGTTCTTACCACGATCCGGGCAATCGTACTGTTTGTATCCAGAGGGCACTGGTGTGGGTAAAGCGCGCGAATCGAGAATGATTTTTCCCTGATAAACCACTTTTCCCGTTTCGGGGTGCAGAAACGCCAGCGTAAGCGATTGATCCAGCGGGGGCCTTGCCAGCCCAAAACAGAATAAACGCTCCGGAGCCTTCTCATCAACCGCACAGGTAAATTTAATTCCACCCAGAATCAGGTTATATGGGTCGTGGAGAGAAGGCACCACCACAACCATCTGATAGCCGCCCACTCCAAAACGCAGATCAATGACCTTCGCTTGCTCAAACGAAGGTGTGGGAGTAGATGTCAGCGTCGGAGTCAGTGTCAGAGTTGGCGTGGCGGTTGTAGTCGGGGTGAGAGTGAGTGTAGCCGTAGGAGTTGACGTCGCCGAAGGTTGAGGGGTATCGGTGGGAAGAGGGGGAGGCGTGGCTGTCGGCGCAGGCGAAGCGCAGGCGCTCAACATCACCATGACCAGCATCAACAATCCCATCCATCCACGAAGTTGTCCACGTTTCATTCTGAACCTCTCTTTTCCGACAGGCTATTATATCGCTTTCAGGGCTTCACGCGCCGCCAGTGCCAGTTGAAGCGCCCGCATGCCATCCTCCAGGGTGCACACCGGCGCCACCTCCCGACGGGCAACCGCGAGGAAATGGCGCATTTCCTCCAGGAAGAGCCAGTTGCGCTCAAATCCTTCTGGTGCGTTGAAAACCTGCCAATCGCTCTCACCCGCACGGAAGACCCGCAGGGTGGCATCTGCATTGTTCCACTGCAGGGTCCCTGCCGTACCGACGACTTCCAGCGTATGGCTGGGAGGTTGTTGCAGGTAATCCAGATGCAGAGACCCCACCGCGCCGTGGTGGAATCTCAACCCGATTTCAGCGCAGTCCTCGACCTGTAACTCCAAATCTCCCAGAGTGCCACCGCCCGCCCAGGCAATGACATACTCTCCCACCAGCCAGCGCAGATAATCGAACGGATGGCACAGGGTGAGAATCACCCCGCCGCCCAGTTCGGGACGTGCGGCATAACTCTGGCGGTAATCCTCCCATGGATGCCAGTTGGGCAGGTACTCTCCCCAGTGGGAACGCACCGACACCACCCGTCCAATGGCTCCCTCCGCCAGCAACTGCGCGGCTTTCTGCAAGGTGGGATGAAAGCGGAACTGAAAGCCCACCAGCAACTGCCCACCGCCGCGCTCCAGCGCCCGCAGGAGGGCGGGAATGTCTTCGGTTGAGTGGGCAATGGGCTTTTCCATGAGGATGGCACATCCCTGTTCTGCGGCAGGAATGGCAACCTGCAAATGCAGTGCCGTCGGGTTGGCAACGATGACGGCATCCGGACGGTGCGCCAGCGCGGCGTGAATATCCGTTTCCACAGGCAATCCGGCAATTTCATCATCGGGCAGGGTACTGCGGTGCGACCGCAAAAGCAGGATATCCTCCACACCCAACGCGCGCAGATTGCGCAGGTGGCGTCTGCCAATCGAACCAAATCCGGCAATCAGGACTTTCATGCCTCACCTCTTTCCAACAATCCGCGCAGGAACTCTCCGGTGCGCCGTCCAGCCGAGCCGTCGGTGAAAGTGCATTCGTCCTGAATGAAGCGGCGGCGTTGAACAGAGTCGGTTTCAGGCGCGCGCAGGTACAGATTCAGAATTTCCTTTAACTGTTCGGCGTTGTATGCCACCCTGCCCGCCCCCGCGGCACGGAAGCGCAGGTGGGTAGGCCATTCCCCAATTTCCTGCAGAGACAGGGAGAACTTTCCCGGTGTGTTCCATCCTCCCGGCTCGTCGATGCACACGCTGACGATGGGACGGTCGTGAATAGCGGTTTCCACCACCATGGTGGAATACACGGTCAGGAAGACATCCGAATAGGCCATCATGGAGGCTTTTTCAGGCATATCCTCGCCGGAGTAATAGCCCAGTTCTCCCCCCAGCGGTACCGGCTCCACCAGATGCACATGAGGCATGTCGCGAATCAGTTCCCGCACACGATTGGCTTCCTGCTCATACAATGAACCCGGCTGGAAATGATTGGGATGCAGACGGATGAGCAGTTGTGTTGGTTCTGCCAGCGCATCCTGATTGACCAGTTCAGCCAGTGCGCGAATGTTGGCAAAGTTGGGCGAGAAGGTAACGAACGAGCAGGCATAAGAAAGCAATTTCCGGTTGGGATCCAGTCCGTGCAGGCGGAAATATTCCTCACGGGACATTTTCCATGTGCCGCGGAAATAGCCATCATAAGAGGGAATCCCGCCCACATGAACCCGTTCGGGCTTCCAATCCGAACCCAGCACCAGTTCCTGCTTTTGAATCTCGCTCCAGCAGGTAATCCAATCCACCGGCGCGCCGGGAAGCCGGTAACTGGACGGGTTGTCCCAGCCCACAATCACCGCCGCGGTAGGGATACCGCGCGCGGCGGCTTCGCGGAGCAGGTAACGATCCCAGCGCCAGCCCGGAGTGCTGGCAACCACCAGCGAGGGCTGGTACTTCTCAAATAAATCGGCATAGATATTGGGCGTGTAGCGGCGCTGAAAGTTGACCAGAGCCTGCCGGGCAAGTCGGGAACGGCGCAGCAGGTAGGTCAAGCCGCGGATGACAGGCATGAGGCGTTTGGCGCGCGGAGAAGCCTCATGTCCCATTTGGCGCAGATGACCGTCCATGGCGTTGGTGTTAATGCGGTTGGAACCACCCATCCAGCGCAGGAAATGCACCCAGTACTGCAGGGAGTGATCCTTTTTCTCGAAATACTCGCGGCACTGACGGAAGCGCAACCCTTCAATGATCAGATTGGGTTGGGCAAATCTGGCGGCAATCTGATCGCGAATGCCATCATCGGTCAGGACGACCACACGCGCGCCGCTTTCCAGCAACGTGGGCAGGACATCCGTTTGCAGAAAATAGACAATCGAAAGTCCGTGATCGGCAGAGATGAAAATCGTTTTATCGGTCATAATACCAGCGGAAAATGGAATCGTAGAGTGAGAGCAACCCCTTCTTAATCGGCGGGAATTCCAGCAGAGGAGAAACTTTCTTGCGAACCGGTCGGGATGCCGATGCAGAACCCGACTGCTGAACGCCGCGCAGCGTGTTGCTCATGTTCATCGCTAACGGTTCGGCGGTCATCAGGCGCAGGAAGCCCGCCGCATTCATGCGTTCATCCAGTTGTTTGACCTGTCCCATGGGACGATCCATGCTGAAGGGCAGGAAATTCTGTAAAGTGGTCTTCCATGCCGTGAACTGCCAGTGTGAAGCCCCCACAAATGCCGGAACCCCGCGGTAGGTCAGGCGCACATCACGGGTATTTTCGTAACGCCGGCGAATTTCTTCTTCACTTTGTCCCAAACTCAGATCAAACTCCAGAAAAACTTCCCATGGGATGAGTTGTCCCTCTTCCACCCGGACTTCGGGCGTGTGTTGTGCCCATTGCAGGGTGGCGGTCATATATTCTTCCCGAGTGCGGAAGGGACGCGCCGTGACCATTCCCACGTTGGGATAAGTCTCCAGCAGTTCCACCGAACGCTTGAGCCAGCCCGGCGAGAAAAGCACATCGCTATCGGCATAGGCGATGATTTCTCCCGGAGCGCCCGCTAGAATGATGTTCCACGCACCGCCCTTCCCCAGATTTTTCTCGGAGAGGAACAGGTACTGTATCCGTCCAGCCTGATGCTCATCCAGCAGGTACTGCCGCACTTCTTCACAGGACGCATTGTCAAACACCATCAAGTCAAAGGGCAGTCCCGGATCGTTGCGGGCGCTTTCGAGACATACCTTGAGCACATCCAGCGCTTCGGCATAAAATCCGCTCAGGAAGGGAATGTAGTTCAAGACCGCCACGGTAATGCGTTCCGGGCGCGCCACCTCTTTGACAAACTTGGCAGGATTCTGTCCAACGCGCATGCTTTACAATCTCCCTTCACGGTATTCGCGGTAGGCTTTCTTTGGATGGAGCAAAAAGTACATCCCTACCGCCAGAGGATACGAATGCCATTTTACCAGCGGGAAAATCTCTACCTCGCGCCAGAAGCGTTGCCAGGTCAACGGCGGACGTACCAATCTGCCATTGACCAGCCGGTGACTGACGTCGGGAAGTTCAAAAATGGCTCGCCTGCCGCCGGCAAGACGCACGTTCTCCAGCGTTTCCGGGTGTTTGTAGTGAGGCTGTCCGCCGGGAAGATGACGGTAGTCATGATTTTGATGCACAATGAACAGGTCATGGGTGGCATCCACCACCGGGAAGCCCTGAGCGCGCCCAGAGTAGATCATCCAGTTGTCCCAGCCCGCCCGTCCAATGGCAAAAGCGGGCATATCCGTAAAGCATCCGCGCGGGAAGAGGAAGTAATCCGAGCCGGTGGCTTTGTGTAACTTGCCTTCCTGATGAGCGCGCTGACGCAGACGATCTTCCCAACCAGAGGAGAACTCCAACGGCTCGCGCACATCCAGATCCCAGCGTTGTCCCACGACCAGAAAGCGCTCATGCCGTTCCATCATGCTCTGCCCAACCTTCAACAAGTCAGGCGTGAGGAGAATATCGGCGTTCACACAACACAACAGCGGACTGGTGGAGTAATCCCGTGCCAGCGCGAACATGGAAGAGACCAGCGGCGTGCCTGCAGGGGTACGCTGTACCTGCGGAAGATGCCGGACACCATACAGTGCCGCTGCTTCCGCCAGTCCGTCTTCTTCGCCGAGCAGAATCACCTCTACCTGCTCGCCCAGCGCCAGCCAGGATCGGATGGCATTGTGCTGAATCAGCGCAATGTGCGGGTCGGTAAAGGGTTTTGGAGCAGTGAAAATCGTAATCAGACTCATCGGACTCTCACTTCATGCGGGCATCGTGTTCCAAACCAGATTTATGACGCACACCCGCGTTGATCTGCATGAGTTCTGGCTCGGCTTCCAGCAAAGCCAGCACCTCCTGCCAGCGCACATCCATGCGATGATCCAGCCGCCGAATGACCTCACGCAGGAACTGGTAATCCTCAGGAGTATCCAGCGTCCAGCGGTGATGGCTCAAATCCCGTTCCCAGTCGGCAATATGGACGCGGAAACGCCCCGGCTCATCATACAGGTAAGGCATGACGTGTTCCCGCTCGAATTTCTGGGTGGCTTCACGCCATGCCCGTTCCAGCGCCGTCATCCTGCACACCTCGGTATCCAGCCCCACGGGTGTGGTACGCTTCCACGGGGGCGGCAGGCGGTTGGCGGCAAAATCCGCCCCACTGGCAAAGAAAGACTCCACCACCCGATCCACTTCGGCGGGATCGATCAGCGGGCAATCGGCGGTCACGCGCACAACCACATCTGCATCTGCCCGGCGCGCCGCCTGATAAAAACGGTCGAGCACATCAAACTCACTGCCGCGGAAGACCTCCCAGCCGCGCTGATGACACAGTTCTGCAACCGCATCATCCGATTCATTGGTTGTCGTGGCTACCACCACCCGTTGAGCAGAGCGGGCTTGCTTACAGCGTTCCACACACCACGCCAGCGCCGGTTGCCCGCCCAAATCCAGCAGGACTTTACCGGGCAGGCGACTGGACGTCATACGGGCTTGAATGATGATGACCGTGTTGCTCATACCGTTTGCGTTCCCTCCACCATTTTTCCAACCCGCCGGAGCGCCATGTGGTAGGCATCCAGCAGTTTTGGAAAGTTTTTCTGCCAGTTAGCGCGTTCTTCGGCAAGGTGGCGGGCACGGATGCGCATTTCCGCCAGGGTTTGTGGCTCGCGCACTGCCCGCAAGATTCCCTGCGCCAGCGTGTATGCATCCTCCACAGGGAAGAGCCAGCCCACCTCTCCCGGCTCAACCCATTCACGGTTGCCTGGAATATCCGATACCAGCACAGGCAACCCGCTCGCCAGCGCTTCCAGCAATGAGACCGAAGAGCCGTCGGAGTGAGAAGCGCTGACATACAAATCCGCCGACTGATAAAAGCGCGGCAAATCATCCTGATTGACCTGCCCGCCCAGATACACCACGTCATGAAGTTGACGCTGATGCAGACGCTGTTGAATGCGCCCCGCCAGCGAACCCTGTCCCAGCAGAATCAGACGCAGGCGCGGCTCTTCCTGAACGGCTTGGGCAAAGGCTTCTACCACCGTATCCACCCCATAGATGGGCTCCCAGGAACGCAGGGAAAGCACCACAAAGGCATCCTGCCAGCCCAGCCGCTCCCTCAAAGCCGAAGGAGTTTCGGCAGGCTTGAAGCGATTCAGGTCCACCCCCCAGGGGAACAGCACCACATTTTCAGGGGAAAAGCCAAACCCCATCGCGGCATCGCGCACCGCCAGACAATCGCCCACCAGCACATCGCTGGCGCGCAAGGTAAAACGCGTTACCTGCTTCATCCACCCGCTGGAGTAAGCATCCTTGAGCAAATCCGAACCCCAGGACATGGTCACCAGCGGGGTCGCCCCCGCCAGCGCCGCCAGAAAGGCACAGGTCTGCACCGGACCCGCGTGAACCACATCCGGTTTTAACTCGCGGAGAATGCGGCGCAATTCCAGCACCCGCGCCGGAACCTCCCTCCAGTGGAAGCGCCCAATCCCGCGTTGCCAGTGGATACGCTCCACCTGCAGAGGAAGCGGGCGGTCTTCCAAGGCTCTACCATCATTTTCCAGCGGCAGGTAATACACTTCCTGTCCGCTTTCAGCCAGCGCTGAAAGAAAACGATGATCATGCGGGGTGTAGGCGCGAGTGAAGTACAATACGCGCATTTACTCTCCCAGATCGGTCCAGCGCAGTTCCTGACCGGCAACTTTGTCCACGATCAGGCGCTTACCCAACACCCGCGGAATGTCGTAGGGCATGATGGCATCCCGGGGAGCCGGACGCAGAACATCCAGATCCTCACGGGTGATTACCGTACCGGCAGGCAGATCCCGCGCCGCGCGCAGGCATCGCCGCTGCAGCACCACCGTTTCCTGCTCGTTTTCGGCAATGAATTTGTCCGCCGAGCCTAATGCCCGCTCCAACTGACGGGTGTTTTCTACCATTTGCGCCCAGGTATCCGGGTTCATGGCGAATTTATGATCGGGACCTTCCCGGTTATTGTCGTCGGTGAAGTGCTTTTCGATCACCCGCGCACCCAACGCGACCGCACCCAGCACGGCGGCATGTCCGGGGGTGTGATCGGACAGCCCAAGCACCACGTCCGGGAACATCAACCCGAAGGTTTTGAGGACGTTCAGATGCACATGGTTGAAGTTTTCCAGACTGGCGGTGTAATTGGTGTTGCACTGCATCAACACCAGTTGCGGGTTGATGGAGAGAATCAGGCGTACCGCGGCGGCAACTTCGCCAATGTCGGATGCACCGGTGGCAAGGATGACCGGCAGGCCTTTACGGGCAATGTGCTCCAGCGCCTCGTGCCAGGTAATTTCTCCAGAACCAATTTTGATGGCAGGCATGTAAGGCACAAGGAAATCGGTGGCTTCGAAGTCATAGGGGGAAGAAAAGTAATCAATGCCCACTTCATCGCAAACGGCTTTCAGTTCATACGTCCATTCAAAGGGAATGGAAGCATCCTGATAGACCTCAAAGACGCTCTTTCGCCACGTGGCTTGATGCGACTTCTGCCCACCCAACGACTTGAAGCCGTAATCCGAAACGATTTTCGGCGCGCGGAAGTTCTGAAATTTGGCAGCATCCGCTCCGGCTTCCTTCGCCAGGCGAATCAACTGCTTTGCCCGTTCCAGACTCCCATCATGATTGGCGGCAATGTCGGCGATGAAATAGGTAGGGTGTTTCAAACCAACCAGACGTTTGCCAATTTGAATGTCCATATGATCCTCTCCTTTCCAGCCTGCTAACCTGAATCTCACTGCTCGGCAACCATCGCCCGCAATCGCTGAGGGTAGCCCTCTTGATACAGACGATAGAACACTTCCAGTTCCTCTTCCTGTCCGGGCATGGCATGCCCTAACGCCGCCTCGAGTTTATCTACGCGCATCGTCAGATTGGGAGAACGACGCGCTGAAAGACCGGCTTCCTGCACAGAGATGGGACGGATCAGCCCGGCGTCCAGTCCAAAGCGTCGAGCCAGCGCCACCCCAAAGGCATATTTACTCTGGCACTCCCCACTGAAGACATGGTACAGACCTTCCAACCCCTTACCCAGCATTTCGAGCAAAATTTGTGCAAGATGCCGGTTGACCAGCGGACAAAAATACACATCGGTAAAGCCCATCATGCCCTTGCCCGCTGAAAGGGTATAGAAGAACTTCTCCGCCAGACTGCGTTGACCCAGCAAACTCCATCCGTAGAAATTCACCCGCGCCACAATCGCCTGCGGATTGGCTTGCAGTACTGCCTGTTCTCCCAGCCATTTATCGCGCGCATACACACTTTGCGGATTGGGCTGGTCTTCTTCGCAGTAACCGCCGCGTTCTCCGTCGAACACGGCATCGGTAGAGATGTGCACCAGGCGCGCCCCCACCTTTCGGCAGGCTTCCGCTACCTCTCCGGGCAAGAGGGCATTCAGACGCCACGACAGATCAGGATTTTTCTCGCAGGCGTCCAGATCTGCCAGCGCGGCGCAATGCACCACCCATTGCGGGCGAACGTCCTCAATCATCTGTGCCGCCGAGCCAGTCTGCGTGAAATCCGCCTGGATTTGAGAAAACGGCGCACCTGCCAGACGGCGGCTGTTCACCACCCCGATCACCTCGAAATCAGCCACTGCATCGATGCACAGGTTGATGCCCAGCAAGCCGCTCGCTCCCGTCACCAGTAAACGTGTGCGCCGTTCTCCCATTCGCTTCTACTCCAGCGTGCCTTTGCGGTGGGCTTCTTCAATGGGACGAATCATCTCACGAATCTGTTCGATGGTCAGCCACTCCGAATTGTTGTTGCTGGCATAACGGAAGCCATCGGGCAGAGGCTTGCCCTTGTCGTGCCAGTCCAGACCAAACCAGATGGCTTCGGCAGGCATGACCACAAACATATCATCCAGTTCCACCGTGTGGCGGGCTTCATCTTCAGAAACCAGCACTTCGTGCAGTTTTTCGCCGGGGCGGATCCCGATGATTTCGATGTCGTTCTCCGGCGCCACCGCCCGTGCCAGATCCATGATGGACATGCTGGGAATCTTGGGCACAAAGACTTCGCCGCCGCGCATTTGCTCGATACTGCGGATGACAAAGCGCACCCCCTGCTCCAGCGTCAGCCAGAAGCGAGTCATGCGCTCATCAGTGACGGTGACCTTGCCGTTTTCGCGCTGTTTGAGGAAAACCGGCACCACACTCCCCCGGCTGCCCACCACGTTGCCATAACGCACACACGCAAGGCGGGTCACCTTACCACCGGCATAAGCGTTAGACTGGATGATCAGTTTCTCCGCCGCCAGTTTGGTTGCGCCATACAGGTTAACCGGGTTGACGGCTTTATCGGTGCTGAGCGCCAGCACTTTCTCCACGCCGGTATCCAGAGCGGCATCCACCACGTTGCTGCTTCCGAGGATGTTGGTCTTGATGGCTTCCATGGGATTGTACTCACAGGCGGGCACCTGTTTGAGCGCGGCGGCATGCACCACGATATTTACCCCTTCAAAGGCACGGCGCAGGCGATCTTTGTCACGGACATCGCCCAAGAAATAGCGCAGAGATGGGTGATCAAACCCCGCCTGACGCATCTCATGCTGTTTCAGTTCATCCCGACTGTAAATAATCAACTTGGCAGGATGATACTCATTCAGCATGATTTCAACAAATTTCTTGCCAAACGAACCGGTTCCACCGGTAATCAGGACAACTTTTTGACTCCAGTCCATGCACTTAACTCCTGCGTTCTTTCGAAATGACAATCATCGGATACTGCCCGTTTTCCCCATACCAGCGCGGATTCCGCTCTTCCAGCCAGTACAGCCATTTGAGCCACCATTTCCCCGCGGTGATGGGGTGAATCAAAGCCCGTAACCAGCGCACACTGACACTGCGCCAGACATAAATTTCGTAAGGAATTTTGCCCTCCAGATGTTCCCGCAGCCAGGCGGCATCCAGTTTGCGCACGAACGTCCCTGTTGGGCGGGAAGCCGTGGCACTGGATTTTTTCTCTGCGGAGACAGCCCGTCCGCGCAGGCGCGCCAGAAAGGTGCCCAACCGCTCCGCCAGGGTAACCAGTGGCGCCCAGCGTCTCATCAGCGGCGAGTCGGTCCATCCATTGACGACCACACCTTTCTTCCCGCTCTTCAACACGCGGAACAGTTCCTGATAGGCATTGGGTTGCTCTTCCAGCGGCAAATGATGCAGGGTATGCAGAGAAACCACGCCATCAAAGGCTTCTGAAGCAAAGGGAAGATGCGCTACATCCGCCACCACGCACAGCGCATGGTCGCCCAACCTGCGGCGGGCTTCCTGCAGGGCAACAATGGACAGATCGGCGCATACACGGTACCGGTAGCCCTGCGAGTAGGTGAGATATTCGGGATACTGCACCGGACCCGAACCGGCGTCCAGCAAATAACGCCCTTCAGGAGCAAGGTGACGATTGACACGCAAATGACAGCGGTGAATGTACTCCGCCGAGACCGGGCGCAGATCCTCATAACGGGCGTTCTGATACAGCCCATCGGCTTCTTTTTGCCAGCCGATTTGATCGTAAAATGAGCGCACCTGTTGACGAACCGGTTCTCCTCTCATGCATTCTCCTGCAGGATGCGTTTCCAATCCATTTCATCGCCCACCAGATACCGGAAGGTGTCGCCGTACTGCGCCAGACCTTCGTCGGACAACACGCTTTGAAGCGGGCGGGTTTTGTAATCTTCCCAGGCGCGCACCAGATGCCACGGGAAAGGACGAGGGTAATCAAAGAAGAAGCGGTAAGCGTACTCCCAGGCGCTTTCTACCTGCTGACGGCTGAGCCGATACGACGAGGGTTTGCTCAAAATTTGTCCCAGCAGTTTGTAGTAACTCACCCACGAATCGGGATCAAAGGTGAAGCCTCTGCCGCGGTAGTGCGTCTGCCCGCTGACGATGACCGGCAAGCCGCACATCGCCATCTCCATGCCCACCGTGGTGGTATAGACCAGCCCTACATCCGCCACCTCAACCAGATCGTAGGTGTTGATCTTCTCTTTCGGTCCAATCAGATGAATGTGTTCCGGCAGGCGCGGTAGAACGCGCTTGACCACGTCCATCATGGACTGTCCATGGGTGAGCACCTCGCCGGGGTGAATGCGAATGACCAGTTGCACATCGGGACGTCCGGCAAAGTACTGCACCGTGCGCTCAATCCATTCCGCCATGCTTTGCGAAAAGACCTGCCGTCCCAGGGTAAGGCTGTCGCCCAGTACGTTGGTTGCCAGCAATGCCAGCGGACGCTCGTCCAGATGCAACTGCTCACGAATGGTATTGCCACCCTGAGCCGGCGTGCCCTGCCACTGACGGGCAAAGTTCTCCCACAACGCTCCACGCTGACGCGCCATAAACAGCGCCCGCATGCGCTCCAGTTGTTCGGGAGTCAGCGAAGCCCCCTGATGGGCTTCCCAGAGCGCATCCGTCTCCTGACGCATGACCTCGGCGTTTTGCGCCAGCCAGATGCGTTGCCGCTGATCGCCAAATTCATACGTGACCACAGGAATGTTCAGAATGCGGGCGATCCGATAGGCTACCCCCAGTTCCTGAATCGTGCCATTCGGGACGATGATGACATCCGGACGGTTGGCTTTGAGGTAGGGATACAGCGTACGGGCGGCTTCGGTATTGCGCTCCAGACGCAGTTTGTAAATGTCACTCTCCAGATCGACCTCTTCCACCTGCAGGGTGTATTGAGCGTCGTAATTGGACACCAGACGCACCGCATCCATCACCTCATCGGGCAGGCGTACCACCGTCGGGCGGGTGTTCAGGAAAGAAACCGGATGGAGCCACGGCTCCGCCCCACTCAACACCTTGCGAGCATAGGCATTTTGCCGCCGCAAATCGAACAGGTTAATGGGCTCCTGCCACTCGGCATAAGGCAAAAAGCCCAGGGTCACATGATGCCCCTGTGCCGCCAGCGCCATCCCTAACAAAGCCGTATGTTCGATCCAGTAATGGAGGGTGGCAAAAATGAAGACATTCTTGCTCGTTCCCACTACCCGATGCATGGCTTCCGCCTGGCGCACCATCTCGGGCAGTTCAGTTTGCAGGTGCTTCAGGCTGAAGCGCGTGCGAATGGGCTTGCCATTCTGACGCAAGAGCCAGTACAGTTCGGCAGTGAATGGAATCTGCCCCAAAAAGTGTTTGATGACTTGCTTGCCTGCCGCTTTCATGCTTTCACCTCAATTTTCCAGTCCAGACGCGGACGCAATGGACCCAGCCGGGCTTCTGTCCACTGCGTGCCAGGAGCGCCGGTCGCATCCACTGTAAAACTTAATGCCTGATCATCCTGAAAATAACGGCGCACCCGGAAGGAACTGGCATTGATTCCCACGGCGTAACGCCCATCATTCAACCAGTCTGCCGGGACAGTACACCGGCTGACATACACCCCCGGTTGCCGCACCGGGTAACGCTCGAAGCGCTGAGGGTCATCTGTATCGAAAGAGGTGAAGATGTACTCCCCGCGCATGCTCATCAGATAAATGCCCACCCGCAAACCGGTGATAGGCGCATCCAGAGCATACTCCACTTCGATATGGAAAGGCTCGGTAGAACGCACCGTATCGGTCACCTTACCTTCTGCGTTGAGGATTCGCACTGCGCAAGGTCGGAAAGGCGCCGCCTCGGGCGGGATTTCGTCGGCGTCCCAGGTGCGTTGCCCTTCCTGCGAATAGCCCTGCGAAAGGTAGTAATCCACGGCTTCGGCAGTGGGAGCGCGCAACTTCAAGCGCCCTTTCTCGATCACCAGCGTTTCCTGCGTCAGGCGCAGAATGGCGCTCATGTTATGGCTGACAAACAACACCGTGCGCCCTTCCTGAGCCACGTCGCTCATCTTTCCCAGGCACTTACGCTGAAACTCGGCATCGCCCACCGCCAGCACTTCATCCACCACCAGAATCTCCGGTTCGAGATGCGCCGCCACTGCAAACGCCAGACGCAAATACATACCGCTGGAGTAACGTTTGACGGGCGTGTCGATGAAAGCGCCGACTTCAGCGAACTCCACGATTTCGTCAAACTTGCGCTCGATTTCACGCCGTTTCATGCCCAGAATGGCGCCATTCAGGTAGATGTTCTCCCGCCCGGTCAGTTCAGGGTGAAACCCGGTGCCGACTTCCAGCAAAGAGCCAACCCGTCCACGGATTTCACCGAATCCCTCGGTGGGTTGGGTGACCCGCGAGAGGATCTTCAGCAGGGTGCTTTTCCCCGCGCCATTGCGCCCGATGATGCCCAGCACCTGTCCCTGACGCACCTCGAAGGACACATCCTTCAACGCCCAGATGCGCCCGGAGACGGCGGAGCGTGCGGAGCGATCAAACACACCGGTAATCGCATCGCGCAGTGTCTGGTAACGCTGACTGTTCAGCGTGCCAATGCGGTATTGTTTTCCCAATCCTTCAACTCGAATTGCCCAACCGCTCATCTTACACCATATCCGCAAAGGTGCGCTCCATGGCGCGGAAGTAATACAACCCGGAAATCAACAACACGACCACCACGGCAATCGAAACCCACAGGAAACCCGCTGGTGGTGTGGCATCCAGCAATGCCCAGCGGTAGCCCTGAATGACGCCTGCCATGGGATTGAGCGCATACACCCAGCGCCAGATCCCCGACTGCGGGATCACATCAATGGAATAGGCAACCGGAGAGGCGTACATCCATGCCTGGATGAGAAACGGGATCATATGCTGAACATCCCGGTACTGCACGTTCAGCGCCGAGAGCCACAACCCGATTGCCAGCGCCGCCAGCACCGCCAGCAAGGTCAACGGAATGAGCCAGAGCAGGCGGGAAGTCACCGGCACCTGATAGGCTACCATCAGCCCGCCCAGCACCAGCATGGCAAAGAAAAAGTCCACCAGTGCCGCACCCACCGCTGAGAGCGGGATGATCAGGCGCGGGAAATAAATCTTGGTGAGCAGGTTGGCGTTCTGCACCAGACTGATGCTGGAGCGTTGCAGGGCTTGCTGGAATAACTGCATGGGCAACAATGCCGCGAAGGAGAAGATGGGATAGAGTTGTTCGGGAATGCCGGCATCGGGCTTCAGCCCGGCAAGACGTCCAAAGATGACCGTAAACAGCACCATGTGAAAGACCGGTTGAAGAATCGCCCACCCCACCCCCAGCAGGGCTTGCTTGTAGCGCACGCGGATATCCCGCCAGGTGAGGAAGTAAATCAACTCGCGGTATTCCCACAAAGCGGCAAGGTCCAGCGGCATCCAGCCACTGGCGGGACGCAGGTAAGTGATGGGATAGGATGGATTCTTCACGCTCGTCATGTTCGCTCCACCGGCAAACTACCGGTACGTTTCTTCCTTCTAGGCAATCTTATGGCGGTTCTGACGGTACCACTCAATGGTCTTCTTCAGCCCTTCTTCGAAGTTGGTGCGAGCACGGAAGCCAAAATAGCGTTCGGCGCGGCTGGTATCGAGCGCACGGCGCGGCTGACCGTTGGGTTTGGTGGTATCCCAGACGATGGTTCCGGAGTAGCCTGTCAGACGGGCAATCAGTTCCGCCAGGTCGCGGATGCGAATCTCATAGCCCGAACCCAGATTGACCGGATCGGCACCATCGTAGGCTTCGGTTGCCCGCACGATGCCCTCGGCGGCATCCTCCACATAGAGGAACTCACGGGTGGGCGAGCCATCGCCCCACAACACCACCTCATTCCTCCCGGCTTCTTCGGCTTCGATGAACTTCCGAATCATTGCCGGAATGACATGTGAGGATTGCAGGTCAAAGTTGTCCCCCGGACCATACAGGTTGACCGGAAGAAGGAAGATGGCATTGAAGCCGTACTGCTGACGGTATGCCTGCGCCATCACCAGCAACATCTTCTTGGCAAGCCCATAGGGCGCATTGGTCTCTTCCGGATAGCCGTTCCACAGATCATCTTCCTTGAAAGGCACCGGCGTGAACTTGGGATAAGCGCACACGGTACCAATGGCAACGAATTTCCCCACGCCCTGCTTCCAGGCTTCGTGCATCAACTGCACACCCATCATCAGGTTGTCGTAGAAAAACTCGGCGGGATGTTCCCGATTGGCGCCAATGCCGCCCACATGCGCGGCGAGATGAATGATGACATCCGGACGGGAGTCATCCAGCACGCGGCGGACATCTTCCGGTTTGACCAGATCATACTCCGGGTAATGAGGAACAAAGATGCGCTCCTGAGGAACGCCCCGCTCGCGCAGTTTTTTCTGCACGAACTGCCCCAGAAAACCCGCCCCACCGGTGACGCACACCCGCTTGCCCTGCCAGAACGAATCAACTTGCATGGTTTTCCTCCTCATTGTGATCGAATCCATTGTCCGTCAGCACAATTTTCAGTCCCTGTATGGTCAGCGCAGGCGCAAGA
>FWWL01000421.1_pt1 | contig 117894 bp, 155 predicted proteins | sample 2228331 | NCBI WGS metagenome assembly FWWL01 (sample SAMEA103939775, study PRJEB20133) | metagenome | reverse complement strand
GCATCGGGCGCTCGGATATCGTTCACCCCGCGAGTTCATCGCGGCCCAAGCAGCACCGTGAGAAATGTCCGGGCTTTTGGGGGCTACAACAGGCGCGGCGACGACGAGCGCCACCGCAAGGCGCAGGATCGGCGGGCGCACCGTGATGAACAGCACGACCAGCAGCCCATAGGCGGCGACAGCGGCCACAAGTCCGACCAGTCCCGCGCCGATCAGGCCGGAGCCGGAGGCGTAGGCCAGACGCGCCGCTTCCACCGTGAGCAGGAAGGGCAACGCATAGACGGCGAGCGTGTAGGCCAGAACACAGAGGCCGACGATCAGCACGACCGCCATCACCATAAGCGTGATCATCGCAACATCCTCCTGATGCCGATGGCCGGGCGGTCATCGGTCGGTCGCGCGGGGCAATCCCCGCGCGACCACATTTTTTTTGGAAGTCGAGAGGCAGGAAGGCCGGAACCGCTGACGCGATCCCGGCCGGTCGTCACTCCGCCGCAACGGCGAAGGCTTCGGGCTCGCTGGCTTCGTGAGCGTCCTCGGCGTCAGCGCGCGGCGCGTCCGGCTGCTCGTCCGTCAACCATGCGGGCTGCACGGTCCGCATCAGCGGCGGAAGCCAGCCCGTTGCGGCAAGGAGCTGCTCGGCAGCTTCCGCCATCGGCTGCTTCTTCATGGCGGCGATGCGGTCCGCCGCCTCGTTGCTGACCGCTTCGCGCACGGCGGCGAGGATATGCGCCTTGGTGACGCGACCGAGATAGGTCCGCACCGTGGGCGTCCAATGCGCCGTCATGTCGAGGGCTACCGCCGTCGCCAGACTGTCCGCCGTCTCATGGGCGCATGGCTTGCGCTCCCATGGCTGCTTCACCGCGTTGACGGTGAGTGCGGCGCAATGCGCGAACAGCGCCATGACGCTGGCATGGTCGAGCGAGGCAATGAAGCCCCACAACTCCGCCACGTCGCGCGGCATATCCGCCGCCCATGCCGCATGACGATCCGCCAGCGCCTTGCCCGCTGCCGTATCCTCGATGCCGTCCGCGTGTCCGCCAAGATGCGCGGAGGTCGGGCGGATTTCGAGGCAGGTGGCGTCCACGCCGCGATAGAAGGTCTGCGCGGCGAGCGCATGGGTGACGGCGAGCAGGGCCATGTCCGGCTGCTCGCCAAGCGCGAGGCGAAGGCCAAGCGTCCGGTGAGCGGTGAGGTCGCGGATGAGCAGATCGGAGAGCGGCTTGCCGTCTTCCTCCGCTTCCTCGTCTTCCGGCTCAAGGTCGGAACCAAGGTTCCCGCCCTCGTCGTGTCCGCTGTCCTCGATGATCTCGCCATCGCCGCTGACGCGAACGCCGTCATTGACGGTTTCGCTGGTGTCGACTTCCTCCGGCTTCTCGTCCTCGGCACGGATGAAGCCGCGTTCGATGCGGGTTTCTCCGTCATGGGAGAGCACGACGAAGACGCCGCTGCGCGCGATCTCTTGCGCGTCATAGACATGGCGCAGGGCGTCGATGCGCTCGATCTCGGCCTCAAGCTCTCCGAACTTCTGATCGACATCGTCAGGAAGTTCTTCGGCGCTCTCATATTCCGACGACAGCCGATCATATTCCTTCTGTGCGCCGTCGTAGGCGGCAGCGTCATCCTCGGAAAGCTGCACCGGCTGCGGATAGGTGCGGCGCAGGCCGTGAGCGTGGGGATAATCGATATGGACCGAAACCCACTTCCAGCCTTCCGCCTCCTGCACCTGCGATGCGATCCGCTCCAGCTTGTCGATGACAAGCCGGTCCAGCAGCGCGGCGTCTTCGTAGAAGCCGCCGCGATCCTCGGTGAACAGGTCGCGGATGATGTTGCCGCCTGCCTCGGCATAGGCTTGCGCACCGACAAAAATCGCGCGCCGATCCGTTGCCGCGACGTTGGTCTTGGTGAGGTCGCGGCGGATGATCCACGGCTCGCGGTTATGGGACAGGTTCTCGTAAACCTGCTCCTGCCGTGCGTGATCCTCGGTAATCGCGAAGGCCATCAACTGGTCCAAGGTCAAATCGCCGTCGCGATAGACCTGCATCAGCTTGGGGCTGACCGCGCCGAGACGAAGCCGCTGCTTCACCACATGCGCCGTGACGCCGAAGCGCGCGGCGATTTCCTCCGCGCCCCATCCGCGATTGTCCGCAAGCTCGCGGAATCGTTCGAACTGATCCGCAGGCGAGAGGTCTTCACGCGACACGTTTTCGTCAAGGCTGATCTCGGCCGGATCGTTTACTGTGTCGATCACGCAGCGGATTGGTTCGGTCTTCTTGATCTCCTTGCGCTTCACGCGCAGCAACTGCGCCAGCCTGCGGCCTTCACCGATGGTGACGAGATAGAAGCCGGTCGGCTCGCCCTCTGCGTCACGCTCGGGCTCCACCACCAGATTTTGCAGGATGCCCTTGGCGGCGATGCTCGCGGCCTTCGCCTCGATGGACGCTTCGCTATGCGGGGTCTTGCGGGCGTTCTTCGGGTGCTTCTTGAGCTTGTTGAGTGGGATGAAAACCGTCGCGCCATTGTCGATGACGGGAGCGGTGTTTGCGTTGGTGGTCATGGTCTTTCTCCTATGGGCTTGGGTTGGAGCGCAGCGCTGCGCTGCAACCCTGGCCGTCGCCGAGACCGGGTGTGCAAACGGAGGGGTGGCTTCGCGGGGAACCGGCTGCAGGGAGCGCAGCGACCGAAGCTGGGCGGAAGCCCACTCCGAAGTGCGCCGAGGGCTGGCCCTAAGCCCGCTGCCCGGCGTGAGCGCCAGCGGGAGCCGGGCGAGAGACATCGAGCAGGAAGTGCAAAGCCTGAAAGTCGTGAACACGGATGTCCTGATCACCGCATTTCCAGATGCAGCAAGAAGCACCGCGACGGTTGCTGTTCCAGTCACAAGTTACGAAAGTCCCTCCAGCACCAGACGAGCGACGGTCTGCGCGCGCGTCCTGGCGCCGAACTTACGGCGGGCCTGATCGATATGGGTCCTCACCGTGGTCTGGGACACGCCGAGCAGATCGGCGATCTCCCAATCGGTCTTTCCAGCCGCCACCCATCGGATGCATTCCAATTCGCGATGGGTGAGCGCAGCCCGCGGATTGATGACCGGCGCTAGTCTGGTCAAGGCGCGGCATCGCTCATGCGTGAGGAAGGCAAGCTGGTGCAATTCGCCGCGCAGGGCGGGCGGCATGGGTCGCTCCTTGCCCGCCATGGCGACGAGCCCGAAATAGCCGCCCGGTCCGTGGATCGGAACCGACAGCCCGTCCGTCCAGCCCCATTCGCCAGCGGTGTCCCAAATATCCTGTTCGGCGCGCGACAAGGTGCGCACGGCCTTCGCCTCTAGCCAGGTAAAGGGCGCGATGCGCCGTCTGGCTTCGGCTACGGTGTAATCGGCGGCGAGGAAATTGCGCCTAACATAGAGCTCGATCCAGTCAGGCGGCCAGTCCTGGAAGAAGAAATGCGTCTCCGGTCCCATATCAGTCGGCAGGAAGGCGCCGCAAGCGCTGGCAGTATAGCCATGGACAGCGATCCGCTGCTTGAACAACGCCTTGACCGCATCGATCGTCGCGCAGGCCGCAAGCGCGCCGGCGAATTCATCGTCCATCGCTGAACCTATTCCTTTGAACCGGAACGTTGCGATCGCTGCCGAAGCATCGCGCGCAGGCGCCTTCACAAATGCTGCGCCGCTCGATGCTCACCCGCTGCGAACGATGCGGATGGCGTCGCCGCGCTTCAAAATGCGATCCTGAGCCCGACCTATCGCGGCGGGATTGGACGATGCGCTGGTGAACTGGCGACTTCGCTGTTTCTTGACGCAATCGATTGTGTTCCTCAAGGCCGCAATCGTCCTCGCTGTATGATCGGTCAGAACCTCACGCTGAGATTGGCGCGAACCGATTGATCACTGGCGCTGGGGGCGAACTGGCCGCTGTAGGATATGCCGAGGGTCGCGGCGGGTGTAAGGTTGAGATCAAGCCCAGTCTCGATGATTGCGGCATCTCTTGCGATCGGCACACCGGCGACCGTGAAGGGGTTGCCAGCGGAGAAGGCTTGCATTGACAGAGGCGTGGTGTCGCCGAAGGCGTGCCGCCAGCCGAGCGAGCCGCGCGCGGTCAGGTTGATGTCGGCGAGAGCAAAGCCAGTCGAGGCCCTGAGGCCAAGCGTGGTGAACGTCGTATCCATGGTCTGGCCGTTGGCGCGGAGCCCCGCCACGCCGCCCTGTTCGGCAAAGCCGCCGTTGTTGAGGTTTACATAAGCCAGATTAGCGAAGGGTTCGAACGAAGCGACAGGCGTGTCGATGCGGTAGCCGAGATCGCCGAAGGCCTGGAAGGTGCCGGCATCGTATTTGCCCTTCAGGCTATCCGCGAAGCCGGGGAAGATGGCGGAGCGGCTGGTCGAGATATCGTGCCATGTGTAGGTAAGGCCGGTGCGCAAACCAAGAGCCCCCCATTGCGTGCCGCCATAAAGGCCAAGGTGATAGTTGTCGCTCGATCCGGAAGACTGGCGGTCCCGAACATTGAAGCTGGTGCGGCTATAGCCGGCGATGAGGCCGAGCCGCCAGGTCTCGAACACCGGTGTGTCGGCGCCGATCAGGAAACCGCCGGTCGAGCGCTCGAGGCGTGCGGCATTGCCGTCGCTGCTGGTGTGGCCCCAGGAGCCAAAGCCCTTGCCCCAGACGGCCAGGCGGTCGCCGGTGGGGGCGACAGCCTGTGGGCCGCCGGGACCATAGGCCATCACCGGTAGAGAGGATGCGGCAACATCCGCGAAGGCCGAGCGGATGCGGTCGGTCGCGGCATCACGCACGAAGCGGCTGTCCTCGATCAGCGCCGTCTTGGCGCTGGCATAGATCTCGCCCGAAACCGCATCGAAGGCGCGGCGGGCGGTAGGCGCGTCGAGTTGCAGGACGGCCGCATAGATCGGATGGCCCCAACCCAGCGATTCTACCCCACCGCCCGCGGCACGCTGATTGCGCGTGCCGCCGATCGTGGCGAAGTCGGTGCTGTTGCGGTTCAACGTCAGATAAACATTGCTCGGATCGTAAGTGAGGACCGGCGTCAGGAAGGCGAAGTTCGAGGTGGCGCCGGCAAAGTTGCCATTGCGCCCACCAGTGGCGGTGAGGATGGTGTAGGTGGTCGCCGGCGCATAGTTTCCGGCGCTGGCCAGCACCTTGACTGTCCCGCCCTGGATCATTGCTGTGCCCGTGGCGAGGATCTTGTCCGCTTGACCTGCTGCGTTGGCTTCAACCTCGTAAATCGAGCCAGGCGCGAATGTGACATTCCCGGTGACGTTGAGTGTGCCAATCGAGTTGCCCGGCGCGATCGTACCGCCGGCGTTCACCGTGGTCGAGCCGACGGTGCCGCTACCGGCAAGTATGCCGCCCGAACTGACCGTGGTCAGCGCCGAAGTGGCGATGGAGCCATCGACCACGAGAGTGCCAGCGTTGATCGTCGTAGCGCCAGTGTAAAGATTGGTCCCGGTCAGACGGAAAACGCCCGTCCCCACCTTGGTCATGCTGCCGGAGCCGCCGATGGTACCCGATAACGTGGTCGAGGTGTTATCGGCTCCTGTCGTCAGAGTGCCGGCGCCTAACGTGACATTGCCGGCGCCAGCGAGCGAACCGATGGCCTGGTTGAAATTATTGAGATCGAGCGTTGCAGCGCCATTCACCGTATGGGCAGAATTAGCCGAGAAGGCGTTCGCATTCGCGGCCTGCAACACGCCGGCGGAAACCAGCGTCGCGCCACTATAGTTGATCGTGGAACTGAAACCACTCCCTGAGGTTTGTAGCGTCAGAGTCCCGCTCCCGGTCTTGGTCAGTCCGCCGGTCCCGATGATCGAACCGAAATAAGTGCCATTCTGGTTATCGCCGCCGATCGTGAGCGTACCTGCGCCGAGATCTATGGTCGGAAGCGCCCCAGGGAGGAATGCGAAGGACGTGAAACTGTCGAGCGAGGCGATCGTCTGGTTGAAGCCGTTGAGCTTCAACGTGGTGTCTCCATTCAGTGTAAAGCGCGAATTAGGCGACAGCACGTTGGCGGCGCCCGTCTGCAGCATGAGCGTGAATGAGGGCCCCCCTGATGCCCCAGATAAGAAGGTACCCCCCGTATACGTCGTCGCCCCGCTGAGTGTTAGATTTTGGCCTCCACCGAACATTACAAAGTTGCCCGACCCTGAGATCGTGCCGGCGAACGTTCGCGGCGCGCTATCGCCGCCAAAGAGAGTAAAAGACGTGGACGGATTAGCATGGTTCACGATAGTACCCGCACCCGACAGATTCGCGACGCTCGCGCCTCCAGCCGCAATGTTGACGGTGGTGCCAGGATTGGTCACTAGCAACGACCTTGGCGCAACCAAGGGATCGCCCGAAACGAGCCCGCCGAAATTCACTGTCCCTGACGTAACGGTCGTATTGCCGAGATAGTCTCCTGTAACGTTGCTGAGCGTGACGGCGCCTGTCGTTGCGACACTGAGACCGAAATTTCCGCCAATCGCAATCCCGTCGAGAGCGCTGTTCTTCAGATTGATGGAGACTGGAACGACGATCGCAGGCAGGGGGCTTGCGAGCGCAATATTCCCGATCAGACCCGCCTGAAGCACAATGGTATTGCTGCCGGGCGTTGCATTGCTGTCGATGATCGCCTGACGCAGCGATCCGGCGCCAGAGTCGTTTGTGTTCGTGATCGTAAAATTCGCTGCTCGCGCAGGGTCCGCGCCCAAAGCCGCGCCGCATAGTGCGGTACTGATCAAAAAGCCTCGACGGAACAAAGTGCTCGGCGCACAGCGAAAAATGCCGTTCAGAAGGGTGATCGAGAGCAGCCGCCCGCGCTCAATGGTCGCGACCAATAACCGTCGGATTGTCTCGAAAGAAATATCTGCTGGAACCTTCATATTCGTCCTGGTATTGAAATATGAGGCAGAGCGCTTCCTCAGCGTCCAAAGCTGCGATTCGCTCTCGGCAAATGCAAGCGATCCCCACTGCCAAGAGCGGAAAATTCGGGGGACACTACCGACACTTGATACGTGACATGAGCCTTGGCTTACCCGTGTGATCGTGCAACCAGTTGTTCTCGCTAGATACCGGATCGAGCTTTGGAAGTTTGGCTGTTTCCGCCAACTCGTAGACAACCGTACGTTTTCTAGACGATGCACCAAGCGCGCGGCGATACTCCTGAAAATATTATCACCTCTACTTAAAGGCGGCGCGCTCTCAATCATTCCAGAACGCCTGCTTCCCCTTCGCGGGCCGGAGCGCCCGCGACCGTTTGCCCACATCGCTTTGGAGCTTGTCGGCCATCCAGAGCAATCCGCCGAGGATGGTGGCGCGCTCAGCGCTAGCAAGGATGCGCCTGCCAGCATGGCGCCCGCCCGCGCAGGATCACAGGTTGCGCCCTTGGGGGCGACCGCGCGTTCTCCAGCGCGCATCACGCCGTTCGTGCAATGCTGGCATCGGCCATTGCCGCCGCATAGGTTGCACACACGCCCGTCGGCTTGAACCCCGGATCCGCTGCACCCGGCGCAGCGCGCGGAGCCATTACAATAATAACAGGTAGCCATCGCCTCGCCCTTTGATCATGAAACAACGCACGTCACCCAAGGCGACAGACGCGCAGTCGACTACGGTAACTAAGGGATGATGATGTGGTCGCGGTCGTCGGCGGTTCTTCAGCAATCGGCATTTACGGCCGTTTACCCGCCCCCTCCTTGCCGACATTTACACCCCCTGGAATCAAATCCATAAAACGAGGATCAAAATCGCGATTTTCGAGAGGGATGTCTCTCCTCGAAAACGAGGAGGCGAGCGCAAAAATCCGTGCGTTGATCGACGTTTCGCCCCCTCGCGCGTCGCCTGCGCGCCTCAGCCATACAGGCGAACGGATCAGGCGGCTTTCTTCCGGGTCAAGAGGGACGTCAGCACCGCCACCCAATCCCATTTGATCAAGGCCGTCGCAAGCGGCGCATAGGCCAGCGCGACGGCGGACATCGCGCCGGTGCTCTCCCAGAACGAACGCGCCAGGCGCGCATAGCCGGCGGGCCATTCCGGCTCGGTGTCGGGTAGGAAAAGCCAGCGCCAGAGAAGGGCGATGGCAACGCCGAGCGGCACGCCGGCCATGCTAATGCCAAAACCAAGGGCTTTTCCGACATGGCGTTCGGCCCTGCCGGCGACGATCTGCACCGCCAGAATAACGCCGATGATGATGGGCCAAAGTGCATGGGCGATCAGATAGCCGCCCCATGCGATACGCAATTCAGCGTTTAGCGAGAAAAACCAGAACGGTGCGGCGCAAGGCAAAATCAAGACGGCGAACATCGCGAAGCCCGCCAGCGGATACAGAATATCCTTGGTCCTGGCGCGCTCGTCGAGCCACGTGAACCAGCGGCGGGTGCTCTTCAGGGTTACTTCGAGTCGCGCATCACCGTCGGCGTCGACGACGATCGTCCACTTGGCGACGGTGAACTTGTCCGCAACGCCCGCGAGTTCAAGCGATGCGCCGACCTCGAAAGCCGAGGAAAAGCCGCTAGCATCCTGAGACCAGTCAGGCTTCTCCGCCTGCCTCAGAACGATGCGCATAATGTGCTCCCTCCTCAAAAAGCGATCCTGAGCCCGACTTGTCCGGCGTGGCTCGTCGAGGCGCCAAAGCGAGCGCGGCATGCTCTCGCGACCGAAGCCGCCAGCGGGTCAGCGAGCGCCGCCATCGAACAGAGCGCCGACGCTGCCAGCAGGACGGCGTCGGGCGCCCGCATGGCCCGAGCGTCTCTGCTTTCCCACTAGATCCGGACAGTCTTCGCCCTCCTCGATGTTTCGCAACGCACGCTCCCAAAAATCAAACTCGCAAACAATCTCGGCTCAAAGTCGCGGGTTTTCAGCGCCGCGTCTCTCCTCGAACACGAGGAGGAGTGACAAAAAACATCCCCGCCCGTTCCCTCGCGGATTACGACAGTCCGCTTAGCACCAGGCGCGCGACCGCCTGCGAGCGCGTCCTAGCGCCCAGCTTGCGGCGGGCCTGATCGATATGAGTCCTCGCTGTGGTCTGCGATACGCCGAGCAGGCGGGCGATCTGCAAATCCGTTTTGCCGGCCGCCACCCAGCGCAGGCATTCCAGCTCCCGATGGGTGAGCGTCGCCTGCGGATCGGTCACTGGCGCAAGACCAGTCAAAGCGCGGCAGCGTTCATGCGTCAGGAAAGCAAGCTGTTGCAGTTTGCCGCGCAGCGCGGGCGGCATGGGTTGCTCCTTGCCAGCCATGGTGACGATCGCGAAATAACCGCCCGGGCCGTGGATCGGCACCGACAGCCCGTCCGTCCAGCCCCATTCGACGACCGTATCCCAAATGTCCTGTTCGGCGCGCGACAGGGTGCGCTCGGCTTTCGCTTCCCGCCAGGTGAATGGCGCGATGCGCCGTCGCGCCTCGGCGACCCCATAGTCGGCGGCGACGAAATTGCGGTTGACATAGAGTTCGAGCCAGTCCGGCGGCCAGTCCTGGAAGAAGAAATGCGGCTCCGGGCCCTTGTCGGCCGGGAGGAAAGCGCCGCATGCGCTGGCGGTATAGCCGTGGGCTGCGATGCGCCGCTTAAACAAGGCTTTGACCGCATCGATCGTCGCGCACGCCTCAAGCGCGGCGGCAAACTCATCCTCCATTACCTAACCCCTACCTCCGCCGAATGGAGGAATGCGAAGATTACCAAAGCATGACGCGAGAACCGCCGGGACACCTCAAGCGCATTAACTCGCGCCCGACATCGAATCACGGGCCTGTCCCACGGTGTGCGAAACTCCTATTGACTTGATGGTTTAACCTCTTTTGGCGTCGCTGAGAGCGGTCGGGGAATTTGCGATCGTAGCTGACCGGCTTGCGAGCCTCCAATGCCTGACGGACGTAGTCGCGGATCGCTGTCCCTGCTTCAGAGAGCGGAATGAAAGGTTCGTCGGCGTCTTCCCGCGACGGCGCGTCGATCGCCGTATCGGGGATCCGGTGTCGCACCCACCGGCCTTCGCCGTCCATGATTAGGCGATTCCGGGTGACGAGGTGTTTGAGGCGATATTGGAGAGTGCGCGGCGGGACGGGGGTTTCCAGAGCGCGCAGAATCTCCGGCGCCAACAGACCATTGGGGCTGCGCCGCATGGCGTCTTCGATTGCTGCCGGAGCTATCTCTGGGACATGGTTTGCCAAAGCGGCCCTTCCTGCGCGTAGAATCTAGACGCAAGAATGACGTGGATGGGCCCAAGAATCAAGATTATGCGCAAGAGTGAGGCTAGGCGCAATCATAGTTGCGCCGAGCTAGGGCACCGATCCGCACGACGTCTTTATGCCCGGAGCCAGCGGTTACTACATTTAGGAGGGGGTTAGAGGGTTATTGCGTAGAAGTAGTTCTCATCATCACCCGGTGCGGCGCGCCATTTCCTCCCAGTCCGTTGACCGTAATCTGATCCGGTCCGGCCTGGCTCTCCGGTCAGCCGGACGCACAATCTTCCCGGTCCCTGTCTTCCGCTGTGCTGTCTGTCGTCTCAGGCGGCTGGCGGCTCGTCGCCGATGCGGCCATGCCGGACATGGACATGGGAGCCGGTGCCGCCGCCCCAGAGCTGGCCGAGTTGGGCGACGATATGCCCGCCGAAGGCCTCGTACGGAATACGGATCGATGTGAGCCAAGGCGCCAGCCAGGCATTGATGGCGTTGCCGTCGACACCCACCATGCGGCAGTCGCCGGGGACTGCGACACCGGCCTCCCTGGCGAGGCGATAGGCCCCGTAGGCGATCAGGTCGCTGACGCAGAACAGGCCCTGCGGCCAGCCGCCCTGCGCGACCAGCGCCCGCGCGGCGGCATAGCCGATCTCGATATGGTTCAGCCCCTGGGCACTGGCGCGGCGGATCTCCTGCGGCGCGAGCCCGCGCTGCTCGAGCCGGGCGACGAAACCGGCCGCGCGCTCGCCGGTGCTGGAGGCGTTCTGCGCCGCCATCAGCACGGCCGGGCGCGCGACGCCCCGATCGAGCAGATGGTCGGCGGCCTCCGCCCCCGCGGCGCGGTCGTCGATGCCGACGAAGGCGCCGCCGCCGAGCGGGCTGCGACGGGCGACGAAGACCATGGGGTCGCCGCGCCGCAGCGTGGCCTCGAGCCCGCGGCTCGCCACGGCGCTGACCATGACATAGCCCGCCACGAACTGGCTGCGCATGGCGGCGAGATATTCGTCCTGCAGTTCCGCGCGGTCGTGGGTGTCGCAGAGGATGGTGACGTAGCCTGCGTCGCGCAGGGCGGCCTCGGTCGAGACCGCGATCGCCGCCATGGCCGGGTTGTCGAGATTGGGCGCGAGCAGGGCGACGACGCGGCTCGCCCGCTGCTTCAGCGCGCGGCCCACGGGGTTGGGGCGATAGCCCAGCCTCGCCACCGCCTGCTCGACGCGGGCCACCGTCTCGGCCGAGGCGCGGCCGCGCTTGCCGTTGACGATGCGCGAGACAGTCGCGACCGAGACGCCCGCCGCGCGGGCGACGGTGGCGAGCGAGGCGAGGGGCGTTTCGGCGCGGGCGGGTCTGGTCGTCATGGGTCCGTATGGCGCCGCCGGCTCGGGCGGGCCTCGAATCCATCATGCAGATTTCTCGCGTTGACAAGCAAGGCAAACGTTTGCCTTAATTTGGCGAGAGCGCCCGAGAGGCGCCGCCAACGATCAGGGATGGACGCACATGCAGAGCAAACACTGGTTGTCCGCGCTCGCGCTCGGCGCGAGCATCATCGCCGGCGCCGCCCAGGCGCAGACGACGGTGCGCATCGCCTGGTATTCCGACGGCAACGAGGGCGAGGTCGTCTCCGACCTGCTGAAGCGCTTCGAGGCGCAGAACAAGGACATCAAGGTCGTCCTCGATCAGGTGCCCTACAAGGCGATCACCGAGAACCTGCCCGTCCAGCTCGCCTCCGGCCAGGGCCCCGATATTGCCCGCGTCGTCGATCTCGGCGGCATCGCCCGTTACGCGCTGGATCTGCGGCCCTATCTCAAGGACGCCGCCTACTGGGACAAGAATTTCGGGCCGTTCCTGCCCTGGATGCGGCCGGCCGGCGACGACAAGGCCATCACCGGCTTCATGACGCAGCTCACCGTCACCGGGCCGCTCGTCAACAAGACGCTGTTCGAGCAGGCCGGCATCGCCATGCCCGGCGCGAAGGCGAGCTGGGACGACTGGGCCAAGGCCGCCAAGGCGGTCGCGACCAAGGTGCAGGCGCCGTTCCCGATCGCGATGGACCGCTCCGGCCACCGCTTCTTCGGCCTCGCCGTCTCGGAAGGCGCCCAGGTCTTCGACGCCAAGGGCGAGCCGGCGGTGATCGACAAGGGCTTCAAGCGCGCGGCGCAGCGGGTCTTCGACTGGCACAGGGACGGCGTCATGGCCAAGGAGCTCTGGGGCTCGGTCTCCGGCGCGGCGTATCGCGGCGCCAATGACGAGTTCAAGAACGCCCAGGTCGTGATGTATGTCTCCGGCTCCTGGCAGATCGCGCAGTTCGACAAGACCGTCGGCAACGCCTTCGACTGGGTGGCGGCGCCCTCGCCCTGCGGCGCGGCGGCCTGCACCGGCATGCCCGGCGGCGCCGGCCTCGTCGCGATCAAGGCGACGAAGAACCCCGAAGCCGTCGCCAAGGTGATGGAGTATCTCGCCAGCGAGCCGGTGCTGAGCGAGTTCTATGCCCGCTCGCTGTTCGTGCCGGGCCATCTCGGCATCGCCGCCAAGGGCCTCGACTACAAGGACGCCAGCGCCCAGGCCAAGGCCGCGCTGAAGGTCTTCTCCGACCAGGTCGCGAACCTCTCGCCCGTCGCCTACAAGCTGCAGGGCTACGTCAACAACCGCATCATCTTCAATGCGGCGATCAGCCGGGTGGGACAGGCGATCTCGGGCGAGACCAGCCTCGACGAGGCCTATAAGCGCATCGCCTCGGACGTCGAGCAGCAGATCGCCGAGCGCAACAAGAAGTAAGCCCGCATGGCCTCCGCCGATACGGCGGCGCCTCGCGGCGCCGCACGCCTCCTCGCAGCGCCGCTGTCGCTGCTGATGCGGCTCGTCGACTGGCCGATGAGCGCGCTGCAGCGCCTCATCGGCGAGCGGCGGATGGCCTATGTCTTCCTCCTGCCGAATATCGGCTTCTTCGGCCTGTTCGTCTTCCTGCCGCTGATCATCAATGTCGTGTTCTCGGTGACCGGCGGCACGGAGCTGTTTCCCTCGCAGCGGCCCTATGTCGGGGCGCAGCAATACGCCTATCTGTTCGACTGCGGCTCCTTTCTCGATCCCGGTTCCTGCCGCGAGGACCATTTCTGGCGCGGCGTTGCCAACACGGCCCGCTTCACCGTCTTCCAGGTGACGGCGATGGTGCTGTTCTCGCTGGTGACGGCGGTGGTGCTGAACATGAAGATCAAGGCGCGCGGCTTCTTTCGCGCCGTCTATTTCTTCCCGGTTCTGCTCTCGCCCGTCGTCGTGGCGCTGACCTGGAAATGGATCCTGCAGCGCGACGGCCTCCTGAATGCGGGCATCACCTCGCTCGGCGGCGAGCGCATCCTGTTCCTGGTCGATCCGAGCTGGGCGATGTTCTGGGTCGTCTTCGTCTCGGTCTGGGCCCATATGGGCTTCTACACGCTGATCCTGCTCGCCGGTCTCCAGGCCATCCCCGCCGATCTCTACGAGGCGGCCGAGATGGACGCGACGCCGCGCTGGCGCGTGTTCTGGCGCATCACGCTGCCGCTGCTCTGGCCCAACATGATCGTCGTGATCGTGCTGGCGCTGATCAAGGGCGTGCAGACCTTCGACGAGGTCTTCGTCCTCACCGGCGGCGGGCCGGGCACCGCGACGTTGATGGTGGTCCACTACATCTACGAGACGGCCTTCTCCAACCAGGTCCAGAATTTCGGGCTGGCCGCGGCGGCCTCCGTCGTGCTCGGGGTCGTTCTCTTCGCGCTGACGTTGGCCCAGCTCGCCGCGAGCCGCCGCAGAGGTGAGGCATGAGCCTCGTGACCCGCCTCGCCACGGCGCGCCGCAAGCCCGGCCGCTGGCACTGGACCGATGTCGCGGCCTACGCCTATCTCGCGCTCGGCGTGGTGCTGATGTTCGGGCCCGTGGTCTGGCTCGCCCTGTCCTCGTTCAAGACGCAGGCCGGGCTGCTCGAATTCCCGCCCTCGCTGCTGCCGATGTCGCAGAAGGAGGTCGCGGTCCCCGGCCACCCCCAGCCGCTGCCGCTGTTCGAGGTGACGATGCCCGACGGCACGACGCGGGTGCTGGCGCAGGTGCGGCGCATCGGCATCCAGGCCCAGATGGTCGACCCCGCCAACCCGGCGGAGGTGATCCGCGTGCCGATCGACAAGCGCACGCCGGTGCGGGCGTTCAAGCTCGCGACCGAGAACTACACCGAGCCGCTGGAGCGCTTCGCCTTCACGCGCTTCCTGTGGAACTCCGTCTTCGTCACGGTGGTGGCGACGATCATCACGCTGATCATCAACTCGATGGCGGCTTATGCGCTGTCGATCTACGAGTTCCGCGGCAAGAATACCGTGATGCTGCTGGTGATCGGCACGCTGATGATCCCGATCACGATCATCCTCGTCCCGGTCTATCTCGTCATCACCGAACTCGGGCTGGTGAACTCGCTCTGGGCGGTGATCCTGCCGGGCGCGGCGACGCCGACAGGCGTCTTCCTGCTGCGGCAATACATGCTGACGCTCCCGCGCGACCTGATCGAGGCCGCACGCATGGACAAGGCCTCCGAGTGGCAGATCTACTGGCGCATCGTCATGCCGCTGGCGATGCCGGCACTCGCCGTGCTGGCGATCTTCTCGGTGATGTGGCGCTGGAACGAGTTCCTCTGGCCGCTCGCGGTTCTGACCAAGACGGAATCCTACACGCTGCAGATCGGCCTCAACGCCTTCCAGGGCGAGCTGCAGACGCAGTGGCACTACCTGCTCGCGATGACCGTGGTGACGCTGCTGCCGGTGGCGCTGGTCTTCGTCTTCCTGCAGCGGTTCATCACCACCGGCATCGCCAATACGGGAATGAAGTAGTCATGGCCGGCCTGACCCTTTCCGGCGTGCGCAAATCCTTCGGCGCCACGCATGTGCTGCACGGCATCGACCTCACCGTCAGCGACGGCGAATTCGTCGTCTTCGTCGGGCCTTCGGGCTGCGGCAAATCCACCCTGCTGCGCGTCATCGCGGGGCTGGAGGAGGTCACGGCCGGCTCCGTCATGATCGACGGCGTCGACGTCACCGGCCTGCCGGCCTCCGAGCGCGGGCTCGCCATGGTGTTCCAGTCCTATGCGCTCTACCCGCATATGAGCGTCTACAAGAACATGGCCTTCGCGCTGGAGAATATGGGCCTGCCGCGCGGCGAGATCGACCAGCGCGTGCGGCGCGCGGCGGCGATGCTGCGGCTGACCGACTATCTCGAGCGCAAGCCGCGTGCGCTCTCGGGCGGGCAGCGCCAGCGCGTCGCGATCGGCCGTGCGATCGTGCGCGACCCCAAGATCTTCCTGTTCGACGAGCCGCTCTCCAATCTCGATGCCGAGCTGCGCGTCGCGACCCGCAAGGAACTCGCCGCGCTGCATGCCGAGATCGGCGGGACGATGATCTACGTCACCCACGACCAGGTCGAGGCGATGACGCTGGCCGACCGCATCGTCGTGCTGCAGGGCGGCCGGATCGAGCAGGTCGGCACGCCGCTCGAGCTCTACAACCGGCCGGACAACCTCTTCGTCGCGGGCTTCATCGGCTCGCCGCGGATGAACCTCCTGCCCGGTGTCGTGGCGCGGGTGGGCGTCGTTCGTCTCGGCGAACATGGCCACGAGATCGCCTGCGAAACGGGGGCGGTCCCTCCGGGCGCGGCCGCGACGCTGGGCATCCGGCCCGAGCATGTGCGGCTCGCGTCGGGCGAGGGTCTGCCGCTGTCGATCGAACTGGTCGAGCGTCTCGGCGGCGAAAGCTATCTCTATGGCGCCTCGCCCGGCCTGCCGCAGATCACCCTCAAGCTGGAGGGCCAGAGCGCCCATCAGCGCGGCGAGACCGTCCAGCTCGCGCTGCCCGCGGCCCAGATCCACCTCTTCGACGAGGCGGGCCGGGCGGTTCGCCGTTGAATCGACTGTCTTGGAAACACGCCGTCACCCCGGACAAGCCGCACAGCGGCGCCGATCCGGGATCCATTCCGGAGCGCGTGCAGGTGAGGTTCCGGAATGGGTCCCGGGTCTCCCTCCGGTCGCCCGGGACGACGGCGCGGATTTAATTTCTGATTCGGAGACCATCCCATGAAAGCCCTCACGCAAGGCCGTTATCTCGGCCGCGACGGCGAAGCTGCCCTGTTCGATGTCGGCCTCGGGGCGACGCTGGCCGTCCGCATCCTGGAGGGCGATATCGGCCGCGTGACGCTGAAGCCGCGCGATGGCTACCGGCTGGACCGGGGCTGGTCGATCGCGCCCGGCGGGCTGGAGCCGCCCTATGAGGGGCGCCCGCGCGACAGCCTCGAAGGCTTCGCTTGCCCGCAGGCGAGTCTCGTCAAAAGCGATGGAAAGGTCGTGCTGTCGACGGCGGGGCTGTCGGCCGAGGTGACGCTCTCGCCCTTCGGCATCGCCTGGTTCCGCGCCGGGGAAGACAAGCCTTTCCTGCAGGACCGCACGACCCAGGCCTATCTGATGTCGCCGCGCACCGGCGCGCTCGCGCATTACATGGCGCGCGACTACACCGAGCGGCATTACGGGCTGGGCGACAAGGCCGGCCCGCTCGACCGGACGGGGCGGCGTTTCGCGATCGACGCGGTCGATCCGTGCGGCTTCGATGCCGAGCTGTCCGACCCGCTCTACAAGATGCTGCCCTTCTTCATCGTCGACGGGCCTGTGGGCGCGCATGGCGTCTTCTACGACAACCTTTCGACAGGCAGCGTGGATTTCGGCTGCATGCTCGACAACTACCACGGCCTGTTCCGCTCCTGGAAAGGCGATGACGGCGATCTCGACTACTATGTGATGGCCGGGCCGACGGTGCCGGACGTGGTCAAGCGCTTCTCCTGGCTGACCGGGGGGCAGGCCTTCGCGCCGCTCTGGTCCTATGGCTTCGGCGTGACCTCGATGGCGATCGCGGATGCGCCCGATGCCGATGCCCGCATCAGCGACTTCATCGCCAAACTGGAGACGCATCGCATCCCCTGCGACAGCTTCCATTTTGGCTCGGGCTATACGCAGATCGGACATCGCCGCTACGCCTTCAACTGGAATCGCGACAAGTTCCCGGATCCCAAGGCGACGATGACCCGGCTGAACGAGGCGGGCATCTTCACCGTCGCCAATCTCAAGCCCTGCCTGCTCGACGACCATCCGCGCCTGCAGGAGGCGCTCGACGGCGATTTCCTGGTGCGCGACGGCGATACGGGCAAGCCGGCCGTGGCGCAGTTCTGGGACGGTCTCGGCTTCCATCTCGACTATACTAACCCCAAGGGCCGGGCCTGGTGGCGCAACGGGATCGAGACGGCGCTGCTCGACTACGGCTTCACCGTCGTCTGGAACGACAACAACGAATACGAGATTTGGGACGAGGACGCGCTCTGTGATGGCGACGGGCGCCCCTTCCGGCAGGCGCTGGCCCGCCCGGCCCAGGCGCTGCTGATGACCAAGCTCTCGCACGAGACCCAGGCTGCGCGGGCGCCCGGCAAGCGGCAATATGCGATCACCCGCGGCGGCTGCGCCGGCATCTCGCGCTATGCCCAGACCTGGTCGGGCGACAACGAGACCGCCTGGAAGACGCTGCGCTACAACCTGACGCAAGGCCTTAACATGAGCCTGTCGGGCATGTTCTCGATCGGCCATGATGTGGGCGGCTTCCACGGGCCGACGCCGGGGCCCGAGCTCTTCGTGCGCTTCAACGAGTTCTGTGCGCTCTGGCCACGCATGGTGATGAACTCCTGGAACGACGACGGCGTGGTCAATCTGCCCTGGATGTATCCGGAAATGGTGCCGCAGGTGCGCGCCGCGCTCGCGCTGCGTTACCGACTGATGCCCTATCTCTACACCCAGATGTGGCGCGCCAGCCGTGACGGCATCCCGGCCGTGCGGCCGCTGCTCTACGATTTCCCGCAGGATGCGACGGCGGTGAAAACCGATGACGCCTTCATGCTCGGGCCGGATGTGCTGGTCGCGCCGGTGCTGGAAGAAGGCGCGACCGAACGCCACGTCTATCTGCCGGCCCATCCCGGCGGCTGGTATGACGGCCATGACGGCCGGCATTTCGCAGGCGGCGCGGTGGCGACCGTCGCGGCGCCGCTCGGACGGCTGCCGGTCTTCCTGCGGGCGGGCGCGCTGATCCCGCTGGGCGATGCCACGGGGATCAGCGCAGAGCGCGAGGTCCTGACCTGCGGGCTGGTCGAGGGTGCGACAGGCGAGCTGTACGAGGATGACGGGGAGACGGCCGACTGGCGTGGCGACGGCACGCCGACGATCCGCTTCCGCGTCCGCAACGGCGAACTTGCCATCGAGACGGGATCGTCGGGCGGCGGCGCGGTTGATCGCATCGGCATCCGCTCGGTCGAGGAGGGCGGCCTGCTCTGAGCGCAGCGCCGTCCGTCGCTTCAGCCGAGGTCGAGAAAGGACCAGCGCGTCTCACGCGCCGCCATGTCGATGAAGGCGCGCACCTTGGCCGAGAGCAGCCGCGCCGAGGGATAGACGATCTGGATCGGCGAGGGCGGACGCTCATGGTCCGGCAGGAGCACGCGCAGCCGTCCCTCCCGGATCGCCGGTGCCGCCTGATAGGCCAGAACCAGCGTCAGCCCGCCGCCGTCGATGGCATGCTGAACCGCCGTTTCGGCGGCGTTTGTCACGAAACGCGGTGAGAAGGCGATGCGCTGCCGCTGGCCCTGCCGCTCGAACACCCATTCGGGCACTGCGTTGAAGCCGGCGAAATGGATGCAGCGATGGGCCGAGATCTCGTCCGGCCGGATCGGCTCGCCATGCGCCGCCAGATAGGACGGTGCGGCCACCAGCACGCGCCGCGTCGCTCCGACACGCCTGGCCTTGAGGCTGGAATCGCCGAGATCGCCAATGCGGACGGCCAGATCGATCCCGTCCTCCACGAGATTGACGATGCGGTCGCCGAGCCGCAACTCCCCCTGCACCGCGGGATGGCGCGAGAGGTAGGCCGAGAGCAGCGGGCCGACATGGGCGCGCCCGAAGGCGAGCGGCGCGGCGACGACGAGGCGGCCCGACGGCTCGGCCCGCGTCGCGAGCAATGACGCATCCGCCTCGTCGAGATCAGCCAGGACGCGCCGCGCCAGCGGCAGATAGCGCTCGCCCTCGTCGGTGAGGGTGACGGCGCGGGTGGTGCGCTGGAGGAGGCGGCTGCCGAGCCGGTCCTCGAGCGCAGCGACGAGCCGCGTCACGGCCGACGGAGACAGGCCCAGAGCTCGGGCGGCCGGGGCAAAGCCTTTGGCCTCGGCGACCTTAACGAAAGCCTGCAATGTCGCGAAGCGGTCCATCAATTGCTCCGCTTGGCGCAATAATGAAGTGCAGATTGACTATGTTATCTACTCAGCGCGCAATTGTCATCTTCTCGCCATGGCCGCCGATCGCGTGGGGCCAGGGAGGGTGTCATGGATCAAGACAGGATTTCGAGCGACGTCGCCTTCACCCCTGCCGTCAAGGCGGTGCAGCAGCGCAAGGGCTCGCGCGGCGGTTATCGTCGAATGGAAGAGCGCGGCGGCTTCAAGACGACGGTCACGCCGGAGCTGGCCGCCTTCATCGCCGGGCGCGACAGCTTCTTCCTGGCGACAGCCAGCGCCGATGGCCAGCCTTATATCCAGCATCGCGGTGGGGCGGCCGGGTTTCTGCGCGTTCTCGACGAGCGGACGCTCGGCTTCGCGGATTTCCGCGGCAACCGGCAATATGTCAGCCAGGGCAATCTCTCCGAGAACCCCAAGGCCCATATCTTCCTGATCGATCATGCGCGCCGGCAGCGGATCAAGATCTGGGGCACGGCGCGGGTGGTCGAGGACGATCCCGCCCTGCTCGAAAGGCTGCGGCCCGAAGGCTATGCGGGCACGCCGGAGCAGGCGGTGCTGTTCACGATCGCGGCCTGGGACGCCAATTGTCCGCAACACATTCCGCAGCTGATTCCCGCCAAAGACGTCGCGGCGGCGCTGGCGGAACGCGACAGACGGATCCTGCTGCTGGAGGCGGAGCTGGCGAAGGCGCGGACCTTGGCCTGATCGTCGCTGCGGCTGCGCGGGGAACGATGCCGCGGCCGCCGCGTTGAACCGCTCATGGCCGAGATGGGCAAGACAGGACCGTTGCACGCCCTCGTCACGTCGTTGTCCCTGCGCGACGAGATCGATCCCGAAGAGGCGGCGCTGCTCGACGGGCTGAGTTTCCGGCGCCGCCAGCTGCGCAAGGGCGAGGAACTGGTCGCGCAGCACTCGCGACCGACCGAGAGCTGCGTCGTTCTGAGCGGCGTCACAGCGCGCGAGGTGCTGCTCGATGACGGCAAGCGCCAGATCACCGCGCTCCACATCCCCGGCGACTTCGTCGATCTCCATGCCTTTCTGCTGAAGGTGATGGACCACAGCGTCGTCGCTCTCACCGATTGCGAGGCGGCTTATGTGCCGCATCGCGATCTGTTGCGGGTGATGGAGCGATCGCCTCATCTCGGCCGGCTGCTCTGGCTGTCCACCGTCGTCGACGGGGCCATTCAGCGCGCCTGGATCACCTCTGCGGGGCGGCGCTCGGCGACGGCCCATTTCGGCCATCTGATCTGCGAGCTTTATCTGCGGCTGGAGGCCGTCGGGCTCGCCAGCGAAGGCCGCTTCGAGTTTCCGGTTCCGCAGAACGAACTGGCCGACGCGCTCGGCTTCTCGCTCGTCCACGTCAACCGCACGCTGCAGGATCTGCGGGCGACCGGCCTTGTGTCTTGGAAGGGCAGCGCCGTCAGCATCCTCGATTTCGACGGGCTGGCGCGGATGTCCCAGTTCGACCCGACCTATCTCAACCTGATCAGGATGCCGCGCTGACGGAACCGATGCCCCTGCCCGGAGATTGCTGCCAGATGCCCCGCTACTATATCGACAGTTCCGATGGCAGCTTCTCCCATATCGACCAGGACGGCGTCGAGCTGACGGGGGACGAAGCGGCGCGCTATCTCGCCCTCGATGCCTTGCCCGACATGGTTCGCGAGGTTCTGCCCGACGGCGACCAGCGCGAATTCGCGGTCCGCGTCCGCGATGCCGGCGGGCGGGTCATCTACAGCGCGAGCCTCACCCTGACGGGCGCCTGGCGGGCTGGGGGTGACGAGGAAGACGAGCGGACGTCCGAGCTGTGAGACGGCTGATGGGGGAGAGCCGGAAGCGGCAGATCTGGCGTCCCGGAAGGGACTGCGAAGATCCGGCCTTTTCAGCAGCTTGGTGTCCAGGTTCGCCAGCGATGTTTCCCGCCCGTTCCCGCGGGCTCCTGACGCCGGGAGTCGGCAGCCGCCGCACCGGCCGGTGACTCTGCGTTCTCCCTGCGATAGAGAACATTGCAGGAACATCAAGCGGGGAGTATCGCCCTTGTCCGCGTCTTCGATCTCTGGCCAGCAGGCCGACTTCATGCAGCGCCTGGCCGACCGGCCGGTGCCGATCCCGCCGCACTGGCCGAAATGGCTGACCGATCTCTGGATGCGCGATCTGGTGACGACAGAGGGCGCCCGCTTCGTGCTGACTTTGCGCGGGCGAGCGGAGATCGAGGCCCCGCGACCGGCCGAGCCGCACGAGATCCTGATCATCGTCGGCGCGTCCCATGCGGCGCCGGCGAAGAGGGCGAAGGCGGAGACGCTCGCAGCGCTGCAAGCGGCCTTCCCGGGCGCGGTCTTTTCAATGCTGCTGGCGGAGGATGACCTGGTCGACGGCAGCCACATGGTCATCCCCTGCCGCGGCAAGGTCGGCGTGGGCGCCCTGCGCCCCATGCCGCCGGCCGAGCTGCTCGCCGGCGTCGTCGCCGCGCTGGAGCGCCTGCGCTTCCTCGAGGCGCCCGCCCTGCAGTGAAGAACCCGCGCCGCGCCCATGACGCCGGGGGCCGCGAGATCGCGCCGGCGACAGTCGGCAGCGAGCGCGCGGCCGGGGTGCGCGAGGCCGAGATCTGGTGCGGCGACTGCCACCACCATGCCGAGGTCTCGACGGACGGGATGCCGCCCGAGCTCGCCATTCCCGACATCTGCCTGCGCTATCGCTGCTCCGCCTGCGGCAGCCGCAACCTGACCTCCCGGCCGAGCGTGATGGAGCATTACCGGGTGCTGCGCGAGCGCACCGGCATGAGCCACGGGAACGCCCCGCTTCCCCGCCGCGTTGCCGCTGCGGGAGGGCCAGCCATGCCAAAGATCACCATCAACACCGTCGAGGAATATGAGGCCGCGACACGAGAGGTCCAGGAGCTGACCGGTGCGCCGGAGGGCACGCCCGAGGAGCGGCGGCTGATCGACCTCGTGCTCGCGATCGAAATTTGGGACGCCAGCCACGACGACGCGACCGCATGGCGGTAACCGAACAGCACTTTCCTAGGCACAATTTCAACAGACGGTGCACATTGCCCTCGCGAACGAATCGGACGGAGGGGTGCAATGAGCAAAGGCGAGCGCGTCACACAGATCATTCCGGCGCAGCCGGGTTTTTCAGCCGGTTATTTCTTCTACACCGGCGACGATCCAAGCGAGGCTGAGATCTCACTCATGGATGAGTGGTTCGAACCTGTCATCGCATGGGCCATCTCCGTTGACCTGAACGAAGATGGCGAGGCGACGGCGCCCCAGTCGGTCGTGGCCGTTTGTGTCAAAGGCGACATGGAACACAATGCACTGATCCGCCTTCCTGACGGCCGCATTAAACCGCACTTCGACGGCGCGCCGATCTCGCAAGAGGAAGCGAAGCAGGAAGCGTTAGAGGCAGTCCTTTCACGGGCCAAGTGACCCGAACAGAAAAAAACGGCCCGGCCGCGCGAGCGGACCGGGCCTGAGTTCAAGGGAGGAAACATCACTAGGCTGACGCCATCGGCATCAGATTGGAATGCCCCTGGTTGATGGTCTGCGCGCCCCGCTATGGTCGGCGGGGCCGCGCCTCGCGGCGGGAAGCCGGAGCAGGTGGGCCGGCGTCAGCCGGCGGCGCCAGCGCTGGAGCGCGGCGGGGAGGGAGGCAGGCTCGGCGGCGGCCCGTCGCGCCAGCGCTTGGCCCAGCGGATCAGCGCATCGCAGATCGTCATGCCGACGAGGCCGAGGCAGAAGCCGACGCTACCTTCGATGTCGCCGGTCGGATAGCTCCAAAGGTCAAGCCATTTCCGCACAATCGGCATCACCGCCGGCGTGCCATAGCCGGCGGTCAGCCCGCCGACGATCGCCGAGCTGATGCGCTGCGACAGCGAGAAGCCGGGCGAGACCAGGCCACGGGCGAGGCCGCCGGCGATGCCGGAGACCACGTTGACGAACTTGGCGCCGATGGCGCCGTGAAGCCAGTCGGCGGGAGGCAAGTCGGCCATTCCCTCAGTCCTTGCGCGCGGTGATCAGGCCGATCTTCGCCTCGAGCTTCTCGGCCAGAACCGACGCAGCGGCCTCCGGCGTGATGCCGAAATGCTTCAACGCGTCCGGCGCAGCCTTGACGACATAGTCGACGCCCTCGGCGATCATCGGGTTGTGCGTCGGCAGATGCAGCGCGCCGACCGTCCCGCCCGCCCGATTGATCACCAGCCCCGCGGCGTTCGTCAGCGCGGCCTGCAACGCCTCGCGATGGCGCGCCTCGATGTCGATGCCGAGCTTCGCCTTCACGGCCCTGGCGAGCCAGCCGACGATGCCGACGATGACCAGCCCGACGAGCTCGACGAGATAAGGCCGGACGATCTCGAAGACCGCAGATCCGGTGGACTGTGTCTGGGCGGTGGCGATGCCCGCAAAAGCGAGCAGGCCAAGGCAGGCGACGGCGAGCGCCGCGAGGAAGCGGTTCATGGGAGGTCTCCGGTCTGGGATGAACGGTCAGGCGATCTTGGCGGCCAAGGCAGCGCGCAGAGCATCGCCGCAGGCCTTGGCGCCGATCACGGTCGAGGCGAACGGCAGGCGGGCGATGTCCCATTTGCCGCGCTGCTTGATGCCGAGGTTGGTCTGCACCTCCGCATGCGAGAGCACCGTCTTCGGCGTGACGGGGATGTCATAGCGCCGGCAGAGATCCGCGATGACATCGGCCAGCGTCTTCCACTGGACCGCCGTGATCGGGCTCTTCCCCGGGTTGAAGGGGCTCTCGACAGCGCCGGCCATTCCGCACAGGGATACGCCGATCGAGCCGGTGTTGCAGTTGAGGGTATGGCTGGCGCGGGGGCCGCTGCCGCCGATGCCGTTGGCGGCGATCGACGGGCCGCCTCGCACCAGTTTTCCGTCACCCTCGATCAGGATGTGATAGTGGCTCTTGTCCAGGCCGGAGGCGGTGTTCGCGCCAGCCGTCCAGTGGAAGATGATACGCTCGAGCCGCCCCGGCGGCATCCAGGCGGCCGGCACGATCCCGGTCGCCGGCGCCTGTGTCCGCGGCTCAGCCTTTTCAGCCTCAGCCGCCTGCAGGGCGCGGATCGTCTTCGGGCCGAGCACGCCATCCGGCGCGAGTTCGGCCGCCCTCTGGAAAGCGATCAGCGCCGCTTTCGTCTTCGGCCCCCATTCGCCGTCGACGGGCCCCGGCGCGAAGCCGAGCCGCGACAGCGCAGCCTGAACTGCGGTCGTGTCCATGGTAGATCTCCGATGTCAGGAAGCCGGTCAGCCGGCCGGCGGCGGCACGGCGAGGCAGCGGGCGTTGGTGGCGGGGCCCTTGGCCCAATCCTTGCCGTCCCAACTGCACTGGCAGAGGTGGACGGCGCCGTCGGGCGACCAAGCGGAGCGCTCGATCTCCTGACCGGAGGCGACGACGCGGTAGCGCGTCATGGTGTCGTCGAGCGCCTCGACCTCGCCAGGCTTCGTCCGGCGACAGCAGCCATTGGTCCAGCAGCACGTCGGCGGCAGGAACGAACCGTAGAAGGCGCGATAGGCTGGCGTGCCCGGCACCTGGTCATCGTCGGCATAGACCGGCGTGCCGGCCCCGCATGACGCGATCGCCAGCAGTGCAAAGGCGATCAGCGCACGCATCACTGGCACCGCCGGTTGATGTCGTGGTCGACAGCGAGGCAGTAGAGGAGCGCGCCGGTCCCGCTGCAGCCGGACAGGATCGAGGCAAGCGCCAGCAGCGCCAGCCCAAGGGCAGCGTGTTTCATGTGATGCTCCGCGCATGAAAAAGCCGCCCGGAGGCGGCTCTGTTGATGTTGAAATTTAGGCGGGGAATCTATCGGAACATCCCAGAAAATCGGGACAACAAGCCTCTGCTCAGATCTGCGGGTGGGCTCGGATTCTGCCGATACTGCCCAACCCATGTGCCCCACTTGTATATCCCGAGGTCGTGCAAGAATCCCTCGCGAATGCCGCGCTCTACCAGCGGCCGGACCAAGAGGGCTTTTTCTGAAGCTGTATCGCTTTCAATGTCATCCAGAACGACAAACGCGCCATCGGCCAAGAACCGCCGGTAGAGAGCAAAATCGCGCTCGACATGCCCATCACTATCTATGAACAGCATGGAAATTTCAGCGGTGCCCAAGAATGCCTCTACGGCCGAAACCGTCGCGGGATCATTATTGTGGCCCTCAACGATATCGACTGCGTCGGAAACACCGAACCTCAGCAGGTTGGTTTTCAGATCAGCAATGATGTCTGTCGTTGGACGGTCAGGATGGTCGTAGGATCCGCCCTTTTCAACTGTCAAGAGCCGGCGAGCCGACGGGCGGATGGCGTCGGCAATAACAGTCGTCGAGCCGCCGATATAGGGCCCGAGTTCAACGATCGGACCAACAGACCTATGCGCCAACTCCCACAGTATCGACAGAGTCTGCTCATGCAGCATTGATATGCGCTGCGAATCGCGAACCGCTTGCGCGTGGTGCCCAAAATTGTGAGATACAGCCAGCTTGGCGACCTCGGCCTTGTCTAGGAACATGGAACGCTCGCCCCAAAATTGAACGACACAGTAACACTTGATCAGTCGTCTCGCCAAGAAAGCTCAAGCGAAACGCTGAAAACTTCGATGAAATTCGTGTTGTCGCCCTTGACCTGCCAGGCGAGCGTTTTTGGCGCCATGCCGGCGACCAGTCCGTTCATCGTGGCGGTGATGTCGACAGCGCTGTTTTGCCTGTACATGTCACGCTTGAAGACGACAGGGTCCATGCTGTCGCTGTCGATAGTCGCCATCGTCACCAAGTTGCTCGGGCCGTCGTCCATGCTGACGAGCCGATGCAGCGCGCGCCCCGTATTATAGGTTCCCCCTGGGCTCACAAGCGACCATGTCACGCGAAAAACCGCGTGTGCGAGCGATTTGTGCGGGTGGTTGAACTGGAAGTTGGCAGTATGCGCGGTTATGCACGAGCCCGGCCATTTCCAGTCGTCCCCTGCGTATATCCCGCGCAACATGCCCCGGCTGTCAACCGGGCCGAATAAGGAAATCTTGTTGGTCGAGCATTTGCCTGTCATTTGCGCGCCTCCAACTCCGCAACGCGGCGCCGGAGCGACTGCAACTCTGCAATCATGTTGGCAATCACCTCGGCGGTGGATGCCTGCATGGTCTGATAGATCGGGTTTCCGTCTTCATCCACAGCGTCTTTCTTGCCAGAGACGGACGACGGACTGACCTCCGCGAATTCATGCGCGATGAACCCTGTCGCGCGCTCCCCCGACGCCTTCCAAGTGAAGGTGCGAGGGCGAAGGCTATCGATAAACTGGCCAGAGCCTGTCAAGTCCTTAACTTTGATCTTCTGACGCCAGTCGGAAGACGTGTTGAACTGCGTCGCTGAGCCGTTTGTCGTGATGCCGCCGACTAACCCGTTCGCGTTGTAGCAAAGGAGATGGTTGCGGCTATCGCTAAACGGGATCCCAGACTGGATTCTGGTCTGGCCACTGGCGAGATTAACCTGCCAAAAATCATTCGTCGCAATTGGCCCTGTGACACTGCCAGCAATCGTCGCGCTTGCGACACTCAACGCAGTAGCCACCGGCTGCCCGCTGGCGCGCTGGTAAGCCGTCACGATCCAGTTTCCGGATCCGAGCGAAATCGCCTCGAGCGTGTCGTTAGCCGCCGTTGTGATGCTTGCGCCGCCTGGCAAGATCAGGCTGGTCGCGTTATGTGTCAGCGTCAGCGCGCCTGCAAAACGCACCTTGCGGCGCACGCCCGCGGCGATCGATCCGAACCCGGTGATCGTGGTCGTGCCCGTGATCCGCACATTGCTGCTGGCCGTGCCGCCGATCGCTGTCGAGGTTGCCGAGGCAATATCCTCAAAGGGGGCATCGAGGCCCAGCGTCGCGCGCTGGGCTGCTGCGTCGGCATCGTCAAGAAGCGCGCGCCCGGCCGCCGTCAGATCCGCAAGCCCCGCCGTGCCCGAGCCGGTGAAGTAAGGCAGCTTGTTGGCGGCGCTGGTCAGGCCGGCCAGCGCCTTGAGCTCGGCATCGCCGATCTTCGCGGCGGTGACGTAGTCGTCCGCCATCTTGGCCCGGCCAGCAGTATCCGCACTTAAAATTCCATCGGCCAGATCGCCGGTGCTGATGGAACCGGGCGCGACCACGGCGCCGGCCGGCCCGCGGATGTCGACCGCATCGCCGATCGCCGAGACGAGCCCGGTGGCGCCGACATAGTCGCCCGTGGCCGGCTTCGTACCCTCGCCACCGAACCAGTCGACGACCCGATGCACGCGCCTTGCCCCGTCAGCCTCGGCGGCAAGCTTCGGCGTCCAGCCTTTCTCGCCCTTGTCGCCGCGGGGAATGGTAAAGTTGAACGTGGCCGCGGCCGTCGTGCCGGCATTCGTGACGGCGGCGGAAGATCCCGCGGCGCCCGTGGTGACGGTGCCGACGGCCACGGTCGCGGCAGCGCCCGCGGGAATTCCAAAGTCGAGAACGGCGGCGCCCGACGTCCCGCTGTTGACAACGGTCGCGCCGGCACCCGGCGCCCTCGTCGTGACCGTCCCGACCGTCACGGTCGCCGCCGTGCCCGTGTTGCCCTTCGGCAGGCCGAGATTGAGCACCTGCGCCGGTGCAGCGCCGGCCAGGCTGGCTGTGGCCTCCTCGCCGGTCTCCAGCGTCTCGACATCGCCGATGGTGATGACGTTGACCGGCCCGGGCGGGCCGACGCCGCCGATCGCGGTCACGGTCGCCTGATTCTCGGCGAAGGTGACCGTCGCCTGGTTGCCGCGCACGCCATAGACCAGCTTGCCCGGTTCGTCATAGACGAAGCGCACCGCCATGATGCGGGCCGCGCTCCCGCCGGTCTCGTCCAGGATGTCGGCTTCGTATTCCGTCTTCGCCCAGGCCGACATGGAGGCCCGGGGATAGAACACGGTCAGGTTGCCGGCGCCCACCAGCGTCATGTGGGACGGAGCGGTCAGCGCTTGCACCAGCGCATTGGTGTCGCGCCGGCGCACATTGGCCTTCAGCGTCCGGCCGGTCAGGTCGAGGCCGAGGAAGTCGAGCTGGAAGCGCAGATCCTCTTCCGTCGAGATCTGGAAGACCGCGATCGTGGCTTTTGTCATGGCAGCGTCCGGTGCTGAAGGATCAGGGGTAGTCGGTGACGTCGATCGCCGCGTAGAGGCCGAAGCCTCCGTCCCCGCTGAAGGGCGCGACATATTCGGTGATGATTTCCTCGGGGATGATCTGGTGCCCCGACACCCGCGGCGCCCGGGCATAGACGCGCCCGCTGCCGGGGTTCTTGTAGACGGGGCTGACCGCGATCATCGGCGCGTAAGCGCGGCCGGGCGTCCCGGTGAAGCCGTCGGCGCCCGAGAGGACGCCGGCGATCTTCATGACGCTGACGTCGGAGTGGAAGACCCGCTCGCCGCTGGCGTTGAAGACCTCGAGGCCGACATTCGAGAACCCGCCGGATGGCGGCACGTCGAACACGTAGAACCGGATGGTCTCGGCATGCGTCCCTGACGCGACGGGCGGGTAAAGCCCCCAGTTGAAGGTGTAGTTCGTGCCGTCGAAGCTCGAGCTCAGCAGCACCGGATAGAAGACGCTCGCTCGGATCGCGACCATCGCCATCTGGCCGGGCACGACCAGGCTGTATTTGAGATAGGGCGTGAGGTTCGGCAGCGTGATGCTGAAGCCCACATCGACATATTGGCGGAACCCGAAGTTCTTCCAGTTCTCGTCGATCTGGAAGGTGCCGAAGCTGTTGAGGATCTGCAGCCCGGCGGGCATCAGAACACCCAGACGCTGATGCGGAACGTCCCGTTCGCCCCGGTGTAGAACATGGTGTCTCCCGAAAACGAGATCGTCGGCGGCATCAGGTTGTCGCCGGGGAAGGTCGCTCCCGCATCGTCGAGATACTGGGTCGCAAAGGGCACGGGCGTGCCCTGCAGCAGGCCGGGATGCGAGATCGAATAGCTGCCGCCGGCCGGCACGAAGACGGTGAACAGCCAGCGGCCGACGCGGTCGCTGATGTCGAGCTTCAGCGCGCCGAACTGGTCGAAGACCTGCAGCCCGGCCGGCACTACCAGACCCCCAGCCGCACCCGCAGCACGTTGCCCGAATCATAGACCTGCACCTGCGATCCGGTGATCACCAGCCGCGCCCCGGACGCGGCCGAGAGGATCGTCACCGTGCCCGAGGCATCGACGAAGAAGCGATTGTTGATGTTGAGCGCGCCGGCCAGGATGCTGCCGATATCGGTGCTGATGGCATCGAGCTTGGTCACGTTGATCTTGTCGGCCGAGATCGCGCCCGCCTGGATCTTGCCGGCGACGATCGCATTGGCCGCGATCTTGTCGGTCGTGACGGCGCTCGACGCGATGACGGTTGCCGTGACCGAGTTGGCCTGCAGCTTCGGCGTCGAGATCGCGTCGTCGGCGATCTGGGTCTCGGTGATCTCGCCGTCGAGGATGTTGGCGCGCACCACCGGCACCCAGGCGCCGTCGAGCAGTTCGTAGAGCTTCCCGTCCTCCTGGATGTTCGCGACGATACGCGGCTTGGTGTAGCCGAACGGGTCCGGCAGGCCGTCGACCAGGCCCACCGGCTCGATCGCGTCGGTGAAGGCCTCGATCGCGAGCGAGCCGTGGATGGCGTTGCCCATGTCGAGCACGGCCGGGAAACAGGAGAACTGCGACTGGACGATCAGGCTGCGCAGGCCCGATTGCGAGACGGCGAAGGCCCTGATGCCGATGATCTGGTCGACCTCACGCAGCGGGTAGGAACCCGACGATTGCGGCCCGCGATAGATCTCCTCCTGCGTCGCCCAGTCGTCATAGCTGATCGAGATCACGTAATAGGCCGCGTTGCGGGCGCGCCCCACGGTCCAGTCGACGAAGACGGCCGCGTTGCGCTGGACCGCCGTCGCCCGGATATAGGGCACCGCGATCGAGGCCGGCGTCTCCAGCCCTGATGAGGGCGGCGGCGGCGGGCCGATGATCAGCTCGCCGAGCGCGCTCCAGACCTGCGGCGCGTCATAGACCGCCTCGATCGAGACATTGCTGTCGCCGCTGAACTGGATCGAGCGGATCAGCCAGCCATCCTGCACCTCGGTCAGCTCGCCGAAGACGGCGGTGGTGTGAGCCTGCGTCGCGGTGCTCAGCACGTCCGCCAGGGCGATGCCGCTGAGCGTCGCCGCCTGCGCGACGTCGGCGGCATCGAGTTCGATCTCGGCCGCCCCGGTCTGCGTCACCAGCACCGGGCCCCATTCCCGGCCGTCGCGGGCGCGCAGGATCACATAGCTGCCGGCCGCGATCTCGACGGCGCCGTCGAGCTGCAGGCGATAGCCGTTCCGCCCGGTGATGCCGGCCGAGACGAAGGCGTCGAAATACCAGGCGTCGATCAGCGCCTTGTCGTTCGGCAGGAGCAGGCGGCCGGCCAGCTCGGTCGTGACGTTGCGCCGCTCGCGGCGGTAATAGGCCGTCGCCGCCGCCCAGGTGGCGATGTGGATAGCGTGCTCGGACGTGGTCGCCCCCGTCGCCATCATCCGGCGGGGAACATTGGTCGCCGTCCCGAAGGTGACGCGATGCTCGCGCCGCCGGCGCGGGTCACCATCGGCCAGCCATTCGACGATGACGTCGGCCGAGCCGTCCGACAGGTCGAGATTGAAGGTCTGCGCGGTGGAATCGCGCATGATCTGGCGCCGCGAGATCACATGCTTGCGCACGTTCTTCGCCTCGTCGCGCACCATCGTCCAGGTCTGGCCGAGACGCAGCGGCGAGGCGCGCATCGTGCCCAGCACCGTCGTCAGCGCCTCATAGACCGAGACAGGCCCGCGGATGACCCCGTTGAACTGGTCGTATTGCGTCAGGGCCCCGGCATAGAAGAGGAGGCGGGCGAGATCGATCTTGCCATCGGGCAGACCTGCGCCGTGACGCTGGTCGCGCAGGATGTCGGCCGCGGCCCAGACGCATTTGCTGGTCTCCTCCTCGAGCCAGCCGGATCCGGTCCAGATCGGCAGGATGCGGCTGACCTCGACCTCGACCTCGCCATAGGAGGTGATGCCGAGCGCCTCGCCGGAGCGGATGCGCAGCGCCAGCTCCGTCACGCCCGGCCGGACGATCGCCTCCGGCAGATGGGCGCGCAGGCCCTCCCAGATCACCGCATTGGTCGCGAGCGCGTTGAACTCGCCTGAAGAGTGCGGGATCGACTCGGCGTCGCCGGTGTTGCGGGCGCGGAAGGTGTATATGCCGGGCGCGATGTCGACGAAGCGGGTGAAGCGCATCGCCCGCGTGGTCAGGACATAGGCGCCGTCCTCAAGAAGCGTCGAGAACGGCCCGGTCGGCGTCCCGTCGAGATCGCAGGGCGCGTATTCGAAGATCACGCCCCAATTGGCGGGGAACTGCTTGCCCTGGAACTTGCCGGCATCGGGCACGCTGTAGCAGCCCTGCGGCACGGAATAGTCGAGCTGGATGCGCTGCTGCACCGGCGCCGTCGAGCCGAAATCGAAGGGCCCGGCCCAGTTCGGGAAATCCGTCGCGCGGGGCAGTTCATTGCCGGTGACCGCGCTGGAACTCGCCACGGCGCCGGGCACCAGCGACGAGGTCGCGCCGGGCGCGATCACCTCGAGCGCGGCACCGGTAAAGGGCGGGGTAAGGCCACCATCCGCCGTCCACATCACGACATTGCTGACGCGGACGGTCTTGACCGCATATTTGCCGCAGCCGAGCGTCAGGCGCTTGTAGAGCACCTGATCCTCGCCGTCATAGACGGTGTAGTCGGGCTGGCTCAGATCCGGCGTGGTCCAGCAGCGGCCATAGATCACGGGCACGCGGTCGCCGGCGCGCGGCTGGTTCCCGCCGCCGGAGACGCCATAGACCGGCCGGTTCTCCTCGGTCTTGTTCGCCTTGGCCTGCGTCGCCTTGGAGAGGAGATAGGCGCCGCCGGCGAGCAGCGCGGCGGAGCCCGCGGCCCAGATCGTGCCCGCGACGGATGTCGAGACGCCGAGCGCCCCGCCGATCGCGCCGATCGCCCAGAACTGGCCGATGGCCGCGAGCGCGATCGTCGCGACGATCAGGCCGATGCTTGCGCCCTTGCCGGCGCCGCCGCCCCCGCTGCGGCTGGACGAGGCCCCACCGCCGCCCTGCGGCAGATAGACGATGATGACGGTGTCGAGCGGGCCGATCGTCGTGTTCCGCCAGGTCTTGCGCAACCGCACGCTGGCATCCGTCACCGCCAGCGGATGCGCCTTGCGATGCACCGAGACGATATGGGGGCGCGAAGCATCGGCGTGCCGCCGCACGATCGACGACAGCCGGCGCCGGCCGCGCGGCAGGGAGACCGGCTCGCCCGCAGGCTTGCCGTCGCAGCGCTGGAAGAGAAGCTGGGTCATGCGGGAACGAAGAAACTCGGATCGGCCCAGTTGCGGGCGGCCAGTTCCGGCATCGTCTCGAAGACGACGCCGTGGGGATCGTCGGTATGCAGCACGCCGCCGCCGTCGAGATCGAGCCAGACGCCGGCATGGCAGGCGGCCCTGCCGATGTCGTGGCCGTTGCGGGTCATGAAGACGACGGCGCCATGGGCGGGCCCGTCGCTCTCGCGCCAGCCGGCATAGGCATGGCGCAGGCCCATCAGCTCGACGAGCTCGCGCGTCCGCTCCGGCGCGACCAGCACGGGCGGCAGTTCCCGCCCGAAGAGCGTCTGCTGGCACTGGCGCACCAGCTCCCAGCAATGCAGCCCGGCGGGCTCGTAAGGACGGCCGATCACGAGATCGACGAAGGCGGCGGCGTCTCTGCTCATGGTCACTGGCCGAACAGGGCCGGATAGTCGTCGAGATTGTAGGTGAGGCCGGGGAAGGCCTTCATCTCGATCTCCTCGTAGTAGAGATCGCCCTCGGCCGAGAGCGCGCTCAGCGAGACCGAGGCCATGCGTAGGCCGTCATAGATTTCCGGGTTGTTCGGATCGAGCGTCGAATAGGCGCGATAGGTGATGTCAAAGGCCTGATCGGACGCCGCCGCCTCGCGCAGCACGACCTGCAGGAGGCGGGAGACATTGTCGACGCGGATCTTCGCCTTCGTCGTCCCGCCCTCCTGCTGGCCGGGGCGGGTGAAGGAGAACTCGACGATCGTGAAGTCGGCGGCCGGATTGCCGGCGACCGGAAGCTGCAGGGTCTCGCGAACGCCGCGGATCGGGGTTCCCCGCACGAAACGCAAGGGCACGCCGAAGGTCGGGTGGTCGATCTCGATCGTGTCGAGGATATCCCCCTTCACGTCGACCGCGGCATAGGCTTCCTCGAGCGCGACGGACAGCACCATCTCACAGATCCCAGACGATGCGGGCGAAGCTGACGCGGTAGCGCGGATGAAACGACAGATCGGTCTGCCAGACGCCATCCTTGATCTGGCAGATGCGGCTGACATAGCAGCCACCCGGCCGCCAGACCGGCATCTCGAAGGGCAGGGTGCCCTGCCGCAGATCCTCGCGCGCGAACAACTCGAAGGCCTCCCATTCCGCCCCGGAGAGCAGCGGGCTCATCCAGGGATACTCCGCCACCCGCGGCCCGGGCCGGGGCCGGCTGATCGCCGGGCCGCCTTCCGTCTCGCTGACCAGCGGCGCGGCGTAGGACTGCCCGGCCGCCACACCGTTGACCGGTCCGGCGAAGGGCACCTGGCTCGGCCATTTGAGGATCGCCATCTCAGCCCCTCAGCTGCCGGCCGGACCGCACGGCGCCCAGCGCCGGCGCCAGCGCGCCCGCGCCGCGCACGACATTGCGCGCGATCTGCCCCTCGACGGCGGCGATCATCACCGAGAGATCGCCATTGGGCTGCTGCTGCGCCGTGGCCGCCACCTGGCCGGCGGCGTTGTTGTTGATGACGACCCGCATCCCGCCGCCGCGGCTCGCCGGAACGATCTTGCCCGGCACGGTCGGCACGAAGGTTTCCGGGCCGCGCTCGCCGACCCGGTAGGGCTGGCCGGCATTGACCGGGCCGCCCGTGGCCCGCCCGAAGAGGCTGGGCATCATACCGAAGATGCCCCCGGCGTTGCCGTTCGTCCCGGCCGTGCCGAAGATCCCGGCGAAGGGGCCGGTCCCGAGCAGGGCCGCCTGCAGCGCGGCCTTCGCCAAGGCCTTGGCGAGGTTCTTCACCACATCCTCGGCCTTGGCCCCGTTGAAGATCAGGTCCTCGAGCGCATCGACCGCCGCCTCGCCGAAGAACTTCTGCGCATCGACCAGGCCCTTCTGGGCCGTCTTCAGGCTTTCGAGCTGGGTGCGCTTCTGCTCCGACAGCTCGATCTCACGCGTCAGCGAGGCGATGATCTTCTGCCGCTCGGTCTCGTCGAGCTTGGCGAGATCGACCTGCGCCTTCGCCAGCTCGACCGCGGCGCGGCGTTCGGCATTGCTCTTGCCGAAGGTCGCGATCTCGGCGTCGAGCACCGAATTCTGGCGCATCAGCGTCTCGATATAGCGTTCTAGGCGGGCCTGCGCCTGCTCGTCTTCGGACTTGCCGCCGCCCCCGCCGCCGCCCTTGCCGCCGAAGAGCGAGGAGGTGTCTGTCGGGCGATTACGCCGCACCGTCACTTCCAATGGCGACGCAGCCTCCCGGCCCTTGGCGCGGGCGGCCTCTCGATCAAACTCATTGAGTTGATCAAGCCGCTCCTGCAGCGCTCTGGGAAGCGGTTGCCCTACTTTCGAGAATTCGTTGCGAGCGTAGTCGAGCGTCGAGCGGCTGGCGCCCGCCGGCCCGTTGGCTTCGAGGTCTGCTTTTGCCTGCAGACCCTTCGAGTAGCGGTCTAGGCCCGAAAACAACTCACTGGCCTTGCCGATGATCGTATCGATTACCGCAATGATGGCGCCGGCGTTGGCCTTGAACAGCGTCGCCCATCGGTCAATTGCACCAGCCCAGTCGCGCTCGAAGTCCTTGGCCTTGCGGATGATGTCGGAATCGATGACCGCGCCCGCATCGCGGGCGGCGGAAGCCTGACGATTGATGGCCTCGGCTCCCTGTTCCAGTAGCGGAACCCATTCCTTGGTCAGCCCGACCGCCTCCGCGATCTTGATCTTGTCGAACTCGGTGGCGGCATTGCGCACCAGCTCCGCCGCCTTGCCGAGCGCCTCGTTGACGCCGATGACCTCACCCTTCCGGTCCTTCAGCTTCACGTTGTTGTCGGCGAAGAGCTGCGACAGCTCATTCTCCTTCTGCCGCGCCTCGTTGAGTTTTTCCGCCAGACCTTCCAGACCGGTGCCGAAATCCTTGCCCGAGAGACCGTTCTGCCGCCCGGCGAACTGCAGCTCCTGGAAGCGCTGCAGGTCGAGGCCGACGCGCTTGGCCGTCTCGCCGACGCGCACCAGCTCGGCATTGGCATCGGCGAGGCCGCGAATGATCCGGTCGACGGTGAAAGCCGCAGCGAAGCCTTTCAGCGCCCCGGTCAGCGCCGAGGTCGAGATCGACGGGTTCACCTTCCGGAAGCGGTTCTCGATATCGGCGGCAGCCTTCTCCGATACCTGCGCCGCCGCCTTCATCTGGCGCTCCAACTGCTGGATGTTGGCGCCGACCGCGACGACGAGATCATTCGCCATTATGCTGGCTCCGAACGGAGGAGGACGTCATGAAGAAGCTTGTCCAGGCAGGAGTGATCGCGGTCGCCGGAATCGGCGTCGGGATGGCGATCGGCGGCAGGATCGAGAGCCAGGCCGCCGACGAGATCAGGTGCCGAGTGAACGCTGAGGCTTTCGTTGCCGACATGGTGAAGCTGTCGAAACCCTTCGATGCCGACGCGATCAACAAGCTGTTGCAGCCCCGCTAAAGAAGGTGATCCGGCGCCGCATCGAGCATCGCGTCGAGACCGTCGAGCGCGTCGTCATTGGCCCGCTTAGCGGCTTCCGGATCCTTGGAGCGGGCGAAGCCGTCGGCGCAGGCCATGAACTGCCAGAGCGACATCGCCCCGATCTGCCGGGGCGACAGCCCCATCACGATGCCGAGCCCGTAGAACTCCCGGAAGTCGAGCTTTCCGTTGGGGCGCGCCGGGCCGCTCTTGCCCGACGCACCCGCGATTTTCCCACGGGTTCGTCCGGCTTACCCCAGACCGTCTGCTGCAGCACCGTATAGGCGGCGAGCACGTTCTCGCCCCAGCGCCCTTCGACATAGGACCGGCAGAGCTTCAGGGCCGGCACCGCTTCCATGCCGCCGCCGATCAGGCCGAGCCGCAGCGTGTGGAAGACGTCCTGCGTCTTCCAGCGGCCATGCTGCAGCCGGTCGGCGATGACCAGCGGCCCGGCATCGCACAGCGTCTGCAGCTCCTCGAGCTGGGCCATGGGCAGGCAGAAGCGGTAATCCCCGTCCGCCCAGGTCAGATCGACGTGGCAGAGGCTCACGACAGCGCCGCCACCGCCGCGCGCGTCAGGGCGCCGTCGCCGGTCGCCGTCACGCTGATCTGCCATTTCGAGCCGCGCTCGCCGGAGATGCTGCCGGCGATATGGGCCGCGCCGGAGAACTGCAGGTCCGGCGTGCCGGAGCCCGTGGCGAAGCCGATCAGCCGGATGCGGATGTTGGTCGCCTCGGCGCGGTTGATCGCGGCCCAGAGCAGCGGCTCGGCTTCCTTCGCCATGATGCCCTCGAAGGTGGCGTTCCAGGCGATGTTGAGCACGTCGGTCGAGCGCCAGGCCGGCGCGTCGGAATCGTCGCAATCGGGGATCGTGACGTCGTTGGTGTCCTTCTCGATCTGCAGCTCGATCGAGTTGAAGCCGCAGATCTTCGCGAAAACCTCCGGCGACTCGCCGTCACCGAAATAGACGAGGCCCTTCCCGAAGGAGAGGACGGTGGGCTGAGCCATGATGGCCTCCGCTGTTTGCCGGTTACGTGGGTGGTCAGGCTGCCGCGACGAGCGCGCGGAAGGTGAGGACGGACTGGCTGGTGACGCCGTCCGGATCTTTCAGATGGCGCGTGTCCTGATGCGCGATCTCAAGGAACTGCCAGCCGGCGCCGAGATCGAGCTCGGCCTCGTGCAGCGCGGTATTGACCGCGCCCGCAATCGCCTTGCCGGAGGTCTGACCCGGATCGGCGCCGTCGCCCGGGCGCGACCAGACATGCAGCGTGGCGAAGACCTCGAAGGCTTCCAGGCACTGCGCCCCGTCATCGACGCTCTGGAATTCGCCGAGCTCGACATAGGGCATCGTCGCGCCCGCCGGCACGCGGTCATAGACCCGGCCCGCGACGGCGGCGATCTCGGCCCGCAGTCTCAGATTGATCGCGCCCTGCAGCGCCAGCGCGGGGTCGGCCATCTTAGGCGCCGCCCTTCGCGTTGAAGGCCGCGACGGCCTTCCTGATCTCGTGCTCGATGCCGGCGCGGATCCAGCGCTTCGCCTTTCTCGCCGTCGGATAGAAGAAGGGCCGGCGCTTCAGCTTGTCGGTGCCGTGCTCGATCGCATTGGCATAGTCGTAGGTCGCGGACTGGCCCTCGGCGACAGGGCGCGTCGTGGTCGGCCCGCCGCCCCGCACATAGAAGCGGTCGCCGCGCTTGCCGACCGTCACGCGAATCGAGGCGCGCAGCGCCCCTTCATCGGAGGGCGCTGCCGCCGCGATGACCTGCGCCAGGCGCTGCGCCTGCAGCAGGGCTTCCGTCGCCGCCGCCGCCCGCACCTCGATCGGCACCTTGGCCAGGCGGGAGGTCAGGCGTTTGGCGCTGCGGCTCATGAAGGGCTCCGGCGTTGCGGGCGCGCTCCGCATGGGCGCGCGGGATCAGGCCGGAGAACCCGGCCTTGTAGGCGATGAAGACACCCGGCTTGCAGGGACAATCAAAGTCGCGGGCGAAGCGCACGCGCGGCATCAGGTGGCCGCTTCCTGCAGCAGCAGCTCGATCTCGCGATTGTCCGGCGTCGGCACGACCGAGCGGATCTGGCAGGCCTTGCCTGCATAGGGACCAGCGAGAAAGACGACGCGGTCGGCCTCGGTCAGCTCTGCGGTGGCGGCCCAGCGCAGGACGGTCAGCGTGCCGGTCAGCCCGCTTTCGAGCGCGCCGGCCTGCAGCTGCTCGCGGCCGAATTTGGGGCGGAAGCCGGCCCAGGCCTCGACGATCGTCTGCCAGGCCGACAGCACGTTGCCGTAGCCGTCGTCGCCCTGCTCGACCCGGCGGTCGAACCGCACGCGGCTGGTGCGCTGGCCGGCCGAGAGCATCAGAGATGGACCCGGCGATAGGGGGCGAGGAGGCGCTCGACCGTCGCCGACATCGGCACGCTTGTCATCTGCCCGGGCCCGGCCGACTCCGTGAAGCGGTACATGTCGCCGACCATCAGCAGGATGGCGTGGCGGATCGGCGCGGGCACGTCCTCGGCTGTGCCATAGCCGACGACATAGTCGATCGCGATGGCGTCAGGCTCGTCGGCTGGCGAAGGCAGGACCGCCTCCCGGCTGAAGCGGATCGTCGGCGAGGAGGCGCCGGCCAGCAGCCGGTAGGCGCTACCCTCGTCGAGCGTGGTCGGCGTGCCGTCCGTCGCCCGGGAGACAACCGGCCCCACTGAAGTGACCGGCGCGAGCGCCAGCGCGACGCTGCCCGTCGCCGGCCAGCAGCGCCAGTGCTCGCGCCAGGTCTGTTCCAGCAGCGCACGGCCGAGGATGCCGCCATAGCCGTCGAGATGGGCGACTGCCGCGGCGATCGCCATCTCGATCCGGTCGTCGTCGAGGTCGTGATCCACGCGCAGATGCTGCTTCGCCTCGTCGAGGGAGACGGGCAGGCCATCAGGCGGAGTCACGAGCTCGGGCGGCAGGCGCTGCATGACGTCCTCAGGCGACGAGAACGTGGAAGGCGCCGGCCTTGGCCGCGCCGCCCTGTGCCAGGACGATCTTGACCCGGTCGTTGGCGAGCGCGACGCGGGCCTGGACCGCGGTGCCGCCCGCCGCATAGAGCGCGGCGACGCCGGCCTGCGAATGCGTCGGCTGTCGCGGCGCGCGCACGGCCGAGGCGTTGACGTTGGTCTCGGTCCAGAGGTTCACGCCGGTCGCCTCGCCGGTGATCGTGAAGTCGACGCCGTCGGTATAGGCGTTGGAGCCGTCTTTCACATACTCGATCTGGTGGATCTCGCCCGAGACACGCGGGCTGTAGGCGGTGGCGGTACCGTCGGCCGCCGTGGTCACGGTCATCTTGTAGCGCTTCATCGCAGGCTCCTTTCAGGGAGGGGCGGGCCGGTCAGCCCTTGGTTTTGGTCGACGGGGATTTCCGGCGACCGGAGGCCTTGTTCGCCGGAGCGGCGCCTTCGGCCTTGTTCCTCGGGGTGGGTTCGGCCTTGGCCGCATCGAGCGGCTCCAGGACACGGCCGAGCAGATGCCCGACCTGCGAAGGCAGCGCCTCGCGCTCCTCGCCTTCGAAATAGGCGCGATCTCCGATGTGCTCGCGCAGCACGCGGTAGCGGGCAGGCTGTTCCATGACGGCTCTCCTTCGGCTGGGAGAAACGGCGCGCCCCAAGGCGCGCCGCTGGTGCTCAGCCGAAATCAGGCCGCAAGCGCGGTGTCGAAGTCGCCGTAGATGAAGGCTTCCGGGCGATAGACCGCGAGCGCCAGGCGCTCCTCGCCCAGGATCGTCACGAGGTTCTTCGTGAAGTCGTCGTTGACGAAGCCGGTCTCGATGCGCGCATCCCAGCGATCGAACACCTGCGCACCGAGGCGGAAGGCACCGGTCAGGAACTTGCGGATCGTCATCGCCTGCGTTGCCACCACCGGCAGGCCCCACAGCGTCGGCGCGGTCGTGCCCTGCGGGTTGCCGATGATGTACTGGCCGTTGGCGTCCTTCAGCGTCTCGATCGCGGCCCAGTCGGTCGGGTGCATGACGTGGCCGGTCGCGGGATACTCGGCGAGCGCCGCCTGCAGCATGGCGAGCCGCATCACGTCGAGCATGTTGAGGTCGGCAAGAGCCACCGGGGCGGCATAGGCGGTCGCCTGCGGGATGATACCCGCCAGGTTCTGGCCGGTGCCGTCGCCGTTCAGGAGCTGAGCCTCCTCGACATAGGCCAGGCCGTAGAGCAGGCGCTGGTCGATGATCGAGCGCAGCTGGCTGATGTCCGACAGCACCTGCTTCGAGGCCCTCATCCAGTGCGCGATGACCTTGGCCGAGGTGGTGATCAGCTCGAGCTTCATGTCGGAGGAGGGCTTGGCCGCGGCTTCGGCGACCGGCGCCGCATTGTTCACGAAGCCGGTTTCCTTGACGTATTCCAGCGTCGAGCCATCCATCCGGCCGGGCGAGAGCAGGTCGCGCACGGTCATGCGGCGCTGCGGCAGCGGCAGGATGCCGGGCAGGCGCGTGTTGGGAATGGCATCGCCGACGGAGCCGGCGGCGTCGGTGGTCAGCGAGGTCAGCGTCGCCTTGATGCGCAGGTCGACCTTGCCGCTCGACGGATCGCCGGAGAGGAAGCCCTTGACGTTCTCGGCCTCGGTGAAGCGCTCGCCGGCGGTCTTCCGCTCCTCGTCGCCGCCGCCCTTCTTCTGCTTCGCGATCGCCTGCTCCAGAGTGGCGACCTGCTCGGTCAGCGCATTCATCTTGGTCAGGGCTTCGTCGGCCTTGGTCTTCACCGAATCCGACAGCGTCTCGCCGGCCTTGGCCTTGCCCAGGGCTTCCTCGGCAATGGCCTTCACGGCGTCGATCGCCGTCTTCTGCTCCGCCTTGATCTGGGCTGCCAGCGCCGCGACGTCATTGCCGGACTCGTCGGGCTTGTCGAACACGATGCGGGGGCCGAAGGCGCGCGACCCCATCTGTGAGGCAGCGAGACGGGCGATCGAGCCGGCGCCGAGAGCCGCCAGCGGCACCAGCGAGGTCGAGGAGGCGAGGAGACCGGCCGAGGCATGCGCCTCGCTGCCGGGAGCGACGAGGGCGAGGGCGAACAGCCCGATCGCCATGAGCGACAGGAGAAACTTCATTGTGGTGCTCCGGATGATGGGGGAGGGGTCAGCCTTGGTTGAGGATGGCGCGCAGGAATGCCGCCGCCTCGTTCGCCTTCGCCTCGGGCTCCCCCCGAAGATGCGGCGCCGCCTTGCCCGCGATCGCCGCGGCCAGGCTTTTTGAGAAACCGCCTGAATCCCTCAGGAAGTCCTCGAATTCACGGATCGTCGGCAGCTTGCCGGCGTCGAGCAGGGCCTTCACGCTCGTCACCCGCGCCTGGACGTTCATCGGCATGGTGACGAGGGAGACCTCGCGGAGGTCGATCTTCTTCAGGCGGGTCACGCCGGGGCGCTTCTCATCCTGCTCGGCATGGCCGGGCAGGCAGCGATAACCGATCGACATGCCGCCGAGCGCCTTCGCCTTCAGCAGGCCATGAGCGCGCTTCGCCAGCGGATCGAACTCGACCAGCAGCCGGCCCTTGACGTAGAGCCCCTTGGCATCCTCGGCGATGTCGTTCCAGACGCCGATCGGCTCGCTCTGGTCGTGCTGCCACAGCATCGGGATGGTGCGGCCGTCCTTCTTCGCCGCGACGATCGACTCGATGAAGGCGCCGGGCTCGACCACGTCGCCGCCCTGGTCGACATTGCCGAAGGTCGAGGCATAGCCCTCGAACTCGCCTTCCTCGCCGACGGCCTTGGTCTCCAGCGCGAAGTCCTGCGTCTTCAGCATCGTCATACTCCCGGCTGAGCCGAAGGTGTGGGGGCGCCCGTCGCCTGAGTGATCGGGACGTTCTGCGACTGCATCCGCGGCACGTCGCCGCCCTCGACGGGCGGCAGGTTCTCCAGCGCGCGGACTTCATTGATCGTCATCACGCCGGCATTGAGCAGAGCCGTGTAGAAGCCAGCCCGGGCGCCGCTGTCACCGCGCAGGAGACCCTCGAGGTTGAACTCGATCGTGATGCCGGCTGCGATATCGGCCGGGGTCAGCAGCTGCTTCATCAGCGCCGCCTCGATCCGCTTCAACCTCCGCCGCAGCGTGAACTTCTGGAAGCCGAGGATCTGCTGCTCCAGGCCGGAGCCCCAGCTCGTGGTCTTCTCTGTATGACCGACCATGAAGGGCGGCACACCGAAGAAGCGGCAGATCTCCTCGACCGAGAACGCGCGCGATTCCAGCATCTGCGCGTCTTCGGGATTGAAGGTGATCTGCTCCCACTTCGTGCCGCCTTCCAGCACCATCGGCCGGCCTGCGTTCATGGCGCCCATGAACTGCGCGAGGAGCGCGTCCTTCGTGTCCTTCCGCTGCTCCGGCGTCAGGAACTTCTCGAATGTCAGCACGCCAGAGGGGCGCAGCCCGTTGACGAACGTGGTCAGTGCCGCCCGGTTGATCGCGCCGGCCAGGCCGAGCGCATGCCGGGCGTGGGTCAGCGTCGAGAGACCGCCCAGCGGTGAGCCGCCGAAGCCCCGGATATGCAGCAGATCCGCCGAGGTGCCGATCCGGGCGACCCCGTCCAGCGTCCAGCGATATTCGAGCTCGCCATCCGAGCGGCGACGAACCGTGACGGAATCCGGATGCACCGGCGTCAGCCCGACCAGGCGGGGGCCGATGAAGTCCTTTTCTGCATAGGCGTTGCCCCGCAGCTCGAGCGCGAGGCTCTGCATCTCCCAGAAGTCGAGCGCTGTCTGATCCGCATTCGGGCTGTCGTGCAGGATCCGGTAGAGCGGATGATCCTTGGCGACGACGCGCGCCGAGCCTTGCTGGCGATAGACCATCAGCGGCAGCGAGGCCTGCGTCCCGCACAGCAGGTTGAGGCAGGCCCATGCGGCCGAGAGGGCCAGCGTCGTGCCCTCGCTGACCTCGCCGGGCATAGCCGGATAGTTGGCCGGCCAGCCCTCGGGCTCTGCCACCGAGACGGGCCGCGAGGTAAAGAAGTTCACCGCCTTGCGCAGCAGGTTCACGCGTCGGCCCTCAGGCTGGCGAGATAGTCGTCGAGGCTGCCATCCGCCGAACCCTCGGGATTGCGGCTCATCAGGTCGAAGGCGTTGAGCAGCGCGATCAGCGGGTCGATCTTCGCCGTGCCCGAGGCCTGCTTGGTCACGATCACCGCCGAGCCGCGCAGCTCGGAGCGCGCATTGCCGACTGCCCAGGCCATCATCGGTCGCGCCCCGTGTTTCAAGGTTCCGTCCTTCAGCTTGCGGGCCGCGCCCTTGATGACGCCGGAGAGGCGGTAGCCCTGCGGCACCGCGGCGATGCACTCGTCGGGGATGCCGCGGAGCGCCAGCTCGTCGAGAACCGCGGCGATGCCGACCGCGTCGACACCGATGCCCGCCTTCGCCGGCAGCAGCCCCGCCTTGAAGATCCGCTCGACCACGTCCGCGACCTCGCGGACATCGGCGTTGGCGCCGTCGGCGTGCTCGCCGATATCGACGAAGGTCAGGTCGCCCTCGCGCTCGAAATCCTCGAGCCGCGAGGCGATCTCCTTCCGCAGCAGCTTCACGCCGCGATCGGCCCAGGCATGGCCCCAATGGTACCAGCGCTTGGTGACCTTGTGCCGGCCGAGCACCGCCAGGCCGAGCAAATCATCGAGCCCGCCGCCGTCGATCCCGACCGTGCAGACCTCGCAATTGGCGATGATCCAGTCGAGCGTCGCTTCCTCGCGGCCGGCCCGCTCCCAGTGGTCGGCGCCCTCCCAGCGATTGCTGTGCAGCGCCAGGCCGATCTGGATGTTGAGATGCTGCGAGGCCCAGATCGAGAACGCCTCGGCGCCCTTCTCCTTCGCCTCGCGGAACTTCGGCAGCAGCCGCTCGATCGAGATCGAGCGCCCGACATTGGGCAGCACCAGCGGCCAGAGCTTCGGATCCTGCCAGGCCTTTTCGGGGCCGGCCTGAATCGCCTCCGGGAACTCGTACAGCATCGGCAGGGTCTCGCCGCCCGAGAACAGGCCGTCGCGCACCGCGCGGGCATGCTTCAGCTCGGAGTCGAAGACGCCCGCCGGCGGCTCGTCGGAGGTCGTCGTGATGAAGATCACGAAGCCTTCCGGGTTGGCGATGATGCCGCCCTCGATCTGGGCCAGCACCTTCTGGGCGTAGGAGACCTTGCCGAGCTCGTGCAGCTCGTCGATCAGAACGCCGACCGGCTTGGCGCCGGTCATCACCTTGTTGTCGAAGGACAGCACCTTCAGCTGCGCGCCGAGCTTGCGGTCCTCGATCGTCTTCTTGTGGTCGCGCGGGTGGAACCGCTTCTTCAGCCACGGGTCGGCGTTGACCATTCCGGCCGCCTGGTCATAGGCGCGCAGCGCGGTCTCCTGCGTCGGCCCGACCAGGAGGAACTCCGCATTCGGCCGGCGATTGCGCAGCATGGCCGTCATCATGATGGCCGCACCATTGGTCGTCTTCGAGTTCTTCTTCGGCACGAGCTGGAAGAACTTGCGGGCCTGCCGCCCGACGACGACTGTGCGGTCGTCGTTCATCTCGACCAGGCCGAAGATGGCCGCTACGAAGTCCTTCGCCCATTGGCCGGCGGCGTCGCGCAGCAGCGGCTGGCCGGGAACGTCCGGCAGCCGGAGCTTGCCGAACACGGCGACCGCGGCGTCGGCCTCCTCGCGATCGAGCGGGAGGTTGTCCGGCAGCGGCGAGCGGCCCGCCTTCAGCCGCTCGAACCAGTCGCGGCACGAGAGGTCCGCCATCGGTCAGTGCGCCGTCGAGGGCGCGATCACCGATTCCCACTCGTCGGGCGGATTGTCCGCCTCGAGCCGGGTCTGCTCCTTCTTGCCGAGCTTGCGCCGCTCGACGTCGACCTGCGCGTCGAAGATGTCGCCGATCGCGCTGTCGTGCCGCCGGAAGAATTCCTTCATCGCGGCGACGTTGCCTTCGCGGCCGAGGTTCCAGAGCGTCAGGAGCCCGATGGACTCGACCCGGTCGCGAGCGACCTCTCTCGTCTTCAGCACGGAAAAATAATGCCGCCGCAACGTGGGCGGCGTGATGCCGAGCGCACCGGCAATCCGTTCGTTCGTCCAGCCCTGCGCCAGCAAGAGCATGATCTTGTTGACGTTTTCTTTGCACGGGACGTGCTCGGGCCGACCCCGCTTGCCGTGGTTGCGCGAGATCGGATCGCCGAACAGGTCGAATGCCGTTCCCAAATTCTCCACGACGAAAAAAAACCTCCGAGTGAGTAGGGCGCCGGTGCGGGGGGAAAGGGGCCTGGGAACTTTAGACCACCCCCCCTCGGCCCAAGGGATCGGCGGTTAGGTCACAATAAGGATCAGTGACACACTCAGGCCGGCGCGCGCTCGCGGCGCATCCGCTCGGCGACCGTCTTCCTGTTGTGGCAGGCGGTGCACATCAGCATGACGTTGAGCGGGTCGAAGTCGGAGCCGCCATCCTTGCGCTCGACGATGTGGTCGCCGATCAGCCCACGCGGCGTAGCGCTGCAGTCGCGCCGGCACTCGGGCACCTCGCAGACATAGCCGCGCTGCGCCTTGATGGTGCGGACGAAGTCGCGCCAGGCCGGGCTTTCATAGAAAGGATCGACCAGCTTGGCCGGCCGCGCGACCCGGTCATTGAGCGTCGCCACACGAGGCGGCAGAGCCTTCAAGCGTCCCATATCCAGATACGCGAAACCCGCCAGCCTTGCGGATGACGGGTCGACATAGCTTCGCACTTGGCAGCTTGTGAGGCTTGCGCGGGTTCCGTGAGATACGAGCCGGCCGAGGCGCGACGATCAAACTACCGGAATAACCGTGCGCACACTGAGTCCGATTCGCGCCCGGAGAGTCAAGCGCGCTCGCACGCTCACGCCGCATCGAGCTGCGATATCCCCAGCGAGACCTCGCGCTCTGCGCCCATGATCTCGATCAGCACCTTGGCCTCGTGCTGCCCGACCTGGTCGACCACGACGGCGAAGAAGTCCATGAACGGGCCGGAGATCACCAGCACGTTGTCGCCAGGATGGAAGCGCTTGGCCGGCTTCTTCGGCTCGGGTGCGTTCTGCAGCTCGGCCACGCCGCGGATTACCGAGGGCGGCACGCGCAGCCAGCCGCGCTCATTGCCGTAGACTTTCACCACGCCGTCGATATCGCGGATGTCGTCGATCGGCCGCCCATTGACCGTCACCACCTGCCGGTCCGCCGTGACATGGTCATGAGCCACCGCCCGGAAGGGAACGCCCGCGGCGAACAGATAGCCGGGGAAGGTAGCCACATCGTTCTCGATCCGGCGCTTGCCCATGGTGATCACGCGCTTCCGGGTCGGCAGGAACACGGTGCAGCCGGCCGCGCGCAGCCCCTCGGCCGCCTTGGCCTCCGCGCGGGGCCGGGTGCAGACCAGCAGCCAGTGCAGGTTGGGGTCGAGATCCGCCGGAGCCGGGTTGCGCGTCTCGACGAAGGTGCGCACCGGAGAGGACGGGGTGTGTTCCTTGCGCCGTCCCATCAGAACCTCACCTCGTCATCGCCCGCATCGCGCCTGTCGCCGGGCGGCGTCGGCCCCGGCAGGAACACGCGGAACTCTCCCCGGAAGAGCGGGATGCGTGCGCCCTTCGCCGCCAGCCAGGGCCGCCACGCCTCGATCTCCGGCCCGTCGCAGCGATAGGGCTGCAGCGCACCGATCCGGCCCGTCGCCGCCGCGATCTCGGCCCCGGTCGAACCCATCGGCTTGCCGGCCTCGGCCTGCTGGACCCAAAAGGAGGGCGAGCGCCCGGCCTTGATCCGGTCGTGCAGCAGGAGCCACCAGTCACGCGACCAGGGCGAGACCACGACGGGCGCCGAGGCCTGCCCGGCCACGGCCCGTTTGGCCGCCTGCGCCTCGAGGCCGATCCAGTTCCGGCCGGCGAGGTATTCCGTGGCCGGCATGCGGCCCTTGTAGCCGGCAGCTTTCCGGTCAGCGAGGAAGGCCGGGATGGTCTGCACGGCGAGGCGGCGCTGGTCGAAGGGCAGCGTTTCCCAAAGGCTTCGCAGCTTCGATCGGTTGTCGACCTTGGCGTGCGGATACGCCTCGATCAGATCCTCGAAAGTGGGGGTAGGCGGCGCAGCCGCGTCCTCGCCAAGCCCTGAGACGGCAACCGCAGGCTCACCCTCGCTCGCTGGCGCAGGCTCGTGCGTCCGCACGCCCTCTCTCTCATAACTAAGGGTTCTACTAAGGGGTTGGGTATCATCTGATGACACCCTAAGCGCGTCGTTTGATAGGGTATCACCGTGATAGGGTATCACCGTGCTACCCTTAGTTTCGCATGACGACGCCACGTTTTCGCCTTCGCTTGCATTCGGCGCATGGCCAGAAGACGCATCTCTGGCCTCGTCGGCGGCCTCGTCATCGTCATTATCGGGCAGCGGCTGGTGCAGCGCCGCGGCTTCCAGCGCCGGCCAGAATTCGGGCCGCCGCAGGCGAAAGAGCAGCTCCACATCCATCTCGTAATGGTTCGTCGAGCGGCGCCCGCTGCCGCCGTCGCGCACCTTGCGCAGCAGGCCGACGGCGACGAACTCCTTCAGGGTCCGCCGCGCGGTCGCGATCGAGCATTCCGCATCCTCCGCCACGGTCGCGAGCGCGGGGTAGATATGCGTGCCGTCCTCATGGCAGCAGTCGACGAGCTTGATCAGCACCAGCTTGCGTGTGCGCGAACCGAGCTTGGCCTTCATGGCCGCACCGAGCAGGGAGGCGCTCATTCGGCCGCCTCAAGCTTGGCGAAAAGCGGCGCGCCATGCCCGCCAGCGTGGCGGTCGAGCGCGGCAGCCGCCGCAGGGTTGATCCAGAGCACCTCGGTGCGCTCGCGGGCGCCGTCGGCCAGCGCCACGCGCTCGACCCGCCGCCAGCCGGCCAGCAGATCGTCGTAGAGCGGGTGCGGATAGCCGGAGAGCACCACCATGCCGACGAGCCCGCGCAGGCCAGCCAGAAGCGCAGCATGGGCCGCGCTGTCCAGTTCATGACGATAACGATGCTTGGCACAGTGGGGATTGCCGCCCGAGCGCGTCTCGTGGACGTAAGGCGGATCGACATAGTGCAGCGTCTCGCGCCCATCGTGCCGGCGCATCACGTCGAGCGCGTCGAGCTGCTCGATGACGACGCCCGTCATGCGCTGGACGATCTCCGGCAGCAGGTCGGGATAGTTCGCCCAGTCATGAGCCGGCGTGGTGCCGGAGCGGTTGCTGTTGGCGCGGAAGCCGGTTGAGCGACCCATCGCGCCGGGCGAGCCGAAGCCCATCAGGCTGCGAATGATCATGCGGCGCGCGCATTCGACGGGGTCGAGGTTCGGCTCGTAAGCCGCAACGAACTCCTCCCGAGCGAAGGGGGTGAGCCGCAGTTGGTCGATCAGCTCGGTCGAGCGGGGCCCGCGCAGCACGCGGAACAAGTTCACCAGCTCGGAATCGAGATCGTTGTAGATTTCGGCATAGGCGCGCGGCTTGCGCAGCAGCACCGAGGCGGCGCCGCCGAAGGGCTCGACATAGACCCGGTGCGGCGGCAGATGCGCGATGATCCACGGCGCCAGCAGCCACTTGCCACCATGCCAGCGCAAGACGGGACGGGACGGTTCGCTCACGCCTCGCCCCCCTTGCCGTCACCAGCCTCATGCTGCGCCCGCAGCGCCTGGTGCGCCGCCCTCACGGTCTCGGCATTGGCCTTCAGCCAGGTCAGCGTCTCGACAGCCGCCAGCAGCCGCTGCAGCTCGTAATCGCGCACGGATTCCGGCCGCTCATCCTTCACCCGCGCCCCGGTGTTGAGCAGGGCCTGCCGCTCGGCTGCGAAGCGCACCGCCTCGAGCTGCTGCCCGATCGAGATCCGCTCGCCGCTCATGCGAACACCCCCGCGAAAGCGTCCTGCGCCGGCCGGGGCGGCAGGCCCGCCCAGGGCGCGACCTTCGCCTTGCGCCGCCGCACATCGGGCAGGGCGAGCGCGGCGATACAGTTCGCCCGCGCCACAGCCTCCGCCAGCGGCGGGCAGACCGAGTTGCCGATCTTGTGGCGCTGCGCCGTCTCGGTCAGCCGTCCGCCGGCGGTGATGTCGTAACTCTCGGGGAAGCCCTGCGCCCGGGCGAGCTCGCGCGGGGTCAGCATCCGCATGCCGATGTCCCAGACGATGAAGTCGCCCAGCATGACGAACTCGCCGGGGCCGTCCCAGGCGCCGTGCGCGCGGAGGAAGGCCGCGACCTGCCGAGCCCGCTCCGCCATGGCCGGCGTCAGCGGCGGCAGGGCAATGTCCGACGTGATCGGGCTGAAGCGGGCCTTTGTCGGCACGGTCGGCAGCGGCGCATCAGCCGCAGCGTCCTGCCCGCCGCTCGAATAGTAGCTCGTCACGAACGGGACGACGGCGGCGTGATGCGCGCCCGAAGTCGAGATCGTCCCGACAGGCTCGTCGGCGCCGATCGCGTTGGTGTTCCGCCGCAGCGTCGCGAGGAAGCCCATCACGGGCGTCTGGGTGCAGCCCTTGCCGACGATCGTTGACAGCGGCGTCTCGGCATCGTGGCCGATCATGTCGGTGTTCTGCTGCGCCAGATAGCAGGCGGCGAGGTCGCCGCCATTGCCGGTCGGCACGACCACGGGCGCCGGCTCTTCGACGCTGCGCGAGCGCGGCTCCTGCCCCGGGCGCTCGCCATAGCGCGGCACGAGGAAGCCGGTGACCGCCGAGAGCGGACCGCCTGCACCGGGGCGCTTGATGAAGCTGTTGGCGGTGATCGTCGGCAGCGGCGCCTCGACAGACTGGCCGGTGGCCTCGAAGCGGTTCACCGCTAGAAACGGTGCGAGGATCTGGTTCTGATCTTTCCGGGAAGCGCAGACGGTGTGCAGCGGCGCGTCGGCCGGGCGCGAGCGCCCGCCCTGCTGGGCATGGCTGACGAAGGGCGTGACGATGCCGTGCGCGTCCCGCGCCGAGGTCACGGTTCGGAAGGGCTCGCCAAGGCCCTGCCCGCGAAAGCCCTCACCGGAATGGTTGAGCGTGACGACGAACGGCTCGGCCCGGTCGAGGACATGGCGTTTGAAGCCCCGCGCGATGCGCGCCATTGTCTTGTCGGCGAGCGGGCGCACCACCTGGAGCTTGGCCGCCTTCGCCTCGGCCTTCGTCAGGAAGATCGAGGGGCAGGGCAGCGACCAGTCGATGATCTCGGCCGCGGTGCGCCACGGCTTCAGCGCGCCGGCCTTCACTCGGGGATCGTCAGGCTTGGCATGGGATGGTGCCGGCCAGAGGATCGGCTTGCTGTCGCGCCGCGCCACCAGCACCAGGCGCTTGCGGATCGTCGGCGCGCCATAGTCGCAGGCGCGCAGCTCCCGCCAGTCGACGGCATAGCCGAGCTTTTCCAGATGCCGCACCCAGCGGGCGAATTCGGCGCCCTTGCGGGCCGGGCAGGGCTTGCCGTCTTCACCGAGCGGCCCCCATTGCGCGAATTCCTCGACATTCTCCAGCAGGATGATCTGCGGCGAGACCGTCTCAGCCCAGACCAGCACGACATCGGCCAGCCCCCGCACCGACCGCGAGACCGGCGCGCCGCCCTTGGCCTTGGAGTGGTGCCGGCAATCGGGCGAGGCCCAGAGCAGGAAGACGGGCTTGCCCTTGGTCAGCGCGCGCGGATCGACCTTCCAGATGTTCTCCTTCAGATGGACCGTGTTGGGGTGGTTCGCGGCGTGCATCAGCAGCGCCTCGTCGTCATGGTTGACGGCGAAGTCTGGCGAGCGCCCGAGCGCCCATTCGATGCCGGTGGAAGCCCCGCCGCCGCCGGCGAAGGAATCGATGATCAGGCCGTGCCCGCTCATGACAGCCGCCCGATCCATTGGTTGCCGAGCGCCCGCTCGATATGGTGCAGGGCCTCGCCTTTCCGGCCCCGGATGAGTTCGTTCCAGGCTTCGTCGACATGGTCCGGCTGCACGCGGATCACGGACGGCTTTTCACCACCTCGCACGCCTCCGCGCGCCTTGATGGCGACAGCTTCACTCTCGCTAATCGAGCCATCGTCGATCAGCGCCTGAAGCAGTTGGTCTGTGTCGAAGTCGCTGAGATCTACATTCACGCTGACGCTGGTTTTGGCCGAGCGGCGCTTCCACGCTGTCGTCATGATGCCCTCCGCACCGGCAGCGCCGGCAAATCCACAGCCGCAGTATCCGCCGCCCATGCATCGAGCTCCGCCGACACCGGCCGGCCCATCGGCGCGGCCGGCTCCGCCTCCGGCGCCTCCGCGCCCCAGACATCCCAGCCGGGCCGGCGCGCGCGGGCGTTGAGTTCGATCTTCGGGAGGGTCGGGAAATAGGCTTCGATCAGCTCGTAGGCCCGTTCCGGCTTGGCGGAGTGCGGGCCGACGGGCGCGATAAAGACGCTCGGCCATTGCGCGCCCTGCGCCGGGGCCGGCGGCTGACCGCGCGTGCCGAGCATCAGGATCTCGTGCTCGCCGGTCAGCCAGTAGCCCGGCCCGCGCGCGTGGCCCGGCCGGCGCTTCACCCAGATCGCATGCGTCCGATAGGTGAAGCCCCAATCCGCCATCACGGCGAAGGCGTCGGGCAGCATCGGCGCCGTCGCCCAGAGGAAGAGCACGGCGTCGCGCGCCGCGATCTGCGCCACCGGGCGCTTGCGGATCTCGGCCGTCGGCGTCGTCGGATAGTGGTTCTCCGGCGCGCGATCCATGCCGGTCTCGCGCGAGCGCGGCTCGAAGCGCCATTCCGGGTCGGCGAGGATGACAGGATAGACCAGCCCCGCCGCGCCGGCCGCGACCAGGGCGGCATTGCCGCTGGCGATGCGCTCGCCCAGCTGCGCCTCGCGCTCGTCGCGGCGCAGCTTCTTCGCCGCCTGCTTGCGGGCCCGTTCCTCGGCCAGCACCTTGTAGAGCACGTCGGCATCGGCCGAGCGCAGCGCCGCGAGCTGCTCCTCCTTCGGCAGGGCGGCCAGGTCGGACGCCGCGGCGACGGTCACCGTCCCGGCCTTCACGGCATCGACCAGCTCGTCGCTGCCCTGCTCGCGCACCTTGCGCGCCAGCTCGATCGAGCGCGGCGCCACCTTCAGCCGCTCGGCGGCCTGCGCCGCGGTTAATCCGCAAGATTGCGGATTTTCCCCGGGCCGGCCGCGCTTCATCCCGGCGATCTCGGCGCCGATCATCGCCCGTTGCGACGTCGTCAGGTGCCGCCGGTGCAGGTTGAGCGAGAGCACGAAGGCGAGCGGGTCGCCGTCGAACCCGCTGATCGCGAATTGCCGGATGGTCGGGCGGTGGTGATCCCAGCTCGTGGCCTTGCCGCGCGCGTCCAGCACGCCTGCCGCGCCACCGGCTCGATACCGATTGCGCCCGTCGAGGATCTTGCCCTCGTGCAGGACGATCGGCTCGCGGATGCCATTGGCGCGGATGTCGGCAACCAGGTCGTCGAAAGCCTGCCCCTCGATCAGGGGAAACAAATTCGCCAGCGGGTGGAATTCCAGCGCCTCACCCATGGCCGCACCGGCGCGCACTGGCGTCCATTTCTTCGAGGGCGAGGTTGGCGCGGATCTCGGCCGCGACGCCGGCAAGCTCGCGAGCCACGAACTCGGCCAGCGCCTTGTCGAATAGGCTGCGCCCGGCCATGCGCTTCGGCAGCAGCTCGCTGGCCTCCTCGAGGCGCGCCGCCACCGCCTTCCAGGCCAGCCCGCCCGAAATCTCACCGCCGGCCAGGCCGATCGACTCCAGTCGCGGCATGCGCAGAACCTCTTTCATGCGGCGGTCAGCCATGGACGGCCTCCGCCAGCTGCTGGTCATGCGTGCCGCGCCCGGGCCTCAGCCAGCCCAGCCCGTCGCAGGTGATGCAGGCCGGCCGCGTCCCGTCCTGTGTGATGATGCGCCAGCCCTGCCCCTCGCAGTCCGGGCAGACAGGGGGGCAGAGGGCGCAGGCCCGGCGCAGGCCGGAGCGCTCGACCATGTGGAAGCTGTCGCAGAGCGGGGAGGCAGCGGCGCTCATGCCGGCACCTTGATCAGAGCAGGCTTGGCGAGGCCTGGCTTGGCGAGGCCGAGACGCGGAGAAAGCCGCCGGACGATGGCATTGGCGATCGACTCGCCCGGCTCGCGGTCGTCGCGGGCGGCCTTGTCCGCCTCACGGATCAGCACGATCTCGCCGATCGCCGCGATGAAGGCTTCGGGCTTGCGGCCCTGGACCAGCCAGAGCGCCGCGAGGCGGCCGACCGATTTGACGATCGCGGCCGTCAGCCCGCCCCTCACGGCGTTCTTCGTCTCGGTGACGGCGCGCAGCCCGAGAATGGTCGGCTCGGGGCCATACTCCTGGATGAGGTCGCGCAGCGCGCCGATCGCCATGGTCTGGCCGGGCGCCTGCTTCAGCTCGGGCACCGGATAGGCCAGCACCTTGGCTCCGCCCGCCTTCGCGACGCGCTCGACCTCCCGCGCCATCGCGTCGCCAGCCGCGACGGCAGCCTTGTGCATCGCCATGCTGTGAACGCGGGTGACCGTGCCGTTGACGGCGGTGAAGGCCTTCGCCTGCTCGCCGGGCGCGGCCATGATGACCTGACAGGGAACAGAGGTATGGCCGACGAGCAGGGCTGCGGTGGCGCGGTGCTGGCCGTCGACCACCGCATAGCGACCGCCGGCAATCGGCGCGACGATCACGGGCGAGAAGTACCGCCAGTCGAACAGCTCGGCGATGCGCTTCACATTGCGCCGCCCTTGCGCGGTGATGTCGCGCTGATAGGCCGGATCGACCACCAGAGTGGCGATATCGAGCCATTGCAGCTGCGGCGCCGGGCCACACTCGTGAATGGGGCGGCGCGGGACGTCGGCGGCGAAGTCGTCGATCGAGATCGGTCGCAGGCTCATGGCGCACTCCGGTTGGAGGGACATCCGGCCCCCGCGAGTCCAAGGGTCTCGGAACTTGGAAACACGGGGGCCGGGGGCCTCGCGCGCCGCCTGCAAGGGGGGAAGCAACGGCGCGCAAGCTGGAAAACGGGGAGCGGCGGAACGCAGGGACTTGGCTGCCGCCGACACGACGCAACGGACGGATTAGGACGGGGCCGCAGCCTCCGCCGCGGCGCAGACGCGCTCATAGGCCTCGATCGCGCGACGCAGCTGCGAGAGCTCGCGCCGGGCGGTTGCGGCGTCGGTGCGGGAGAAGCTGCCGTCGGCGACGGCGACCGAGAAGGCGCCGCAGAGATCGCCGACCTCCTTCATCACCGCGGCATGCGCGGAGAAGGCGCAGGGCACCGGCTCTGAGCCGGACGGCACGGCCGCGCCGCTCTCGCGCACCAGGCGAAAGCCGAGCAGCTCGGCCTCGACCGCGGTCACGACCGGCGCCCCGCATTCCGCCTCGAGGGCGAGCTTGCCGCGCAGCGTCAGCATCGAGGCGCTGTCGCGGTCGCAGATCTGCGAGACCATCTGCTGCGAGACGCCGTCCATGATCTGGCCGGCGCGCTTCTGCCCGCCGCAGCGCGCGACGAGATCGGCCATGGCCGCCTTCAGCCGGAAGAAATCCGCATCCCGCTTCATCGCGCCGCCCCGCTTGTGGAGGCCGCGTCGTCACAAGCGGACGGCGGCGGGGCGGAGGGGGTAGAAGCTGCAGGCAGGAAGTCCGACGCCGAGAGAGGGATTCCGTTCTCTTGAGCGTATGAAAGGAGCGTGAGGTGATGCTTCTGGGGGATCAACCCGCCGGTGCCACCCTTGTCGCGGGGATACTGCCAACGATAGGGCGCGGTATAAGCCGCCCCGGTGATTTCGCTGACGACCTTGGGGCCGCCGAGACGATCGATGACTGTCGCTGCCGGTTCCATGGCAGCGACATTTCTATTTATCGCAATTCCGTGTCAAGGGCCGATGCTGCTTTTCGTCATGGCGCGGTGGTTCTTAAAAACAGAAAATGCAGCATGAATGACGAACTGCTGCGCTGGATCGAACGTGGGCTGAGCAAGCCAGGGAAATCGAAGAAAGGCCTAGCCCAGGCGCTGGGCCGGTTTCCGTCAGCCGTCACCAAGCTGGTGAAGGGCGAGCGCTCCATAAAGGCACATGAAATCGCAGCCATTGCGGATTATCTGGATGAGGCCCCTCCGGCCATGCCCGGATTGGGTCCGCAGCGTGCAGCCGAAGTTGAGGCCGTCAAGGAAGGCAATCTGTTTCCGGTGACGGTCGCAGGGCCAGTGCAGGCCGGCGCCTTCCTACCCATCGACGAGTATGATCAATCATCGCCGGAGACATTCTTCGAGCCTGCGGATCCGGACTTCCCACGCGCTCGCCGCACGGCATTCGACGTCATCGGCGACTCGATGAATCGGCTCTCGCCAATTCCGATCCTGCCTGGATCGCGCCTGATCGCTGTCAATTACGAGGATATCGGCATACCTCTGCGCGACCGGATGGTGGTCGTGATCCAGCAGGAGCGCGAAGCAGGATTCCTACGGGAATGGTCGGTGAAGCAGGTCGAACTCCAGGATGACGTGATCATCTTCCATCCGCGCTCGAGCAACCCGCGCTACAAGCCGATCATCGTGCCTCGCGATCTGCAGGCCGACGATGGCAAGACAGTCACCGTTCTGGCGCTGGTGCGTGAGATCAAGAACAAAGTGCCTGTGTTCTGACTGTCATCCCATCGCGCAACGCCTTCACGCCGGTCACCGTGGCGATCGGGCTTTCGCAGTCGCCGCACTTGAAGCGCTGACTGCTCAGAAAATTGCTTTCCAGCAGCTCGTCGATATCGGTTGGGGCGTCATCAGCCTCTGGCGGTTGAAGCGTCGTGCCATAGTCTTTTTGGCAGTTCAGGCAGCGGACATAGACCTTAAACGCGATACTCACGGTCACCTCCCAAGGGCTGTCTGTTCTCATTGTGTTCACGGTTAACCGCGAGTCAATTCGTCGCATCCGCGCGCTGCCGAATCTCCTGACAGAATCTGTCAATTGCGGATCAGAGCAATTTCTCCGTTGACAGATTTCTAGTTTGTAGAAATCTTGCGCCTCATCGCAACCCGATGGAGGTCGCCGTGCTCTCTCCCGTTCCCGTCTATGTGCCGCCCTCCTGCCGCCGCATCGCCGAGCCGCAGACGCCGCGCTCGCTCGCTGCACGGCTGATCAATCGGCGCGACATCCGCACCGCCATCGAGCTGACCGCGCTGGGCCTGTTTGTCGCCGGCGTCCTCGCCGCGTCGATCGCCGCCGGGGCTTGAGCCATGAGCCTAGTGTCGCAGCGCGTCACCTTCGATGCCCTGTGCGTCGTCTGGCCGCCCGTCTCGGACCGGGACCGCGTCGCCGCGTTCGCAGCCTTTGAGGCCCTGCCGCAGGACGGGCGCCGCGACGCGTATGTGACAGCCCCGGATTACAGGGACGCACGACACTTGGCGGGGCTCAGCCATCCGCTGCCGCTGCGACTTTACCTCGCCAACCGCCTTTGGGTCGGCTTCACATGAGCCGGCTTTCCGCCTGGTCGAGCATGCCGTCGATCTCGCGCCGGATGATCTCCGGGTCGCGCTGGGGGAACATCAGCATCCCGGTGCCAGCACGCTCGCCTGCGAGCCGCCGGATCGTCTGCATCTCGTCAAACGGGTTTTCCGCTCGCGCCGCGAGCCGTGACGCCAGCACGCTGACCAGCTGCCGCAAGGCGAACAGCTCTTCACGCCAGTTCGCATCATCACTGCCGTCACCTTCCGCCGGCAGCGGCGGTTCCATCGTGGTCGTCATGGGGGCCTGTCCTCCCGTCCGTGGCGGCTGCGCGGCCCGCGCCGTCTTCACCGGCGCGGGCCACCTTCCACCCCTCAGCATCGGAGTCCACCAATGATCGCGCAAGCCGCCCCTCGCACCGCCCCTGTCAGCCCCCGTCGCGATGCCGCGCTGGTCGCCCGCATGGCGGATTTCATGATCCGCCAGACCGCCGGCGACGGCAGCGTCACCCGCGACAATCTCCTGCTCGAATTCACCGAGGCGGAGATCGACACCCATTTCGAGGCCGCCAAGGCCGCAGCGCGCCGCGCCGGCAGGGTGCGGTCATGAGCGCGGTCGAGAGCCTCAATCGCACGGCTCCCGGCCTCAGCCTCAGCATGGCCCAGCGCCTGGCGCTGCGCATGCTGCACGCTGGCGCCCTGCTGCGCGGCGCCACCGGCACCTGGAGCGGGCGCAGCTTCCCGCACCAGACCGTGCGGGACGAAACGGTCCGCTGCCTTGCGGCGAAGGGGCTGGCCCGGCTGGAGACCTATGCCGGGCTCTATGACCAGCGTCGCCAGATCTGCGTCATCACCCCCGCGGGCGAGGCCGAGCGGCGGGGCCAGCCGGCCATCGCGACCCGGGCGCCGCCCGTCGCGGCCGAGCTGGTGTTGCGCGAGGTCGAGGGCGCGTTGCAGATCCTCGCCACCGAGGCCGAGCAGCTGCGCGCCGAGATCCTGCAGGACAGCGCCGCCATCCTCGCCGGGCGGCAGGAGATCGCCGCCGCCGAGGCCCGCATCAGTGCCTGCGAGAAGCGCCTGACCCAGCGCATGGAAGCCGCCGAGAGCCTGCGCCGCCGCCGCGTCGAGCTCGCCGCCCTGGTCGAGCACGCCTGCGAGCGCCTCGACACCGCTATGCGGGAGGGCGGACGATGAGCGCGACGGTCATGACGTTGAGGGTCGATGCGTCGGAGGCGATCGCCGCTGTCGAGTCGGCGCTGGATATGTGGTCGCCTGCCGCGCGCGATGTTCTGGCAGAGCGCCTGCGCCAGCGGAACGTCGAGGGCTGGACGCCGGAGCATGACGATCAGCACCACAGTGGCGAGATGGCCCGCGCAGCCTCCTGCTACGCCGCGCATGCATCTGCGTGGCAGCGCGTGCCCGTCAAGCTCGAAGCCTATCAAGCAGTTGAGTATTGCCACCTGTCTCACGGCTGGCCGTGGGGCGCAAAGTGGTGGAAGCCGACCAATCCGCGCCGCGACCTCGTTAAGGCCGCCGCCCTGATCCTCGCCGAAATTGAGCGGATCGATCGCGCTGCCGCGCGCGCCGCCACACCTCCGGCCGGCGCGGAGCACGGCTGATGTCCTACCCCGCCAACAGCGACAGCGGCATGGACGACCCCATCGCGGGCGACCAGCTGAAATCCATCGTCGAGCGCATCGAGCGCCTCGAGGAGGAGAAGAAGACGATCTCCGACGACATCAAGGAGGTCTACGCCGAGGCCAAGGGCAACGGTTACAACGTCAAGATCCTCCGAAAGGTCGTCGCCATCCGCAAGCGCGACGCCAATGAGCGCGCCGAAGAGGAGGCGCTGCTCGATCTCTACCTCCAGGCCGTGGGAGAGAGCGCATGATGACGCGTCGCTTCCTGTTGGCGGCTGCGGCCGTCACCGCCGGGGCCTCTGCGCTGCCGGCCCCGCTCGCCGTTGAGTCGGCCCCCGCCATCGTCCCGCCCGCGCCGCTGCCGGCCTGGTGTGTCGGCACGCCCGATCAATTCAACTGGCGCGTCATCCGCGCCCCGACGGCCGAAGACGCCATTCTCGAATGGCGGCAGGAGGCAAGCGGCCTCAGCGGCTGCGAGTGCGAGCCGGGCCAGGAGTTCGGGTGCGAGTTCTGCGCCACCTATGACACCGAAGCGGTCCGCACGCCCAGCATCGATACGATTCCCGATCCGAAGCCGGGCGACTGGATCCGGGCCGGTCTCGGCGCCTATTGCGCGCGCTGCGACAACGAGGCGTTCGCCGAGGGAGGCGCCGTCGCGCTCGGCGACGAGGTGATCTGCGAGGATTGCATCGAGATTGACGACTGGAAGACCGTCGACCCGGCCCGCTACGCCGAGCTGATGGCCGATGCCGATGAGGTCGCGTGATGCGGCCCCTTCACATCCCCCTCAGCCCCGGCCTGCCCGACGCCGGCGCGCCAGGCCAATGGCTCGGCCGCGACGCCCAGGGCGCAGTCTACACACTGCGCTGGATTCCGAAGCAGCAGTGCTGGGGCGCGCTCGGCTGGAGCGCGAGCGATCGGCGCCAGCCCTGGCCGCATCTTGTGCTGCTCCGCGAGGACAGTGCCGGCTTCATCATCGGCCATGTCGAGGGCCCGGCGATCGAGCCGCGCCCGCGCGCGAGCTTCCTTGCCGCCGCGCTGACCGACGTGGCGCGGGACGATCGGGAACACAGTAAGCGGCCATGGCCGGGCAGCATCCGCTCGCCGAAGGCACCGCCACCGCTTCCGCCGCCGGACCGCTTCATGGTGCGCGACGACGGAAGCGGCACTGAGGCCCGCGCCTGGACACCGTGGCTCTGGACGGTCGCCATGCTCTTCGGCCTGCCGGCCGCGGCGCTGACCATCGCCATCCTCTTCGCGCACGCGCCGAAGAGCGATTGCAAGCCCGCCCCCGGCGCCGGCGTTGCGGGGCTCTTTCCCTGCAGGAGCGTGGAATGACCGATCGGCCGAGACTGCTGGACAAGGAACTTCAGGCGCTGCTGGCACAGTGCTTCACCCCGGATCAGCTGCGCACCATGGACTCTCAGCAGCGTACCGAGATCCGGCGCTTCTTCTTCGCGGGCGCCCGCGCTTTCAGCGGCCTGGTGATGGAGAACGCATCGGGGGGCGAGGAGGTCACCGACGGCGACATGGCGCTGATGGAAGCGCTGCAGGCCGAACTCGCCCAGTTCGGCGCGGACGTTGCCGCGGGGAGGGCCTGATGCAGATCGGACGCATTCAGGGCTGGACCCGCGAACTGGGCAAGGGGCAGGGCTATCTCGGCCTGCCGCTCCGCGACACCGTCGTCAACTGCACGGTCGGCGGCACCGCGCACCCGCCCGTCATGCTCGAGGTCGGAGACGCGCCCCATGGCTGACCGTACCGGCATCGAATGGACGGACGCTTCCTGGAACCCGGTCGTCGGCTGCGGCCTGGTCTCGCCCGGATGCACCAACTGCTACGCCATGGGCCAGGCGGCCCGCATCGTCCGCTGCTCGGAAGGGCTGGGCCGCCCGTCGACCTATGACGGCACGGTCGAGACGGTGAAGGGCAGGCCGGTCTGGACCGGCAAGGTCGCGCTGGCCTCCGAGGCGACGCTGACCCAGCCGCTACGCTGGAAGCGCCCGCGACGCATCTTCGTCAACAGCATGGGCGACCTCTTCCATGAGGACGTGCCCGACGAATGGATCGACCGCGTCTTCGCCGTGATGGCGCTGGCGCCGCAGCACAAATTCCAGATCCTGACGAAGCGCAGCGCGCGCATGCGGGGCTATTTCGAGAAGGTCCGCCACGAAGGCGGCATCTGCGACAGCATGTCGATCATCTGGCAGCGTGCGGTCGAGATCGCGACAGAACGCAATCTGATTGCCAACTACCAGCCGCAGCTTCGCGTGCTCCCCAACGTCTGGCTCGGCGTCAGCGCCGAGGACCAGCGCCGCGCCGAGGAGCGCATCCCCGATCTGCTGGCCACCCCGGCCGCGATCCGCTTCGTCAGCGCCGAGCCGCTATTGGGAGCGATCAATTTCGAGCCGTGGCTCTCATGGGGCGACGGTGACGCCGAGATCGACGGCAAGACATGGGGCTGCCCAGGCTGCGACGATGGATGCGGCGGCGACTGCCCTGAAGGCAAAGCGCACTACCACATCACCGAAGGCGAGCACGACGAAGACGGCATTCCGGAATGGATCAACGCAGAGCGCGTCACGCTCGATTGGATCATTGTTGGCGGCGAGAGCGGCCCCAGTGCCCGGCCGATGCATCCGGACTGGGCGCGCTCGATCCGCGACCAATGTGCCGCCGCCAGCACGGCCTTCTTCTTTAAGCAGTGGGGGGAGTGGGCGCCGGGCGAAAGCTGCAGCGGCCGCCAGACCCGCACCGAAGACGCCGCCAAGTTCTACGGCGAGGAGTGGACCAGCCCAGGCTGGCATTATGAGCGGATCAGCGTTCGGGTCTCTGAGGAACTACATTGCGACGATGAGCCCGACGTCTGGCGCGTCGGCAAAGCTCGCGCTCGCCGCCTCCTCGACGGCATGACGCATGACGCAATGCCGGAGGCGCTTGACTGATGCCCCGCGCCTCCGGCCGCCTCGACAGTGTCGCATGGGTGCCGCGCGGTCTCTGCCGTGAGGAGGCCGCCTATTACATCGGCGTCGGCACGACCAAGTTCGACGAGATGGTCGCCGATCGGCGGATGCCGCGCGGCAAGCGGATCGACGGCCGCATCGTCTGGGACCGCGTCCAGCTCGACATGGCCTTCAGCGACCTGAAGACGGATGCCGAGAACGCGATCGATGCCGCCTTTGAAAAGGCCGGCTGACGCTGCTAGCGTCCGCGCCATGAGCCAGGACTATCCCAATGCCGGGCCTTACCGGGACCGCCACGGCCGCCAGCGCTGGCGCTTCCGTCGCGGCGGGAAAACGCTCCAGCTGCCGCACGCACCCGGCCACCCCGAATTCGAGGAAGCCTATCGCGCCGCCGTCGAGGGACGCGCGCGCCGCAAGGCCGAAGTCGTCACCCACCCCGGCGCGGCCGTCCCCCGCTCCATGCGTGCCGCCTGGCGCATCGTCACCACGAAGACGACCGAGTGGCAGCAGCTCGACGCGGTCACCCGCCAGAAGCAGACCGCGATCGCCGAGGCCTTTCTCGAATCATCGATCGCCGAGGGCGTGAAGACGAAGTGGGGCGAGGCTCCGCTCGCGGATCTTCGCCGACGCCACCTGAAGTCCCTGCTCGCCGAGCGTAGCGCGACCCCGCATGCCGCCCGGCATCTGCTGGTCATCATCCGCAAGATGATCCTGGTCGGCCTCGACGAGGAATGGATCGAGACCGATCCGAGCTACCGCCTGAATTACCGGCCGGCGATGAAGGGCTGGCGCGCTTGGACGGATGACGAGCGCGAGCGTTTCGAAAAACGCTGGCCGATCGGCACCACGCCGCGGCTTTGCTATGTGTTGGCGCTCTGGCTCGGCAATCGCCGCAGCGATGTCGCTGCCCTCGAGGTCGGCGCGATCCGGGGCGACACCGTCACCCTGCGCCAGGTGAAGACGGGCCGCGAGCTGCGCTTGCCGGTCACGCCGATGCTGCGCGAGGCGCTGGACGCTGCCGATCTCTCAGGCCCGACAATTCTGAAGACGGCCTATGGCGAGCCGTTCTCGCCGAAGAGCTTGACCGGCCGCATGGCAGACTGGACGAAGTCAGCTGGCCTGCCGAAGGGCTGCACGCTGCACGGGCTGCGGAAGACGCTGGGCGGCATGCTCGCCGACAGCGGCGCCACGACCCGGCAGATCATGGACACGCTCGGCCACACCGACATCAAGCACGCCGAGCTCTACACCAAGTCGGCGAACCAGGAGCGCTTGGCCGGCGAGGGCATGGCGAAGGTGACGGTGCTGCACAAGGCGCGAGCGAATCGCTAGTCAGTCCGAGCATCGCCCAACGATCGCGTTCCGACTCTGTTCTGCGCGGCGCTTTATAGACGACTTCTGGGGCCGGTCAAGGTTTGGGGGTAGTCTGGGTAGCGGATGGTTGCGTTATACCCAGTCAGTGGCCGCCTAAACGGCAACTCCGGCGATTCTACTTGACCCAGCAGCAGCGGCAGCGGAATATATGCCGGTCGGGGCAGAGTCTCGACATGGAAAAACCGGAGCCCTGGCAGGCCCCGGCTTCCATAAACCGCGGTAGCCCTGAGAAGCCCGCGGAATGTCATGGTGACGCCGCATCCTCATGCGGTCATGGCTTTCTGTCAAGCTTCTCAGGGCTCTTTCTTGGAGCCCTTCATGGCTAGTACCCCTCTCCGAGCCTCCCATAAACTGACGTTTGATGAAGCCGTCGAGGTCCACCTCAGGCTTGCTGCCGGCGAGATGTACTCTCGTATTGCAGCAAGGTTCGACGTGAACCAAGGCCGCATCGCCGACGTGAAGTTCGGGCGACTGCATCCCGGCAGCGCGGAAGAGGCTCAACGCCGCCGCCTGGCGGCCTGAAGATCGTGGCGCGGCCGAGAGGCCGCGCCACACCATGGCAAACCTACTGGCGAACCACGCTGGCTAACCCGTCCGCAACTATTTGGTTTCGCAGAGAAATGGCGTCCCGGAAGGGATTCGAACCCCTGACCTACGGTTTAGGAAACCGAGGGTTTGGAAGTCGCCGACGAGCGGCCTCGGAGGCCGATCCCCTCGGAGGAGGTCTAGCGCAAGCCGCTGACGGGTCAAGACAAAAGGTAGCTAAGGCATCATAGCTACAGCGCCGGATTAACCCTAATCAGCCGTTTCGCCTTGTGCCCTCGGAGCAAATCGATTCCGATGAATGTCGGACGAATGTCGGACGGGTTCAGGGGCTGTTCTAGGGTGGCGTCGAAGCGGTTGAGCAAGGCGGTGGTCGAGCGCGCGGTCTCGGATGCGTCCGCCGGCGGATCGTACAACCTCACCGACGCCGCATGCCCCGGCCTCGAACTCCGCGTCGCGCCGCGTGGCGCCGTCTACTCGATGCGGACGTCGTACAAGCGGCGAGAGATCCGGCTGCGCCTCGCCGGCGTCGACCTCCTCACGCTCGATCAGGCCAGGGCCATCGTGAGCGATGGCATGCTGATGCTCCGAGAGAAGCGACTGATCCCGGACGCCGGATGGGTCCGGCACAAGCTCGTCGAGCTTGGGGTCGTCGCCAAGGAAGAGGAGCAGGTCAGCATCCCCCGGAGGTCGCTGACCTGGACGTTCACCGAGGCCGTCGCGGCCTACCTAGAAGAGGTCCGTCGCACCCGTCGCGAGGCGACGTGGCGCGATAGGCGGGGCATGCTGGGCATGCCGGAGCTGAAGCCCCTCGCCCAGCGCCCGGTCGGCTCGATCCAGCGGCGCGAGCTGGCCACGATCGTGGCGGACATCCACCGCTCGGGCCGCGAGCGCCATGCGGCTCACCTGTGCGAGGTCATCCGGCCCATGTGGACCTGGCTCGCGGCGGACGCCCAGCAACTCCGCTCGGGCGTCCTGGGCGGCGACATGGCCCTCCTGCGGCCGCCGGAGGCGACGAACCGCGAGGGCGAGGCGTCGTCGACGCACTTGCCGGCGATCCCGGAGCTCGGCCGCCTGCTCGCGCTGATCCGCGCGGGTGTCCTCGACGAGACGCTCTCCGACGCCCTGCTCTTGCTGCTCTACACCGTGCAGCGCAGGCGAGCCGTCGCCAGCGCGCGGATCGCCGATTTCGTCGCCGAGGAAGACGGCTCGCTGTCATGGCAGTTGCCGCCCCTGCACAGGAAAACCGGGCGCGGGAAGAGCCGGACGCACGACCTACCGCTGCCCGAGGCCGTCGACGGCATGGTTCGCCGGCGGATCGAAGCGGCCGCGAAGAGCAAGGATGAATCGCCGTGGCTGTTCCCGGCGCTCCGCCCGCGCAGGAAGGGCGATGCGACGACCCACATCCACGCCGATTCGCTGACGCACGCGCTGGCCGACCTGCCGGGCATCGTGGCGTCGCCGCACGATTTGCGTCGTGGGTTCGCGACACACTTGGAAGAGCTGGCCGGCCTGCCGCTCGCCATGTTGAAGGCGGTCCTCGATCATTCCGAGGGTCACGCGCCGGGCGACGTGACGGACGTCCATTATAGCCGCGCGAGGCGCCTCAAGCCCAAGGCGGAGATCTTGGACAAGTGGTCGTCCCTGATCGAAGAGGCGGCCGCCAAGGTTGAGCTGGGCGACGTCGCCGCGATCAAGAAGGCGATCACGGCGAGAAGGACAGCACGGGCGAACAAGAAGGCGGCTTGAACGGCGGGGGCGGCAGCTGCATATTGAGGCGGTCGCCCCATCTGTGGGCGGGCTTACCGTTGATTCTCGACGAGGGTCGAGATGAGGCCAACGTCGCCCCTCAGGCGGGCGGGCCGACCATCTCTTAGCCGTCTGTGTGGCGGTGATCGAGCATTCGCCCCTTAGGCGGGCGGGAAAACGAGAAAGGCCCCGGAGCGATCCGGGGCCTCGCTTTTTCGGTCTTGTGGCTCGGTTAGGCCGTCTTCTTGAGGTCCGACGGACCGATCTCGACGGTTTCGAATCTCACGTGCTCCGCCGCGTCAGGCCTGACACGGTAGTTGCGATTTCCAAGATCCTCGAAGACCTCGTCCAGCGACATTTCCCAAGGCCACTCGGCGACCAGGAAGTCGCCGTGTCGGACGAACACACGGCCGTCGAGGGTGTCGAGAGCCGCGATCCTGGCGTTCGGGTATTTGCCGTCCCAGCCGTGGAGCAGGACGAGGGTCTCGCCGTCCCGGCGGTCGAAGACTGCGTGGCACTTGAACGGCGGCTTGGTCGAAACGGTGCTGCGCTTGCGCATGTCGGGCCTCCTCGGGCTAGGTTGAGACGCTGGATTGGCGCTCGTTCGGAGCCCTTCGGCAGGGCTCCTAGGCGAGCGTCAGAATCCGCGACGGTCGTAACGGGCGCTGCGCGCCGCGTCCCCCCGCCGGTGCTTTTCGTCGAGTGCGGCGCCGCGGCCCGCGGGGCAATCCCACTCGGCCCGCTTCAGCCCGTTCCGATAGAGATTCCTACCCTTGCGGATGATCCTCGACCCGACCTCAGGCGCGTACAGGCCGTCCGACGCAAGGACCAGCAGAGTGAAGCTATGCTGCTGCTTCGCGGCGCCGTAGCTGTCCCGGATGATCCGGGCCGTGATCCGGCGCTCGCCGAGATACGTCGCGCTCTGGAAGCCGCCGCCGAACACGGCTTCGGTGAACATGACCTCGTCTCCGACGCAGGCGTCACCGGTGCAGTTGATCGAGTAGCGGTCGGCGTCGATGGCGGCCGAGGGAGCCGCGACCGAACCCAAGGTGGGGAGTGAGCCGAGGATTTCGTTCATGACAAGCTCCTGTCTGCTGTTGCTAAAAAGAGGTTTAGCAGAGCATGAAGCCTTTCGCAAGGGCTAGCTAAATTAATTTTTAGCTGACTCTTGTAGTCAATGAAAAACCCCCGGTCTCCCGGGGGGGTCACTCGGCCCGGGAGAAATCCGGCAGTCCGTAGACCTCGCTCAAGCGCTCCTGCACGTTCGGGAATTCGGTATGCGGATCGATCATGATCCGACCCAGCTTCTCGCGCAGCGTCCGCGCGGCGGCCGCCCGTTCGTCGAGCTCCACGATTCGGCGCTCGACGACCTGCTCGATGATCTCGTCTACCCAGCGCGGAATCGGACGCGCGCCGCTCCTTTCGGAGAACCACTGGCTCACGGCGCCCGGGGTGACCTTGCGCCCGACCTCGCCGAACAGCCGCACCAATTCCCCGGTCGGTCGCGGCTCGCCCCACAGGGCCTCGCAGATCCTGGTCAGCTCGTCTCTCGTCATCTCTCGTTCGCTTATCATGTCCGCTCTCCGGCTGGAATCGAAAGCGGGCCTCCCGGAGGAAGCCCGCATGATGTCGTCGACGGCGTCGCCGATCAGTAGGCCGGCTCCAGCGCCTCCATCTCGATCCGCTCGATCTCGGCCTCCACGGCGGCACGCAGGGCCTTCGCCCCCATGTGGTGCTGCCCGGCCCGGATCTTCGGGTAGACTTTGCGCTCGAAGGCGAAGCTCGTCGCGTCATAGCGGCGATAGACGCTCACCACCGCGCAGGGGACCCCGTTCAGACGGATCGGGCTATCCGTGATCAGCCGCAAATCGTCGTCGTAAGTCTTGCACTCGTTGATCAGGCTGACCTGATCCTCCTCGTCCTCGCCGGGGTCGCCGTCCCGCTCATAGAGAAACTCGTCCCAGTCGTCCTCGTCGACCTCGCGCTCGCACCAGTATGCGTCTTCGTAGGCTTCGGCGAGCTGGTAAACCTCGTCCCCGACCTCGACAAATGCGTCGGCGAATTCTGTGCCGGCGGGAACCTCGACGGCCGCGTAAGTGACGTCGCCCGCCCATCCATCGCCACCATACGTCGACTCGATCATGGCGAGGATCGCTCCCGTGGCGGTAACCGCCTCGATGGCCTCTCCGTGCTGGACCCGTTCGAAAAGCTGCCGCTTCTCCGCGTCCTCACCGCCGAGTTCGCTGAAGACAAACCACGCCGGCTTGTAATCCTCGTCGTGCAAGTCAGCTTCGCCGTCGACCTTGGTCCAGCGGGTCGGGGTCGTTCCGTTCGCGAGGAGCATGGACATCCTCGACGTGACCGGCTGGGCGACGAAATCGGCGGACCTGGCGCCGGTGGCCTGCACGGCGGCGGCGATTGCGGACTCGGCGGAGGCGCCGACGGACTGGATGCCGCCCTCGTTGTTGGTGAAGAGGGCGATGTGGGTGATCTTGCTTGACATGCGATCAGCTTTCTTGGTTAGGGGCAACCCGGGCTGGTGCTGCTAAAAATAGATTTAGCATGGTCGGCTGCAGGGCGCAAGAGGAAGCTAAAGAATTTTTTAGCTGTCCTCCTCTCCCACCTTCCGACGCCGCTCGCGACGCGTCGGCTCGGCCGGCAGCATCTCGTCTTTGCCGCCCTCGATCACGGTCAGCCCTCCCATTGCCGGCGGTAGATCCGGCGGTCGGTTCGTCAACACGTCGGGTAGGTAGGCTCCGCAGCGATGCCCGTACTTTTGCGGCTTCCGGAGCTTGCTGTGAGGGTCCCACGGGCACTTCGACATGAACACGTGCAGCAGGTGCCCGAGCGTCGCATCGCTGCCGTGAACGACGGCGCAGGCCACGGTCCGCGCGTCCCCGCCGCGCTCGCAGACGTGGCAGCGAAAGCGGATCACGACGTAGGGATAGTCGAGCAAGCTCGTCGTGTCGGTGGGCTTCGGCGGCCCCTTCCCGCTCACCGATCACGGCCGCGCACCAGGGCGAGGCGACCGTAGACGTAGCCATGCGACACCGATGCGTTGTGATCCCGCGCCAGCGCGTCGAGGTCCGACAGGAGCATGCGGATTGCCTCGCGCGCGTCGCCGCCAGCCTCCGCAAGGACCTCGTCGATGTCTGCCTCGGTCGGGTACGTCGGTGCCGTCTCAGCCTCGCGCCGCGATTCCATTCCTGCCGCCTCCATGAGAACAAAATAGGAACATCGCCGGGGGGCGGGGAGTCAATATGGGAAATCGGTTACAGAAGGCCTTCGACCTATGCGCGCATGGTATCGTCCACTGATTCGGGGGGCAGCATGTCGAGCAAGGAAATCCAGGCGCTCTACGACGCGCTGATCAGCAAATCGACAGCGGCTGCCGCGAAGGACTTGAAGGGCGATACCACCAGCGCCCGTCTCGCCAACCTAATCGTCGCCGGAAAGAGCTTCCTTGCCGGGCTCGATCGTGTGCCGCTCGTCTCTTACGTGCCTGGCAAGACCTACTTCATGTTCGTGAGCGCCGACGGCAGGAAGACGAGCCGCCCGGTCAACGCCGGCCAGTTCCTCGACGACCTCACGGCCGAGCAGATCAAGGCCGCGCTGGACTTCGAGGCCGACGGATATACGGCCGAGGATCTGACCAAGATCGTCTACACGTGCTCGATGGCGTACTGCTGCTCGACGGACATCCTCAAGGACGGCGACCAAAAGACGCCGGGCACCTACTTCGAGGTGCTGATAGGCCACATCGTCGCCAGAGCCCTCGGCGTGAATCCCGAGAAGCAGCTGAAGGTGCCCACGCTGGACGTCGATGTGACGATTCCCACCGACTACGTCTTCGACCTCGGACCCGCCAAGAACCGCGTCCATCTGCCGATCAAGACGTCGACCCGGGAACGAGTCGTACAGGTGTGGGCGCACCAGCGCGTGCTGGACGGCATGCATGGCGTCTCACGGTTCAAGGGCGTGCTCGTCGCCATGGCCGAGACGAACAAGCAGAAGAACGTGTCCGTCGTAGAGGTCTGTCTGCCCAACCAGTGGATGGCCTATCAGATGTACATCGCGCAGATGTTCCGCGTGTATTACCTCGACCTCCCGCAGGCCTATGTCGGCCTGAAGGATCGCTACCCCTTCATCCAAGTGAAGCAGTTCGGCGACTTCTACTTCGAGGTCGACAAGATCGAGAAGAGCGGCGTCGGAGCCTGATCACTCGGCGGCGAGCAGCATCGGCGTCTTTCGCCGCGAGGCCGGCCTCTCAGGCTTGGCCGCCTGCTCCAGGACCTGACGGATCGCCAGGCCGGCGGCCTTGGCGAGCGGGGGCGGGACCGCATTGCCGATCTGGAGCCGGACGTCGTAGCGCGTGCCGTGGAAGCGGAACTCGTCGGGGAATCCTTGCAGCCGCGCGCCCTCGCGGAGCGTCAGCGAGCGGTGCTGATCGGGATGCCCGTATCGGCCGCGGGTGAAGGAATCGAAGCCGGCCGTGATCGTCGGGGCCTGACCGTTCCATTCCAATCGACCGTAGACGTCGGGCCAGCCCCCCTTGGACGCGTCGACGTCCTTGTGGCAGTCGAGCTGGAGATGGCGGGGGATGTTCGGCCAGCCGCCACCCTGGGGCACGTGCATGAATCGCTGCTCGTTGAGCTTCGTGATCCGGCATTTGATGTGGTTGGCGATCGTCGGGTGTTCGCGATAATCGTCGGGCGGGGGCGGCAGATCGCCGATGGCGTCCCGCACGGTGGCGATGCGGTTGACGCGCGCAAGTGCGGGGGCGGCCTCGCTCACGTCCCGGCGGATGCCGATCATCATGAAGCGATCGCGCCTCTGCGCCAGGCCGAACTCTGACGAGTTAACGAAGAACCGATGGATGCGATACTCGGTCAGCGTGGCCTCGATCTGGTCGATGAATTCCTTGCCGCGCTTCTGCCCGAATATCTGGACGTTCTCGAACAGAAATGCCTTCGGACGGATCTCCCGGACCAGCCGCATGTATTCCAGGACCAACCCGTTCCGCTCGTCCGAGGCCAGGTGGGCGCCGCGCTTCTGCTTCGAGAAGCCCTGGCATGGCGGGCCGCCGCTAAGCAGGTCGACCTCGCCCAGGCCCAACCGGCGCATGAGCTTCTTGCCGTCGACTTGGCGGACGTCGAGCACCTCGGCGTGATCGGAGATGTTGCGCCTGTACGTCTCGATCGCCCAGGGGTCGACGTCGAAGGCGAAGCGGACGTCGAATCCCGCCTCGCGCAGGCCAAGCGACATTCCACCCGCGCCTGAGAAGGTCTCGATGCAGGTAAGAACGCTCATGTCAAAGCCCTGACCGGATTGATCCCTTCAGTGATTCAGACGCCACCGCTCCCGTCAAGCCGGGAGGGGCAACACGGTTTGGGACGAATGAAAAAGCAGACTGGTGTTGCAGTCGCGTTAGGCGGACGCCGGCGTGGCCAGGTAAGCCAGGACCCTGTTCGCGATGGCCAGCAGACCATCGTAGGTGATCACGTGGATGCGATGAAGGTGGCCATTCAAGCGCCGGAGGGCCGCCTGCTGGTCGGCGTCACCATCGCAGCCGATGATGATCTTGGCGCAGATCTTGGTGACGTCGACCCCGTCGTTGGCGAGGATCGCGTCCCGCTGACGGTCAAGCTTCTCCACATAGTTCTGGCACTGGGCGATCACCTTCGACAGGTCGGCTGAGGGATACAGCGTCTTGTGCGAGCTATCGCGCACGAACAGAGCCTTCGTCGGCATCGGCGTCTTGATCTCGATGAGCTCGACGTCTCCGCTGGTCGTGCGCCGCGTGAGGAAATCGAGCTCCTCGTCACGTGTCCACCGACGGCGATCCAGGACCGCGCTGTACTCGCTTCCGAACATCCACGGGTTCGCTTCGAGCAGGCGCTGGAAATCAGCTTCGGTGTTCGAGGTGTCGATCAGCCGCTCCAGCTCGACGACGGCCTTGCGGTAAACCTCCAGGTTCAATGCCGTCGCAGCCTTCTCTAGGAATCCCTCGTCCTCCGAAAGCTTGGCCGCCAGCTTGGCCAGCACGCCGGGCGTCGAGGCCGCCTGCCGCATCAGCGTGACCAAAGCATCTAGCTTGGCACCGTCGCCGAGTTCTCCGAGTTGTCGCAGCGTCTGAGCATCTCGCCCGGCCGCATCGAGAACTAGAAAGCTTCCAGCCCGATCCGGGAGATCGCCGCCGCGAGCGGTCAGTAAGAAATCTGAGAGCTTGGTGATCTCGTCACCTTCCAGGCTGAGGCTCCGCTCCGGCACGTACGTACAGGCGACCTTCGTCATCTTGTAGGTCTTCAGGCTCAGCGTGTCGTGGTGGAACGCCCCAGTGTTCTGGTCCTGAATGTCCGTGATCTTGGCGATCTTCCTGACCTGCGGGCCGTCCTTCAGCGTCACTTGCTTGACGGCGCGAAGATTCGGGTAGCGGTCGGCATCGGGTTTGGCGATCTCTACCTTCATATCGGCTCCTATCCCCCTCGGAGCCACTATACCGGAGTAGCGGAAGCCGCGGCGGGCGCGGGAGCAAGCGGTGCACAGGTATCGCGTGCAAAAACGATGATCCCTGCGCAAAAACGCGAACGGCGGCCGCTGCCGTCTACGCGAAGAGGTCAGCCTGCTCGGGCGCCGCCGGGCGCACGGGCTCAGGCTCGGCCGGCGGATTCAGCACGTGCTCCACGATCTGCCGAGACTGCGACTGGTCGACGTAGTAGCCCTCGGTTAGAAGACCGACGACCTCTTCCGGCGCGTGACCGCTCTGCAGAAGCTTGTGCGCGCGGATGAACGCGCGTCCGATCGCATACTTGTTGAGCGCTGGGGCAGTAAGCCGGTCGAAGGCCCGATTGAAGGCCAACCGGTCGTCGGGCACCCAATCGAGAAGGTTCAGGACGCCCTTATAGATGTACCCGAAGGGCTCCTCGAACCGGTATTCCGGCTCCTGGCCGAGATAGTTCCGGAATCGTGGCGGCGAGATGCGCGAGAGCGATGGATCGTCGATCTCAAAGTCGAAGTGCGACTCCTCGACCAGGGTCTTGGCTGTGGATTCGAAGTAGTGCAGATAGCCGAACCATCTTTCCCCGAGCTCGCCGGCGGACATACCCTTCGCCGGGGAGATGCGGACCGTTCCGGGCTCCGGCGGCTCGCCAATGTAGTACGGAATTTCCTTCAGGGCCTTCGCCTGGACGAGCGCCGGCTTCGCGTTCTCGCAGGCGATGACGGCGGCCTGACCCTGGCAGGTGACTTCGAAATACAGCATGTCGGCTCCGTGCAAAAACAATGATTGGCGTGTAAAAATGCTTAGAATTCGGGGTGGCTGCGCAAAAGCGATTACGCGGCGTCGAAGAGGGACGGTCGAGACCCGCCGGCGAGCGCGGCGGCGGGGTTTAGCCAGAGGCATTCGACCCGCTCGCGCCGCGCGCTGTCCCGCACGCTGCGCCGGATGACCGTCCAGCCGGGCAGCCCCTCGCGGTACATCTGGCTGTCGTAGCCCGAGAGGATCACCATCCCTCGCAGCGACCGAAGGCACTCCAGCAGCCGAAGCTGCCCTTGATCGTCGAGTTCATGCACGTACCCGTGGCGGCTGGTGCGGGTCCCCGGCACGTAGGGCGGGTCGACGTAGTGCAAGGTGTCGATGTGGTCGTGGTGCCGCATCGTCGAGACCGCGTCGCCGTGCTCGATGATCACCCGGCGCAGGCGGTCGCGGAACGCCGGCAGAGCGTCGGCATAGAGGGCCCAGTCGTATGACGCCGGGATGCTCGCGCCGGCGCGGCTGCGGATCGCGGTACTGCGGCGAAATCCGGAGATGCGCGCGTAGACCCTCTCGGGCGAGAAAGCCATCGCGGACCGGACGACCACGCGCCACGCGCGTTCCAGCGGCTCGCCGCCGGTGCCGTGGCAAGCGCGCTCGAACTCGGCCGAGCTGAAGGGGGTCCACATCATCTTCATGACGAGCATCGCGCAGAGCGTGGGGTCCTGCACGCATCGATAAAGCGAGACAACGTCCTGGTCGGCGTCGCCGAGGACCTCGACAATCGAGGGCGGCTTGCGCATGAGAACCGAGGCGGCGCCGCCGTAAGGTTCGACGTAGACGCGGTGGTTCGGGAGCAGCGCGACGATCGATTTTGCCATCGTATATTTGCCGCCGAAGCAGCGGAATAGAGAGCGAGTGGGAGCGGTCATCAGAGCTTCGCCATCCGGTACCAGAGCGGCACGTCGTAGTCTTCGAGCAGGCTGTAGAGCAGGCAAGCCAGCCGCGAATGGACCGCGCGGTTCGTGTCGTTGGCCGAGTCGCCGACGGTCCGCAGCACTCGCTCGCCGCGGGGGATTTTCGTGTACGTCCAATAGCAGACGTCTTCCGACCTCGACTTCGCGAGGCGCTTCTCCATCGGACGTCTATAGCTGATCCAAGGCACGCGATCGAAGACGTGCCAGCGCATGAGCGACTCGTCGGTAACGGTCCGCGCGGCGAGCGCCTTCATGTACCTGTACTCTGCCACCGTGAACCGGTCGTCGACGATGCGCTTATAAACCTCACGGCAGATGACGACGTCTTCGGTCGTGAGGGTGACCAGCGGAGCGATGCGCTGCTCCGGGTCAGCAATCTCAGAATGCTCGATGATGCTCATACGTACTCCACGCAACTAAGGGGCTGGATCACCAGGCTTGGCGCTCCCCAAGACCGCCCCTTCGGACGGCCGCAGGCAGTGCCGGGGCCTGCTAGTACGGGATCTTCAGGTCGTCCTCGTCCGGCCCCGTGTACCGCCGCATCGGCGCCCTCGGCGGCGGCGGGGGCTTCCCGATCGCCCCTAGGACGCCCGGCCTCCTCGGCGCCGGGATCGCCGCCGGCGCGGGCGGGGCGTCCGGCGTGTCGAGCTGGTCGACGATCTCCTGATGGGCGGCCGCGAGGCCGGGGCGGGCGAGCGCTTCTTCGAGAGCCTTGATCGCGAGGGCGGACGCGACGGCCAGCCTCGCGTCGACGCTGGCAACGGCGGTGGTCAGCCCGGCGGCAAGGGCGCGCTGCCGGAGGTCGACGAGCTTGGCGCGGGATTCCGCTGGGGTCATCACACGCGCTCCTGGAGCAGATCCCGCAGCGCGGGCAGGCAGCGGGCGAGGAGGGTGCAGTCACCCAGGGCGTCGTGGATGCCGTCGGCACGCTCGGAGCGATCCACGCCAAGGCGCTCGGACATGGCGTCGAGAGTCGCCTTCTCGCCGGGCCAGATGATCTTCGACAGGATGCGGGTGTCGATGACGGGAACATCCGGCCGCTCGATGCCGAGGCGATCAAGGGCGGCGTCGACGAAGCCGATATCGAAGGGGGCGTTGTGGGCGACGATCACGCAGTCCGAGAGCACGCGCGAGATCGCCAGCCCATCGATCTGGCTGATGACCGGCAAGGTCGAGAGGTAGGCGTCGGACATGCCGTGCACCGCCGTCGCCGACGGGTGGCAGGGCCTGCCGGGATTGAAGACCCATCGGGCGCTGTTGCCCGGCACGAACCCGCCGTCGACGAGCCTGCCTGGCAGCGCGGCGAGGCTAACGATGCGGTCGTGGATCGGCGAGAAGCCGGTCGTCTCGCTGTCGAGGACGAGCAGCGGGCCGTCCAATAACGCGAGGACGTCCGCGACGCGGGGGACGTCGACGAGGTCGATCTGCTGGTAATCCGACGTCGAGGTGAAGGCCTCGATCTGCGCCTCGGTGGGCTGGAAGCTGCGGGCGAGCCCCTGCCAGTCGATGGCCTTGCGCTGGCGGTCGCTGACGATGGCGTAGTGCGTCAGGCCCACGCGGCTCTCGCGGTCGGCGAGCAGGCCCGCGCGGATGCCATCCTCCTCGCGCTTGAGGCGCTTCTGCTCGCCGCGCAGGAAGGCGAGGCGGTCGGCGGGCGGGGTGATGACTTCGATGTTCGTCACGTTGAGCGACATGAATTGACTCCTGGGTTGCTTGCGAGGCTGCCGAATTCGCGGCGCATGTCCAGCGATCCAGCAGCTCTATTTTCGTTAAGCTTACTTCGGACTGGGGGTTGTTTAGAATATATTCTAAGTCAGCTTCCGACGACGCAGCAGATCGTTCTCGCGAAGACGCCAGTCGTGCCAGCGGCGCACCTGCTCGCGCCTCGGCGTCATGTCTTCTTCGAGAACGCCGATGCCCCTGAGGTTCCAGAGATCGACATCGGTGATCCAGTCCGTGTGCACGCCGAAGATCAGGCACTCAAAGGCGAGCCCGAAGCGCGCCGGATAACGGTCGCAAGGGTGCAGACCGCACATCCGTTCGAAGAGGAAGACCTCGTTGCCGCGCATGACCTGTCCGGGATACCGGTAGAACTTCACGGCGCTCGCGTTAGCGGCGAACATGATCTCGCGGAGCTGATCGAAGTCGCCGGGGACGTCGACGCGGCGGTGGTCGGCGTCGACAAGTTCGTAGAACACCACCGGCTCATCGATGTTGAACTCGACGCGGAGCGGCAGGCGATGACCTCGCCAGTGCAAGACCTCCGGCACCGGCTTCGAATACTCGATCGGACGCTTGCCCGCGCGGATCTCCTCCGAGGACGGCTCGCGATAGCGCGGCGGCTGGAAGGGCCGGTTCAGGTGGTGGATGACGGCGCTCACTTGAGGTCCTCCACTGCGGCGATGACGACGATCCGCCTGAGCCCGAGGGCGCTCAGCACGCGCTCGCTCGCGCTGCGCTTCCCCGAGAGGACGTCCGTCAGATAGCCCTGGCTGACGCCGATCCGGGCGGCATACGTGCGCTGAGAGACGCCGCTGGACGCGATCGCCTCGCGAAGCGCCTGGGCGACCTCCGCGCTGCTCAGGGTGGTCGCCGGCATCATGGCGAGGTCCTCGGCTTCGGCGCGAGCTCGGCGAGCATACGGTCGCAGGCGACGACCAAGGCGGCCGCGTCGACGAGGTCAGACTTGGCGCCGGCGTCGATGGTCTCGATCAGCGGGAAGAACTCGTCCTCGGCGGGGTCAAAGGCGAGATTGCAGCAGGACTCGGCGATGCGGTTGACCTCGCGCCACGCCGAGGCCCTCGCCGCGTCGAGGACGGCGGGCAGATTCATGCGGGCGCCATCCGCCGCGCCGAGGGCGATCACGCTCTCGATGTAAGCCTGCCTGCTGATGGCCGGCGGCTTGAATTTGACGACGTCTCCCATGGTAGGTCTCCCGTTGGTCTAGAGGCCATACGTAGGGGATTCGCCAGCGTATTCACAGGCTAAAAGCGGTCAGCCGGTCAAAGTTGACGCCGAGACATAAGCGTATTGAATGGATCTTCGGTAGCTAAGGCCGCTTAGCTTCCCTTCTCAATTTCCGTTCCCGAGGAGAGCGACCCGCAAGAGGCTGTACCTATCTTGGTTAACCGGGGCAGGACCGATGAATACTTGTCATAACGCCTGGCGGTCGCCGAGGGTGTGCTATGATGGCGGTCGAGAATTCGGAGGGTTCCATGTGCTACCATCATTTCGACAATCGCCGTGACCCGATGACCGAGTTCGGCTTCAGCGACCCCATGTACCAAGCGCAGTACGTAGGCAGCTCGAAGAGGGGCGGCCATGACCCCGGCTGGTACTCGCGCCCATGGTACCGACACCGCAACGACGAGATCGGCGGCCTGGTCGAGGGCCGCGATGGCGACTACATCTTGGTCACATGGGATCGCGGCCCCGAGCCTCAGCGCTCGCTCTACATCCTGCGTGCCGGCGCGGACCCGGAGTACATCTGCGAAGTGCCTTCCGCGCCCTACGACGTCGAGGACGCCGTCGAGCTGCATTTCGACCGCAACCGAGCGCTCGGGTTGATCGCGATGCGAAAGCGCGCCGAGGCGGCCGAGGCCGAGCGGCGGCGTCTGCGCATGCGTCGGAGCGACGTCCGCTGCGAGCTCGGCGAGCTGCCGAAGGGCGCGTATTTCCGTACCCCGCGCGGCGAGCTTGGCCGCGTCGCCGGTGTCACCGAAAAGTTCGTGAGCTGGCGATTCATCGGCACCCTGCCCGACGGCGCCGAGGCGGTGACGCTCCAGGATCAGCCTTGGTAGCCTGCGTACGTACGCATTTGTGGGTTGCTAACGTGCGCCCCAGAATCCTCCTCAGGCCCGATCCCGCGGCCGAGGAGGCACCACATGAAATCTCTTTTGAAGACGATCGCCCGCGCGCTGCTCGCCGTCCCGGTTCTGGCGTGGACGGTCTGCGCCGCGACCGGCCGCATGATCCTGTCGGCGATTCTGCCGCCGCAGCCGGCGATGACGACCGCCGCCGGCGAGGAGGCCGACGAGGCCGTCGAGATCGCCCAGGCCAGGGCCGAGCGGAAGGCGGCCGCGCCCGTGTCGGACACCGCGGCCCAGGCTCGGATCGCGCTGACGTACGCAGCCGCCGTCGTCACGGGATCGCGGGTGCCGGACGTCTCCGGCCAGCCCGACGCCTTCCGCAGGTGGCTGGCTGACCTGACGCCCGCTGGGGCGGCGAGGTTGTTCAAGATGACGATGCCGGCGATCGTCCGCCACCTCGACCCGAAGTGCCCGCAGGATCACATCGCGGGGGTGCCGTCGATCGGGATCAGGCCGATGGCCGCCGCACCGGTGGGCGACGGCTCGAAGCTCTATCTCGAAGCCCTAGCCGCAGCACCGAAGCCTGAGATGTGCTCGGACGGCGAGTTCAGGATTTTCCACGGCCACCCGGGCGAAGATCAGAGCACCCGCCTGAGAGCAGCGTGAGCGCACGCTAGATCGTACTGCAAGCCCTCGACCTCTGCCCTGAGCGCCGTCATCTCTTCCCGGAGGGCGGCGTTCTCTCTTTGAGCGGCCGCGAGCATTGCGGCGAGGCGGCGGACGCTGGCGACGGAGTGGGCCTCGGCGGCGGCCTGGGCGCGCTCCTCCCGACGGCGGGCGTCGTTCGCAACGATCGCGTTGGCCAGGCTGTTGCCAATGACCGAAGCGCCGATGTGCAGGGTTTCAGCGTGGCCCATGATGTCCTCCCCGTCTCGCTGGTGGACCGGGAGACTCTCACGCGATTCCGGCTGCAGTCCAGCTGCGATCGCCGGGATCGTTACCAGGGATCCTACGTCGTCGCGGGGATCCGTCGTATCGCTAGGGCGTCCCCCCGTTACTCCCACAATCTGAATCGGATTAGTCCGAAAGCACGTCACGCGATCCCGGCGGCCGTGAGCCGGCTCTTGATCGTGGCGATCTCGGCCCGCAGCTCGGCGTTGATGACGTTCTGCCGCTTGTTCTCCGTCGCGTCCTTCACGTCGGCCGCTGCGATCGGGAAGTTCGACATCAGCAGGAACCATGGCGACGCGGTCACGCCAGGCCCGGCCTCGGTGCCGGGCGCGGTGTGGGTGGTTGGCGGGGTGAAGTAAATGCTCCAGAGCTTGCCGTTGTAGAGCACCGCGTCCTTGGCCGCGAAGGGGGTCGTCACCGATCCTTGGGTCCAGCCTGCCGGCGAGGTCCAAAGGCCCCGGAAAGTGTAGGCGTCGGCGCCTTTGTCAGCATGCAGCGACCATTTCAACGTCGAGAAGTCGACGGCGAAATTCGAGCCTGCGTAGTGCTCGACGTTGCACACGTACGTGGCGCCGCCGACCTGGACGAGATCCCAGGGCCGGTAGTGCGTGCCGCCGCCGACCCAATCGCCCATGCGCTTGTACGGCGTGGGCGGGAAGCGGAACGGTCCGACGGGCGGCTTGCTCGGCCCGAGGTCGAAGGCAAGCGAGAAGTCGTTCGGGTCTTGCGTGATCCCGACGATGTCGTCGACGACGAGGCCGCCGCCTTCGAGATCCGCGAGGCGCTCCTCGATTTCGAGCCACTGCTCGTCGACGGCGGCGGCGGAGGTCAGGCCGGTGGTGCTGGTCTTCAGGGTCATTTCGGCCTCTCTCTCAGGCGAAAGTCACGATGTTGTAGCGCATCTCCGGAGCGCCCTTGTCCGTCAGCTCGGCCCTCATGCCGGACTGAGAGTACCGCTCGAAGCCGAGCCCACGTCCGATCGGCAGCATGCGCCACGACATGATGTTCGTGCCGTAGCCGTCGGCGGAGCTGCTGCGGAAGTTCCCGTCGGGATTGCCGGTGAAGGTGTTGCTCGTCACCAGCGGCGAGGACCCGATCACGGAAGCCGGCTCGCCCGCGCCTTGGCCGTCGAGCGGCACGGCGCGGCGGTTCGTCGTCGTCCTCGGGCCCATGTCGGGCCTGCGCACGATGCGGCGTACGTATGCCTCGAATTCACGGCTCATGGCGGTCCTCCGGTGACGAGATCGATCCCGCGACGACCTCGGAGGCTCTCGGCCGGCACGGCGATCGAGCGAACGAGGGTGTCGTATTGTTCGAGAGGCCGCATGCCGACTTCGATCCGCGTGGGGTTTTCGTCGACGGCGAGGCGGGCGTCCTGGCCGCGCGATCCCATGCTCCGCGCCTCTACGGCTTGGCGGGTGCCAGGGTTCTGATAGTCGACGTAGATGACGGAATAGAACGGCTCGCTCAACTTGAAGGCGTCGATGGGCTCGACGACGCGCTGGGGCTGAATCAGCCAGGCCACTTCGTCGGACGTCGGCTGCGGGCCGGGCGCGACGGAGGGGGGAATCCACTCGTCGGGGTACTCGCCGGTCCCCCACCATGGCTCGCCCTGGACGGGGTTGGACCCGCCGCCGACGCCGGTGCCGCCGCCGAGGCGCGGGTCCTCCGGCACGTAGCCCGTGATGAGCCGCGGGTCCTCCGGGACGCGGATACCCGGGTCCTCGGGCGGCCGGGTCCCGTTGTCTTCCGGCACGTAGAAGCCGTCGTGCTCTGGGCGGCTGACCGTGTTCTCGGGCGCGTCGGCCAGGTAGCCGATCGGCAGTCCCGGATAGCTCGGCCGCTGCGGCGTGAACGCCGGCTTCACGGTGCCGTCGCCGCAGGCGATCCGGAGCGTCAGCGTCACCGTGGCGGCGCGGTGCTTCCAGTCCCACCTCAGCTTCTCGACCTTCCCTTCGACGGGCTGGAGCGTGCCGTCCCGGCCCCGCATCTCGACGCGGACGCGATCCGTCAGCCGGACGTGGATCGCGTCGCGCCAGGCGAAGCGAAGCGTCAGCCGGAGATAGCGGCTGCGCTGGACGGCGACTGTGTGGAGGCGGTGCACCACGTGCGCGACGAGGTCCTGGCCGCGCGTGGTGTCGAGGAAGGTCGACTGCCTGGGGTCCGGCATCGCCGCCGGCGACGGGATGCCTTTCCATTCCGGATGGACCTTGGGCAGGTAGATCAGGCGACCGTCACCCAGGTAGCGGGCGCGCCGCAGGTCCTGCTGCCAGAACAGCGTCGACACGTGCGCCTTGATGCAGCGGTACGCCTTGCCGCCATGCAGCACCATATCGCCACGCACGTATGCCTTCCCGGTCTCCCAGATGCTCAAGCCTTCGGGCATCAGCAGGTCGGTAGTGGTGATGTCGTCCAGCGTCACCTCGTCGACGGCCGTCGCGATGTCGGCGATCGGATAGTCGAGCGTGATCGTAGCCTCCTCGCGCCGAGGCTGCGTGTAGTTGTACCGGAACCAGTTGTAGATCCAGCCCCAAGTGATCGACTGCATCGCGATGTTCTCGGCGTAGTTGAGCTTCCGCTCGCCGAGGATCTGCACTGGGGCGTTGTTCGGCTTGTAGTAGTCCTGAAGCGTCTGTTCGTAGACGTAGCCGGACGGAACCCCGGTCGTAGGAAGGTTACGCTGCCAGCAGAGATCCTTTTCCTTGGTCCAGCCCGCCCCGGTCTGGTAGTCGATCTGCGCGCCGGGCTGCCCGCGCTCGGCCACGGCCAGCGCGTCGGGATTCAGCGACGTGAAGGGTCCCAACATGTTCAGGCGGCCGCCGATCTCGCACCACCCCTCGGCTTGCTGGGTCCACTCGGCGATGAGCTTGACCTTAAGGCGCCGGACGGGCGGTTCACCGTCGACGGTCGTGAGCTGCGGCTTCGTCTTCGTGCGATCGTAGCGCCGCCCGAGGTCGAACCACCTCTCGCCGCCGATAAGGTGCGAGAGGGTGACGACGTGGGTCCAGGGGTCGACGTGCCATGCGTGCGGCCGCGCCTCGACCATGGCCTTGGTGAGGTCCGACTTATCGCTGACGAGGAGCGGGTCGTAGTAGTAGTCCCGCGCTTGGGCTGGGCTCTCGCCGGCGCGCGCGGGTGGCACGATCGCGGCGGCGCAGGCCTTGATCTTCTCGGCCACGTTCTTCGGCGCGCACACGATCCGGATCGTGGCGTAGTCGTCAGAGAGGTCCGTCGGGACCCCGTCGAAATAGCCCTTGGCCAGCGGCACGCCCTGCGCCGGCGAATTCGTCGGCGACCAAGAGATGACGGCGAACCGGGGCATGTCGGGGGCCAGGAAGGCGAGCCCCCGGTTCTTGATCTCGACCTGGGCGACGTACTGCCCGCCCTCCTCGGCTTCGAGGGAGAACGAGCGGACCTCCGCGCTGTTGGCGCACAGGGCCTCGCTGAACTCGACGTCGAGCGACGGGACGTGGGCGATCCAGATCCGCATCAGAGATCGCCCTGTTCCTCGAAGGTGATCTCCCAGGCCTGGTTCCCCGTCTGCACCGACGTCTCCGTCGACGGCAGCTTCGTGCACACGCAAAAGAGACGGACGCGGTACATCACCGCCACGGGCTCGGGCAGGCCGACGGGGATCGTCACCGTGCGCGTGTTCGGGTCGTAGACGACCGGGACCGGCATGTTGGTCTGCTCGGTACGTGCGAGCACGTATTCGGGCACCGCGTTGCGAGCGAGCACGACGCTGGTGCCGCCCGGCAGGATGTGGGCGGTGAAGTAGGTCAGGCAGTCGACGAGCGTCTCTCGCCCGACGTACCAGCCGTCGAAGCTCGGCATGAAGACGGTGCCGTTGCCGGAAGCCGAAAGCTCGACCTTCCAGAGGTCGAGGGGGTCCGTGTCCGCCACCACGAAGCGGCCGTTGACCGTCCTGAAGGTTTCGGGCTCGCCGACGGTGCCGATCCGCTCGCTGAGTTGGAGCGACGACCACCAAGGGAACACGGTCTCGGAGAGGTGGAGGACGCTATTGGGGATTCCGTTCGCCATCAGAAGTTGCCCGTGAAAGAGAAGCGGTCGGACGTCATCAGGCGGCGCAGGGCGTCCTGCGAGCCTTGCAGCTCGATCGGATAGTCGACCGATTTGTCGAGGTAGAGGTTGACCGGTGTCAGTCCCGAGCCCGAGCTCGATCCCCCCTGCGTCAGCGCGGGCGACGACGCGGCCGCGCCGATCTGCGAGCGCGCGAGCTCGGTGTACTGGCCGGCGCTGTCGATGAGGCCCTTGTTGCGCATGTAGACGTCGTCGTCGGCCTTGATGCGGCTGGCGACGCCCTTAATCTGCCCGTCGAAGTCGTTGACCCACTCGGCCAGCCACTTGCCGATATCGCCACCCATCCGGAACGCCGCGAACATGGCGGCCGCGACGACGGCGAATTGGGCGACTATCGGCATCGCGGCGAGGCAGGCCGCGCCGAATCCGGCGATGGCCTTCCCGATCGCGCCGACCATGGCGGCCAGCCCGCCGCCGACTGCGCCCGCGGCCGCACCGGCCCCGAGCCCCTGCGCCAGGCCGGAGAGGAAGCCGATCAGCAGCGAGCCCATGACCTTGAGCGGCAAGGTAATCAGCCAGAGCAAGTTGAAGAGCTTCAGCAGGCCGATGAACAGCAACGTGGTCTTCAAATCGATGCCGAAGGCCGCGAAGAGCTTCTCCCAGGTGCCGAAGATCTTCTCGAACCACTCCCAGGCCTTGCCGAGCTTCTCGCTGAACTCGTCCCACTGCCGCTTGATCGTCTCCATCCACTCGAAGCCCGCCTGCGCCTTTCCGTCGTAAAGGAAGACATCGGCGACCGACTGCTTGAGGGCCTGGAGCCACATGATCGCCTGGCTGATCTCGGCGATCATCCGAGCGACGAAGTTGCTGTCGTTCGACGCGAAGCCCGTCTCCCACGCCATCTTGATTTCGAGCAGCCAGATCTGGACCTGGAGCGCGATGACTTGGAGCTTGCCGAGCGCAAGCCCGATCTGGAAAAGGACCATGTCCGCGATCTTGAAAGCCCAATCCGCGAGCCAAAGGCCAAAATTCACGATCTGGGCGCGCAGCCGGAAGAGCCCCGGATTCTCGCCCGAGGTCTTGCTGTCCTGGAACGTGAGGACGTACCAGGCGTCCTTGGCGAACTGGAGCGCGACCGGTAGGAAGGCGATGAAGTCCTTGACCGCCTGAATGGCGAGGCGGATCGCCAGGCCGACCGTCGACAGCCAGCCGTTCTTCACGGGCTGGTAGCCGAAGAAGACCAGGATCGCGTCGTAGGCCAGTCGGATCAGGTGACCGAGCGCCACGGACAGCTTGCCGGCGATCAGTCCTGCGTTCTCGCTGACGAGCCGCGAGATGACCCAGAAGAACTCGCGAAGCTGGGGACCGGTCGCGGCGAGGATGGCTCGCTTCAGCTTGCGCCACGCGTCCGCGAGCTGCTCAAGCGTGATCCGGTACAGTTCCGCGTTGCGGACGTCCTCTTCCGTATAGATGCCGCCTTGGCGCGCGAGGCCGATCGCGGTGTCGTTGTAGGTCTGCTCATCCATCCGGCCGAGCGCGTCAACGAAGGCGGCCGCCTTGACCGAGTCGTCCTCCCCGAACATCGCCGCCAGGAACGCGCCCTTCTTGGCGCCGGACAGCGTCGTGCTAGCCCTCGCGACATCATTGAAGACGTCCAGGATCGGCCGCATCCGGCCGCTCGCGTCCGTCGCCGAGATCCCCATCTCCTTGAAGAACTCGGCGGCTCGACCTTCGCCGCTCGCCGCCGAATTGATCTGATCGGCGAACTGCGTGAGCAGCTGGCCCATGTCCTGGGCTTCGAGCTTGAAGCGGCGGCCGAACGCGGCGAACAGCGAGAACTGCTCGATCGACATGCCGATCGACTTGGCGATCCGGCTCTGGAGGTCGATCTCGTCGGCGATCTCCTTGTTGCCGGCGACCGCGCGGCCGACGACGCCGCCTTGAACCAGGCCACCGACGGCGGCGCCAACGACGCCCGCGCCCGCGACGCGGCCGGCGGTCCCGAGACCGCTGCGAGCCAGGCCGGCCGACGCCGAGGCGGCTTTCTTCGCCGCCGACACGACGTTCGTCAGAGCCGTGCGCAGACCGTGCGCGCTCTTGGTGGCGCGATCGAGGTTCCGCGAGGTGTCGGCGCCGGCCTTCGTGAGCTCCTTGCCGTCGACGCCAGCGAAGGCGCGGCGGACGCCGGCCGCGAATCCGGAGATGGCGGAGGCGGCCGTGCGCAGGCCAGTGACGGAGAAGTTCGTCTGGAGGTCGGCGACCTGCCTATTCATCGCCATCGCCGAAATCCTTCTGGAAGGCCTTCCAGCCCTTGCGGTCTGCCTGGGCGGCGCGAGCCGCTGTCGCATCCCGGAAAAGGGTCGCGCGCTCCTCCTCGCGCTCGCACATCACCGCGAAGTAGAGCTGGCCTGGCGACATTTGGAACGCGTCCTCGCCCGTGCGCGCGGTCAGCCACCGCGCCGTCTTGACGAGCCGGACCAGCGGGTCGCGATAGGTCAGGCCGCCTGCTGGACCGCGTCGTCCTCGTCCCCGCTGCGGCCTTGCATGACGTTGATGAGCTTGACGGCGCGGTCGAAAAAATCCTGGAAGCCCTTCGGGAAGGTCTGCCGGACGAAGGCCGCGAGCAGCTCGCGGAAGTTCTCGTCGGGCTGGGCCAGCAGCGCCTGCCGGACGTCGTAGTCACGGCCCTCGCCGGAGGCCACGGCGATCAAGGCGGCGGCCGCCTCGGGACCGTCGGACAGGAGCGTGTCGATCATCCGCTTGTCGTCGAAATCCTGCCCGTCGACCGCGCCGAAGAACAGGTTCTTGATCGCCGGGAACTCGCCGATCAGCGACAGGAACTCGACGACGGTTACGGGCCGGACCCGGACGTCGACGCCGTCGAGGGTCACGATCTCGCCGGCGGCCGGGGTTGCCGAGATCAGGGCCTTCAGGCCGGACAGCTTCGCCATGTTGCCTCCTCAGGATGTTGGCGGGGGTGAAAAGTTCAGGCCGCGATCGGGGTCGCGTAGCCGAGCTCGAAGCCGGCCGGCTGGGAGCCGTCGACGTAGAGCGTCCCCTCCAGCTCGTTCACCATCAGCTCGGAGTTCTCGACGATCAGCGAATACTCGCCGGTCTTCTTGAACTCGACGCGGGGGAAGGTGAATTCGTAGGAGTCCCCGACGAGGTTGTCCTGGACGATCATGGCCTCGACCTCGACCTCGGTCGCAGACCAGATGCGGTAGACGGGCTGGGTCGCGAGAGGGGCGCAGTCGAAGGTGATGACGAGGCCAGCTCCGGCCCCGGCCGGCTTCTTCAGCAGCGTGACCGCGCCCGTGGCGGGGTTGACGACGAAATCCACGCCGTTCTGGTAGTTGACCGCGCCCGTGTCCGTCACGGAGACGTTCGACACCATGCGACGACGCTCGAAGCGGCCCGCGACGACCTGGCCGCAGAAATAGGTGCCGCCGACGATCGCGGTGGCATAGGGCATGTTTAGCTGGTTGCCGGCCGCCTGCGCGTCGAGAAGGTCGTCGCCCTCGGCCATGAGGGCGGCGCGGCGACCGAACTCGGTCGACTGGAGCAGGCCCACGGTCAGCGTGCCGCCTCGGTCGATCTGGTACTTCTTCTGGATTCCGCGGAGGCCCGACTGGCGGTCGCGCTCCTCGATCTCCTCGGAGGTCAGCTCGATCGCGCAGGAGCGGACGTTGCCTTGGCGATGGAAGTGCTCCTTGCCCTTGTCGCGGACGAGCAGGATGCCCGACGGAATCGAGTGCGGCGCGTCGTCCAGGGAAAGCGGAGGGATGCGGGACATCGGGGATGCTCCTCAGAGAAAGCGGTCGGGCTGGCCGTCGGGGACGAGGCCCACGGCGCGGTAGCGAAGCTGCTGCATGGCAAGGACGCCGAGGCTGCCCTCGCCCTCGAACGACGCGAGGTTGCCGTCGACGTACCCCCAGTCGACTAGCCGCAGCCCGAGGGGCTCGCCGGCGTTCGGCATGACGCGAGGGAGCGCGCGCTCGACCTCAAGGGACACGTCGTCCAGCCGGTCTGCGACTTCGCGGCGATCGGCGAGGTCGATGACGCTGACGACGGGAACGAACTCCCGGCGCTGGACCTGTACCCCGGCCTTTCCCTCGTCCGAATTGCCGTCCGAGACGACGGCGACGGTGATGCAAGGGTAGTCCTCCGGCTCGCGCAGCGCGGGCGCCGAGCCGGAATAGATGCGGGGCGTCCCCGCGCGATCCTTGCCGACGAGCGCAACCACGGCCGGATCGGCTGCGAGCCGCGCGGCGATGGCGTCACGAATCTGGCGGCGGACGTGGAAACCCATGTCGCGAAGTTGCCGACCGGGCGGGCCCGGTTTGAACGGCGCGGCTACGTCCGCCGGCGGATCAGCCGGCAATCGACGCCGCCGGCCCCGTTCGCCTTCGCGTACTCGACGTAGAGCTCGTCCCCGTCCTCATAGACCACGCGGTCGCCCTCGCGCGGGAAGCGGGGCACCAGCGACAGGTCGAACGTCTGCTGCGGGACGGTCGCGACGTTCGACAGGTCGTTGACGTCCCGAATCAGGTCGACCTCGCCGTACGGCCCCCTCACGGGGTAGCCGACGCCGTCCATATGGATCACGCACGGCAGGACCGAGGGCGCCATCTCGCAGACGGTCTCGGTCAGCAGGCGAAGCGCGGCTGGGACGGGAGGCATCGTCAGGTAGCCGACACAAAGACGAGACCGCGCGGATCGATGTATTCGCGCATCGGGTCAGCAAGAATCGACAGGGCATTCGGCGACGTTTCGCTGCCGATGATCGTGGCATTTCTCACAACGACATCGAATTCGCCGGGGACGCCCGGGCGTTCGATGACGACACCGAAAGTAATCCACGGATAATCTGCGCCTGGGAGCCAGCGCTCGCCGTTGCGGGCAGCCCCACCGCCGTCGACGAGGATGTTGACCTTGCTCCAGGACCTGTAGCTGCCGTTCAGCCGGATTTGGTTGTAAGTGACCGGATCGGCATAACCCAGCCGGCGAGGCAGGAGCTTTCCAGACAGACCCATCGCGTCGCCGAAAGATCCGGAAATCTCGGCGATTTCGTAGCCGAAAACAGGGTCTTCGTTCGTGCCGGACCAAGTGCCATAGACTGCCAGCGCTTCGAACGTGTCGGGGCTCGCGATCACGACGAGCGGGATATCGTCCGCTGCGAGCGCGGCGTTGATCTGAGCGGCTTGGTCCGCGAGCGAGGCGTCGGGGCCGGTCGTCGTGAACGTGAAAGTGATCGGCAGCATGGGGTTGGTCGCCTTGCGACCAACCCCGTCTTTGAAGTTGAAGACCAAGCCGGTGGGCACGAGCGTGCTCATGTCGGGATAGCTCGTGCTCTTGATGACGGGCATCGCGTTGACGACGATGTCGCCCTCGGAGACCTCGGCAACGCCGACCGGCAGGAGGGGGAAACGCGAATATGGCTCGCGCGAGCCACGGCTCATCTCGTCGATCACGAAGTCAGGCCTTTCGGGTGGAGAGAGGGCGGCGATCGCGTCCTGGACGTTCGTGGCGTCCAGTCCCGGGATCGGGGCGAGGGTGGTCGCGGCTGCGGTCGATTTGCCGCCGAGTGGGGTGAATCCCTGCATCGTCGTCAGACCTTCGCGGCCTGCCGGACCGTGATCACGGTCGGCTCGGATTGGGGGGTGCCGTCGTTAGGGTCGAGGGCGACGTAGAGCAGGACGCCTGGCGCCATGTTCGTGCCCATGAAATGCACTCCGGGATCGAGGATATCGGAGTGCGCGATCTCCTCGACGGTCGGCTCCGTGCCGATCTCGATGTCGGGATTGGCAAGCGAGTGCGTGTAGAGCACCTCCTTGCCGCCTGGCGAGACGCGAACGCGGACCAGGTCGCAGTCGTCCGGCACCGGCAGGACCTTCCAGCCGTCGGCCAGGGTAAGGGTGAAGCGATCGATGGGACCGCCCTCGCAGATGACTGCCGGGGGGCCGCCGTTGGCCGTGTAGACGCCTCGGATCGACATAGGCTGCGCTCTCGAAGTGTGGGACGAAAAAGGCCCGGGGATCGCTCCCCGGGCCATGCTCCCGGGCCTGCCGGGGAGGAGGCATGCAGGCCCGGAACTCGGGTCAGGCCTGCTGGATGTCGCCGACACCCTCGGGGCGGGTGTTGTAGATGATGGTGTTCATCTCGGCGTCGATCTTCACGCCGGCCATGTTGTCCAGGTCGTCCTGGTTCGCGTAGTAGGGTCGTCCGGGGGTGTTGACGGTGCCCATGCCCTGCTTCGGCGCGTTGCGCCTCTGGAACAGGCCCTGAACGTTCGGGATGAGCAGGATCTGGTTGACCGGGCCGATCGTCAGGCCGGACGGCAGGTCGGCGCCCTCGTACTCCCAAATCTCGACATTGTCGGCGAGGACGAAAGGAGTGGGGCCGTCGTTCGACATCCCGCGCAGGGCGGCGCCCTGCATGTAGAAGTCGAACGAGCGCTTCACGGCTTCCTTCGTCACCAGCGCCTCATAGAGCTCGCCCGTGCAGACGGCCTGCCAGGACCGGACGGCCATGCCGCCGAGCTTGGCCTTCAGGGTGCGCTTGGCTGCGCGGAAGAAGGCGGCCGGGTCCAGGTCCGGGTCGTCGAAATCGACGGGTATCGCCGTCGGGCCGATGCCGAACGCGGCAGCCAGGTCGACCTCGACCTGGCCGGCCGAATCGACGATCTGGCCTCGGGCGGCGCCAAACAGGATGTGCTCGGTCGTCAGCTCGAACTCGGCGATCTGCTGGTCGAGCTTCTCGTTCAGCAGATCCTCCGGCATCTCGAACTCGTTGTCCGAGCCGGCCTTGCGCTGGCCCGAGACCTCGGTCGCCCGCAGGATGATCTGCGACGGATAGTGAGGCACGGCGAGCGGAATCGGCTTGCGGCGATCGACCTCGACCTGCTTCGGCGGGGCGCCGTAGGGCTTCGGGTCGACGATGTCGATCGTCGAACCCTTGCGGTCGATGAGCAGCGCCGGGACGTTAACGGGCTGCGACGTGACCTGGACGCGCGCGGAGAGCGCGTTCGGCTGGCGCGGGCGCTCGACGATGAGGTCGGTCAGCTCGTCCTGGGTATAGGCGTTGCCGGTGGTCGGGTTCAGGATGGGCATCGGTGTCTCCGAAGGGGTGCTGACCGAAAGGGGGAGCGCGGACCGTCAGGCCCGCACGATGATGGTCTTGGCCGCGAGGCCGGCGATCAGGGCCGCCTTGAGCGGGGCGTCGGCGGGCCAGTTGACCTTGACGTCCTTCACCTGCGCGATGCGCTCGATGCGGACGAACCGGCGACGATGGTCCGGCTTGTCGTAGGCAATCGCCGCCGAGGCCATGATCGGGGCCTCGTCGAAGTCGCCGGGAACGGGCAGGCGCCAGGTCGCGCCGTCCTTGACGACGACGTCGTTGGCGACGATGCCGCTGTTCGCGACGGCCACGGAGACCTCGCGCGAGCCGTGGTTGTCCAGCTCGGAGATCAGGGCGGCGCCGGGACGGGCCAGGGTGCGGTCGGTCATGGATGTCTCCTCAGGCCTTCGGGATCGGCCACTGGTTGAACTTGGCGTCCGCCTTCCGGCGGCGTTCCTCGACGGATTCCTTCGCCGCCGTCGGGGCGACAATGCCGGGGTTCGCGGCCTTGACGGCCACGACCTTCGCGACCTCGGCCGAGGCGCCGAAGACGATCTCCTGGAGCTTCTCGATCGGGGCCTTGGCCTCGACGTGGAGATCGAAGGCCGCGCGGACCGACTCGCCGGCGATCGTCGCCAGCTTGCGCAGCGCGACGACCTGCGCGCTCTCGGGCTCGACGGCGGGCGGAGGGACCACGACGGCTTCCGGCTCGGGGGCCGGCTCGGGGGCCGGCTCGGGCTCGCCTTCCTCGACGGGCTCGGCGGCCACGATCTCGGCGAGGACCTCGGCGGCCGGCGCGTTCTTGAAGCGGGCCGCGGCGATGTCGAAGTGGGCGGTGGCCTTCACCGGCTCCACGATCTCGTCGATGAAGCCGGCGGCCAGCATCTGCTCGGCCGTGTACCAGGTCTCCGCGTCCATGGCGGCGCGGATCTCGTCCTCGGAAAGCGTGGCCTTGCCGGCGTAGACCTTGACGATGCCGTCGTTCAGCGCGTTCAGCGCGTTGATGGCGGACTGGAGATCCTTGGCGCGGCCGTAGGCGAAGGTCGACGCCTCGTGGATCATGAAGAGCGCCTTCGACGTCGCGCGGACCGTGTCGCCGGCGAGCGCGATGACGGAGGCCATGGAGGCGGCGAGGCCCTCGATCGTGACCGTCTTCTTCGCCGGGTGGGCGGCGAGGATGTCGTAGATCGCGTTGCCGTCGAAGCAGTCGCCGCCGGGCGAGTTGATGTGGACGTGGAGCTCGTCGATCGCGCCGAGCGCGCGGAGGTCGTCGAGGAAGCCCTTCGCGGACTTGCCGATCTCCTCGCCGGACCACGGGTCGTTGTCGATCCCGATGTAGCCGTAGATGAACAGCTCGGCCGAACGGGTCTCGGCGCCGTTCTCGCCGGTGGCGAGCGCGACGGGCGAGAACTTCCAGAAGCGCGCGTCGGCCTTCGCGTCGGGCTTGCCGGCGCGGGCGGTCGGACGGGTCATCGTCGGGCGCATGAATCTCTCCATGATCATAAGGTGCCGAGCGCTCGCGCCCGGTTTGAACGGCGCGCTACGCATCGGTCGGCTCGGGTGGCTCGGGCGGTTCGTCGTCGTCGTCCGCGGTGCCCGGATCCCCGTCGCCGGTCCCGCTCTCCTCGCGCTGGCGAATGAGGATCTCGGCCTCGTCCCGGATCAGCGCGCGCAGGCGCTCGACCAGGTCGCCCTTTTGGCCGGAAGTCGTGTGGCAGTCGTAGGCCACGCCCTGTTCCTCGGCCCTGAGGATGTCCTCGCCGTTCTCGATGTCGACGCGGCGCGGGTCGCCGCCGAGCTCGCGAATCGCCTGCTGGCGCGAGGTCAACCCGTTCTTGATCGCCACGATGAACGAGTTGAACTCCTGGAACTGGTTCGGATTCTTGGCGGCCGGCCAGGTCCAGGAGCAATCGTAGAGATGATGGTCCGGCGTGCCCGGCGGCGGCTTGAACAGGCCCTGCGCGATGGCGAGGTCGACGAGGTAGCGATAGAGCGGCCGCAGCACCTGGTGCTCGATGCGCGCGCGCTCCTCGTCGGCGAGGCGGCGAAGGGCGACCTGGGCGGCGCGCCAGGTGCGGTCCGAGAGCCCTCGGAAGTCGCCCGTGAAGTCCTCATAGGAAACGTCCAGCGAGGCGGCGAGGTACATCAGCGCGAAGCGGACGTAGGGCTCGTAAGACGATCCGGTATCGGGGGGCGTCGACCACGTGATCGACGTGCCCGCCGGGAGCTCCGACAGGATGCCGGGCTCCAGCATCACCTCGTCGACGATCGCGGCGAACTCGTCGTCCGACTTCTTCCGGTTGCCGAGCGCGCTGCCCGGTTCGACCATCGCGTCGGTGCGCGTGATGAAGCCGGCGAACAGCGTCGAGATGATCTTGCGGGTCTGCTCGGCGCCTTCGTACTTCGCCAGGTTGATGGCGCGCGCGATCGAGGAGACGAGGCGCGTCTCGCCTCGGACGGACGAAAAGCGAGGCAGCCGGACCTGGTGCAGGACCATGGCCGCCGGCATGGCGAAGGTCTCGTTGTTCGCGGTACCGACCGTGCCCCGGATGTCGGGATGCTGGCGATGCATCCAGTAGGCCCGGCGCCGCTCCAGCGGGTCGAGCTCCACTCCATTCACGACCCGCCGGCCGTTGCCGAGGTCCCGGTTGTCGTCGTGCGGGACGAAGTCGGTCTCCAGAGGTTGGATCTGGAGGTTGAGCGTCAGACCGTCCTTCGGATCGCGCGGACGCAACACCCAAAAGACCTCGCCGTCGACGGTCTCCGCGATGTAGCCGTGCTTCAGCAGCAGCCCGAGCGGGAGCACCCCGCGCGTGTCGGCCTCGCCGACCCACGCGTCGACGATCTCCTTCATCTCCGGGAAGCGGGGATTCCACGTCGGGCCCAGGCCGATGACGGCCGATGCCAGGACGCCGATGCCTCGACGCAGCCACGCGTCGTTGCGGAACAGGTGACGGGCGGCGCCGACGAGGATGCGGTGGTAGCGGCTTCCGTCCGTCGGGCCGAGGTTCGGGAAGCGAGGCAACTTCGAGGAGGGCGAGGCCGCTTCGTAAGGCGAGACGGTCGGCTTGTTGTCCGAGACGTAGCCGGAGAACGAGCGCCTCAGCCGACGGCCGGCGCCGACGATGCCGGCGACGATGCTCTCGACCTTCGAGAAGGGGTTCGGAGAAAGGTGCGGAGCGTCGTGCTTCGCTTGCTGGGCGGGGCGACGGGCCATGTCAGAGCCCCGTCGTGACGATTACGCGCGTGAAGGCGATGGCCTCCGTCTCGCCGACCTTGTTCGTGCCGTCGATCTCGTCGAGCCGCTTGTAGAGCGAGCGGACGTCCGCGAGGACCTCGGCGCGCTCGCGGGTCTGCATGCTGCCGCCCGACGGATAGGAGACCAACCGCCCAGGCTGCTTCAGCGCCTTCTCCAGCGCCTTGATGCCGGCGACGATCTCGTCGCGGCTGTCGAGAGAGAAAAGATAGCCCAAGGCGGTCTCCTGCTCCTCGCATGGAGCTGGAGGGTCGAGCCCGGTTTGAACGGCGCGCTAGCCGAGGACCGACGACCGGTAGACGCGCGGCCGACGGTATTCGGTGGGGTTGGCGAAGCGCGGAACCGATCCCGCCGGCGGCCGCGACGGATCGACGTCCTCGACGACGACGTGCCGCTGGATGGGCTCGGCTACAATGCCCCTGTGGTTCGACCAGTCCGACATCGCCGAGCGGTCGGGGCCGTCGTATCGCGGAGGCGGCTCCTCGGTCCCGTCCGTCGGGAGGTCGATCATTGCCAGCTCGATGCGACGGAACTGGCGCTTCGCCATTTGGAGCGCGGCGTAGCAGTAGACGAGGCAGTCCCAGGCCTCGCCGGTCCTATCGCCCTTCCGCTTCCATTCCTCGCGGCCGCGCCTGTCCGTCTTCTTCCCTTCCGCGAGCAGGTCCTCAAAATAGAACTGGTTCGGGTGGCCGGGCTCGGTCTGCGCGAGCGCCATCGCAAGCGGGAAGTGGACGTAGCCCGCGCCGGGAGTGGCGCGCTTGAGGCGGCGATCGAGGGTGTCCTTCGCCTTGTGCGTGCCGATCCAGAAGAACGTCTTGTTGTTCTTCGTCTTGCTCGGCTGGAGGCCGGCCGGGATGATCGGGGCCTCGCGGTTGCGCTCGCCGGGCATGCCGCGGATGGGGTGGACGTTCCACGTGGCGAGCTCAGGAAGGCGGCAGAAGTCGATGGCCTCGTTGATCATCCAGCCGGCGTCGACGAACGTGCAGGAGGCGTACAAGACCGAGCCGTCCGAGCGACGCCAGCCGCGCTGGATCAGCTTAATCATCGCGGCCGCCGCCTCCTTTGAGAACGGTTCGTGCTCGGACAGGACGAAGTGCCCGATCAGGAAGGCTTCCTCCCCCGGCGCCCAGCCCCAAACGGACACCTCGTGCCTGGACGGCAGCGCGCCCTTCTTCGTCTGGTCGTCGGAGCCCTGCTGCGAATCGACGGAGATCGTGATGCAGATGACGTCGTCCGGCACCTCGGCGATGTAGGGCTCGGCCCGGTCGGCCAAGCCGCCGACCGTGACGAGGCGGGTGACCGTCTCCTGCGTCGGCTCCCCGAGCACGTTGTTGACGAAGGTCTTGAGGTCGTCGGGGTTGCCCTGCGCCGACAGCCATTCCTGCGCGAGCGTCTTCCAGCCGGCGCCGGCGAACAGGGAGATGTAGCCGGGGATGTGGACGCCGACGAGCCCGGGGCGCATCGAGCGCTTGGTTGGACGCCAGCCCAGGGCTTCCTCGTCCCAGTCGCGGGCCTGGTCGTCGTACGTCTCCTCGCCTGCCTCGGCATCCATGCCGAACTTCTCTTCCTCGCGGATGATGCAGCCGTGCCGCTCGCAGACGTACCATGCGTCGACGACGATGCCGTCCGCGTCCGTCGACCACTTGATGCCGTAATCGGTCTTTGCCCCGCCCCACTTGAGGTACATGCGCTCCTCGCAGTGGGGGCACCGAACGAAGTAGCGGCGCTGGTCCGACTGGAGCCATTCCCTCCAGACGTTCGAGGTCGCCATTTCCAGGGGCGACGACCAGACGTAATTCTTGCGGTTCCAGAACGTCCTGGACCGCTCCTTCATCAGCTTGAACTTATTGCCCTGCGAGCCGGCCTTGCCGACCCTCCAACCGTCGGCGTCCACCTCGTCGCCCGAGGTGCAGCGGATCGTGTCGCCTCGGAACTGGTCGTCCGAGCTGGCGTAGCCCATGTAGGCCTTGCCGCCGTTCTTGTAGAGCCGCTCGTTCCATCGATCGGGGATCTCGCCCCGCAGCGGCGAGCGAACCAGCTTGGCCAGTTCCGGGCTGTCCCTGAACATGGGTCCCCAGTAGCTGTTCGCGAACTTCTTGGCCTTGTCCTCGGTGGGCTGCCAGATCCCGACTGGGCTCGCCTCATAGGCCACGTGGAACGCGTTGATACCGCAGAAGAGCTGCGTGATGCCCGTCCTAGTACCCTTTACCCCAATCAGGTCCTCGACCCACGACGCCTGCGACAGTCTCGCTAGGCCGGCCTGGTAGCCGTAGGGATTGAAGTAAGTTCCGCCCTCGGCCGACGAATCCTTCGAAAGGACGACCGTGGTCCTGAGCCATTGGACGATGTCGATTCGCGGCGGGATGCGAAGAAGCAAACGGGACGCGACGATCCGCTCGCGGAAGACGCGGATCGATTCGTCGAACTTGCTATCGAGCCAGGTGGACGGCCTAGAGCGCATGGACGTCGCCGGCCATCGTCGCGAGCGCCTCGGCGACCAGGCGGTCCGCCTCTGCCTTCACCAAGGCGACGTTCGTGATCGCGGCCGTCCTGCCGGCGAGCACTGAGCCTAGGTTCTCGAACTTGGTCCGGACGAGGATGCGCTCGTCGACGACCATCTGCTCGGCGGCCGCCATTGGCACGACGGCACCGGCCGCCTCGGCCTCCTCGATCTCGGCGATGTTGGCGAGGGCCACGGCGCGACGCCGCTGCGCCTCCTCAAGGCTTTCCTTCTCGGGTCCGCCGGCGGACGACGTCGTGGGCCCGGCGCGATCGAGCGCCTTCTCGATCTCCTGGGCCTGGAGCCATTTCACGACGGCCGCGAGATCCAGTTCGTAGCTCTCGCCCTTCTTCTCCGGCTCGCGCTCGACGGGGCAGCCGCGATTGATCCAGGCCTGGACGGTGTTACGGGAGACGTCCAGGTAGGTGGCGACCATCGACGACGACATCACGCGGACGGACTTGCCGGTCGAATGCGTCGGCTTCGCATGGAAGCGGTCCGGAGGCGTCGTGGTGCCGCCGGACTTGGTTGGACGTTTGGCCATGAGGCGATGATGGGCGGCGATCGCGCCCGGTTTGGACGGCGCGGCGGGAGGGGCCGCTCAACAGCTTTTCGGGCGACCCTGAATCCCTACGGGATTTAGAACGGCCTTCGGACCTGCTGTTGCACGGTCGGTTCGAAAGTTTGCAATCGAGCGATAGCCCGGGCGCGAAAAGCAACCCCGCACCTCCTGGTTGCCCAGGGGACCCCGTCGCCCCGGCATGCAGCGGCACGCGCGGCGGGCGGCTGACCCCCGAAGGGGTCAAGGGCGACGTGGTGCGCGATCGAAGTCAGGCATGACCCCTTCAAGGGTCAGCCCGCATCGGGGACGGCGACCAGCTCGGGGTGCTGGCCGGGCTGCTCGACGGGTGCCGGCACGAAGCTACCGGTGTGCTCGATTCGGACGTCGACGTACCTGCGCTCGTCCATCGGCACGTCGGGCCCGGGGACGTCCTGCGGCATGATCTGGACGACCGTGCCCGACTGCCGGTCGAAGGCGAAGATCCTCATGTGCGGCTCCCGAAGAGACTGGCGATGCCCCGGCCCATGGCTCGACCGAGGGCGTGGAGGGCGAGCATGGCGACGAACCAGAGGACGACGGCGACGGCGACGAGGAGGAAGAGGTTGGCCATGTCAGCCTCGCAAGAAGGCGGGGGTGTTGCGGTTGCCCTTGCGGGCGGCGTAGCCGATCTCGTTGAAGAGCTCGCGTTCGAGACGGCGATGCAGGGTGGCCTGGGCCGCGCCGACGGCTTCGTTCCAATAGCCGATCAGCAGCGGTCGGTAGGTGGCCTGGTCGACCATACGGACGAGCATGTGCGGCGCGCCTTCGTTGACCATGCGCCCGGTCGCCTTGTCCCAATGGCGCTTGGGGCGCGCCCATATGCCGAGTCCGGCGCCGGGATACGGCGCGCCCATGAAAAGCCCCCCGTCCTTGCGGGCGCCTCGGCCTGTGCTGCGTACGCCGCGCGTCTCCCGGATGAGCCGCTTGAGCGTGTTCCTCGGCAAGCCGCCGTTCGCGCCGCCGACGGGCTTGATGCCGGGCTCGGCCCGAGCGAGGACGCGCCAATTCGGGATGTAGAGATGCTCGTTGCCCGGGCCCACGTCGCCCGGCCTGCGGATCGTCTTCGCCCCCAGGCCGAAAGCCAGATATGCGGACCTGTCTTCCTTCTTTCCGTTCTTGATCTTTAGCGCGGCCGAGACGTCGGCCTTGGCGCCCCTGAACGTCTTGCGCGCGTAGGGCTTGAGCGAGGCCATGACGACCTCGGAGCCGCTGCGCGTGAACGGCACGGGGTTGTCGACAGCCACCGGAAGGGTCCGTCGCCATCGGCGTTGGGCATCGATGGCGACGCCGTTCAAGGCGAACGTGATCGCCCTGGGTGCTACGTGCGTGCCAAGCCGTTCGAGGTCGCGAATGGTGCCGGCTAGATCGCGGGTGCGTAGGTCGATGCCGGGCAGGACTCGGGTCCGGAGCGCCATGTTGACCCTCCCAGGAATCAAAAAGGCCGGGTAGCCGTGAGGCCCCCGGCCGAAGTTGTCGGTTCGTTACCAAGCCAAGGCTTGACACCCCGATTCTAGCGATTCGGGCGCATATCACAAGGGCTGGTGGTCTCGGGCCGCGTCAGGCCCAGGCGCTCGGCGACGGCGCCGGGCTGGGCGACCTTGGCCTTGGCCTCGGCCATAAAGGCCGCGAGGAAGGGCCGCATGGATGGCGCGTCGACCCGAGACGTGCGCAGCGCGTGCCCGAGCGCGTCGACGATCGCCGCGTCGACGGCGGCGGAGGCGGCCGTCCGGGCGCGGTGCTCGCGGGCGCGCTCGGCGGCCTTGCGGCGGCGCTCGGCGGCTCTGGATGCAGGGTGGGCCTCGGTGGTCATGGACGGATGATGGGCCGGGCGCCGGAAAGGCACAACGGCCGGGCGTCGTAGGCCAGCCTCATGGGCCTTCGGCCCTTATTTATCTTCCATCCCGGTCATCCCCCGATGGCCGGCCGCAGCGCCAGCGGAGGCCAGATCCAACACCTGGGATGGCCAGCCCAGATACAGCTGGTAGATGACCTGCAGCTGGCTCGCGCCAGCGCTCGCATAGAGTATAACTATAAGACGAAGCGACCGGCGCCAGCCCCGTATTTACAGGCACTTACGACGTCCGGCCTTCGACGCGACCGCGCTGGCCGACGACGTCCGCTCGCCTCGCCCGACATGCGCCCCTCCGCCGCCCGATACGGCACCCGAAACGCGTCCGAAGGCGGCCGCGACGGCCGAAAACGACGAAACCCGGCATGCGCGAGGCAGCCGGGTTCGTTCGGGCCTGAGCCCGTCTCTACATCATGTCGATGTCGGAAGCGGCCGCGCTAGGCGGCCAACGCCTCGGGCGGGGGCTTGGGAGGCTCCTCGACCGGCCGGCAGGTGGCCAGGATCATCGCGACGGCGAGCTTGTCGCCGCCGGGCACGGGGCCTTGCCAGGCTTCGACAAGGCGCTCGCGAAGGGCCGCCTCGGCATCCGCCCTTTCCTGCAAGAGCTCGTCCCGGCTAGCCGTGTCCGCGTTCGGCAGGCGCGACATCGCTCGATCGAGCTTCGACGGCTCGGGTACGATGGCGAGCCTGTTGATCTCCGGCCGGACCTTCACGATCTCGATGCGGTCGATGTAGCGGCCGAGACGGCGCTGGCTCTCTTCGATCGCCGCGTCGATATCCGGCACCCAGGCGGCGACGTGGATCAGCCTAGGGCTGGATTCGCCGTCGACCCAGACGTGGGCGGAAGCGTAGGCGGCCGCCTCGCGATCACGGAAATCGCGGACCCACGAACCGCCGATGATCTCGTCGGTCAGGTCCGGCTGGATCGCGCTGACGCCCGCGTCGACGACGCCTGCCAGGCGGCGGGCGAATTCGTGCAGCTCGTTGCAACGGATCAAGTCATCCAGCGTCACGACGTCGTCGACCACGATACCGTCGGGAACGCAGGTCGCGGCACAGATCCAGAGCGGCGCCTCGCCGGTGCGGTACACGGGGCGGAGGCGGCCGGCGAACTGCCGCAGCTCTTCTTCGCGCCATTGGGCCTGGATGCGGCGGTGCCAGTCCATGCCTTCGGGGAAGATCGAGTCGGAGATGGTGACGAAGGCTCCGTCGCGGCGCTGGAGCCTGCGCTCGCCCTTGGGCGCCCTGAGCCTCTGGTTGCCGATCCAGCCGGTGCCGCTCTCGTTCCAGTCAGGCTCGGCGACGTCGTCGTCGTAGGAGAACGCGCGCGCGAGCCCGTCGAGGACGTCGATGGGCAGCTCCATGCGGCCGACCGACATGGCTACGGAGTGGTTCTTGTAGGCGTCGAGGCCGCGGAACGCGCCGTAGTGACCGAAGTCGACGTTGTCGGGCGATCCCCAAGCGTTCTTGATCGCGCGCTCCACGGGCAGGGTCGATCCGACGAGGACGCGCTGCGTTCCGTAGAGCCCGCCGAGGCGGGTGATGACCGAGCGGACCTTCGAGAGCTTGATCGCAGCGCGCTCCTTGTCTTCGGGCGACTTATTGGCGTCCGCGTCGGGCAGGAGGGCCTGGTCCGAGAATCCTTCGGCGACGACCACGGTGCGCAGGTGCAGCGGCGCGTCGACCCGGATCACCTTGACCGGGCGCCGGCCGAACACTTTGCCGAGGATCTTCTCGTCGGCGGACGCGTCCAACAGGAAGGCCGGGCGGTCGGAGAAGTTCAGCTTGCCCCTCCAGCTGACCTGGATGATCGTCTGCTCAGAGCTGGGCTTGAGGAGCTTGATCCGACGCTCGGGGCTATCGGCGGGGACCTCGCCGGCATGGATCGCCATGATCCGATCCGCGACGATGTCCCAAAAGCGCCATTCCAGGAGGACGCCCTCGCCCTCGGGCTGGTCGATCAGTCCGGTGACCTCGGCGTCCGTCATGCCCGGCCGCACGGCCAGGGACGACGTCTGCGCCCGAGAGCAAACCGTCTTCGCCGACAGGGCGAGATCGATGCCACGGATGGTCCGCTTCTTGAGCTTGGTGGTCTTCGTGTAGGCGGCGAGCGCCGAGGCGGGGCACTGGCCGGCGAGCATCGCCTGCGTGGCGATCGTCGCGGCCTGCTCGCGCTCCATCACGAGATCCTCGACGGTAACGCCGTCGCGCTTTTCTGTCTTCGTCAGGTACGGGCGCTTACGTGGCTGCCGCAGGGCGTCGAGCGGCAGCCCGGCGGTCTTGCCGACCTCCGACCAGAACCTCTCGTCGATGACGACGGCGCCGATGCGATCCTTGACGGCCTTGGGCATGGTGCTCGTCAGATAGGCATGCGGCAACAGGATCAGCTCGGCCGTTTTCGCGAGCTCGATCTGGAGCATCGCAGGGCACACGGCCTTGAACTCGCACTCGACGACCTCCTTCTCGCCGAATGCGTTCGTGGTCGTCTGAGAGCACATTCCACTGGTCGGGATGTTCGCCGACTGGAGCCTCGCCATGCGTTCGCCCAGCTTACAACCGGCGAGGACCTTGCCCTTGAACTGGAGGATCTTCAGGCCGCGGCTGGCCTGGACGGCTTCGGCCCACACGTCCTGCGCGCCGGAAGAGAGCGCGATCGCCTTCGCCTCCGCCGCGTTGGTGTGCCCGGGGAGGAATACGGCCAGAGCGAACGGCAGCGGACCGCGGGCCTGCCGCATGTCGTTGAATGCGCGGATGAGCGTCGAGGTCTTGCCGGCGCCGGTCGGGGCGATGAGGGCTCCGACCTCGCGCAGCGCGTCGGGTAGCGAATGGCCGTCGTCGATGAGGCCGACGATTCGCGCGGCGTTGTCCCAGAGCAGCGTCAGCCATGCGTCGATCGATTCGCGGACCTCGCGCGCCACGCGCTCGCCCAAGGCGATTCGCGCGGTCGTGTCGAGCAGCGCGAGCCGCTTGGCCTTCTCCGAATCGGGGCGGTGGTCGGCATCGGCCTTCTTGACGATCCTCGACGGGCTCTTGCGGCGGGTCTTCGAGCCGGCCGGGGCGATCCACGACGCCGCATCGCCGAGGTCGCCGGCGATCGCAAGGACACCGGAGCCGCTGACCGTCTCGCGCGTGCCGTCCTCGCGGATGGCGACGACGGCCGCCTTGATGCGGCCTTCCAAGAGCGCGATGCGGGCGCGCTTGAACTGGTCGGTGGCGGCGGTCCGGATCGCACCGTCCGTGGCCCACTTACCGGTCCGGGCGATGTAGCGCAGGGCCTCGCCGACGTAGGCCTCGAAGACGGCGGCAGCACCGGCGTCATCCGTCATCGCGTCCGCGTTGAGGCTGGCGTAGCGGCCGGCGCGGCGGAACAGCCATTCGCTGCGCCCGTCAACGAGCACCTTCCCGATGCCCTGCTTCTCCCAGACACCCCATTCCATGCGGCTGCTGGGCGAGTTGACCTCCCCGTCGAACTCCACGGCCTCGGCAGCGAAGTGGCTGACCGGCTTCGCGCGATAGCCAACCAGCGTCCGCCAGTGGTCGACCGCGTCGAGGAACTCGGTGAGCTGCTCGCGCTTGATCAGCGGCGCGGCCTCAGGCGAGGCGAAGGTAGGCTGGAGGTCACCCCATCGGAAGTAGTCGCCGGTCGAGTGGTGGGCGCCATAGAAGGTGACCGACTTGCCCTTGCCGAGGATCTCGATCTGATCGTCGCCGGGCTTGCCGTCGACCTCCAGCCGGTAGCTCGCCGAGCGAAGGTCGGTGCCGGGCGCGACGCGGTAGATCAGCAGCACGCGCGGCGGGCGCCCCTGGCGCCGGAAGGGGGTCATGCCGAGCGTCTGGAACGCGAGCCCCTGCACCCAGCCGCTGTCGCCGGTGGTACCGACGTCGATGTCGATCGCAACGAGGGCGCTCGACATAACCGCCGCCACGTTGAGCGTGGGGAGCTTCTCGGACCAAAAGCGGACGTCCTCGACGGAGGCGGGGGCGTCCTGCAGCGGCTTGATCTTGATGGCGCCGATGCCCGGGATAACCCCGGGCCGACGGTTGTCGCCCCGGGTCTGCGGATAGACGGCCCAGCCGAGGTCGCGGCAAGCCATCCCGGACTGGCGGAAGAACGCCTCGCCGAGTTCGTACATGCGGCTGCGCAGAACCTCGCCGTGCTCGCCGTCGACCACCGGCGTAGCGCCCGCGAGAAGGGGGTTTTTGAATGCGAAGATGGGCTGATTGACCGCCTTCGAATCTAGGATTTCTGTCTCAACGACGGCGACCGTCTCGGACCCCTGCACGGGGGAAACGACCTCCTCGGAGGTAGGAATGCCGTCCTCGGACGGCCAATGCGACAAATCCTTGTCCAATTGAAATCGCCTCTAGCTACAGTAAACGGAACAGATACTCGACGCGCTTCGACGGCGCCGTTCACTCAATGCTAGCGATTCGTTCGATTTCGACAAGATCGGGTTTGCATATCGTTCCTTTCATCGTCGCCGTGGGCCGCTTGGGGGATAGCTATCCCCCAAATTGCAAGGTCTGAATCGCTGATCCTTGATTTTAGACGATTCGCCTACTTTGCTGTCGGCCATGCACTGCGTTTCGGCCCTCGACTTCGCCGCGGCCCGCCGGCTTCCACGCAAGCCGGCGACCGGTAGGACTATCCGCCTGCGCGCCGTCGAGCGGCTGGCTAGGGAGATCGCGCGTCGGCGCGACGCTGGCGCCTTCACCTCTAGGGATCTCGCCAGGCTTCTCTCCGACAGCGACGACCAGGCCCGGAAGGATCTCACGTCGATCACCGGCCGCCGCGACGACCTCGGCTGGGATCGCTTGCTGGTCATCGCGGAGGCGCTCGATGTCGACGCGCTGACGCTCTTCGCGCCGCTCGTCATCGGGGGGACCGAGCTGTGAGAGGCGGCTACCACCATCGCCGGACGCGGCGCGAGATGGAGTGGGGCGATCAGCTCGCCAAGCACATCAAGCGCGCCCTCGACGAGCGCGGCCTCAGCAATGCTCAGATCGCGTCCATGCTCGGCATCAGTCGGCACTCGACCCTTCGGGATGACCTCGCGACCATCCGGCGCGGGCAGGCCTGCTCGATCGGGCGCATGCTCGACCTCGCCGACGTCCTGCGGCTGCCGCTCGTCCCGACCCTCATCGTCGAGAGGGTGGCGGCATGACGCGCCTTCTCTGCCATCTCGGAATCGACCCCGGCCTCAACGGCGCATGGGCGCTGCTCGGGCAGTCCGGCTACCTGGTCGAGGCCGGCCATTTCCCGATCGGCGCCGACGGCGAGATCGACGCGAAGGCGCTCGCCGACCGTTGGCACCTGTTCCACCGCGACGTGGACGTCGTCGCGACGGTCGAGCGCGTCGGTTCGATGGGCTCCTCAAAAGGCGGGCGCAGGCAGGGCGTCCAGGGGATGTTCAATTTCGGCCGCCGCTACGGGACCGTCCTGGCCGTGCTCCAGACGATGGGGATTCCGCTGCATCTCGTCGAGCCGCGCGTCTGGAAGGCCGCCTCGGGCGTGACCGCCGACAAGGGCTCCTCCCTCGCCGCCGCCCGTTCGCTCTGGCCCGAGGCCGCCCCTCATCTGCTGACCCGCAAGAAGGACGAGGCGCGCGCGGAAGCGGCCCTCATCGCCCGGTTCGGCCAGCTCACTAGCTATTCACATCGGAGGGCGCCATGAGCACTCTGCGCACCACGGCTGCCGGCATCGGCATCATCAAGGAGTTCGAGGGCTTCGTCGGCAAGGCATATCTCTGCCCGGCGGGCGTCTGGACCATCGGGTATGGCCACACGTCCGCTGCGGGCGCTCCCGCCGTGGTCAAGGGGCAGATGATCAACAGGCAGCGCGCCGAGGAGATCCTGCGGAACGATATCGATAAGTTCGAGAACGCGATCGAGGCACTCATCGAGAAGGCCAAGGTCAACGTCGTTCATCATCATGAGTTCGACGCCATGGTCTCGTTGGCGTTCAACATCGGCGTTGGAGCTTTCTCTAAGTCGACGGTCCTCAAGCGGTACCTCAGGGGCGACAAAGCCGGCGCTGCCGAAGCGTTCCTCGCTTGGAACAAGGCCACGGTGAAGGGCGTCAAGAAGGTCCTCCCGGGCCTCAACCGCAGGCGACAGGCCGAGCGCGCGCTCTTCCTGGGTGACCGTCGAGTCGCCGAGGCCACCGCCGCGATCGTCGACGGCGGCGAGATGCCTCGCAGGGTCGCCGCGCCGGACCTCCGCGAGCCGATGCTCAAGTCGGGCACGGGCAACACCGCGGTCGCCACCGGCGTCGCCGGCGCAGGCGTCGCGTTGGAAGGCGTCACGCAGGCCGTCGCCTTCGCCTCGCAGGTCAAGAGCACCGCCACCGAGGCCGCTAGCCTCATCCCGGGCATCCCCGACGGCGCCGCGCTCTCCATCGGACTGGGCCTCGTCATCGTCATCGGCGCAGGGGTGATCTGGTACCGGCGTTGGCGCCGGAGCCGCGAGGACGAAATCGTCGAAACCGGACCGGAGGTGGTGTCGTGATGCCTAAGCAGATCTCCGACATCTTACTGTTCGAAAGCATTCGGCTGGCAATCAAGCTGCCGGTCTGCTTCGCCGTGATCGTCCTCACCGCTTATCTGACGAAAGACATCGCGGCCACGAAAGCGGTCGCGTTCGCGATCTTGCTTGGCGATGTCCCCGGCATGGTCGTCCATTTCGCTCGCATGGCTCGGGTGATTTCGTCGGGATACGGCGGGGATATCCAGTCGCCTGACTTTTCGCGTAACGGACGTCTGCTGACGTTCTTGTCCGGCACGGTTCTGATCGCCTTCCAGCTTGATGGAGAGCATGCAGTCGCCGCGCAGATCGTCCTGATGGCGGGCTTGACGGTCTTCTTCCTGGCTCTCGATGCAATGCGTCGACGGATGGGGGGCTGACCTGATGGATCTCCTCTTCATCCTCTCCGGTATCGCGATGGCCCTGGGTGCCTTCCTGCTCACCCCGTGGGGAATGCCCCTGGCCGCCGCGGGTCTCTCCGCGCTGCGCGAGAGCAAGGTCCTCCAGTGGCTCCTCGGCGCCGCCGTGTTCCTGGTGGCCATCGCTGCGATGCGCCGGGACGCCCGCAAGGATGGCCAGCGGGAAGCCTTGCAGGACGTCGAGGCCGCGAATCGCAAGGCCATGGATCGCCGCGTGCAGATCGATCGCGAGACCGAGCGTGCCGCCGAGCAGACGATTCGCGACGAGCTCAAGAGGTGGTCGAGATGAGTCGCCGCCTTCATCTCACGGCGATGGCTGCCGCCTTCGCGATGATCGCCTCGGTCGTCCTCGGCGGCTGCGCCACGGTTCCCACCGGAGGCTCGAAAGGCGGCGCGTTCTGCGACGTAGCTCGCCCACTCATTCCCACTGCCGCCGATGCGGAGGCGGTCTCGCTCGGGCTCGCTCGTCAGATCGCCGCTCACAATCGCTTCGGCGCGGCCTCTTGCGGATGGACCCCATGAAGACCGTCTACACCCCGAGCCGCGCCCTGGAATGGCACTGTGCCTGGAGCGCCATGCTCGTCGGCCTGGTCCTCCTCATGCCCGGCAGCACGTTCTCCACGTCGGCGTCGTTCACCCAGTTCACCGAGGTCATGGACGAGGTGTCCTGGGGCGTCCTCGTCATGATCGTAGCCCTGATCCGGTTCGCCGCTCTAATCGTCAACGGTCACTACCACAGGACGCCGATCGCGCGGGCGCTCACCGCGGCCTTGGGTGCGGCGCTGTGGGCGTACATCGCGACCCTCTTTTATTTCCCGGGCCAGCCGCTGACGACTGGCCTGGGCATCTACACGGTGCTTGCCGTGTCCGACTGCGTGAGCGCTTGGCGCTCGGGCAGGGACGCCATGATCGCGTGGCTCATCTGGAAGGAAGGGCGCAGCGCGTGACACTGGCCGACTTCACCAACCTGTCTTCTGAGCAGCTTGCCGGCATCGGCGCGGGCCTGGCTGCCATCGGCGCGGCTGCGCTGTCCGCGTGGAAGCAGAAGCAGAAGCCCGATGCGACCGATTCCGAAAAGTCCGGCTTCGGCTCCGTCGTTCGACTTCATCATGCCGACCGCCTCCGTGTCGACGACCTGGGAGAGAAGGTCTCCGAGCTCACCAGGGCCATCAAGGGCCACGGCGACAACATCGAGGATCACGCCGACGCGATCCGTCGCAAGGCACCGAGGGGATCTCGCTGATGCGCTACCTGGCCGCCTTGCTGATCATGCTGGCGGCCAACTCGGCCGTCTCCGCGAAATGTGCCCCGACTGTCACCGCCGCCAAGGCCCTAGCGGCTCAGAATACGGGCGCTCGGGTATCCCTGCCTCCGCTAGTCGACCAGCCGGTCCTGAAGGCGTTCTTCGAGGCCGAGCAGCTGGACGGCTGGGACGCGGATGGATTCCTCGCCGTGCGGTTCGACGACAAGACGATCTTCGTGCCCATCCGCGACGGCCTGGTCTGCGACGACCATCCGGTGATCGCACTCGCCGGCGAGCGGCTCGAAGAGCTCACCCAACTGATCGTGAGGTGGCGCGCCAGGCAAGGGCTTCCGGCTCCGTCGGGCAGCGTGCCTGAGCGTAAGGCGTAGAGTGGAGTACCAAGCGTGAAAGACGTTCTCCTTGGTCGTGAACAGGAAGTCCTTGACGCGGTGAGCCGCCTCGGTGTCGTGAAGGCGGCCGCCGTTCTAGGGGTTCACCGCTCGTCCATTCAGCGGGCGATCAAGCGGATACGGGCGTCGTCGCCGGCGATCGACGCGATGGCTAACGCTGCCCTCGAAACGATCCGCGCCGCCGAGCGGGGCGAGCTCGGCTACGGTCCCGTCGTCCCCGGGTACGCGATCAAGCAGATCAGCAGCCAAGACGGAGACGCATGGATCAAGCAGACCAAGGCGCCGGGCGAGGTCTTCGCCGTGCCGGACGGCCAGGAAATCAAGGGCATCAGCGCCTTGGTCGACGCCAGTGGCCGGACGATCATGGAATGGGTCAAGACGGGCAAGGGCGCCGACGCCGGCTCCGTCGCCCGCGCGATCCGCGAGGCCTTCGAGGGCATGACCGCGCGCGCGCCCTACGTAGCCCCGCCGGCGTACGTCGACGAAGACCTGCTCACCGTCTACCTGCTGCCGGACCTGCATTTCGGGATGCTCGCATGGGGGCCGGAAAGCGGCGAGGACTGGGACATCTCGATCGCCATGGCGACCGTCGAGGCCGCCGTCGATCGCCTGATCGCCGGTTCGCCTGCCTCGAAGAAAGCCGTCGTACTCGGCCTCGGCGACTTGCTGCATGCCGACGGCTACGACCCGATGACGGCGCGGTCGAAGAACATCCTGGACGTCGACAGCCGCTGGCCCAAGGTCCTCCGAGCGTCGGCTCAGATGGTCGCCCGCACGGTCGAGAAGGTCCTCGCCAAGCACGCCGAGGTCACCGTCCGCATCCTGCCTGGCAACCACGACACGCAGTCGTCTCAGAGCGTCACGCTGGGCCTTTCGATGCTCTTCGAGGGCAAGAACGACCCTCGCGTCACCGTCGATTCCGACCCGTCATACACTTGGTATTGCCCCCACGGCACGACGCTGCTGGCCGCCACGCACGGCGACGCCGCGAAGATGGCCGACCTGCCGCTGCTAATGGCCGTCGACAACCCCGAGGCCTGGGGCCGCTCGACGTTCCGCTACGCCTTCACCGGCCACATCCACCACAAGAGCGTGATCGAGAAGGCCGGCGTCGTCGTCGAGAGCCTTCAGGCCCCCGGCGCATCGGACGCCTGGCACGCCAAAATGGGCTACCGCGCTGGTCGCAGCCTGTCCGCAGTCACTTACCACCGCGAGATGGGCGAGGTCTCCCGTGCCCGCGCCGGCATCCTCGCCAAGCGTCACAAGATCCTGGAGGCGGCATGACCCCCTTTGAGCAAGCCTGGTACGAAGATCGCCAGCGCTACGGCTGGGTCCTCCCGCGTAAGGCCGCGTGGCCCCTCCGCCTGCCGGGCATCCGACGAGTCCGGGCCGTCTATCACGCATGGCGAGCCGAGAGGCAGGTCGACGCGTGGGCGCGGATCGGCATCGGCATCGCCGGCGTGTCGGCCTACGACCGGTGGGTAGTCTACGCGATCGCGCGGGGGTGGTGCTGACATGAAGGACTGCGCACAGACCGTCACGGGCTTCGTCGGGCTCGGCCTGGGGGCCCTCGTCTCTCTCGCGATGCCGACCGCGGCGCAGATCGTGCCCGAGCGCATCGCGAGAGGCATCAGCCGCATCCAGCGCTTCAACGGCAACACGGAGCGCCCCTTCTCGATCGCCGCGCATTGCCTACTCGTTAGAGGCATCGTCGCCCGTCGGACGGGCGGGACAGCACCGCTGCTGGAGAAGGCCGCCCTGCTGCACGACGCCCATGAGGCCATCATCGGCGACATCGTGCTGCCGCTCAAAGAGTATCTCGGCCGCGACCGAATCGCCGCGATCGAGGCGCCGCTGGACATCGCGATCGGCGAGCGATTCGGGATCGACCCCGAGCTGTTCAAGCATCCGGCCGTGAAGGCCGCCGACATCGAGGCGGTCTACACCGAGGCCCTGGTCATCGGCGCCGATTTCGCCGAGCCAGAGCTACGCAGGTGGGTGCCGCCTGATTTCGTCCCGGACCCGCTCGCCATGCGCGAGATCCGCGAGCTCCTCGTCGTGATCGAGGGCCGGCCACAACAGCAGGCGGCCGCCATCATCGCCGGCGAGTGGGTGTTCGCGATCGCGGCCTGCGATGCCGACCTACAGAGAGAGGCCGCCTGACCATGGCAGAGAACCCCAAGGCCGCCTTCGGCAACGCCAAGCTCAACCTGAGCACCGTCCCCGTCATCTCGACGCTGTACCTGGCGGCCGCGCACGATCTTGGCGCCACGAAATACGGCGCCTTCAACTGGCGGGAGAACCCGGTCCGCGCGAAGGACTACGTAGCCAGCATGAAGCGCCACCTGTCCCAGTGGGAGAGCGGCGAGGACATCGACGACGAGAGCGGCCTGCCGCACCTTGCCTGCCTGATGGCCGGGGCGTCCCTGATCCTGGACGCGGCCCACAACGGCACGATGATCGACGACCGCGAGGTCACCGACGGCTACACCGCCGCCCTGCGCGCGATCGCCGAGATGAAGAAGGGCTGGATCGCCGCCAAGGCCGAGAGGGACGCCGCGCTGGCTGTCGCCTGATCGATTTCCGCTTGTGCCTTGCACCTGCGCATCACGTGAGCACGCACTGGCGCTCAGTCCGGCATCAGCCCTGACCATCTTCGCCCTCGATCTTCGTCACCCGGGCCTTTGCGCCCGGGAAGTTCAGCCGCTCGGACTTGATTCGGGCGATCGTCGAGCCGTCGATCACGTGCTCGTCGCAAGCCGTATAGACGTATCCGCGGTGGTTCCACACCTTCGCCCTGCCCGAGCCGCAGCGCTCGCAGACCGAGAAGCTGATCTCTTCGGCGGCCTCAACGAGCTGGTCGATGCGGCCGGCAGGGTCCTCGCCGGACCAGTACATACGCAGGCCCGCAAACTTCTCCTTGATCTGCGTGAACTGGAAGAGGGTCACGCCTTCCTGATCGATCAGCTCGCACACGGCTTCGACGATGTCGGACCAGCCCGGCCCGCAATCCATCGAGCATTGGAGGCGCTCCGGCCAGCGCTGCCGCAGGCGGTCCCGCCACGTGTCGTCCAACGGGATGCCGGCGGCCAACCGCTTCGCGCGGACAAGGTCGCATTGGTAAGCAAGACGGCGTTCGGCGGGGCTACGCATGACGGCGGTCCTCGTAGGGGTTCTGGTAGGGCTTGGGGGGCAGCGCGTTCACGGTCAGCCGAAGCTGATCCATCGCGAGGGCTCGGGCGGCGTCGAATGAGATCCGCTCGGCGGTGTGCTCTCGGATGAGTTCGAGGACGCGGCTCCGACAAGCGGCGCCGACGGCGAGCGGGACCTCGCGATGGAAGACCGCGTCTTCGATGATGTCGGCGATGCAATCGAGACTGTGGCTCATGTCGGCCTCCTCAGTTTCGTGTGGCCAGGCGATCGCGCGTCTTGAGCACGGTCTCGACCGCGCGGCGCAGGCCACGCATGCTGCCGGGCTTCCAGTCCCTCGCCAGGAGCTCGATCTCGTCTGGCGCGAGGTCCTCGACGAAACCGCCGGCGGAGCCCCGCGAGGCGCGGATGTCGTCGACGATGCCACGCACGATGACGGGCACGTGCTCGGACCCAGGAGCGGGCACGTCGACGATCCGGAACCGGTCGCGAAGGGGCTGCGAGAGCAGCGACGGGTCGTTGACCGTCATCAGGTAGCTGACCGCGGACAGGTCGACCGGGCATTCGAGATACGGATCGAAAAACCGCTTCGAAGAGGCCGGCTCCGTCATCGTCAGCAGGACGTCGCTGGCCGACCCGTTGTGCCGGCTGGTCGCGATCTTTTCGCCTTCGTCGACGATGACGACGGGGTTCGCGATGCCGGACTGCGCGGAGACCTGGAGGGGAACGCACACGCGGCCAGTGCTGTACTGGCGCGACGTACCGCCCATCGACCCGTCCGCGCTGGCACCTGCGGCGTAGACAATCTGCGGGATCGAGATCCGCCGGCAGAAATCGATCGCGAGCGTCGTCTTCGCGCAGCCCGGCGGGCCATTGAGGCACGTGGGCGGAAGGGCGATGAAATCCGGGTGGTAGACGAGGTAGCCGACGAGCACGTCGATTGCCTCCTCCGCCCAAGGATAGCGGGCCTTGAGGTCGAGCATCAGCATGATCGGATCGACGTCGAGCCGCTTGAGCGGCAGCGGCTTCCCCTCGATCGCAGAGAATTCGGCGCGAGGGGTGTCCCGCCGATCTCGCGCACCCATGGAAGGCTTCGGCAGGTGATCGAGAGACGGCACGACGACCAGCGTCTGCGGCTCGCGGGGCGGCGTCGGATTCCCGCCCTCGTCGCGGGGGTCGGTGACGGGTTCGAGCAGGATCTCGCCGTCGTCCTCGACGAAGACGCGCTCGGGCTGAGGCGCATTCTCGGACGCGAGGTGGGCGGCCCAAGCCTTGTGCCACTCGACCAGTTCGGCGTGGCTTTCGCCGGCGCGGGTCCGCAGATCGACGAAAAGCGCCGACCGCTGGATGAGCCGGTCAACGGCGGCGGTCGTCATCCCTGACGCGATCTCGATGGCCGTCCTCAGCAAGCCGTCACGCATCGACGGGCGGTGCGCGTTGCTGATCCGGTCGAGAGCCCGCAGCGCGCAGCGTCCGGCGGCCGCGTCGTCGCCCATGTGCCAAAGATAGATGTCCACACGCTCGACGATCTCGTCGAGGCGCGCGTTGTATTCGCGGCTCCATGTCGGGTTGCGGCGCAGCGCAGCCTTGCGGAGCTCGCTTGCCGCGCCGAACGACGACTTGCGCTCAAACACTCGGAGAGCGCGCATGACGGACGGCGGCAGCGGCGGGCGCGTCGACGGCGATTCACAGTCGTGGAGAACCCGCGAAGCCCAAGTCGACACGTCGACGGCGAGATCGTTCGCCCGCATCGGCCAACCGGCGAGCAGCTCGGCGTTCGTCGGGCTGTCGATGCCTGCGAGCACCGACCTCTTCGCGCCGGCGGTGGCGATGGCGTCGGGGACCAGGTCGGCGATCCGCCGGTCCGTGTCGTCGAAATCCCTGCCCGTCATCGCCGCCTCCATTCGCTCGGAATGGAATGGTCTTAGACGGTCATTACACCGTAGTCACTCCGGTTGTGAGATCATGGTCAACCGGAGTGACTGCGAGTCTTTTAAATTTTAGGCACCCGCTTCTTTTCCTTCGGCGGCGGGGCTCCACGGGGCACCAGATGGGGCGGGGACAGCTTCTCGGCGGCGTTGAGCAGTTGGCCGGCGATGACGTGGTCGGACAGCCCGAGCCCCTGAAGGCGAGCCGTCAGTTCCTTGATGTCTTTTGCGACTTCGAGCTGGTCGAGCTGCGCGCGCAGCGACCGCACGCGCGCGTAGGCTTCCTCTGGCACGCTGTCGCTGGGCTTCGCGGCCCATGCCTGGACGGTGCGGAGATTCACGTCCAGATCGATGGCCATACGCCACTGCCACGACGGCCCGTAAGCCTGCTTCGCGCACGACCGGAATTCGAGATCTCTGACGATGCCCATGCCGCCGATATAGGGCGACATGGTTAGGGAACGGTCAACCCGCCCGGCGTCACGACCTCATCGATATCCGCGGGCGCCTCGGGCCTGGGCCGGGCGTCCAGCCTGGCTTTGATGGTCGGCCAAGAGACCGGCGTGAAGCCATAGCAGTCCACGCCGACGTCCTCGCTATGGTAGGTGCCCGGGAGCGAGCCGTGCGAGTGCCCGTACAGGTGCACCGCGCCGTGGTGCAGGCCGGCCCAGGACCGGAGCGCGTAGTGGCACATGACGATGCGCTGGCCGTCGACGGAGGTCTCGCGGATCTGGCTGACGTCCGACCACGGCAGGGCCTTCGTGTGCGCGTTGTCGTGATTGCCTTCGATGAGAAACTTCTGCCCGTTGAGCTGGCTGAATACGCGCCTCGTCGAGCGGGGATCGGCGCGGTAGGCGAAGTCGCCCAAGAAGAACACTTGGTCGTTTCGGCCCACGACGCTGTTCCAGTTGGCAATCATGCAGCGGTCCATCTCGTCGACCGACGAGAAGGGCCTCTTGCAGATCTTGATGATGTTCGCGTGCCCGAAATGGGTGTCGGCGGTGAACCAGGTTGCCATGTCGTCCTCCTGCCGACCAAATTGCGGGCAGGCTAAGCAAGGCACCATAGGCTCGATCATTCGATGCTGTCCGGCGAGTAGCCGTAGGCCTCAACGATCTCGGCCTCGGTGAAGCCGTTCCTACGCATGACCGTGGCACCGGCTCGGTGGAGAGCGCTATTCCGAGGAAGGCGGGCGATCTCTGCCCACTCGTCCGTGTGATCGACCTTGGCCGCCAGGATGAGCGCGATCTCCTCCTCACTGAGGTCTTCCACTGGAATAGCTTTTCTCGTCATCCGAGCATCCAGCCGGATCCGGATTCCTGCAGTCAAGCGCCGCTGATGCCGAGACGTGCCCAAGTGAGCACCACTTGGTGCGCAGGGGTGCACAAACCCGCATTGCTCTTGGCGAACCGACGCTCCGCCAGGGCGTCCGACGCATGACGAGCAGGATAAAAACGAATCGGTATCATAGGTCGTCGGCAGGACCGCCGACGCGGCTGCCCCTGCTTGAGGAGGCAGCCATGACGCAGATCGCATCCCCGTTTTTCGTCGACGAGGACGTCGCCGCCCGGCGTCGTGACCGCATCGACTTCCGCGCCCGCGACGCCTTGTCCAGGCTGCTGGACCCCTACGGGGCGGTCCCTTGGAAATCGGGTAGCTTCAGGATCGAGATGCAGCTCGCCGGGTATGTCCGGACCGTCGAGGACGGATGCTATCTCACGCAGGATGGCTTCGAGTTTTGGGAGAAGGCGACCGGCCGCAGCTCGGTGCAGTCCGAAGCCGACCGCCGTCGCGATCTCGTTCCCTACGGCGAGATCCTGAGGGAGTTCGGGGAGGAGATCGCCAAACGGGAGGCGCGGCCGCCTGGCCCGCGCGTGTCCGGGGCCCGGCTCGATCAACAGGTCGCGGCGGCCATGCAGCAGGCCTTCGACCACTTTGGCTATGAGCCGGAATGGAGAGCCGCATGACGCCCTTCAGCTTCAGCGGCCGGACGCCCGACCAGCTCGCCGCGATCTCCCGCGAGATGCGGGCCCTCCAGGCCGAGCGCCTGTTCGCCGACACCATCGACAGGCTCACCGACCCCACGCTCATCGCGATGACCTCGACGCTGCGTGCCCAAGTGCTCGACGACATGCGGACGTCCGCCCTTTCCCCGGGCGCCCTGGATTGGCTGCGGATGCTCGCCTCGGGCGAGATGCCGGCCCATGAGCTCGACTTCGCCTACGACATGTACGGGAAGGACTGGAGGATCGGGCAGGAGCTCTTGGACGCCGGCTTGGTCGCCCGCACGTTGCATGCCGGCGGGAGCGTCACGTACCGGCTGACGGCGAAGGGCAGGCGGTGGGGAGCGGTGGCATGAGGGGCAACCCGTACCGCACCCTGGGCGCCGAGCGTGCCCACCGCGAGTTCCTGGAAAGCCGCGGGGTCGTCGCCGAGCCGCAGGTCAAGCTGTCCCGCAACGCCGCCGCAATGCTCGACGCGGCGATGACGCTGGCCGATGGGCAGCCCGACAGCGACCTCTGGATTCCCTACGTCGACATCGGCCAGGAACTCCTCGATGCCGGCCTGGTCGCCCGCACCACGCACGCGGACGGCCGGGTGACTTACCGGCTGACCGAGGCCGGGAAGGCGTGGAGGAGTTGATGCACGTTCGCCCGGATGACCAACTGACCATCATTTCCAAGCGCACTTGCCGGGAAATCGCCAAGATGCAGCTTGCGCTGGAAGCGATTGCAGCTTCGGCGGGGACGGGCGTCATCGCTAATCTGGCGCGGACCGGTCTCGACTTGCCGCCACATCCCGAGGTGTGGACGCGAATGCTGGGGCAACTGAAGCACCTCGACGCTTATCTCAACAAGATCGCGGCCATGGATGACCGGGGCGACCTGATCGACCGCCACTGCATCGCGATCGCGAAGCGGGAAAGGTTCTCCGACGGGTTAGCCGCATGACCCCCCGCCCCATCGTCTCCGCAGACGGCCGCTTGTCCTACGATGCCGCCGACCTCACCCGCTGCGGCTACCAAAGCACAGGCCGCCGGTTCCCCGAGGGATCCGCCGGCATCGGCAGGACGCAGGAGCTCGCCCGGGAGCTAGACGTCACGATGAGCAGTCTGGCGCTCTTCCGCACGGGCCCGGTCGGCAGCATTAAGGAGTGGGAATACTTCTACTCCCCCGACCGCGTCGACGGATTTTGCGGGTCGCCACTGCTGCCCAAGGGTGCTTGGTGATGAGCGACGACGACACCGGCGGCCTGCGAGGACGAATGCCGGGACCGCGCAGCTAGCGGACGCGAGTGCCGCGAGAGGAAGGCGACGCCGGAGCGTCGGACGGGATTTGTCAGTCGCCGGCCTTCCGAGGCGATGATGTTGAGACGCCGAGTCGAATGGCTGATATCGACACCAATCCGTGAAGGCTTTAATGCTCGGTGCAGCAAATAGTTGAGAGCACCGAATTTTTGACCGAAATCACATCGTCGCCGACGCCTAGCGGGCAAGATCTAGACAAGCTGGCAGCCCGTCTCGATGCTCTCATCCGGTCATCGTCCGAGGTTCGCTACCAGATCAACGCAGACTGGACCGAACTCGCGCAGCTGCAAGGCGGCGGCTTTATCCCGGACAACGCTGACGCCAACCGGAATTGGTTGGATGAGTACATACCGGAAGAGCATCGGGACCTGGTCCGCGCCGAGATAGCCCGGGCCATCGCCGAGAAGAACACCTACAACATCGAGCACAAGGTCAACCGCGTCGACGGCACGGTCGGTTGGGCGCGATCTCGCGCTGTTCCCCTATTCGATGAGCACGGCAACATCGACAGCTGGATGGGCGCCGCTTCCGATATCACGGCGCAGAAAACGTCCGAAGAGGCGTTACGGCTGCTGAACCTCGAACTCGCGCATCGAATGAAAAACACCCTCGCGATGGTCCAATCCATCGTGTCGCAGACGCTTCGAACGGCAAAGTCGATGCAGGAGGGGCAGGAAGCTATCACCGCTCGCCTCCAGGCCTTGGCCGGGGCGCAGGACATCTTGCTTCAGACCAAGTTCACCGAAGCGGATATCCGCGAGATCGTCGAAGAGGCGATCCGGCCGCACGTCGCGTATCGCGCCCGCTTCGACATAAGCGGCCCTCAGCATCGTTTGAACCCTCAGCAGTCGTTTGGCCTGGCGCTCGCGATCCATGAACTGGCGACTAACGCCGTCAAGTATGGAGCGTTCTCCAACGATACCGGGAAGGTCGCCATGTCATGGCGCAGCGACGAGGAGTTCGTCTTCGAGTGGATCGAATCCGGCGGGCCAGCCGTGGCCATGCCGACGTCCAGCGGTTTCGGGTCACGACTTATCGAAAAGATCGTCGGTTCGTATTTCAGGGGTGCGGGGGCGGTCGACTATCGGCCCGAGGGCATACGCTTCCGGCTAACGGGCAGGGTCGACTCGCCGGCCCCCTGAACGAGAACGACGAAAGGCCCGCTGCGTGCCGCCCGGCGGGCCTTCGCCTCAGGACAGATACGACTGACGTCGATCAGTCGAGCAGGTCGGCGGGCACCTTGCCGCCGTTCTCGGAAAGCTTCTTGATGACCGCCTTGTGCAGCCAGACGTTCATCGTCGCGGAATCGTCGGTGCTGCCGGTGTAGCCGAGCTCCTTGGCCAACTCCTTGCGGGCGGTCAGGCTGCTATCCAGCTTCAGCGCCTTCATGAGGTCGACGATCGAGGTCTTCCAGTTGAGCTGCTGGCCGCTGTCCTGGACGGCCTTGTCGAGAATGGGCGCCACGTCGACGGATTGCGTGGCGGCTGCGCTGACGGTGTAGGACGTTGCACCCGCAGTGGTCCCGGCCGGCGTCGAGGCCGGTGCGGTCGAAGTGCCCGCAGGCGGGGCGACCGAGCCAGGTGTGGGAGCTGCCGTCTCGGCCTTAGCCTCACCGAAGATGGCCTTCTTGATGCTGTCGAAAATACCCATGTGGAATGCTCCCGCTGAGAAATATCGTTAGCAGAACCGTTCCGGGCCCGATTCAGTTCCCCGCCCCCGCCCCCGCCAGCGCTCAGAAAACGAATCGCTACAATGAGGAGCGGGCTCGCCGATCCCGCGCGCTGCCCACTGCTTGAGGAGGCAGCATATGGACAACGCCGAGAAGGATCTCGCCGATCTCACCGCGGCCTACTATCGCCGCGAGATCGGTCGGCTCATGCAGCAGGCCGAGCACTGGAAGGAGGAGGGCAAGCCGCTCGCAGTCCACATCCGGCTGCACCGCGCCGACTCCTATTATCAGGTCGTCTCGCTGATGGAGCGGACCACTCGCGAGGGAAAGAGCCCGTTCGACGAGATGCGCCGGACGCTCGCCAGGCCGGAGGTCGACGTCGGCGCGTATCCGTGGACCAAAGACATGCTGCCGTATTATGAGCCGGTTGGCGTGGCAGCTATGATGCAGCCTGCCGCATCCGATCCCCGCATCGCCGCCCTGGAGGCCGCGCTGGTCGAGGTAGCCCGCCTCTTCGACGACGGTAGCAGCAGCGACTGGGAAGGCTGCGCCGAGGTCCGTGCCATCCTCGCTCGCGTCGGGCTGGCCGACCGCCTGCCGGGCAACCCGCATAAGGCCGAGGAGGCGGTGGCGTCATGAGAATCAAGGAGCAGACCAGCAAGCGCTTCCGGGGCACTCACAAGGGCTACGAGATCTCGATCGAGCTCGATGAGGAGGACGAGGAGGAATACGGCTACGGGCGCTTCTACATCCGCGTTCAATCCATCGAGAACGGCGGCCACCTCTACGACGGCTGGGCGCCCGAGAGCGTCACGACGATCGCCGAGGCGAAGAAGGAGGCCATCCGCGGATCGGGCCTCGACATGCCGAAGTCGTGGTGGGCGAACCTGGGGAAGAGCGCGGAGGCATCGCCGTGACGGATCTACTCGACCTGATGCGCGAGCCGATGGTCGTCCGGCCGGTCGACATTGACGGACAGGTGGTGATCGAGCCGCGAGAGCGCCTGACCTTCGGCGTCACCGGGACACGGATGGCGGCGATCGAGCTTCATCCCTCCACCGACGGATCATGGATGTGGTCGACGTCTTTCGGGATCCCCGGCGCCGGGCGCGGCTATCGCGTCGGCGAGAAGTGGGGGCGGTTCGCCCGCACACGCGACGACGCCCTCCATTACGCCGTCGAGGAGATGCGAGGCAGGCTGGCCGAACACTCGGCATGCCCGGTCGCCAAGCAGATCCTTGCATGGGCTCGGGGGCTGCGATGAGAGACGTCCTCCAGCCCCAGCTTCCATTCGACGAGGAGGAGGACCGGGCCCGGCGTCACCAGCGTGCTTTCGCCCGGCTGTGGCTCGGATGCCGCGACTCGGCGAAGCGGAAGGGCTACGCGCTGGACGTGTCGGACGAGCGCTGGAAGCAGATAGAGCGCGAGGCTAGCTGACCGAAAGTCGGACGAGATTCGGACGGGCAACGCCCCGGGAGCGATCCCGGGGTGAAATCGTTTTACCGATATCAAAACAATTGCAAGGGGTTAGCCATGGCGTCCCGGAAGGGATTCGAACCCCTGACCTACGGTTTAGGAAACCGTTGCTCTATCCTGCTGAGCTACCGGGACGCGCGTCGATCCGTGTAGCATAATCGGCATGACGGTGAACCTTCTTCTTGCCGCTTTCCTGCTGCTGCCCGCGCTCGCGGCCGCCGCCGAGCCGGCGGATGGCTGCGCGGAGCTGTCGCCCGACAGCCCCGTGGTGCGGCTCGCCGGTGTGGACCAGGCCGGCGATCCGGTGTTGGCGGATGGGCGCCGGCTGCGGCTCGTCGGCTTGGCGCCGCGACAGGACGATGCGGAGGCGCAGCGCTTCGCCGCGGGTGTGCTGCGTCGGCGCGGGGCCGATTTCGCTCTCGTGCTTTTGGGTGAAGCGGATCGCTGGGGGCGCCTGCCGGCACGGCTCTTCGAAAGCGGCGCGGCGCCGGCGCGCGGACTGGCCGAGGCGCTCGTCGCGGAGGGCGCCGCGATGGCGTTGCCGGAGGCGCGCCCGGCCCGCTGCAGCCCG
>FWWL01000420.1_pt1 | contig 117931 bp, 115 predicted proteins | sample 2228331 | NCBI WGS metagenome assembly FWWL01 (sample SAMEA103939775, study PRJEB20133) | metagenome | reverse complement strand
GCTATGGCGAAGACGGCGGTGCCTGAGAGAGCCAGCGCCTGGGCGCCGTGATGAAGAGCGGCGGGCAAGGAGAGGGCCATAAGGGCCATGGGCAGAGGAATAGAGGCGGGCACGGGCATATCGCGAAGCAGAAGGGAGGAAGCGCACACGGCTGTTGCCGCAACGCTCAAGGAGCCCAGGGCGGCCACCAGGAGGACCATGAGGTGGCTGGCATCGGGATAGGTTCGATAGAGCTGGAGCGCCTGCTCTGTAGCGACGGCGAGAGGGGCGAAGGCCGAAACCGCCACGGCGACGGTGATGGCATGTGTCAGCAGACCTCTGTGTCGCAGAACAAGGGCGAGGAGTGCAGCCAGGATCGGCCCGGAGGACGTGGCCCAGCTGCCCCAGGGGCTGGGTCCCAGAGCGTAGGCAAGCCCGTAGAGGAGGGCGGCGAGAGCGGACGGCAACGGCAACACGAGGTGTTTCACGTGAAACATCTCACCCGCACATGGTGCGACCGCCGTCGAGCACGAGCACCTGGCCTGTCATATAGGTGGCGTCGGAGGCCAGATACACCGCGGCGGCCGCTATCTCCTCGGGCGTGCCGAAGCGGCGCAGGGGAGTATCGGCCTCGATCCTGGCCCTGGCCTCAGGCGTCAGATACTGCTGGATTCGGGTTTCCACGTAGCCAGGAGCTATGGCGTTGGCCCTTACCGTGGGAGCCAGTTCCCTGGCCAAGCACTTCGTCAGGGCAATCACTCCGGCCTTCGACACCGCATAATGCATGGAGCTCTCCGAGCCGGCGATGGCACGCATGGAGGCGATGTTAATTATGCATCCTCCACCCTGAGCAACCATAAGCCTGGCCGCTCCCTTGGAGCAGAGGAAGGCCCCCTTGAGGTTCACGGCCATCATCTCGTCCCATATCTCCTCGGTTAGCTCCCACAGCTTAGCCCGGCGTACTATGCCTGCGTTGTTCACGAGGATATCCAGTCCACCCCATTCACCCTCTACCCGCCTGAACATCTCCTCGACGTCGCCGCTGTTCGATACGTCGGCCCTGAGCAGTAAGGTTCTCGCGCCGAACCCCTCCGCCTCCTGCGCCACCCGGCGCGCATCCTCCCCGGAGGCACGGAAATTTATCCCTACCCATGCTCCCTCCCTGGCAAAGGCCAGGGCTATGGCGCGGCCAATGCCGCTGGAAGCTCCGGTGACGAGTGCTCTCTTGCCCACCAACCTGCCCATTGCCCCCAGCTCCTCGGTCTAGGGCCGGCGCGGCCCAATCTTTATTGGCTCGATCTCTAGGTCCGGATAACGGTCCTCCAGGACCTCCACGAGCTCGAGGGCGAATTTGACCGTGCCATCGGGAGCATCCTGAACCTTGCGAGCTCGGGCCCTCACATAGTAAGCTGCCCCGTCGTAGATCAGTATGGCTGCCATCTGGGGCCGCGCCTCCAAGTTTAGAGCCGTACGTGTGCCTCTCCACAGGGCTATGGAGAGGTTTCCTGAGGGGTCTGTCTCGAGTTCCCGGCCAGAAACCATGGCCAGCCTGGGCATGCTATCGGCATCCAAGGTTACTATTGGCACGGCCTCGCCGCCGGAAGCGGGGCTGGCAACGTGGTCGATGAGCTTGTGGGGAAGCCGGTTTCCCAGGGATCTGGACATAGGTTTAACCTCCCAGGGCACCGATCTCGCCGTCTGGCCGGCCTACACGATGGCTGGGTGCTCCTCCACCTTCGCTGGAAGCAATAGCGGCCCTCAGCTCCTCGTACTGGGCTGGGAAGGAGGGCTGGAAGCGCATGAATAGGGGTATAGGGTACCGAATCCCGCCGCGGTGGGTGCCCTCCAAACCTTCGACGATCTCTTGGGCCCAGGAGTAGGGTGCCGCGAAGATCATCTCGTCGTCGGCTGTGAGTCCGAAGATCCGATCCCCACTGCAGGGAAGGATGAACTGTGGCTTGGCCTCCTGAAACGTCCGGATAACTATTTCGGAGCAGTCCAACCTACCCGTGGAACAGGAGCTGAGGGCGCCACCCCTTCGGTATAGGGCGCCCTGGACGAGGCGCATCACCTGGGCGGAGTTGCCGTACACCGCGAACACGTGTGGCTCGAAGTCTATGCGCGCCAGAGGCCCTACGACCAGGCCCTGGTATCGGCCGTGTTCCAGTCGGGGCACCACCGCCTCGGTCCGCGCCCCAGCCTCGGGGGTGTCCGTGTATATCCCTGCACAGGCGTAGCCCTCCGTCGAGAAGGACACCTCGCGACTGAAACCGAAGGGGATGTAGGTGAGGGGACAGGCGATGTCTTCGTAGCCTACGGCCAACGTCCAGCCGTACCGGCGGGCCATGCCTATGGCCTGGCATATGGCCACCTGTATGCCTAGGTCCCTTTTGGGCCGCCTCGCCTTGCTAGGGAAGGCCTCGTCCCTTCCCACCAGGCGGATCCCCAGGGGGAAGGTCTGCGGTCGGACATAAAGCCAGAGGTGCTGGTCCAGTTCCTGCGGCTGCACGTGGCCCCTCCAACAACTGCTTTCCGGCGATTCTACCTCACCCGGCCAGGAGGCGATCCCCGGCTGCTAGGCTAATGCGAAGTGTCGCATCCAAACCTGTCCGGAGGCAGTGGGCAAGCTGGGGCCGAACTTTTTGCGCAAGGGGACGGGACCGCACGGGGGCCTGTATTTCTCAGAAGGCCGACCTCTTTCCCGCCGGGTTTCGAAAGCCCGGCCCCAGGAAGAGATCGGCCTTCTCTCGGCGGCAGAGAGCCCTCTGAAGGGCCCGGGATGCAGCGGCTTTGCCGATTCTCCCCCGGCGGGCGAAACCCAAGTTTCCGCCGTTTGGGCAGCCCCTGAGGCCGGCAGCAGCCGGTCCCTCCACGCTCGACCGGCCCCGAGGCCGCGTTGCTCGGGGACTGAAGGATGGGCCGAACCGGGTTCAGGGGCGAGCGCAGGAGAGGGGCCCTACCGCCGCATACGCCGTACAGATGGGGTGCGCTCTGCAAAGCGTCGGCCAAGCTGCTGGCGCGCTGCAAGCCAGGGGAGGGCCCGGTGCAAATGGGCACCGGGCCTCAATGCGGGGCCGCAGAGCCCACGCTGACAGCCTAGCCACGCGCCTCCTGCGCGGCAACTACGCGGCTGGTCTGTCCGCTACCCGCCCCTGCCAGCAGACGTCCGCCGGTTGGAGGCACCGTCGGCCGCTTACTGCTGTGCTACTGCCTCCTCCACTGAGGCTACGGGGTAGCCCTCCTCGGCCATGGCCGACTTTATGGCCTCTAGGTCGACGGTGGCCTCATCGTAGGCTACTGTGACCCGTTTGGTCTGCGGGCTGCCGTCGACCGAGGCGACGCCCGAAAGGGCAGTCAGCGCGCGCTTTATGGCCATGATGCAGTGTTCACAGCTTATATCGGGTGCATACAAGGAAACGCTTCTCACTGTCCACTACCTCCCTTCTTAGCTAAAGTTCCTTCGCTCCCCGGGCGGACGATACCAGCGCAGTCTCAAGGAGTTGTTAACCACTGTCACGGAGCTGAAGGCCATGGCCAGGGCGGCCAACACAGGGTTGAGGAAACCGTAGTCGCCCAGGATGGGCCTGAGCGGCTCCGGCACGCCTCCGCTGCCAAATACCAGGTAGAGGGCGCCTGCTGCCACAGGGATGAGCATGACGTTATAGAAGAAGGCCCAGAAGAGGTTCTGCTTTATGATGCGGATGGTGCGCCTGGAGAGGTCGATGGCCGTGGCGATGTGCCGCAGGTCGCCGCTCATGAGGGTGATATCAGCGCTTTCCATGGCGATGTCCGTGCCCGTGCCGATGGCTATGCCCACGGTGGCTTCTGCCAGGGCAGGGGCATCGTTGATCCCGTCGCCCACCATGGCCACCACATGGCCCTCGTGCCTGAGGCCCCGTATCACTTCCAGCTTGTGCTGGGGCAGGGCTTCGGCGTGGAACTCGTCGATCCCCGTCGCTTTGGACACGTAGGCGGCGGCTCGGCGGTTGTCGCCCGTCAGCATGACTACCCTGATGCGCAGCCGGTGCAGTTCCTTGATGGCTTCGGCGGCATGGGGCTTGATAGTGTCCACAAGTCCGATTAGGCCGAGGGCCTTGCCGTCAGCTGCCACGGCCATGACGGTCCGTCCCTCTTCGGCGAGCCTCTCATAGGCCGATGCCACACGCCCTGGTTCGATGCCACGTTCCTCCAGCATAGAGAGGCTTCCCACCATGACCTCTGTGCCCTTCACCTGGGCCCTCACGCCCCTACCTGGTACAGCTTCGAAGGTATCGGGATCCGGCGGTTGAAGTCCGCGCTCCTGGGCAAAGGCCAGGACAGCCCTTGCGATAGGGTGCTCGCTCCTCTTTTCGGCCGCGGCAGCGAGCAAGAGCAGATCGGCCTCCTCGACTCCATCGGCCGGAACCACTTCGGCGACCCGCGGCTTGCCCTCCGTTATGGTCCCTGTCTTGTCCATTACAACCACGTCGATCTTGTGGGCGATCTCCAGGGCCTCGCCGCTGCGGATCAGCACGCCGTATTCAGCGCCCTTTCCTGTGCCCACCATGATGGCCGTTGGGGTTGCCAGGCCTAGCGCGCAGGGACAGGCTATCACTAGCACTGCCACAGCGTTCAGTATGGCGTGGGTTATCCTCGGTTCCGGACCCACCAGGTACCAGAGGACGAAGGTGCCCACGGCTATCAGGATCACTGCAGGCACGAAGTAGCCCGATATCACGTCGGCCAACCTCTGGATGGGCGCCTTCGAGCCCTGTGCCTGCTCCACCAGCCGGATGATCTGCGATAGCACCGTGTCCTGGCCCACCCGGGTGGCGCGGAAGGTGAAGGAGCCGGTCAGGTTCACGGTGCCGCCGATGACCGTGGCTTCCGGCCCCTTTTCGACCGGCAGGCTCTCGCCGGTTATCATGCTCTCGTCTATGAGGGACTGGCCCCGCAGGACCACTCCGTCCACGGGGATGCGCTCGCCGGGCCGGACAACTACCGTGTCGCCGGGGCGGATCTCCTCTACAGGGACCTCCACCTCCTGTCCCGCCCTCACGATCCTGGCCGTATTAGGCCTCAGCCCCATGAGCCGTTTGATGGCCTCGGAGGTGCGTCCCCTGGCCCTGGCCTCAAGGTAGCGGCCCAGCAGGATCAGGGCGATAATGATGGCCGCGGTGTCGAAGTAGACTTCAGGCATTTTGCCGCGGAGCATGAAGGCCTCCGGGAAGGCCGTGGCTGCCGCACTGTACAGATATGCCACAGATGTTCCCAGAGCTATCAGGGTGTTCATGTTGGCGTCGAAATGCTTCAGGGCCGATACAGCCCCCTTATAAAACTGCCAGCCGGCCCAGAATTGCACCGGCGTAGCCAGAGCCCAGAGGACCCACCGGTTCTGGAGCACCGGCGGCACCCAGGGGAACCACTCCGGGAAGCTCCCTAGGAAGATGATGGCCCCGAGCAGTGAGGCCACTATGAACTTCAGTCGGAGCTTCGCCAGCTCCTTTCTCCGATCTGCCTCGATGTCCCTGCCCTTTGTCTCCTCTGCCACGAACAGCTCGTAGCCAGCATCGGCAACTGCCTTCTGCAGGTCTTGGAAGGTCACCTGGAGGGGGTTGAACTCCACGGAGGCTCGCTCGGAGGCCAGGTTGACGTTGGCCTGCACCACTCCGGGGACCTTCCTGAGGGCGCGTTCGACCCTGACGGCGCAGGCGGCACAGGTCATGCCGCGGACGCCGTAGGTTCGGCGCTCCGTCCGGACCCCGTAGCCGAGATCGGCAACGGTTTGAACTATCTGTTCTGTGCTCAACACCTCGGGGTCGAACTCCACCACGGCCCGCTCGGAGGCCAGGTTAACTGAGACCTCTCGAACGCCGGGCAGCTTTCTTAGGCCCTTCTCGATGCGGACTGCACAGGAGGCGCAGGTCATGCCCTCCACGGGCAGCTCGATCCTCTCCATGGTCCCGCTCGCTTCCGCTTGCATCGGCGCTATCCTCCTGCGTTTCTCTCGGCACAGGCGGGGGCTAAAAGCGAAGCCAAGCCTTCGAGGTCCTCTTCAGTTGGGATGCCCACCTGGACGATTCGTCCGTTCACCACCAGGCTTGGCACGGCCCTGACCCCGTAGGACTCTGCCAACCGGCAGCACGAGCCGTCGACGCACTCGGAGGCCCTGTGGACGGTGAGCCTTAACGTTGGGAACCTTGTGAGGAGCTTCGAAAGGGCGGCGTCGCACAGCCGGCAGCCTGCGCTGAATAGCTCTACCATAACGCTCACCTCATTCTCGGTTGTGACATTGGGCGTCGTGACGTGGGTCGGTCAAGAGTTCTGCCAGGTCCGGGGCTTGAAGCTGGCGTGGCCACCCTATGCTACTGCCGCCTCGGAACAGCTGTAACAGCTCGGTGATGACCCGCTCCCTTTCGGCCGGGTCCTGGCTCCTGATGGCGGTGGTGACGCAGGTCTTGAGGTGGTTCTCGAGAATGAGCAGGTTCACCCGGTCGATGGCCCCCTGTATGGCCTGGGTCTGCTGAAGGATGTCGATACAGTAGGCGTCTTCCTCCACCATCCGCTGCACCGCCCGGAGGTGGCCCTCGATGCTCCTGAGCCTCTTCAGGACGTCCCCTTTCTGTAGCATGCCCTCCTCCAATACCCTCCCCTAGGGGGGAGGGTTACTAGAGCATTATAGCCCACACCTTCAAATCTTGCAAGCCAGGGCAGTTCCCTCGGGAGAAGGGCGCACCTTTGGGGTGCTATGCTGGCCCTCGGGCCTGTTCCTTCCGACAGCTGCAACTGTCGATCCGCGGCGCCAGCTCCGCCGCCCTCGAACGAGACAGGATGGAGAAGGTTTTTGGATCACCTCAGGGGCGTGTTGGAAAGCCTGTGCGAGCCAGGGGGAGCGGTCATACTTTGCTGTCGGCCGTGTTCTACATGCAGGCCCTCGGGGCGAAGGACCGGCATTTTTGCACCATTTTCAATGGGCAATGCTGGCCGCTACTCCGCGGCGATAAGTTTCCCCTTGGAGCTTCACGTTGCCTGCTTTGCTCCGGAAGGGCAACGGACAGCGCGGCCATGCTTCTGTAGTAGAATTGCCGCAAGGGAGGTTACCGGCCTTGGGAAGCTACAGGCTCCTGGGCGTGGCCGCGGTGATGGTGTCCCTGGGGTTTTTGGTGGCCATCACCCTGTGGCTCCTGTCGGGCATGGCGGAGGGAAGGCTTGAGACCTCCGGGTTCTTGCTGGGTCTCGCGTTGGCGCTGGTGCTGGCGCTGTCGGGCTCGGGCCTGGGGATGTTCCTCTATGCAAAGGCCTCCAGCGAAGAGCGGCTGTATCGAGAGCTTCAGGCCGAGCAGAAGCTGTTGGGCATGGTGGAGGCCAGAGGACAGGTCCGCATCGCAGAGGTGGCCCTGGAGCTCAACATAAGCAAGGACAGGGTGCGCGACTACCTTTACGACCTGGTGTCCAAGGGGCTCTTCAGCGGGTACATCGACTGGAAGGACGGCGTGCTCTACGCCAGGGAGGCTTCGGACATGAGGGCCAGCGGCAAGTGCCCCAACTGCGGCGCTCCCCTGGAACTGGCCGGGAAGGGCCTCGTCAAGTGTCCTTACTGTGGCACGGAAATCTTCTTGAGCTGAGGTGACGAATGGGCCTCATGACCGACAGGAACGGCGGTCCCCTGGACAGTTTCCTCAGGTCTATCCCCGGGTATGCCGGATACGCCGCCAAGGAGCGCCGAAGGGATGCAGACAGGGCCCTCCGCACCCTTTTGGCTCGCCGTCTGACGGAAGTGGCAGATGGGCTACAGCGCCTGGAGCGGGACCTGACTGTCAAGGGCGAGCTGCATAAGCTCCCGGCCATCGAGAGGGCGCTCCAGAGGGTGCAGTTTGTGGCCGATAGGCTCTCCACCACCACCTATGGGTATGCGCCGCTCTTCGACGCGGCCGTGGTACGCGAAGAAGCGCTGGACCAGCTCTATGCCTTCGACGCCGCCCTGGCGGGCCATGTGGAGGCCATAGAGGGGAGTGCGACAGCCCTAGCCGGGGCCGTGGGTAGTGGCGCCGACGTGGAGGCCCCGCTGGCTGCCCTCTTGTCGGCCGTCGAGGAGCTGAACCGTCAGATCGACCGCCGTGCTGCCCTTATTACCGAGCAGAAGCTGATGTCGCCGCCCGAGCTGTCGGAACTTCTGGCCAAGCGGCCCCAGGCAAGGGCGGTGGCATCCCAGATACAGGCGGCAAAGCCGGGGGATGCCGTGTCGGTCGAGGGCGTGGACTACCTGGTGAAGGCGCGGATCTCATACCGAGAGCCGGCTGGGGAGGCCAGCGTCTGGCTGTTCGACGGCTCCGAGTACCTGTGGCTCGAGCTTATGGGCGGCGGCCTCCTGGGCTTCGGTCCGGAGGAGCCTGCCCCCTTTCCGGCCAATGCTCCCGATGTCTATTCTATAGGGGGTGTCGATTTCCTTCTGCAGGTAAGGTCGGCCACTTCGGCCGAAGTGCTCAGCGACGCGGGGAGGGCCGAGGGCCTGCCGGTTGAACGGCTGAGATATGTCTCAGGTGACAAGGTGCTGATGGTCGAACGCTGGCGGAGCGAGCTGAAGGTAAAGGTTCTGAGGGTGGTGGATCCAGGTTTCGTGCAGGTATGGGCCAAGACCGAAGAGGGCTGAGGGAGGTTAGAGATGGGTATCCTGGAACGCATGTCTACGATAATTCGGGCCAACATCAACGAGCTGCTCGATCGTGCAGAAGATCCTGAGAAGCTTCTCAACCAGTTGATCCGCGACATGGAGGACCAGATCCAGCAGGCCCGGGGTCAGGTGGCCGCCATGATAGCTCAGGAAAAGGAGCTTCAGGCTGACCTGGAAGAGGCCAAAGGGCTAGCAGCCGAGTGGGCGTCCAAGGCAGAGCTGGCCGTCCGACAGGGCCGCGACGACCTGGCCCGGGAGGCCCTGCGCAGGAAGAGGGACTACGAGAGCCACGTTCAGGTATACGAGAGCCAGTATCGAAGCCAGGTGGAGATGGTGGCCAGGCTGAAGCAGCAGTTGGCGGAGCTGGAGAGCAAGTACGAAAGGACCCTGCGCGACAAGGATGTCCTCATCGCCCGTTACAGGGCGGCCAGGGCCCAGCGCCAGGTTAGCCAGGTGGCCACGGAGCTGGGCTCCATATCTCCGGAAGCTGAGCTGCAGCGCATGGAGCGGAAGATACGGTCCGAGGAGGCGAGGGCCGCCGCTGAGCAGGAGATCTCCCAGACGTCCCTGGAGGCAGAGTTCCAGAAGCTGGAGGCCGACCGGGACATAGAGGAGGAGTTGGCCGCCATCAAACGGAAAGTGCAGGGACAGGCCTGAGCGCCGGGCCAAGTGGCGCCAGAACATAAGGAGAAGGAGATGTCTCTCTTCCTCGAGGTCATAGAGTTCTTCGACGAGACGGGTGAGGAGATAGTTCACCGCATACCGGAGTCCGGATCGGCGGATATCAAGCTGGGGGCCCAGCTCGTTGTGCGTGAGAGCCAGGCTGCCGTGTTCTTCAGGGACGGCAAGGCGCTGGACGTCTTCGGTCCTGGCCGCCACACCCTTACCACCGCCAACATCCCTCTCCTCACCAGACTGCTGAGCCTGCCCTTTGGCTTCACGAGCCCCTTCAGGGCCGAGGTCTACTTCGTCAACATGAAGGAGTTCATTGACCAGAAGTGGGGGACCTCGGAGCCCATCCCCCTCAGGGACAAGGAGCTCGGAATGGTGCGGCTTCGGGCCTTTGGGTCCTATTCCATGCAGGTGAGCGATCCCCAGCTCTTCGTGAATAAGGTGGTGGGCACCCAGGGCCTTTACGAGACTGCCCAGGTGAGGGACTATCTCAGGGGAATAATCGTGAGCCGCCTGAGCGACATCCTTGGCAGGAGCATCACGACGGTCCTGGACCTCCCGGGTCGGTACGAAGAGGTGGCCGCGGCCGTGAAGTCCAGGGTGCAGGAGGATTTCGAAGGGCTGGGTTTGAAGCTGAAGGCCTTCTTCGTCCAGTCCATCACGCCGCCCGAGGAGGTGCTGAAGGTGATGGACGAGAGGGCGGCCATGGGGGCCCTGGGGGATCTCGACGGTTACCTGAAGTTCAGGGCGGCCCAAGCCCTGGCCGCTGCGGGGCAGGGGGAGACCGCGGCGGGAGCCGGCGTGGCGTTGGGAGCTGGCGCGGGCATGGGCATGGCCGTTGGACAGGCCATGGCCGAGGCCTTGAGGGCGACCCATGCGCCCACCAAGTGTGCGCATTGTGGGAAAGAGGTCCCTGCCGATGCTGCCTTCTGCCCCCACTGCGGCCAGAGGCTTAAGGCGGTCCCTTGCCCCAAGTGCGGCCAGGACGTGCCGCCGGGAGCCAACTTCTGTCCCCACTGCGGTCAAAAGCTCACCTGAGATGCCCGAGGGGCCGACCCTCTTCAACACCTTCAGGTGCGACAGCCTGAACCTGACCTACACCCTGGAATGTGGCCAGGCCTTCCGATGGAGGAGGAAGGAGGGATGGTACTACGGCGTCGCCTACGGCCACATAATCAAGATACGCCAGGAAGGCCCCTACTTCGCCTACTATACAGCACCAACGCCTGAGAATTACCCCCTGATAGCCCACTACTTTGCCCTGGACGAGGACTACGAGGCCGTGGTCTCGGCGCTGAAGCAGGACCCGGTGTTGGCGCCAGCCGTCGAGGAGTACTACGGCCTCAGAATAGTTCGTCAGGAACCTTGGGAGTGCCTCATCTCTTACATCGTCTCGGCTAACAACCGCATCCCTATGATCCGTAAGGGTGTGAACTGCATGAGTATGCGGTTCGGGATACCTATCGAGCTCGACGGATACAGGGATTTCGCCTTCCCGACCGTTCAGGCCCTTGCCTCCGCGAGCGCTGACGAGCTTGTGGACTGTGGTCTTGGCTTCAGGAGTTCCTACGTCGTGCAGACGTCCCGCATCATATATGAAGAAGGGTGGGACCTAGGGGCGATGGCCGCCATGCCCTACGAGCAGGCCAAAGCACAGCTCATGCGCCTTCCGGGGGTGGGTCCTAAGGTGGCTGACTGCGTTCTACTTTTCTCCATGGGCAAGGGGGAGGCCTTCCCGGTCGACATCTGGATCAAGCGGGCTGTGGAGAAGCTCTACTTCGGTGGGCAGGCGCGCAGCGTGAAGCAGGTTCAGGAGTTCGGGAAGAGGTTTGGAAGGTACGCCGGATATGCCCAGGAGTTCCTCTACTATTACGCTCGCATGAAGCGCATCGGCGCTCCTATCGGAAGCAGGGTGGACGAACCATGATGGGCGACGGGCGCCACAACCCGTCAAACCTGGCTTATCATCTATTAACGTTGCAAAAGTGAACCACAAGGCGAGGAGGCTCGACCATGGAGATAGCCACGAATTACCTGATCGTAGGCAGTGCCCAGGCCGGCGATGCGGCCGCCCGAGCCATCCGGGAGGTAGACCCAGACGGGTCCATCCTGATGGTTACTGCTGACAGGCATGCCCCCTACAAGCGCCCTCCTCTCAGCAAGGGGTTGTGGTTCGGACGCCCGGTCGAGCGCGCATTTATCCATAACGGCTACGACAAACTCGGGATCAAGGTCCTCCTGAACACCGAGATAGTGTCCCTGGACCCTGACGGCCACAGGGCCTACGATGGCGAGGGGAATACCTACAGATACGAAAAGCTGCTCCTGGCCACCGGTGGCCGGCCCAGGACCCTGCCCTACGGCGAGGGCCACATCGTATACCTTAGGACCCTCGACGACTACTTCCGGATCCGCGCCCTGGCCGATCGCAGGGGATCGTTCCTGGTGATAGGCGGAGGGTTCATAGGTGGGGAGATAGCGGCCGCCCTGAACGTAGTGGGCTGCCACGTGACCATGATATTCCCCGAAAAGGGCATCTTGGAGAGAATACTTCCCTCCGAAGTCTCAAGCTACGTCACCGACTACTACGGAGCCAAGGGAGTACAGGTTCTGACCGAAGATGTTCCCACTGGCGTTGAGCAGGACGGAACAAAGTTGGTTGTCTCCACACGATCTGGGCAGAGAATCGTGGTGGACGGGATTGTGGCGGGCATAGGCATTGTTCCCAACCAGGAAGTTGCGGCGGCCGCGGGCCTGGCTGTCGACAACGGCATCGTGGTGGACGAACTGTGCCGCACGTCCCACCCCGAGATCTTCGCCGCGGGAGACGTGGCCTACTTCTATGCCCCGGCCCTTGGAAAGCGCATAAGGGTGGAGCACGAGGACAACGCTGTCACGCAGGGACAGCATGCCGGGTGGAACATGGCGGGCAGACAACAGCTGTATCACCATCTGCCCTACTTTTACTCGGACCTCTTCGACCTGGGCTGGGAGGCCGTGGGCGAGCTCGATCCAAGGCTGGATACCTTTGCCGACTGGAAGGAACCCAACAGGGAGGGCGTCATCTACTACCTTTCCGAGGGAAAGGTCCGCGGTGTCCTGCTCTGGAACACTTGGGGTAAGGTCGACGCCGCCCGCGAGCTCATAGCCTCGGGCAGAAGCTACAGTACAGCCGAGCTGAAGGGCAAGCTCGTCCCGAGTTGATGCTCTGCTGTTGATAAAACAGTGGCCGGCAGCAGTTCAGGTGGTCGTTTATAATGGGGCCAGAAACACCATCGGCAGAGAGCGAGTCCCATGGACCTGGCTGAGTCTTCTGGCATCGTGTGGAGGCCCTCGGAGGAATACCTGGAGCGGAGCCGACTGCTCCGCTTCATGCGCTCCCAGGGGCTGACGAGCTACGATGAGTTCTTCAGAAAGTCTGTAGAGGACGTGGCATGGTTCTGGGAGGCCACCGTTAAGGACCTAGGGGTGGTATTCCGTCGACCCTACTCCCAGGTCCTGGATGTGTCCCAGGGGATAGAGTGGGCGAGGTGGTTCCGAGGTGCTACTATGAACATCACCGAAAGCTGCATCGACAGGCACCTGGAGGGCCGAGCCGCGGACAGGCTGGCCATCCTCTGGGAGGGAGAGGAGGGGGCCGTACGGGGCCTTACCTACAGGGAGCTGGCTGAGGAGGTGAACAGGCTGGCCAATGCCCTGAGGGGCCTGGGCGTCGGCAGGGGCGATGGAGTGGGCATCTTCATGCCCATGGTGCCCGAGGTGGCGGTGGCCATGCTGGCCGTCGCGAGAATAGGGGCTATCGCCATCCCGCTCTTCTCCGGCTACGGCCCCGAAGCTGTGGCCACAAGGCTTCAGGACTGCAGCGCCAAGCTGCTGATCGCCGCTGACGGTTTCTACCGCCGGGGGCAGCTTGTGCCCATGAAGGCCGTGGCTGACCAGGCCCTGGAACTCTCCTCTACCGTTCGCACCGTTCTGGTATTCCGCAGAGTGGGCGCCGACGTGCCCTGGCGGGGGGGAAGGGACTTGTGGTGGCACGAGGCAGTGAAAGCTCAGCCGGCCCACTGCCCGCCCGAGGAGCTCGATCCCGAAGAGCCCTTCATGATCATCTACACCTCAGGGACCACCGGTCGCCCGAAGGGTACGGTGCACGTCCACTGCGGTTTCCCCATCAAGGGGGCCCAGGACATGGCCCACTGCTTCGACATCCAGGAGGACGACCGCGTCTTCTGGTATACCGACATCGGTTGGATGATGGGACCGTGGCTGATCCTGGGTTGCTCCCTCTTGGGTGCCACAGCTTTCCTTTACGACGGGGTTCCTGACTTCCCCATGCCAGACCGTCTTTGGGATCTGGTGGAACGGCATAAGATCACCCTCCTGGGGCTCTCGCCCACCGCCGTGCGCGGCCTGATGCGCTACGGCGACGAGTGGCCACGGAAGCACGATCTGAGCTCCCTGAGGGCCCTGGGATCCACAGGTGAACCCTGGAACCCAGAGCCATGGATGTGGTTCTTCGAGAAAATTGGGGGGCGCCGCTGCCCCATCATCAACTACTCGGGAGGGACGGAGATCTCGGGGGGCATCGTCTGTGGCAGTACCATTCGACCGCTGAAGCCCTGCTCCTTTGCGGGCCCGGTGCCGGGGATAGACGCCGATGTGCTGGATGAAGCCGGCCGGCCTGTGCGGGGTGAAGTGGGTGAACTGGTAATACGCAAGCCGTGGGTCGGCATGACCCGGGGCTTTTGGAAGGATCCTGAGCGCTATCTGGATACCTACTGGTCGCGTTGGCCGGGGGTTTGGGTGCACGGAGATTGGGCCATGGTGGATGAGGACGGCTTCTGGTATATCCTGGGTCGGTCGGACGACACCATAAAGGTGGCTGGGAAGCGTGTCGGGCCGGCTGAGGTGGAGTCGGCCGCTGTGGCGCACCCGGCCGTCTCTGAAGCCGCGGCCATCGGCGTGCCCCACGAGGTGAAGGGGGAGGTCGTGGTGGTCTTCGCCGTACTGAGGCCAGGTTGGGAACCCAACGACAGCCTTCGCGAAGAGATCAAGGAGGAAGTGGCCAGGAGGTTGGGGAAGGCCCTCAGGCCTGAAGACGTGCGCTTCGTACGGGACCTGCCCAAGACCCGTAACGCTAAGATCATGCGGAGGGTCATAAGGGCGGCCTATCTGGGCAAGCCTCCAGGTGACATCTCCTCCTTAGAGAACCCTCAGGCTGTAGAGGAAATTGCCCACGCCCTCTGATCAGGGCCCAAAGACGATCTCCACGGGCACTCCCCGTGGGCCGAGCTCCCGCTGGAGGGTCTCGGCCACCGACCGGAAATAGGCCGGCTGGAGGGCATATTCGAGGCCGTGCTGGCGGTACTGGTGGCGCACCTTCCAGGGGTAGTTCATCTTATCCACGAATGCCCTGTCTATCTTCCCGGCGAGCAGACGGGCCAAGGAGGAGGCATCCATGGGCAGGATGGGGCTGATGGCCGCGTAGGTGGCTATCCCGGAGGCTTTGAGCGTCTCCAAGGCCTTCAACCTGGCACCTATGGGAGGGGCCTTCGGTTCGAAGATGCGTCGGATGCCATCGTTGTCGGTGGTGATGGACAGGCCCACCTCTAGCCGCCTGAACTGCCTCAGGAGTTCCACATCGCGGACCACGAGAGGCGATCGCGTCAGAAGCTCCACTTCGACCTCGTTCCACAGGGAGTACTGGAGGAGTACCTCTAAGCACTTCCGCGTTACCAAGGCGGTTTTCTCCACGGGCTGGTAGGGGTCGGTGACGCTGGAGAGCAGCACCTTCCTGGGCTGCTTGCGGCGAAGCTCCTCCATGAGGAGGCGCGGAGCATCGTCCTTCACATCGACAAAGCCGCCCCACGGCTCAGAGTGTCCGGTGTAGCCGGCCATGAAGGCAGCGTAGCAGTAGGAGCATCCGAAGGCACATCCCACGTAGGGGTTGATGACGTAGGGTATGCCGGGTATTTTCGATGGCACCAGTATGCTCTTTGGCTTTACACGGCCGAGTCTCACGATCTGAAGGCTCCGGCACGGCAGCTATGCGATCTACTGACCCATGAAGAGCAGATGGGGCAAGAAGTGGCCGCCCATCGCCAAGATGGTAGCCTTGGCGCACTTGCCGAGGGCTGCAGCCAGCAGAAACTTCCAGTAGGGATATCTAAGTGCCCCGGCCGCCATCCCAGCCACGTCGAACAGAGGGCTGGGCACAGCGGCCAGCACAAGCAGGGCAAAAAACCCGTAGCGGCGCATCCAGGCCTCGGCCTTTCGGTACGCCTCCGATTTCTCAGCCACCACGCTGCCGCCATAGCCGGCCAAATAGCCGGTGGTTTCGCCGATGGCCGCGCCGAGGCCAGCCGCTAGCCCGAGAAGGATCGGATCGAAATACTGTGCCGCGGCGAAGACGGCCACCAGGTAAGGGGCTGGGAATATCACTGTGGCGTTGCTCACCAGGGCCAGCAGGAAGATGCCCAGGTAGCCGTAAGCCTCCAATCCGCGGACGTCGATGGGTACCAGGGCCAGGACTAAAGTGAGGCCAAGAGCCAGCGCTACGGCCAGAAGGTGCTTCAGGATGTGTTCGCGGCGCCCAAGGCCGGACAAGATCTCCCCGATCATCGTCGCGGAGCCCGCCGGCAGTCGCGTGAGCCTGTGGAGTTAAGGTTTCGGCTAGTTGTCAGGGCGATGCCTCCTGAAAAGTATGTGCAGCCTGGAGGTCGGGGTAGCACGAAATGGCAAGTGCCCCAAGGCCCCAAAAAAGCCGAGTCGATGCAACAGGCCTGGACGAAGACGTGCCATCGCCTGCCGTCTGTGTCCATCTGCCTTCGGAGGAACCTCCTCGCGGAAGGATGGCTTAAGCATATCGTGGATCCCGACGGCCCAGGGCAGCTATGGGCAAGGGCACCTCGACATCACCGCTACAGCAAAATGGCGCACCTTCCGCGGCCTTCGGAGGAGACCGGATAGCATGGGCTGTACCTCAGGCTGGCCTGCGCGAGATCGACCTTGCCATGAGGGGGCCACGGCGCCCGACAGCTTTTTGTAGCCCTTTCCATATGCCCCTTGTCAGAGACGTGCCTGGCAGGTATTATAGTATATAGAGCGTGGGCGAATAGCTCAGCTGGCAGAGCGTTCGGTTCACATCCGAAAGGTCACAGGTTCGAGTCCTGTTTCGCCCACCTGGGCCCACACCGAAAGGTGTGGGCCCAGCTGTTTTTTGATGGCTCCGTACCCTCGGTTGCTGGTTGGGGTTACCTCCACCGCCCTGAAGGCTTCGGATGAGCTCTAGCAACCCCTGCTGTCTCCATACTTCGATGGGGAAGGGCGTCGGGGCTGAGGGAAGCCTGGCTCAGCCTTTTGTGGCTCTTGGCTCAGCGCTCAGATTCTCGAAAGCTTGACTAATTTAGAGATGGCCGTCTCCACCGGTGGCCGGCCTGGCAGCGGAACATGTGAGGATACGGCTAGCCTCCGCAGAAGCCTGTTCTTCTTGCCTGCACGGGTCAATTGCACGTTTTCCGCGAAGGTTTGCTCTGCGGGGAGGGCCTCGGGGCAAGGTCGGCTGAAGCGTTCATCGGTGCCCTGCTACATGGTTTCGACCGCGCGAAGGGAAGGAGCGTCAAAACCCGCATCGGTGGGCTCGGAGCTGCACCTGCAGGGCCTAGGCCAGCCTCGGCCAACGGTGCACGGCTATCACTATCATGTATATTGTGTTACCACACTGTTGCCCGGGAGGCTTGGCCTGTCATGGAGCGGTCTGCGGAGGTAGTGATCATAGGCGGCGGGGTGATAGGCTGCAGCATCGCCTATCACCTTGCCTCAAGGGGATGTACCGATGTCGTCCTCTTGGAGAGAAACACTCTTGGCTCAGGCTCTACTGAACGGTCCGCGGGCGGGGTCCGTCAGCAGTTCTCGACGCCAGTGAACGTGCTGATGGGCATGTACAACGTCAAAGCCTTCAAGAACATGGCTGAGGAGCTTGGCTGTGAGCTGACCTTCAACCAGCATGGCTACCTGTTCCTGCTCACCCGTGAGGATCAGTTGGAGGACTTCCGTGCGAGCGTGGAGATGCAGCGTCGGTTGGGTCTAGAGGATGTGGAGCTTCTCAGCCCTGAGGAGGTAGCCAGGAGGTTCCCTTACCTGAATGCCGACGATATCGTGGGGGCAAGTTTTTGCCCTTCCGACGGGTATACGGATCCCCACGAGGCTGTTCAGTGCTACGCCCGAAGGGCGCGGCAGTTGGGTGCACGGCTTTACGAGGGTGTGGAAGCGACGGCTATCCAGGTGGCCGGCGGCAGGGTGCAGGGTGTGGTCACCTCGCAGGGTAATGTCGCAACGCGGTGGGTGGTGAATGCGGCGGGCCCATGGGCCAGGGCGGTGGGCCGTATGGCGGGGGTGGACGTGCCTGTGGATCCGGTGCGGCATCACATATTTGTTACCGAGCCTTTTCCCGAGATTCCTGAGCCCATCCCCCTCACCATCGATGTCACCACCAGCTTCTATTTCCGAAAGGATGGACCAGGACTTCTCATGGGGATGGACGATCCCTCCGAGCGACCAGGCTTCAACGTGGAGGTCAACTGGGGCCTGCTCGACAGAATCGTGGAGGCCGCAGTGCACCGGGCGCCCCTCCTCGAGAGGGCGAGGATACGCTTTGCCTGGGCAGGGCTGTACGAGGTGAGCCCAGATCACAACGCCATCCTGGGGCCAGTGCCCGAAGTGGAGGGCTTCCTGTGCGCCAACGGGTTCAGCGGCCATGGGTTCCAGATGGCTCCCAGCGTTGGCAGGGTGATATCGGAGATAATTTTAGACGGTCGTGCGCACAGCTTCGAAATCTCCGAGCTGAGCATAGAGCGGTTCAGGACCGGGAGGCTGGTGCTGGAGAAGCGGGTGGTGTAGCTCCCGGCTGCTACCCTTCCCCACTTTGTTCGCATATAATGGGGGATATCTCGGCCGGGGAGGTGTCTGCCATGAGCATAGGAACTACAGCGGCGGCCCGATGGCAGGAAGCCGAGGGACAGGGCATCTGGATCCGCACCCGTAGTTGGGACCTCACCTTTATAATCCTAAGCGCAGTTTTAGTCTCTCTGCCCCTCATAGCCTATTACAGGCTCGGCGTCTCTGTGACAGCCATCAACATACTGGTTGCCCTGTTGGTGGGTGGACCCCACATGTACTCTACCTACAGCTTCACCTTCCTCGAGCGGAACTTCCTGCGCCAGCACCCGATCTATGCCTCGCTTGCTCTGTTGATACCCGTTGGGGTAGTTGTCCTCGCCCTGATGGACCTCACCCTCCTCCTGACCATGTTCATGTTCTGGGCTTCTGTGCACGTGCTGCATCAGATCGCCTGGCTTAGCGATGTTTACAGAGCGAAGGGCAACGATAGCTCCTGGGTCTCTCGAGCCATCGACTACGCCGTCATATTTACCTGCCTATACCCTGTGGCGACCTACAAGCTTGTGAACGACCTGTTCATAATTGAGGAACGGGCCCTGCAGATACCGGCCTTCCTTAAGGTGCAGTGGCTTCCCTACTTGGTCGGAGCCGTCTTCTCCGTTGCGCTCATCGCCTTCCTCATCAAAAGCTATCACGAGTACCGGACCGGTACCCTCCTCTGGCCCAAGTTCCTCCTTATGAGCATCACTATCTTCCTGGGCATCTTCATACCGACCTTCGACAACCTAGACGTGGCCTTCCAGGGCATGAACGTGTGGCACTCGTTCCAGTACCTGGCCCTGATATGGTGGTTGAACAAGCTGCGAAAGGAGAAGGGACAGATAACGAACCCCCTCATCCGGGAGATATCCGGCCAGGGAAGAACAGCTCGCTTCTATCTTTTCCATATGGGGATGACGGTCCTGGCGGGCGTGGCCATTGCCGCTCTGTTCATGCTGTCAGGCATGAGTTTCGTGCAGGCCTACTACACGGTCATCCTCTCGTGCCTGCTCATCCATTACTACTTCGATCACTTCCTGTTCACAAGGGTGGAGGCGGTGGTCCCGTAGGGACACGGCTGGCAAGGGCTGTCTCCGCACGCGAAAATGGCCCTGGCACCTCTACGGTGCTGGGGCTTTAAATTCCCCTTTAGGGGCGGAAGGGGTGACGGACCGGATGGGGCCGGTGCAGGTATCATAATGATTACTGAGAGGAGGCTGGAGATGGCCCTTGAGCAAGCATACATAGTGAAGGCTGTGAGGACCCCCACAGGGAGGTTTCTCGGTGCCCTATCGGCGCTGAAGGCCCCTGCCCTGGGGGCCGCTGTTATAGGTGAGGTGGTGAAGAGGGCTGGGTTGGATCCCGCCTTGGTCGATGAGGTCATCATGGGCAACGTGGTGCAGGCAGGGGTTGGTCAGGCGCCGGCGCGCCAGGCTGCCTTAGCTGCCGGCATGTCTGAGCAGGTGCCGGCCTATACGGTGAACAAGGTCTGCGGCTCCGGCCTGAAGGCAGTGATGCTTGCTGCCCAGGCCATCAAGGCGGGGGATGCGAGCGTAATAGTCGCAGGCGGGATGGAGAGCATGAGCAACGCCCCTTACGTCCTTCCCAAGGCCCGCACCGGATATCGTCTGGGGGACGACAGGATAGTCGACGCCGTGATTTATGACGGTCTGTGGTGTGCCTTCGAAGGGCGCCACATGGGCGAACTGGCTGAGCTGATTGCGGAGAGGTTTGGCATCAGCCGCGAAGAGCAGGATCGATTTGCCCTGCGCAGCCATCAGAAGGCCGTGAGGGCCCAGCAGGAGGGGTGGTTTGCTCAGGAAATAGTGCCGGTTCGTGTGCCTGGCAAAGCTGGAGAGATGCTGGTGGACGCCGACGAGCCTCCCAGGCCCGACACGTCCCTAGAGGCCCTGGCGAAGCTCAAGCCGGCCTTCCGGCCGGGAGGCACGGTGACGGCGGGGAACGCCCCTGGCCTTAGCGACGGTGCCTCTGCCCTGTTGGTGGTTTCGGAGACAGCGCTGGACCGACACGGGCTTAAGCCGATGGCCCGCATCGTGGGCTATTGTTCGGCTGCCGTGGAACCTAAATGGCTCTTCGCCGCTCCTCCTGTGGCCGTGCGGCGCCTGCTAGATCTGACTGGCCTTCGCCTTCAGGATTTTGACCTCATAGAGATAAACGAGGCTTTCTCTGCGCAGGTTCTGGCCAATGCTCGGGAGTTGGACTGGGACTGGGAGAAGGTGAACGTCTGCGGTGGGGCCGTGGCCCTCGGCCACCCCATAGGTGCTTCGGGGGCGAGGATCCTCACCACGCTCCTGCATTCCCTCGGACGCACGGGCGGCCGCCTCGGCCTAGCTACCCTCTGCCTGGGAGGCGGGGGTGCCGTGGCCATGGCCGTGGAAGCTCTCTGAACAAGAAGGCAGACTGTACCTCACGAGGAGGACGTATGTCCATTGAGGAAAGGCTGGCGAAACTGCAGCAGATGCGGCGCGAGGCGATGCTGGGCGGTGGAGCCAAGCGCATCGAGCAGCAGCATGCCAAGGGGAAGCTGACTGCCAGGGAACGCCTCGACCTGCTGTTGGACCCCGGAACTTTCGAAGAGCTCGACATGTTCGTGACCCACAGGGCCTCTGAGTTCGGCATGGCCGAAAGGAAGTACCTGGGCGACGGGGTGGTCACTGGGTACGGCAAGATAGACGGCAGGCTCGTCTTTGTGTTCTCACAGGACTTCACCGTCTTCGGGGGCTCCCTCTCGGAGATGCACGCCCGCAAGATCTGCAAGATCATGGACCTGGCCATGAAGAACGGTGCACCCGTCATTGGCCTCAACGACTCGGGCGGGGCTCGCATCCAGGAGGGGGTCGACAGTCTGGGAGGCTATGCCGACATCTTCCTCCGAAACGTGCTGGCCTCGGGAGTCATACCCCAGATCTCGGTCATCATGGGGCCATGCGCAGGGGGAGCCGTGTACTCGCCGGCCATGACCGACTTCATCATCATGGTGCAGGACACCAGCTACATGTTTGTCACGGGCCCCGACGTGGTAAGGGCAGTTACCCACGAAGATGTGACCTTCGAGGAGTTGGGCGGCGCCATGGTGCACAACAGCATCAGCGGCGTGGCCCACTTCGCTGCCGAGAACGAGCAACAGGCCCTGGCCCTGGTGCGCAAGCTTCTGAGCTACCTGCCTTCCAACAACCTGGAGGACCCACCTGAGGTACCCAACGATGACGACCCCATGCGCACCGATGAGGAGCTCAACTACATAGTGCCGGAACAACCCACGCGCAGTTACGACATGAAGGAGGTTATACGCAGGGTGGTGGACCTGGGCGAGTTCCTCGAGGTCCAACAGCACTGGGCTCAGAACATCATAGTGGGCTTTGCCAGGATGGCAGGCCGCAGCGTCGGGATTGTGGCCCAACAGCCGGCCGTTCTGGCGGGAGTCCTGGACATCAACTCATCCATCAAGGCGGCGAGGTTCGTTCGGTTCTGCGATGCCTTCAACATCCCCATCGTGACCTTCGTGGACGTGCCTGGGTTCTTGCCCGGCGTGGCCCAGGAGCATGGCGGGATCATCCGCAACGGGGCCAAGCTCCTGTATGCCTACTGCGAGGCCACGGTGCCGAAGGTTGCTGTTATAACCCGAAAGGCCTACGGCGGTGCCTACGACGTGATGAGCAGCAAGCACGTTAGAGGCGATATAAACTACGCGTGGCCCACGGCGGAGATAGCCGTTATGGGCATCGATGGGGCTGTCAACATTATCTTTAAGGACGAGATAGCGCGTTCGCCGGATCCGGAGGCAACGCGTCAGCGGTTGGTCGGCGAATACCAGGAGAAGGTGGCCAACCCCTACGTTGCGGCCTCCAGGGGCTTCGTCGACGACATAATAGAGCCGTCGCACACGCGGCCGAAGATCATCGCTGCCCTGGAGATGCTTCGCAACAAGAGGGACACGAATCCACCGAAGAAGCACGGGAACATTCCCCTGTGAGGGCGGCGTGCTCTTCCGTGTAAGGGACCGCGAGGTTCTGGCTATAACCCAGCCGGCCCATGCCTGGATCTCGGGCCAGCTGGCCAGGGCTTGGGGCAACGGCGAGTTCCCAGCGCCCCAGCCATGGGACGAGGTCTGCCTGGCCGCCGAACTGCACGACATCGGGTGGGTGCTCTGGGAGGCAGAGCCGACCCTGAACAGGGCGACCGGCCTTCCCCATTCCTTTCTGGAGCTGCCCCTGGACATCCATCTCTCCCTGTGGCGCTGGGCCCCCGAGCTTGGCCTCAGTTTTGGCCGCTACATTGCGCTCCTGATATCCCTCCATGGGACTCTCCTGTACAGCAAACGGCCTCTCTCGGCGCTGCCAGCCGAGGAGGCCCTTTTGATTCGTCAGTACCTTCAGCAGCAGGCAGGCCTCCAGGCATCGCTCCTGGAGAGCCTCCAGGCTGACCCTCGCTATGCCGCCTTTGCCACGCCTGAGCGGGTGGGCATCAACCAGCGTCTCATGGCAGCCTGGGACTACATTTCCCTCTTGGTCTGCTGGGGCGTCACTGAGATCAAAAGGCTGGAGGAGATCCCCTCGAAGGCTGGCTTAACCTCTATAGAGCTGTCTCCTGGGGATGGAAGCATCGTCGTATCCCCGTGGCCCTTCCGTGACCGAGAGGTGTGTCTTTCCCTGGAGGCACGGCGCCTGGATAGACGGTTCGACGACGAAGCTTCCATGCGCAAATACCTTTCGGCAGCCCCGTGGACGAGGCTATCTATCCTGCTTGCACCGCCCCGCGGGTCATAGGAAGGAGGTACGGCGACGAAGCCTGCGGAAGTGGTGGCCATCATCACGGACTTCGGCCTGCAAGATACCTACGTTGGCCAGATGAAGGGGGTGATGCTCGGCATCAATCCGCGCCTGCACTTTATCGACATCACTCATCTGGTCCCAAGGCACGATATACGTACAGCAGCCTTCCTTCTCTTCACTGCTTACAGAGCCTTTCCGGAGGGCAGCATCTTCCTGGCCGTGGTGGATCCCGGCGTAGGCGGTCCGAGGCGCCCGTTGGTGCTTTCGGCGTCGGGATATACCTTCGTGGGACCTGACAACGGCCTCTTCACTCATGTGGTGGTAGAGGCAGCAGCCGAAGGCTGGAAGGCCTGGCATCTGAACAGAGATCGATGGTGGCGCAGGCCGGTAAGCAGTACCTTTCACGGCCGCGATATCTTTGCGCCCTGCGCGGCCTGGCTCTCCTTGGGCGTACCTCCCCACGAGCTGGGGGAAGAAGTACGCGATCCAGTGCTCCTGGATGTGTGGGGCCCCGCGCACCATCCAGATGGGACCGTGGTTGGCCAGGTGATCCACGTGGATGCCTTCGGCAACCTGACGACGAACCTTAGGCCTCCGGCCCAGGAGATGGAGGTGGAGCTTGAGGGCCTCAACCTGGGACCCTTGAGGGCGTCCTATTCGGAGGTGGAGCCAGGAAAGCCCCTGGCCCTGGTGGGGAGCTCCGGCCTCATAGAGGTCGCAGTGCGGGAGGGCAGTGCCGCCGAGAGCCTCAGGGCAGGAGTTGGGGCTAGAGTGAAGCTGCGGCCCATCGGCCTGCCGGCCAGAAGCTAGCCCGCAGGCACTTCCTCCTTGGCCTCCATGGCCTGGGCCACGAGCTCGGCTATGTCCAGCACTTTCAGCCTGTCCTGGGCGCCGACGCCCTTGATCCCATCCTCGAACATGGTCATGCAGAACGGGCACGCAGCGGCCAGAGTGTCGGGGCCGACGGCCAGGGCCTGCTCAATCCGCATCTGGTTGATCCTGCGGCCCGTGCGCTCCTCCATCCAGGCTCGGCCGCCACCGGCGCCACAACAGAAGCTGCGTTCCCTCGTCCTCTGCATCTCGACGAGCTGGAACTGTGGGATTGCCCTGAGCACGTCCCTGGGCTGATCGTACACGTCGTTGTACCTGCCTAGGTAGCAGGGATCATGGAACGTCACCCTGGAGTGCCACCCCTTGGGCAGGCGGATCTTCCCCTGGGCTATGAGCTGTGCGATGAGCTCAGAATGGTGGGTCACCTCATAGTGACCGCCGAACTGAGGGTACTCGTTCTTCAGGGTGTTGAAGCAGTGCGGACAGGCGGTAACTATCTTCTTCACGTTGTAGCCGTTGAGGGTCTCGACGTTGCTCTGGGCTAGCATCTGGAAGAGATATTCATTGCCGATCCTACGGGCGGGGTCGCCCGTGCAGGCCTCCTCGCTCCCCAGAATGGCGAAATCCACCTCTGCCGCCTGCATGATCTTAATAAGGGCTGTGGCCACCCTGCGGTTCCTAGCGTCGAAGGAGGCCATGCAGCCCATCCAGTAGAGTATCTGCGCGTCGGGCTTCTCGGCCAAGGTCTTGACGCCCAGCTCCCGAGCCCACTGTCCTCGGGCCGTTCGAGGTTCCTGCCAGGGGTTGCCGTTCCTCTCGAGGTTGTTGAAGAGAGGGATGACCTCCGTGGGGAAGTTGCTCTCCTCCAGCACCAGGTAGCGGCGCATCTCGTAGATCTTGTTCAGGTGTTCGATGTTGACAGGGCATGCGGTCACACAGTGCCGGCATGTGGTGCATGACCACAAAGTCTCCTCAAGGATGACACCGCCCACCAGGGGCTTATCAGCCTTAGCTTCGCCCGCCTTGTGCCCAACGAGGGCTAGACCTCCCCGCTCAAAGAAGGCCTCCTTAAGGTCTATTACCAGCTCCTTGGGCGAAAGCGGTTTTGCGGACAGGAGGGCCGGGCAGTTGATGTCGCACCTGCCGCACTCCGTGCAGGCCATAAGGTCTAACAGCTGTTTCCAGCCGAAGTCCTCGATGCGGCCAACCCCGAATTTCTCGGCTTCCTCGATGTTCGGGATCGGCTCCATGGCGCCCTTCGGCTTTAGGTCGTAGAAGAGCACCGTGAAGGTCGATGTAAGGATGTGCAGGTGTTTGGAGTTCGGCAGGTACACCAGGAATCCGAGCACTATTAACAGGTGCACCCACCAGAAGAGCGAGGCCCATATCTGGGCGGTGGTCCTGTCCACGGGGGTCAGCAGGTCTGCTATGCCGCTGCTAATAGGTGCCCAGGGCCTTAGATCGGGATTGAGGTGGAGATTGAAGGCCTCGAAGAGGAAAAGGGTGACCATCAGGATGCCGATGAGGACCAGTATGATCCAGGCATCTACCGTAGTGGTGAGCCGGAAGGGTTTGATGACGGCTCGCCTGACAGCGAAACCTACCACGCTGACCAGCACGGCCAAGGCGAAGAGGTCCTGGACTGTCACATAGAGGGGGCTGGTCCCTACCACTGGGATACGCGCGCCTGGGAGCAGCCCCTCCAACATGAGCTGGATAGTGCCCAGGGTGAGCACCAAAAAGCCCCAGAAGACCAACGCGTGGCCGAGGCCGGGCCAGAACCGCTTGAAGAGCTTGCGCTGACCCAGCACGTGGGTCAAGAGCAGCAGAAGCCGCCTGGGCACCTGGTCGAACCTCGCTTCAGGCCGCCCCAACCGTATGAGGCTGTAGAGCCGGTAGGCTCTGAGGAAGAAGAGGGCGAAGGAGAGAACTACAACTGCGAGAAAGATCAGTCTCCCTGTCAGGCTGTCCCCTGGAAACAAGGCTACCTCCCCACTGTGGTTTCCATGGCTGGACTGTCCCTCCTGCGGCGCTTGGGCCGCTCGACGTAGAGGGCTTCGCGGGGGCACACCCTTGCACAGGCCCCGCACTGTGTGCACCTATCTTCGTGTACCAGCGGGTACCGACCCACCATCTCTATGCAGTCGTAGGGACAGGCGGTGACGCAGTCTGCCGAGCCGTCGCAAAGTTCGCGGTTAAGGAGGACCTTTACCATTGGGCCCAGGATGGAGCCCTCCGCATCGGCCCAAAAGGGCATAGCTGTAAGCCTCGGAACGCAGTGCATCTTCTGGATAGTACCACACTCTGGCGCCCGCGGGCCATCCGCCGCATGAGCGTCACAGCCCGGTTCCAGGGGCTCCCCGGGCTGACCGATATCGAGCAGGCTGGGCCGAGGACTAGAAGCTTGGCCCTTAGGCCCGATGAGCAGCACTGGGGCTGTCCGACGTAAGCTTTGAATAGGTTTAACTCAGGATCGAAAACCCGTGGTAACCTAAGAGTGGACCCGAAAGGGTCTACGGGGTCCAGGCCAGACCCATGTCAGACCTTCGTCTTTGGAGTTAGCTCGCATGGATCAGCTGCAGGCCAAGGAGGCGACCCTCAAAGGCATCCTCGAGGAGATGGGAAGCGTTCTGGTTGCCTATTCAGGGGGTGTAGACAGCACTTACCTTCTCAAGGTGGCCAGCGATGTGCTGGGCTCCAGGGCGTTGGGCGTGATAGCTGCATCGCCCACGTTCCCCCAGGAGGAGTTCGAGGAGGCCCTGCAGGTGGCAAAGCAGTTCGATCTGCCTGTGGTCTCTATTTGGGTCGACGAGTTCGAGGATGAGGATTTCGTGTCCAATCCCACCAACCGGTGTTACCACTGTAAATCGGGCCTTTTCAGGCGCCTGGTGCCCCTTGCTCGGGAACGGAACCTTGCCTGGGTTGCCGACGGCTTCAATGCCGACGACGTAGGGGACTACCGTCCCGGCTTCCAGGCGGCGCTGGAGGCAGGGGTGCGCCACCCCCTCATGGAGGCACAGCTGGGCAAGGCCGAGATCCGTGAGCTTTCTCGCCGGCTGGGCCTGCCCACGTGGGACAAGCCGTCCTTTGCCTGCCTTTCCTCCCGCATACCCTACGGAACCCGCATAACGCCGGAAGCCATAGCCCGCATCGGCGGCGCCGAGCGTTTCCTGAAAGAGCTAGGCTTCAGGCAGGTCCGTGTCCGCCACCACGACCATATCGCGCGCATCGAGGTTGAGCCCGAGGACATGCAGAGGCTGGCTGAACCTGCCCTGGCCAGCAGGGTCGTTGCCAAACTTAGGGAGCTTGGGTATATCTACGTCACCCTGGATCTGGCAGGGTACCGATCCGGCAGCATGAATGCCTTACTGCAGGTGCAGAGGGGAGCCAAGCGATAATGAGGGACGCACTAGAGCTTCCCAGAGCTATCTACGATGAGATCATCGCCCATGCCCTGGAGGCCTACCCTGAGGGCAGCCCTGGCGAGGAGGTATGCGGCATATTGGCGGGCAGAGACGGACGGGCCGAGGTGCTCTACAGGGCGGTCAACGTGGCCGAGAACCGAGCGGTCCGCTACGAGGTATCTCCCCAGGACCTCCTGCGCATATTCAACGATATGGATGCTCGCGGCCTCCAGCTGGTCGCCATATACCATTCCCATCCACGGACGGAAGCCTATCCCTCGCCCACCGACAGGCAGTTAGCCTTCTATCCGGATGCCTACTACGTCATCGTCACTCTGAGGGACAGATCCAACCCGCGCCTTCGGGCCTTCCGCATTGTGGAGGGCAAGGTTAGCGAGGTCGACGTCAGTGTAGAGGGCTGACGGGCCGGAGCTGGAAGCTGGATACGGTTCAGCTCTAAACTCCGGGTGTGACCCCTAGGTTCTCCACCCCATTGTGCCGTTTTCACCCCTTGCTGGGTCCTGTGGACTTTCCGGTCGTTCGCCGCTGGGCCCACAGGGCGGCACCAATGAGGCCAGCGTTGTCCCCCAACTTCGCAAGTTCGATGGGTACATGGGCATAGCGTTCGTGCAGGGCTCTCCTGTGGATCTCAGCCCGGGCCGGCTCCAGGAGCAGATCGCCGGCAGCCATCACGCCTCCGCCCAGCACAACGACATCGGGATTGAGGACGTGCAGTAGGCTAACCAGGCCTACGCCCAGGTAGTAGCCTGCCCTGCGGAGGATGCCCATGGCGACAACATCGCCCTGTCGGGCTGCGGCCACCACGGTTTCGGCGGTGGCTGGGTATCCCTGTTCAGCCTCCAGCTTCGCTATGAGGGTTGGGACCCCTCGCTCGATGAAGGTGCGGGCGCGTTGGGCAATGGCCCTGCCGGAGGCCATGGCTTCGAGGCAACCGTGCCCGCCGCAGCCACAGCGGTCCCCATTTACGTCGACCACTATATGGCCCACCTCTCCGGCCATGCCTATATCGGCGCGGACCAGGTCGCCATTGGCGATTATGCCGCCCCCGATGCCGGTACTCACAGTCATGTAGAGCATGTGCCTTGTCCGGCGGCCGGCTCCGTATCGGTGCTCTGCCAAGGCGGCAGCATCGGCATCGTTTATCAGGAAGGCCTTCAGCCCCAGAGCATCCTCCAACGCCTCTGCGACGGGCTCCTCCTCGAATCCGGCCATGTTTGGTGCCCTGAAGATGAGGCCCCGCACCGGATCCAGGGGACCGGGGGCAGCCACGCCCATAGCGGCCACGGGTGTTGGGTTGGAGAGCACGAGCTCCCTGGCCACCCGCGCTATCCTCTGCACGACGGCCGCAGGACCTTCCCAGGCGCGCGTGGCTGTCGCGCTCCTTGCCAGGATCCTGTGCCCCTGGACTATGGCTACCCTTAGGTTGGTGGCGCCAAGGTCTACGGCCAGGAAGGCTGTCATGGCGATCTCAGGGGAGGAACCTGAACCTCAGGAGGGACAGCATGACGGTGAAAGCGTCCTTCCAGGTTATCTTCTTGCCCTCCCAGTACTCGCGGCCCGAATAGCTGATGGGCACCTCATAGATCCTGTAGCCCTGCCTGAGGATCTTGGCCGTGATCTCGGGGTCGATACCCCAACGGTTCGACTTGATGTCCAAGGACCTGGCTATGTCGGCCGTGAACATCTTGTAGCAGGTCTCCATATCCGTGAGGGTGCTGTCGAAGAGGATGTTGGTAAGCAACGTGAGGAACTTATTGCCCACGGCGTGCCAGAAATACATGGCCTTGTGCTCACCCAGAAATCGCGAGCCGTAGACGGCCTTCGCCTTTCCCTCCAGGATCGGCCTGAGCATGCGCACCCAGTCTCGAGGATCGTACTCGAGGTCCGCATCCTGGATCACCACCACATCTCCCGAGATCATAGACAGCCCCGTGCGGACGGCCGCTCCCTTGCCCATGTTTCGGCTATGGTAGGCTATCTTGAGGTCCGGCTTGCCCTCCCACTGCTTCAGGATCTCCCTGGTACCATCGGTGGAAAAGTCGTCTACCACGATGATCTCTTTGGGGATCTCCACGGAGCGCACGTGGCCCAGGATCTCGGCAATGGTCTTCACTTCGTTGTAGACAGGCACGATGACCGACAACAAGAAGCCTTCGGGAAGGCGCAGCTCCACCTTGGAACCACCGTTACGAGCCGAACTTGGCAAGAGTATACCCTCTTCGGGCCAACAGGGCGGCTCCGACGGCTAGCCCCAGCAGGCACGCCACTGTGGCCGCGGTAGAGAGGGGCTCAGGGAGCCCTGCTTCATAGTATCGGCCGATCCTGAGCAGGGTTGCACCCCCGGAGAGCAGGTAGCGCGCATGGTCTACCAGTGGCGACATCCAGGGGTAAAAGATGTACAGCCACTCGCGCTGAGGGTCGTCCTGTACCACCGAGGCTATATACCTGTTGAAGTCCACCAGGACGCCGAGTAGCTGTACCCCTGTGCCCAGGACCGAGAGCGCCAGGCCAAAGGCCTTCACCCACAGGCTTTGCCATGGCACCGTTCCGAGGCCCAGCATCGCAAGGGGCACCACGGGCACCAGGAAGCGGGGTCCCCAGCACCAGCCGCCGTACCATGCCCACCATGCGGAATAGTAGAGCACCATTGCCAAGACTGCAGCTGTTATGAGGATGCCCTCGGGAGCAGCCCTGCGGATCAGCCTCGCCAAACCCCACGGCGCCAAGATCAGAGGGGGCGAATAGAGGAAGACACTCTTGCCTGAGCTGAAGAGGAGCCCGTAGAGCCCCGCCAGCAGTGGTGTCGAGAAGGTCTCGCCCGAGTACCCGTTGTCCAGCGGGTTGCCGAACCGCAGGTAGTTGTGCCAAAACACCAGGGCAGCCGCTGCGGCCAAGGGCATGCCCAACGCTGCCGGCTCCCACGGTCTTTGTAGGGCCCTGGGCTTCCAGGCCAGGAGAAGGTAGCCGAGGAACAGGGGCACCAGCACCAGGCCCGACGCCTTCACCATCACCATGTAGCCTAGGGCCGCCCCCGCCGTTGCCAGCCAAAGGGGCTTCCCGTTGAGCCGGTATAGAAGGCTGGCAAGCAGGGCGACCAGCAGGCAGAGGGTGAACAGCGGCTCGGAAAAGAAGACCCCGGAGTAGGGCCAGACGGAGGTAGCCAACCCGTAGATCACCGCAATCAGCAGGGCGGTGCCATGCGAAGCGAACATCAGGGTGCCGATCATGAACAGGAGGGCCACCGAGGCCGCCGATGCCACCACGTTGAGCTGTGCTACCATGAAATGCCCGAGGCCCATACCGTCGGCTCCTGGAAGGAGCTTGGCCAGGCCTCGTCCTGCCAGGTAGAAAGGCAATGCAGCCAGAGGCGTGCCAAGCCCGTACTTGCTGAAATACTGGCCGTCACGTCCCGGCACGATCTGAGGGAGCCCGGGATCCGGCCGCAGAGCCAGCCCCTTGCCGCTGCCCAGCGCAACGGTAGTCTGGAACATCACCTCCCCATCGCTGATAAGAAAGTCTCCTGAGTTGGTGAGGAAGTACAGGCATCCGAAGAACAGAAATAGCAAGAGGGCTGTACGGACTGGGTTCCCTTTCACTTCAGCGCCGATTATACAGCCACAGTCTGCCAATGATACCCCGTCGGGGGTGGCCAGGGCTCATCCGTGCCTGCTCGGCGGCCGTTTTCCCTAAGTGTGGGGTCGAAGGAGCAAGGCAGGTTCCGTAGGAACCCCATGGCCGCGAGCTGCTGGCCGGGCGTCAAGGGCCAGCCCTTGCATAGCTCTGAGGAGCCCGATGTTGCGCATCCACAGTACCGATGGGGCGGCACATCGCCGGCTTGAAAACGGGGCCACAGGCCAAGCTTCTGCCCAAGGTGTGCGCAACAATTGGGCTCTCGCACCGTATTCCACAGGGACGGCAGGTGGCGGATCTGGCGCCGTCCCTCGTTGCGGGCCACTGGCTCCACCTGTAGCTCATCGAAGTATTTGTCCAACACAGCCTGGCGTTCCTGGGCAAGAGGCAGGCTGCAGTAGTCTTCCTCTTCCCAAAGGGCCATGCCCGATTGCGCTTCCCAGCGCGCTCCCTCCAGGGATGCGGTGAGGGCACGGCCGAAGGGCCTTAAGCCGATGAAGCGGCCAGCGTCCAGCTCTCGTCGGAGCTCCCGGAGGAGATTCGGCTTCGGCCTGGCTCGTACAAGGTAGTAGGTCATGGACATCTGTCCCCCACAGGATTATACGGGGCCCCTACTATGGCTTGGTTGCCTTCTGAGGGCCTCGATCCGCCTGCAATCCGGCTTGGCCTTCGCCTGGTGCAAGTGCCCGGCGGCCCCGCGCACATCGCCCAGGCTACGGCAGGGCTTTGAGGTCGACGCCGCGAATTGAAGGCGCCATGGTACGGCGGACCGCGTGTTAGCGCATGGCACCAGTCGATAGGCGCCGCATAGCGGTTTCAGCCATACCTAGGGGCCGGACGGAGGTTGTAGGCCCGGCGGAGCAGGTCTTCGGGTCCACACCCACAGGATTTCCCGTAGGTTCCCTGACGTCCAACGGGGCCTCGGAGAGATGCTCCGGGGATATCCCTCGGGCCGAACCGTGCGCCCCCCGGCCCGTTGGTGAGGGCTGACCTGAGGATCGGTCGCCATGAAGTGTTCGGTTGCCTACGGGGACGGACCTCGAGAGTAGGCCGTTACCGTGAGCTATCGGACCAGGCTGAGGCGAGGGACACGTGCAACGGCGATGCGCCGACGTGGCCAACCAGCCGGGGTGTGGAGGTCGGGTGGGGTGGGGCAGCTCCAACGCACGGGCTGCCAGAAAGCCGGCACTTCGGACCCTTCGGCACCCGGCGCCACAGGCTCCTCGGGGGCCCGTACAGGTCAGTTCAGCTGGCCTTTTGGGCTCGTGTCCTGAGGAGCGCGTAGCCTGGGACAACCCGTGCGCCGAGGCGGCCAGCCCGTGGGCCCGCAGAAGGCTATCGCCAGCTTGGGCAGGTGATACGCTTTGAAGCGAGGCCGGCTCGAAACGGACTTGGCACTCTGGACAGCAGCCTTGGGGCACACCTGGGCAAGGCCTCCCTACAGCCAGGTGGGCGGATGTGGCCATAGTCCACACAGCCCTGAGGAGGCTGTGGGCTACCCGTGGAGGCTCGAGCACGGTGACGGGACCGGAACGGTCCCTGCCGGCTGAGGCGAGATGGCGAAAGGGACTGCCCAACTGACTACAATCTCGGTCCCACGGCGATATGGAAATTGAAGTTCGTGTGGCCGATCACATTCCAGAGCCTCAGCCAGAGGGCCATGGCCATCTCTGTGCCCCTGGCGGTGGTGATGTCTCCCAGGTCGATGATGTTCTCCCTCTTCCAGCCGAACCACTGCAGGATCTCGGCGACAGTGGCCTTTGCCTGGGCGTCGTTGCCAGAGAGGAAGACGTTGTGTTCGCCTGGAACCAGGGAGGGGTTCACCATCACGGCGCAGTTCATGGTGTTGAGGGTCTTGACCACACGGGCGTCGGGGAATTCGCGCTGTATCTGCTCGGCCAACGAATCGGTGTTGCAGACCAACAGGCTGGGCGGCATCCCCGTGGAAAAGTCGAAGGGGTTGGCCACATCGATCAGTACCTTGCCCCTGAGGTGGTGTGCACCCGCCATGGTGAGGGCTTGGAGGGAGGCAGCTCCTGCCGTGCAGTTGAAGATCACCCCGCCGAAGCTGGCGGCCTCGGCAAAGGTGCCGTGGGAGGCGTTGGGCCCGGCCCTTCGGGCCCACTCGGCGGACCTGGGGTTGTCCGCCGTTCTCGACCCCATTTTCACCCGGTGCCCGAGCTCAACAAGCTTCGTGCCGAGGGTGGAGCCAACCACGCCGGTTCCAAGAATTCCGAAATCCACGGGTGCTCTCCTCTTGAGGTATGGCTACGGCAAGTATACAGCCCCAGGGATGTGATCCTTTACCACGGCAGCCGGCTGCAGGACGAAGCCGATTGTGTCAAATGCTGTCGCCTGGTCCCTGCACCCACGCTTTCGAGCTTTTACATCCGGGCGACGCGCCGTGTGTTCCCCGTACCCCCGCCTGCCAGACAAGCCCCCGTCCTGGGAAAGCAGTGCGCCATGCTGGCATGCTTCGTTGGTTTGGCAAGAAGCACTGGGGGAGAGGATCATCGGGAGGCCAGCAGGGCGGCGGGCCCGGGATAGCCAGTAAGGCGTTTCACAAGGTCATTGCACTCACTGGCTCAGGGTAAGTTAAGGTGCGGCCCGGGAAAGGGTATCATAACCCTTGGCGGCCTGCAGACGCTACCGACCTCGTGCCCGGATGCTGTGCATAAGGCGCAGGCAAAGATAGAGATGCTTCCCAGAGGCACCGTGCCTTGCGTCGGGTTACGGCGCCAAGCCCCATGGAGCAGGAACCAGAGGGAGTAGTTCGGCACCGAAGTAGCTCGTGTCGTCTCAGGCCTGGGTCGTCGCTGGACTGGGAAGGGAGGTAGCCCGGGGTCTACGCTCGGAGGTACGGTGGGACACCCCGCTTGCCTCCTGCTCCGCGGGCCTCTCGCGTGCCGGCTGTTGATGAGGCTGCGGTGCCATCTGCTCCGCTTGGAAGCAAGGGAGGCCAGGGCCATGTGCCATCGAAGGGGAAGGAGGCGCTTGGCTGCCCTTGTGGCACTGGGTTGGGCCGTTGCGTACATGGGCGCACGGTAGCGAACTCCTGGCTGTGCGTCAGGGCTTTGCCAGTTTTGGGGCCCGCCTTGTCGGATAGCATTGATGACTACGGCCGGCCGGGTTTCCTAGCAGGGCTGTGCCGAAGGGTTCCCAGCTTGGAGTGCCATCCCTCCCTGATAGGTGGATCGCCTTGACGTTGCACGGCATCGGGTTGATAATACTTGCCCTGGACTGTATCATGTTATATGTTTCTCCTCATCCTCACAGTTCAGGAACGGCCGTTTAGGGCGACGTCGGTAGGGTGCAGCATTGGTCGGGCAGATACTGCTTAACGCCCTGCTCTTGGGTGGTGTTTATGCCATGATAGGCATCGGGTTTTCTCTGGTGTGGGGCGTGATGAACGTGATCAATCTGGCCCACGGTGCCTTCATAGTCCTGGGGGCATACGCGACCTATTGGCTTTTCACCCTCCTTGGGGTGGATCCCTTCCTGTCGGTCCCGGTGTCGATGGCCGCGCTGTTCGCCATCGCGTATCCCCTTCAGAGGTTCCTGATAAACCTGGTGGTCAGGACTGGCGTCTTCATGACCCTCATCCTGACTTTCGGCCTACAGCTCCTCATCGTCAACTTCCTGCTGGTAGCCTTTAAGGCGGACTTCCGTTCGGTCACTCCTGCCTATGCCGGGTCTGGCATCGAGGTTGCTGGGCTCGTGATCCCGTATGTGAGGCTGGCCATCTTTGCCACCGCGGTGGTGGTCACAGCGCTCCTGTTTCTTTTCATGAACAATACGCGGACGGGCAGTGCCATCAGGGCTACGGCGCTGAACCGCACGGCTGCCCAGATCGTCGGTGTAAACATCGGACACGTCTACGCGCTCACCTTCGGTATCAGCGCAGCTCTGGCGGGCGCGGCTGGCTCGCTTATCAGCACCATATACAGCTTCTCGCCCTCCCTTCAGGGGTCCCTTCTGGGCAAGGCGTTCATTATCTCCGTCCTGGGAGGGCTGGGCAGCCCCGTGGGGGCCATAATTGGAGGCCTGGTGCTGGCACTGGCAGAAGCCCTGGGCGGAGCCGTGCTTGGGACCAGCTACCAGGATGCCTTGGGCTTTCTGATACTGGTGCTCGTTCTCATCCTGAGGCCCGAGGGGATAGCTGGAAAACGGTTCTTCGCGGAAGTGAAATGAGCACGGTTGAGGCACTTCCAAAGCAGGCCCAACGGCCGGCGGTCGTAGTGTGGGTCCTTATGGGCTTGGCCGTGGTAGCCCTACTTGTTCTCCCTGTGGTGGCCAGCGGGTATCCGGTTCGGCTGGCAACCATCGTACTGATGTATGCGGCCTTGGCCCAGGCCCTAAACATTATCGCGGGCTTCGCTGGTTACGCGGCTTTTGGAAACATAGTGTTCTTCGGGCTGGGAGCGTACGGAGCTGGCGTCGGGATGGTGAAGGCGGGCCTGCCTTTCCACGTGGCCGCTCTGCTCACGGCTGTAGCGGCCGCCCTCTATGCGGCCGCGGTGGGTCTTCCGGTTCTGAGGCTGAGGGGACACTACTTTGCCATCGCGTCCCTGGGCGTCAACGAGGCTACGCGCGAGCTGGTGATCAACTGGTCGGATCTGACCGGCGGCGGCAAGGGGCTTGCCCTGCCTATCCTCAACCTAGGGGATGTCGCCGTTACCTTCGCCTTCTTTTATTACCATATGCTAGCCCTGGCCGTCCTTGCCCTGGCTGTGACGTGGCTGGTGCGTAGGAGTCGCTTCGGCTATGCCCTGAGGACCATAAGGGCCGACGAGGAGGCGGCCGCAGTGGTGGGCGTCAACACCACCCTATACAAGATATTGGCCTGGAGCCTCAGCGCATTCCTGTCTTCGTTGGTCGGGTCGGTCTACGCCTACTGGCACACCTTCATCGAGGCGCCGGATGTCTTCGACGTTGTCATCGTTGTGGAGCTCTTCGTCATGATGCTCCTGGGTGGAGCTGGCACGGTCTTTGGGCCCACGTTGGGGGCTGTACTGGTAAAGGCGCTCTCGGAGTTCGCCTGGAGCAGCTTCCTGGAGTACCACCTGGCCGTGCTAGGCATACTGATCATACTGATAGTGGTGTTCCTGCCCAGAGGCCTCCTGGCTCTGCCCAAGTTCGGTCCCGACTGGCAGTACATACGTCGGGTTATCGTGACGGGGAGGTTGTAGCTTGGCGCTTTTGAGCATAAAGGGAGTGACCCTCCGCTTCGGCGGCCTGGTGGCCGTGGACCACGTAAGCTTCGATGTGGAGCGCCAGCAGATAGTCGGCCTCATAGGGCCGAACGGTGCGGGGAAGACCACGCTTTTGAACATAATTAGCGGCGTCTACAGGCCGTTGGAGGGGGAGATCTGGTTCAACGGGCGGCGCATCGACGGCCTGCCTCCCCACCGCATCGCGAAGCTGGGCATCGGGCGAACCTTCCAGATAGTCAAACCCTTCTCGGGGATGACCGTCCGCGAAAACGTGGCCGTAGGGGCCCTCTTTGGGAGGGGAGGATCCCAGTTGGGAGCTGCCGGAGCCCTGGCATTGGCCGATGAGATTCTGGTCCGCCTGGGGATGGGTGCCAAAGCACACAGGGATACTGATGAGCTTACCGTGGCCGACAGGAAGCTGCTGGAGCTGGCCAGGGCCCTGGCCATGAAGCCCGAGCTGGTGCTGCTGGACGAGATCATGGCCGGGCTTCATCCCGCTGAGATAGACAGGGTCATGGCAGCGATCCTCGACCTGAGATCTCAGGGGCTCACCTTTCTCATCATCGAGCACGTCATGCGGGCCATCATGGGCATATCCGACAAGGTGGTGGTCCTGCACCACGGGGCCCGCATCGCCGAGGGCACGCCTGAGGAGGTAACTCGGGACCAACGGGTAGTGGAGGCATACCTTGGCAAACGCTACGTCCAGCGGCGGACCATCGAGCCCGGCCGCTCCTGAGCTGCTGACGGCCAACCACCTCGACGTGGCCTACGGCATCGTGCAGGTGCTGTGGGACGTTTCCCTGTCGGTGGGGCACCGCGAGGTCATCGCGCTGGTGGGCTCCAACGGCGCGGGCAAGACAACCCTTCTGAGGACCCTCAGCGGACTGCTTACACCCCTGCGAGGGACCATCCTATGGGAAGGGCAAGATATCACCCACCTGCCGCCCGAGGAACGTGTAAGCCTGGGGATAGCCATGGTGCCCGAGGGCCGTCAGCTCTTTCCAGGGCTAACCGTCGAGGAGAACCTGCTCATGGGGGCCTACAGGCGAAACGATCGGGCGGGTATCCGCCAGGATCTGGAATGGGTCTACTCGCTGTTCCCGCGCCTCAAAGAGCGCAGAGGCCAGCTGGCCGGCACCCTAAGCGGTGGCGAGCAACAGATGGTGGCCATCGGTCGCGGCCTCATGGCCTCCCCCAGACTGCTCATGATCGACGAGATGTCCCTGGGACTGGCACCTCTGGTGGTGGATGAACTCATCGAGGTGGTGATGCAGATAAAGTCCCAGGGCAAGCTATCCCTGCTCATGGTTGAGCAAGACGTGGAAGTGGCGCTGGGCATAGCCGACAGGGGCTACGTGATCGAGACTGGGCACATCGTCCTCAGCGGGCTTGCGCAAGAGCTCTTGGCCAACGAATTGGTTCGCAAGTCGTACCTGGGTGTGTGACGGAAGCTTTGGAAGATCAAAGAGGAGGTGCAGTTACATGAAAAAACCTTGGCTCGTACCGTTGATAGCCGCCGCGACTCTGCTCCTAGCAAGCTGTGCGCCAGCTGCCCAGCCCACGCCCACCGCCGGCCCTACCCCCAGCGCTGGCCAACCTTCCCCACAGGCAACGCCTGCACCTAAAGTGCTGAAGGTTGGCGCAGCCGTTTCTCTGACCGGGCGCCTAGCCCGCGAGGGGAAGATGGTGAAGGACGGTTACGACTACTGGATGGAGTTCGTCAACCAGAAGGGCGGGATCAAAATAGGCAACGATGTCTACAAGATAGAGATCAAATATTACGATGATGAGAGCGATGCCCAGACGGGCGCAAGGCTGACCGAGAAGCTTATCACCGAGGACGGCATCAAGCTCCTGCTCGGACCGTACAGCAGCGGCATAACTCAGGCAACGGCTGCCATCGCTGAAAAGTACGGTGCCCTCACTGTGGCGTCGGAAGCAAACGCTGATTCCCTCTACGAGCGCGGCTACAAGATGATCGTGTCCGTGCTGCCTCCAGCCAGCAAGTACCTGTACGCTGTCCTGGAGATGGGTACCCACCTTCAGCCCAAGCCCGCCACCGTGGCCATAGTCTCAGCGGACGACCTGTTCCCCCTTGTGGCCTGTGACGGCGCTAAGGCCTCGGCCGAGAAGTTCGGCTATCAGGTGGTCTCGTACGATAAGTTCCCCAAGGACGCCAAGGACCTCTCCACCATCCTGACGAAGCTGCGCACCAACACCCCGGATGTGGTACTCGAGTGCGGGTACTTTGAGACAGCCGTCCTGATGACCAAGCAGAGCAAGGACCTGAAGGTCAGCCCCAAGATCATGGCCTTCACCGTGGGTCCTGAGATACCGGACTTTGCTAAGAGCCTTGGCAAGGACGCTGAGTACATGTATGGCAATGCCTGGTGGCTGCCCAGCATGGCCTGGAGCGGTCCGGTCTTTGGCTCCGCCCAAGAGTTTGCTGCCGGCTTCCAGAAGCGCTTCGGCTACGAGCCCGGCTACCATGCCGCCAGCGGGACGGCCGCAGGGCTCTTGCTGCAGCTGGCCATGGAAAAGGCCGGCTCCACGGATCCTGTGAAGGTGCGCGAGGCCTTCGCCACCCTCGACGTGGAGACGTTCTGGGGGCCGATAGCTTGGGATGCCAATGGAAAGAACATAAAGGGCAGCAGCGGCGTGGTGCAGATCCAGAACGGCAAGATCACCGTCGTCTGGCCCGAAAAGATCCAGCAAGCCAAGCCCGTATATCCGATGCCGGCCTGGGAGACCAGGTAAGCGGCAGGCGAGCGCAGGGCCCTCCCCCGGGGGAGGGCCCTGCGCTTTTGGCCCGCACTGGCAACAGGGCGACGGGAAACTTATACATGGCGATGCCGCTACGGAGCGGCCCTTGTGAGGATCTCCTCTACGGGCTCACCTGTCCGCTGGCTGATATGGGCGGCGATATGCTCCATGCGCGTACGATGCCATTTCACAAGCTCTTCCCACCTATCGATCTGACGCCGCACCCTCTCGGCAGCCGCGAATTGGTTCCTGCTCATCTTCCGTGACTCTTTCCTGCTGGCCTCAGCCAACATACGCCGCAGACGTCTTATGGCATCCCTGTGACGATAGAGATCCCTCTCGAGGTTAGGCAACGACCTCTCTGCCTGTACCATGGTCGGACTCCTGACAAGGCCGCTTCCTTCCATTATAGTGCTCGGTGTCAGGGGGACCGCGACTATGCTTAGCTTGGGAACGAATGCAGGACATCGCTAAGCCGGCACGCCACAAGCCGAGTCATCCTATAGCGCAGCAGGCTAAGCAGACCACTTCTTAGCATGCCATCGCAGAGGCGTGGGCGGGGCCAAGGGAGAGAATGTTTGGCGCAGTAAGGCACTGGACGCCTAACTGCGCCCCTTGCGTGCCGTTTAGCTAAAGGCCAACTTAGCGGACACCCTATAGGGGGCTGTGCGTTAGCCTGCCCTAGCGGCTCCAACCTGGGGAGTGGGACGTGACTTCACAACAGACTGCTGGGTTGTGAGGGGCGCGTCCTCTCGGTTTTACAGGTCTTGGATGGGCCAGCCGATCGCTCAGGACCACTGGTGGAGCTGGGCCCTTCTATCGGGAAGATCTTGGCTTGGGTGCATTTGGTATAATGTAGAGAACGGACCGACCAGTCGGTTTTATCGAAAGGTGGCTGCTTCGGGCTCTCCTCGGGATCCGGCCAGGACGCGTCAGCGAATCCTTCAGGCTGCCCTGAGCGCGTTCTCACAGAAGGGGTACCATGATACGGCCGTGGACGATATCGTGGAACGTTCCGGCACGTCCAAGGGTGCCTTCTACTTCCATTTTCCGAACAAACAGTCGGTCTTCCTCTCAGTCATGGACGAGGCGGGAGAGCTGCTGCTCGACAAGATACGGCGCGCGGTGGCGGGCTACGGCGACCCGGTGGAGAAGGTAGATGCCGCCCTTCGCGCGGTCGTCGAAGCCTTCTCCGAGCACCGACGGCTGGCTCGTCTCCTCTTGGTTGAGACGTCGGGGCTAGGCAAGATCTTCGATCAGAAGGTCTTTGCCATCCACCGCAAGTTCGCCGACATGATACGCCAGCACTTGGATCAGGCTGTGGAGCTGGGCATGATACCGCCCATGGACACGGAGCTGGTGGCCTATCTATGGCTCGGCGCCGCCCTCGAGCTGGTGGTGAGGTGGCTGCACACCGGCCAACCCCGGGACCTGTCCTCCGCCGTCCCAATACTCCGCTCGACCTTCCTTAGAAGCGTGGGGATAGATGGATGAGGAGGGCCGGCCCGCCCTTTTTGGACTTGAGGAGCTTTCTCAGTTATCTCGAGGTCCAAGGGGAACTGCGTCGGGTGAGCGTGGAGGTCGATCCTTTCCTGGAGATTGCAGCCATCGCCCGGCGAGCAGTCGCTATGGACATGCCGGCCATCCTGTTCGAGAAGGTGAGGGGGTCGCGCCTGCCGGTGGTCGTGAACCTCCTGGCCAGCCACAGGCGCGTGGAGCTGGCCCTCGGGAGGGATCCGGCCTCCCTCGGGGAGATGCTCCTGGACATGGCCCAGGACTTGCTCTCGACCTCGGCAGCCGCTCTGTGGCGCCACCGTGGCAGCCTTCGGCGTCTGGCCTGCATGCGGCTGCGAAACATCGCGGCGCCCCTCTTCCAGCCCAGGCTTGGCGTGGATCTGCATTCCCTGCCCGTCCTCCAGTGCTGGCCCCAGGACGCCGGTCCTTTCATCACATTGCCCTTGGTGGTCACGAAAAGTCCCACCTCTGGAACCCTCAATGTCGGCATATACCGCATGCAAGTTTTCGATGCGCAGACCACAGGCATGCACTGGCAACTCCACAAGGGGGGTGGCTTCCACTACTGGGAGGCTGAGGCCAGGCAGGAGCCGTTGCCCGTGGCTGTGGCCATTGGCACAGACCCAGCCACCCTGCTGGCGGCCGTCGCGCCTCTTCCCGAAGGCCTCAGCGAGCTGGCCGTGGCCGGGTTGCTACGAGGAGCGCCTACGCCCGTCTGGAGGTCGCCGCAGGTCGGCCTGCCCATACCTGCCACCGCTGAGATTGTGCTTGATGGCATCTCGCCGCCAAACCAACGTCGCGTGGAGGGACCCTTCGGCGACCACTTCGGCCACTATTCCACATCTTCGCCCTTCCCTGTCTTCCAGGTTGAGGCGATGTACTTCAGGCCTGGGGCCGTGTACCTCGCCTCGGTGGTTGGCAAGCCCCCTCAGGAAGACCGATACCTGGGAGAGGCTGTGCAGGTCCTCTTCAACCCCCTGGTAAGGCTCTTCCATCCCGAAGTGCGCGGCCTGTGGGCCTACTACGAGGCTGGGTTCCACAACCTGCTGGTGGTCTCGGTGGAGAGCCGCTACCCGAAGGAGGCGCTCAAGACGGCCTTGGGGCTGATGGGCTTTGGCCAGCTCGCCCTTACGAAGGTGGTGGTTCTGGTGGATGGCCAGGTCAACCCCAGGGACTGGCCCTCCGTACTGAGGGCCATCGAGGAGAACTTCGATCCCGCCCTGGACTTCCACTTGATTGCACCTACCTCCCTCGATACGCTGGATTTCACAGGACCCTCCCTGCACTGGGGCAGTCGACTGGTTATCGACGCTACCTCTCCACCGAGGGGACTGTGGTCGGTGCCCCCGCCCGACCAGGAGGCGCCGTCGGGCGACACGGCGTGGCTTGTTCCGTTCCTGGAAGAGATGGAGGAGTACCGTATCTTTGGCAGATCCCTGCTGGTCTTTAAGCCGCGGGGCGAGGCGCGACCGCTCCTCCAGACCATGGTGGACAGGGCCGGATCGTCCTTCCCCAGGCTGCTGGTGGCCGTCAGCCGCGATGTGGACCTTCATAACCAGGTCGAGCTTCTCTGGGGCATATTCACCCGCTTCGACCCCGCTAGAGACATCCTGGCGGTGAGCCATCGAGGCTCCACCGTGACGCCCGTGCTGCGCGGCCCCTTGGCCATCGACGCCTCCTGGAAGCCAGGCTACCCCGCCCCCGTGGAAGGCGATCCGACGGTGGAGGAGACCGTATCCCGACGGTGGGAGGAGTACTGGCGTTGAAGCTGAACCTGCTCCTGGAGGCCATAAAGTTCGAGCACACCGTCTTCGCTCTTCCCTTTGCCTATCTAGGAACCTTCCTTGCGGCCAACGGCAGGCCGGCGCTCTGGCAGGTAGTGTGGGTAACCCTAGCGATGATCGGGGCCCGCACCGCGGCCATGGCGGCCAATCGGCTGATCGATCGGTACATCGATGCCGCCAACCCTCGGACCTCCAACAGGGCACTGCCAAGGGGCCTTTTACGGCCTGCACACATGGCCGCCCTCATGGTGGCCGGCTCTGGCCTGCTTATCGTTTCCGCGGCCATGTTGAATCCCATATGCCTTTATCTCTCCCCTGTGGCCCTGGCCCTCGTGACCCTGTATCCCTATACGAAGCGGTTCACCTGGCTTTCCCACCTGTTCCTGGGGTTGGCCGACGGCGCTGCACCCATGGGGGGGTGGCTGGCGGTGAGACCAAGCCTGGACCTGCCTGCAGTTCTGCTCAGCCTGGCCGTGGCCCTGTGGGTAGGGGGGTTCGACCTCATCTACGCCTGTCAGGACGTGGAGTTCGACCGGGCCTACGGCCTGCACAGCCTTCCAGCCAGGTTTGGGGTAGCCGCTGCCCTCTGGGTGTCGGCCCTGTCCCACGGTGCAACCGTGGCTCTCCTGGCCGCGGTGGGCCTCCTGTTGGACCGCGGAGCGATCTACTGGGCAGGCCTGTTGGCAGCTGCAGTGCTCATGGTCTATGAGCATTCCATAGTGTCGCCCAAGGACCTTTCGAGGGTTGACGTCGCCTTCTTCAATGTGAACGGGTACATATCCCTTATCGTTGGCGCAGCTACTTTGGCGGACCTTCAGCTGACCTTACGACCGATGTGAGGAGGTGCCACTTGAACGAGGTTCCACTGCCGCCGGACCTCGAGGTCTTGGCCGATCTTGATCGCGAACTGATGGAGTGGGTCCTGCGCGTAAGGCAGAAGGCCCTATATACTGACGGCGCTTTGCCCTCCAACGTCAAGCTTCTCATGGCTGCCCTCCTGGACGCCGCCGCTGGCCACCACGGAGGGGCTTCGATCCTGATTCGCAGGGCGATGGGAAGGGGTGCTACCCCCCAACAGGTGGCCGAGGCCCTGGGGGTCCTGTATTCGGTGAGCGGACTGAGGCCTCTCCTCGTCGGCCTCAGGGCCTACAAAGAAGCTTCGGAGGTGAAGGAACCATGAGACACCGAGCGCCGATACTTCTGGTCGCAGCGAGCCTTGCCCTCTCACTAACACTTGCCTGCGGGATGCCCTCGGCTCCGGGAGGCGGAGTGATGACCATCGGGGCCATAGCCCCCCTCACCGGGTCTAGCGGGACCATGGGGTCTGGCGCCAAAATGGGCGCCAATCTCGCCGCTAAGGAGATCAATTCCTCCGGCGGCATCCTGGGCAGGCGCCTCGAGATAGTGTTTCGCGACGATGAGGGCAACAGCAGCAAGGCCGTGCAGGTGGCCCAGGAGCTGATAAACAACCTCCGGGTGAGGGCTATCCTCGGCCCCATCAACACTCCCAACGCCCTGGCGATTGCGCCCATACTGAACGATGCAAAGGTTATCAACCTCACGCTGAGCACCGGAACGGCAACGGTGGACCCCGTGAAGTTTCCCTATATCTTCAGGGCTCAGTACTACGCCAAGCAGGAAGCCGAGACGATGCTCAAGTACTTTGTGGACGTCAAGGGTTTCTCCAAACTCGCAATACTGGCAGATTCCACAGGCTATGGTCAGGGAGGTGTGGCCGAGCTTACGATGCAGCTGAAGGCCAGAGGCCTGACCCCCGTGGCCGTCGAGAGTTACAATCCCGGCGACACCGACCTGACAGGCCAGGTAGCCCGCATTGTGAACGCAGGAGCCCAGGGAATCCTGGCTTGGGGCTTGGGGCACGACCTGGCCCAGGCCGCCAAGGCCCTGACCCGTTTGGGTTCGAAGGTCCCCATGATCGGGGCCTCGGGGATCACCATGGTCGGCTTCCGAACTCTGGGGGGCGAGGCCGCCAAGGACCACTACGGGGTCTATGTGCGGCGCTTCACCTTTGTTAGCGGCGGTTCCAAGGACTCCAAGGCGGCGGAGTTTGTAGCCAAGCTCGACCAGGAGTACGGCACCTCCTGGGATGCCCAGACGGTGGTGAGTGCTCCTTGGTACGAGATGGTGTATCTGTACGCCGAGGCGGTGAAGAGGGCCGGCACCGACGATCCGGCCAAGGTGAAGCAGGAGCTGGAGAGGATGCGGGACTTCCCATCCAGGGGCATCTACACCACTTACTCCTTCTCTCCGGACAACCACAACGGCTTCAACGGGGCTGATCTGACGGTGGTGTACGCAGCCCGTGAGAAGCACGGCTTCTACGAGCGGCCTCAAGACGCGCCCTAGCCGGGCCCCGAGACGCCCATGGTGTGGCAGCTGCTAGTATCAGGTCTGGCGGTAGGGAGCATATATGCGCTGGTGGCCGTGGGCTACAGCCTTACCTTCCTTCCCACGCGCATCGTCAATTTTGCCCAGGGCGATCTGGTTGTCCTGGGGTCCCTGGTAAGCTACTCGGCGATAGTGGCGCTGGGCCTGCCCCTTCCGGCCGCGATAATGGCGGCCATGGCCGCCGGCGGGGCGGCTTCGGTAGTGTCCGAAAGGCTTGCCGTACGGCGGTTCCTTCAGAACCCAGAGCTTGCTGGGTGGGTAGTGAGCACTTTAGGCCTGGGGCTTGCCTTGCGCTACAGCTCCGTTGCCCTCTGGGGCAAATCGCCCGTCGCCTTCCCGGACCCTACAGCCGGCGCCCGCATCGAGCTGCCAGGCACCGGAATCTACGTCAGCGAGCTCCTGGCCATAGCAGCAGGCCTAGCCATCGCGCTGTCGCTGAACCTGATCCTTATGCGTACCAGGTTCGGAAGGGCCCTGCGCTGTATCGCGCTAGATGCCCAGGCCACCGCCCTCATGGGCGTCCCGGTATCCAGATCGGTGGTCGTGGCCTTCGCCCTCAGCGGAGGGGTCACCGGCCTGGCTGGCTTTTTAGTAGCGCCCCTCATCAACGTGAGCCCCGAAATGGGTGCCTTGCTGGGGCTCAAGGGCTTCGCCGCGGCGGCGCTTGGCGGTATGACCAACCCCCTGGGTGCTGTGGCGGGCGGGTTCCTGCTGGGGGTAAGCGAGGTCCTCTTCGCTGGCCTGCTCTGGCCTGGATTTCACGATGTATTCGCCTTCCTGGTGCTTATAGCTGTGCTATTGGTGAGGCCGAAAGGGCTTACAGCAGGAAACGTTGCTGAGCGCAGGGTGTGAGCCGTGCGGGCCGTGGCAGGAGCTGCGGGGCTGGTGCTCTTGGCCCTCCCGTGGATCGTCGATAACCCCTTTCTCCTTCTGATCTTGGAGGCTGCGGCCATTGCCTACATCGCGGTCTTAGGGCTAAACCTCGTGATGGGGCTGGGAGGCCAGGTATCCCTCGGCCATGCGGCCCTCATGGGCATGGGTGCCTACGCTACTGCCCTGCTGAGCACCCGCATCGGCATTCCTTTTCCCCTGGACCTTTTGGCCGCTGGGGCCATCTCCGGTGCCGCGGGTGTCCTCCTGGGCATACCGGCCCTGCGTCTCAGCGGGGCGTACCTGGCCATGGCTACCGTGGGGTTCAACCTGGTCTGGCAGAAGCTGGCCCTAAACTGGATCTCCCTCACGGGGGGTGCAGATGGCATCCCAGGCATTCCGTTCCCAGCCCTGGGCCCGGTGGCGGTAGACCTCCGCCTCTACTGGTACACGATAGTGATCACTGCGATGGTGCTTCTCTGGATGGCTGGAAACTTCTCCAAGTCGCGGTTCGGCCGAGCTCTCCTAGCCCTCAAGCATGACGAGACCATGGCGGCCAGCATGGGGGTAAACATCTTCAAGGCCAAGCTGCTCACCTTCTCCATGAGCGCCGTGTATGCGGGCCTGGCGGGAAGCCTTTTGGCCCGTTTGAACCACCACGTGAGCCCCAGCGCCTTCGGCCTCGATACTTCGCTGGAGCTGACCCTCATGGCGGTGCTGGCTGGCCCTACCAGCTTGTTATGGCCTGCCGCCACAGCCCTCTTCATCACCGCCCTGCCCCATCTACCCTTGGTGCAGGAACTCCAAGACTACAGGCTTCTTGCCTACGGGCTGATACTGCTGGCCTCGGTAACCCTCTTCCCCAAGGGCCTTCAAGGCCTTGCCCGTACTCGGAAGGGGGCTCTATTCCCGACACGTGCCGTCCACCCGGCCGTCAGGCCGGCGAACCTCAGTGCCACAGGTTTGAGCAAGCGCTTCGGAGGTATCAGGGCCCTGGACGGCGTAAGCCTCGGTCTGGAATCAGGCACCATTACAGGGCTCATAGGCCCCAACGGCTCCGGAAAGACCACGTTGGTCAACCTCGTCAGCGGCCTGCTCACCCCAGAAGCCGGCCGCATCACCCTTGACGGCGAAGATATAACCCACGTGCCGGCCCACAGGCGTGCCGAACTGGGTCTGCTGAGGACCTTCCAGACCCCGAGGCTGGTATCGGAGCTCACGGTGCTCCAAAACATCATGCTGGGCTGTCACGCCAGGATGCGAGCACCCGCCTGGAGCATACTTCTCGGCACCAGACGGGCCAGGGACGAAGAAGATCTCGCGCTTGCCGTTGCCCTAGCTTCTGCCCAGCAAGTAGGGCTGCCTCCAGACCGCCTTTTGCAGGGGGTGGACGGGCTCAGCCAGCGGGAGGTGCGCCTGCTGGAACTGGCTCGAGCCGTTGCTGGTCAACCCTCCGTACTGCTTTTGGACGAGCCCACAGCTGGCCTCAGCCCTCAGGAGGCCGGGCAGGTGGCCGAGCTTCTGAGCCTGTGGCGTCAAAGCAAGGCTGCTATCCTCCTCATCGAGCACCGAATGGACATAGTTATGAACACCTGTGACAGGGTCGTAGTGCTTCACGAAGGCCAGGTGATAGCAGAGGGCGAGCCGGCCGACGTGAGCCGTTCGGCCAGGGTTGTTGCCGCATACATGGGCGACGACAGGATGGACTGAATCTTCCACGAGCTGTGTCCAGGGTCCCCGTCGTATAATGGTGTCGGAGGAGACCCTGTGGATCCTGAGGCCCTAGGTTTTCCCCTGTTCCTGGCGTTCACCTTCGCGTTCGCTGCCTGGTTCGGCGTCGGGTCGTACATCAACAGACAGCGCATCGGGAAGGTGGCCAACTGGGTCCGCGATGGGGTCCGGCCCTTTGCGGGGCGCGCCACTATCCGCACCATCGGAACGAACGCCTTCACCATATCGGTGGAGGACAGCAAGCCGCCGTTCAGGGAACTGCACGTCACCGTACTCCTCGAGAGCAGGGAGATGCCTTTCGTGTGGCTCTGGAACCGCATCCGAAAGCATGCTGACCTCATCTACTTTAGGGCGGATCTGCATAAGACGCCGTACAGGTCCCTGGAGATCTATCTCGACACCAGCGTCTTAGCACCCGACAGCCGACGGGCCATAAGGGACCGTGGTATCCCTGCTCAGCCTCTGGAGGGCACCAACCTCATGTGCGGGATAGCTGGCCGTGAGGCGGAGGAGTTGGCCGGAAGACTGCTCTCGCTGTTGTCCCAAGATGTAGCCTATCTCGAGCGTCTGTCGGTAAGTCGAATGTCGCCCCATCTGGCCCTGGGGCTCAAGCTTGGGCCCTACTTTCCGGGCCAGCCCGTCAATCTCTTTCAGAAGGTTGTCCGCGTGGCTGCGGCCGTAACTGCCCGAACCGAGGAAGCATAAGGGGCATGCCCAGCGGGCATGCCCCAAGTTTGGCCGAAACCTAACGCGCGAAGAGCAGCTCCGAGGCTCGGCCGAGCATGTCGAGGCCCCTGATCTCCGTCTCCAGCAGTGGAAGGATGCCCCTGACCATGCCGTCGAACTTTTCCCAGATCACCTCCATGTACTCGTCCTGCATGGCGATCCGGTTCTTGACAAAATCGGGGGCATCCTCTCCAACCTTCTCTTGATCGATAACCATGTTCACAACGACGCCACCTATCGGGATCCCAAAGTCATGGAACCAGCTGATGAAGCGGGTTATTACTGCTATGGGAAGGGCCTCGGGCAAGGTCACAAAGAAGAAGGCCGTTTTCTCCTCGTCGGTCAGCAGCTTTCGACCGTGCTCCATCCTGTCCTTGAAGCTCAGCAGGTAGTCCATGAGGGGGTCCTCCTCCTTCTGCTTTCGGAAGGAGAGCATCTCCCTCAGGCTGCGCGCCTCCTGGCGTGACTTTATCATCTTGTTGACCCAGAGCGAGTACACCTTCGACATCCCCAAGAGCCGGCGCGCATTGGCTGTGGGTGCCGTGTCGAAGACGTAGGCATCGTACTCGTCGGCGAACATCAGGTCTATCATGTTTTCGAACATTGCCGACTCTTCGAAGGCCGGGTTCATGGTAGCCGATTCCACGAACTCGTCGGCCTTGGTGCTGATCTCAGCGTATTTCAGGAACCAGCGGATCTTCTCCTTGATGTCCTGCTTCGAGCGCTCAATGGTGTCCTTCGTGTCTATCTCGTAGGCCCACAGGTTGGAAACTCCCGCCACCGGGGTGTGGGCGCCGAAGACGTTCTGACCCAAGAGGCCGGAAAGGCTGTGGACCGGGTTGGTGGAGGCCAGGATGGTTCGCTTTCCCATCTTGGCTAGCTGCAGGGCCGTGATGCCGGCCATGACGGTCTTCCCGACCCCGCCTTTGCCTCCGAAAAAGAGGTACTTTAGCTTGGTGTGCCCCTGCAGATAATCTTTGAAGGAAACTTCGATCTTCCTTGTAGCCTCTGTAACCATTGTCCTGCCTCAGTCCCCGAACATTATCTCGGCCATTCTCTGTATCATGGGCAGACCCGTGACGTCGCGCTCCAGCTCCGGCACGTAGGTCAGCACCCTGTCGCCGAAGGTATCCCTGATCTTCTGAAGGTACTTGCTCTGCATGTTGATGCGGTTGCGGAGGTACTCCGGTATCTGCTCGCCCAACAGCTGGGCGGGGATCACTCTGTTGACTATGTAACCAGCTATGGGCACGTCGTATCTTGAGAAGAGCTCTGCTGCCTTCACCGTGTCTATGAGGATCATCTCCTCGGGCACAAGCACAAAGAAGAAGGCCGTCTTTTCCCTATCCGTCAGGATCCGGGAGGAGGTACTGATGCGGCCCCTAATGTACTGGAGCTCGTTGAGGATGAGGTCCTCCTCCAGGGTTTTCTGCCGGCGCATTACCGACGCCACCTTCTCGTATTCCCGCATCTCCTCCCTGAGCTTGGTGATGCGGCCTATCCACTCGTCGTAGATCTTGGCCATGCTGAGGTAATAGAGGGCATGGCCCAGGGGAACGAGGTCGTAGATATAGTAGTCGTACTGGCCCTGCACCACGATGTCCACGACGGCATCGAAGATGGCGCTCTCCTCCATGGCCGGTTCGGCGGAGGCCGCCTGGATGTAGTTCTCGATCTCCTCGGGGACCTGGTCGAAACCGTACATATCCAAGATCTTTTGCCGGATCTCGTCCTGATAGTCCTTTATGCGCCTGTCGGCATCTATCTCCTGGGCCCAGAGGTTGGGCATTATCTGAACCGGCCCCTTGCCGAAAATGTCCTGCTGGAATATGTCCGACAGGCTGGCCTGAGGATCCACTGAGAAGACCAGCACCTTATATCCCTGTTTTGCAAGCCAGTAGGCCGTGGCGGCCGAGAAGGTGGTCTTCCCCAGACCGCCCTTCCCGCCGTACATTATGTACCTTCTCTCGGGGTGAGCTTCGAAGACCTCTCGCAGTGACATCAGTTTCTCCTAGGAAATGGCGTCCGTCAGGTCTTTCTCGCGCAGCATGCGGCGCTTCCATGTGGATATCTGAGGCACGACGTAGGGCATGAGCCTCAGGGAGTAGTAGGGCGGCAGTATGGGCACCCCTAGGAGATCTCCCATGGTGATCAGTATGAAGAGATGCTCCATGCTGGCCCTGGTGCGTATGGCGTACCTGGTCATGTCGTGGGAGGCCATTCCATAAACGATCTCCGTTATGGTACGAAACAGCCCCTTGAGCCCCCCTTCCTTGCTGGCAACCGGCTCGCCCATCGATAGTACCTCCTCGTATTACATCTCTATAAGGTCTAGCTCCTCGCTCTCCAGGACATCCTTCTCTCTAAGGATGCGCTTCTTCCAGGTGGCGATCTGTGGGACCACGTAGGGCAGGAGGCGCAGAGAATAGTAGGGCGGCAGTATGGGCAGGCCCACCATGTCCCCAAAGAGGATGAGGGTGAAGACATCCTCCAGCTCGGCCCTCAGCCTCAAGGCTTGGTGGGCAAACTCGTAGCCCGTCATCCCATATAAAAACTCCCTGGCAGCCTGCACCAGCCGCCAGCCACCGAGACGCATAGATCCCCCGTGTCCCAGAGGCAAAGGCTCTTTACACAATTTTATTACAAGGAGGGAGGGGCTGCGGCCAGCCGGCCGCAGCCCCCATCGTCTTTAGCCACCAGGCGCAGGTGCTGGCCTTTCCATGGGCCGCTGCCGGTACCGGTTGATGGCCGTGAAGCCGTCGTACCCGATGAAGAGGGCAGCGACGATGAGCAGTATGGCCACGGCGACCATCAGTAGGCCGCCAACCACTGGCACCTCTCGTCCTGCCTTCCCAAGGTTGGCCAGGAAGACGGTGACCCACAGGTTGTAGGCTGTCACGGCGATAGCGAAGATGGTAGTTACGTACATGAACACCATGGGTATCCCCGCATAAAGCGGGTTACGACGCGTGGATACCAGCCACACCGTAACCACCAGCAGGGAGAGGGAGGCCATCAACTGGTTAGCCCCGCCGAACAGCTGCCAGAGGTAGATCCAGGTGCCCGTCATCACCAGAACAGCGGTGAGTGCCATGGATATTATGGTGGCCAAGTGTATGTTTCGGAAGACCGGGTACGTGTCTCCCAGGCCCTCGCCCAAAGTAACCCTCATCAGCCTGAAGACCAGCTGGGTAACGGTGATGACTATGACCACGAAGGTCGCCAGGCCGAAGGCCGTGCCCGACTGCACGGGCACGCCGAAGACCGATAGGAAGTTGCCGATGCCCGCCGCGAAGGCGCCAGCGCCCGCCCCCTTGCCTGCCACAGTTATGGCCAGCAGGGAGATGAGGGCCAGCGTGAACTCGGTGAACATGGCGCCGCCACCGACGAACAGCGCGTCGGTCTCGAACTCCAGCTGCCTAGAGGTACCCACGGATCCAAAGAGGGCATGCCAACCGGATATGGCGCCGCAGGCTATGGTGACGAAGAGCATGGGCCACAGAGGTTGGATGGCTCCCGCTGCCGCAGGGGCCATGAAGCCCCGGAAGGCCGGCAGCTGGAAGGCGGCCACCTCAGGCTTGACGAACACAGCCAGGGCCGCCCCGAGGAAGGCAAAGAACATGGTGAGTCCGGTGATCCAGAAGCCTATGTAGTTAACCGGCTGGGCATAGCGCCATATGGGGAGGACCGTGCCCAGGTAGCAGAACAGGAAGATAAACAGCAGCCAGAAGGCGAAGCTGGGCATGATCTTCACGTCCACGCCCAGGGTGTTGGTCTGCGGGTTCAGCTGGGTTGGGTCGAAGTACACCACCAAGGGCTGATTGCCCGTGATGGCATTGATCCCGTTGTTGATGGCCGTCACGACCGACTGGACCGGTGCCGCCAGCCCAACCAAAACCGCCGCCAGGGTTATTCCGACAGTGACCACAGTCACCAGGATGAGATCGGTCTTCCAGCGATAGAGCATCTGGCCCGCCAGCAGGCCCATAAGCATCAGCATCACTATGCCCAGTGGGACCTGAACGTTGGCGTTGAGCACGCCTGCCATGATGCCGCCAAAGGCCCCAGCTACCAGGAGCAGGTAGAAGAAGATGAACAACAGGAGGATAACTCGGGTTCGCGGAGCTATAAGCTTGTGGGCAATGGCGCTTAGGCTGTTGCCGTCATTGCGGACGGCCACCATTATGGCGCTGTAGTCGCTAGCCCAGCCTATGAACACCACGCCCAACATTAGCCACAAGAGCGCCGGGAGCCATCCCCACAGCGTGGCGGCTGTGATGGAGCCTACTATGGGCCCAGCTGCAGCTATGGACTTAAAGTGGTATCCGTAGAGGATGTTCCGACTAGTCGGGATAAAGTCCACGCCGTCCATGTACAGGCGTGCCGGCGTGGCCTTTTTGGGGTCTGACTCAATGACGCGGCGATCAATGTACTTCGCGTATAGATGGTACCCGACGATGATGGTTATGGCGCCTATTATGATGGCTATCAGTGTGTTCATCTATCCTCCTCCCGAGAAAAAGAGGCACACGGAAAAAACCACTCCATCGGGTTACCCGAGTGCTTGCTCGCCTATGCCATCACCTCCTTCCGGCCCCCTTCAAAACCCCTTCTTCCACTAACCTTTCGACCCTGTCAACATCTAGGCCCAGGACTTTCTCTCGGCCGTCGATGACGAAGGCGGGAAATCGCCGTACTCCGTACCGTATACTTTTTAGGAAGCCTTCTATGGAGGCCGCGTCCACGAGGGATACCCTCAGGGATGGGCCGTACTTCCTCTGCAGTCGGAGCAGAAAGTCTGAGAGCTGCAGGTACTGCTCCTTCAGATCGTCGGGGAAGGAGTTGTCCCACTGCTCCTGACGAAACCTCTGGGCAAGGCCAGCCCCATCCCATACAAGCTCGCAGTGGGCACAGTGGGCGAAGATGGTAGGCGCTAGCGCTATAATCTCTAGCTTTACCGGCCGCATGCGGTGCTCCTGTGCTGCGTACAGTATGCACCCAGCTATTACCGGTGTCAAGATCCCTGCGAAGTGCGCCAGGAGATCGTTACCACGTATCTGCCCGTGTAGCGGCCAAAGCTGACCCGCCTGAAGAGGGTCCTGTCTTGCACAAACTGAAGCATGGGCAAACCGGCTTTGGCACATCCGAACCGTAAAATGAGCATGCTGCCAACCTTGGCCTCCTGGGCCCCGCACTGCTGGACAGGGTGAACATAGCCGGGCTCCTGGCTAACGGCAGAAGCCCTGCCGATAGACTGCTGGCACGTTATCCCTTCAGGGTTGCATTATGCTTAAATGGAGTAGTGGGCACTTTGGGCCACTGTACCTCCCATCGAGGACTTGATATGGAGGACAACGCCGTCCGTCCTGCGCCCTTACCCTCCATAACCGTGGTGATCCCTGCAAAGAACGAACAGCGGTACCTGGCCCGCGCCTTGCGCTCCCTGCTGCACCAAAACTATCCCTTGGCGCTCCTCGAGACCATCGTTGTGGACAGCGCCTCTATCGACCGGACTGCAGCGGTGGCGGCCAACTTCGCCCGGCGGCATCCGGAGCTTCACATCCGAGTTGTGTCGGAGCCCACGCCCGGCGCGGCCCGTGCTAAGAACGCCGGTGCACGTCTGGCCTCAGGACGCATACTACTGTTCCTAGATGCGGACTCCAGGGTCGACGCCGGAGCCCTTGAGGAGGTGGCCAGGGCCTTCTCGGCCGGCCACCGGGCCGGCTGCCTCCGCATAGTGGCAGACTCCCGCGACTGGCTGGACCGAGCCTTCTTCGACCTTATCTCGTTGGGTCCCCGGCTGTTTGGCATCAGAGCGAACATGTTCTACTGCGACCGCGAGCTTTTTCTCTCGTTGGGAGGATTTCGGGAGGATCTTCACCAGGCTGAGGACAAGGAATTCCTCGAGAGGCTCCGGGCACGTCTCCGCCCCGAAGGCGGGGAAGTTGTATATCTTCCACAGGCACGGATCCTCACGTCACCCCGGCGCCTGCGCTACCTGCCCCTCAGGCTCGGCATGCTGACCACCTTTGTGCGCTGGATGCTCGCCAACTTCGGCATCGGGCGCCGATGGCCCTATCCGTCTGGGGGCGACCTGTACACAAAGGTGGCGGATCTGCCGAGGTTTGTGATCAGCCTGAACTACTGGCTTAACGGCCGGCGTCCCTCCCGATCCCCCAGGTACCCTGTAGGAACCCTAACGGCTTGGCGCCTGTGGGAGAAGTTCACCGACTGGCGCGACAGGCCTGTGCCCGTGCGCGAAGGGTCGCTCCTGCGGTACGCCTTGCGGCGGCACTCAGGGCCGAACCTGGTCCTGTCCGACGGCACAGAGGTGCGCAGAGGAGACCTGATAGCTGAGCTACATCTTGAAAACCAGGAGCTGTACCGCAGGCTCTCCACCGACGGGGAAGCGGCGCCATGGCGCCTGCTCAGGAACGCTCACCAGGACCTTGCCGCTTTGGATGGGATACTCCCTGCAGGCGTGGTGGCTGTCCACGGCCTGACCCTGGTACATCCCGCCGCCCGCCGGCTGGGCTTTGAGGTTCGCCCCCTGCCGGAGAGCCCTGGATCGCGCCTTGTGCGGTTCTTCATGATGGGGCTTCTGGCCATCTATCATCCCCGCGGCATCCATCGGGTCCAGTCCATCACGGAGAGGGACCGGCCCGCGGAAGTCTGGCTGAGCCGTCGGCGCCTGACGCACTTGGGGAAAAGTAAACTTTCTGATGCATCATCCCGATAGGAGGTCTCACAGATGGAGCGGCTTTCCGTTTCCACCGGATCGAAGTGGGAACCGCTCGTGGGTTACTGTAGGGCCGTAAGGGTCGGGCCCTACATCCACGTGTCGGGCACCACGGCCACCGACAAGGATGGCAATATCGTGGGCATCGGAGACCCGTATGCCCAGACGGTCCAGGCGATCAGGAACATCGAAGCGGCCCTCCATGCACTGGGCGCTTCGCTGAAGGATGTCGTGCGCACCCGCATGTTCGTGGCCAACATCGATGACTGGGAGAAGATCGGCCGGGCGCACGGTGAGTTCTTCAAGGATATACGGCCCACAACCAGCATGGTTGAGGTCAAGCGCCTCATCTCCCCGGAGATTCTGGTTGAGATCGAGGCGGAGGCCATCGTCAGCGAAGAATCCAAATAACGAGAGCGGCCGTTAGACCAACGCATCCTTTAGCAGGCACGTCCCTCAGGACTGAACAATTTCCAGGGCGTATGGAAGGGCCGACAGGACGTCCGCGTCCCCAGAGATGGGTGGCTCAGGGGATGTGAGCTCCTCCCGGTACAGAGAGACAGGTTGGCTGGAAGGGAGTTGACCTGGGCCCCGCCCTCACGCCCGGTTGCCGAGGGACAGAGCCTTGTCGGAAGGACCCGGTGGGAGGGCCACGGGCGCGGCAAGGGCTAAGGCTCCTACTGGACTGCCTTGCCGTTGCTCCGCGGCCCAGCCTGCCTACCGCGCCCTCAGCGGGGGAGCCATGTACTCGGGACCTACGGGGGTATCGACATGCTCGTCGACTACAGCGTCGATATCCTGCACGTCCTGGGCTGTCAGGTGCCACCCCAGCATCCCGTCCAAGGGGTCGAGCTGGTCCGGCCTTCTGGCGCCCCACAGCGCCACGCTGACGCCTGCCCTGTCGAGCACCCACCGCATGGCCAGGTGCACCACCCTGCGGCCGTAACGCTCCTGTGCCAGCTTGTCGAGGGCCGCTACTGCCGCCAGGTATTTGCCGTAATGCGGCTGGCGAAACTTGGGGTCGAGCTCAACGCGGACGTAGTCGCTGAACCGAGTATCTAGGGTATACCTTCCGCTCAGCAGGCCGCGGCAGAGAGGGCTGTAGACCAGGGTGGCTATCCCGTGTTGGACACAGTACGGCAGTATCTCGCCCTCGATCTGCCGCTCAAAGATGTTGTAGGGCAGCTGGTTAGTATGGAGGGGCGCGTGGCGCCTGAAGTCCTCCATCTCAGCCGCGGAATAGTTGCTGACGCCTATGGCGCGTACCTTGCCGCTCCGGTAGAGCTCGTACATGGCCTCGGCGGTCTCCTGAGCCGAAGTGAGGGGATCCGGCCAGTGTATCTGGTAGATGTCCACGTAGTCCGTCCGAAGCCTTCGCAGGGAGTCCTCAATCTCTCTCAGGATCCGTCGCCTGGTGGTATTGCGCCAGGCCCCTCCGTCGCCCCACTCAAGGCCGCACTTGGTGGCTACGATCACCTCGTCTCTTCTTCCGAACTGCGCCAGTGCCTTCCCCACGATCTCCTCGGACCTTCCGAAGCCGTAGATAGGGGCCGTGTCGATCAGGTTGATGCCCTGGTCCAAGGCGCTCAGGAGGGTGGCTACCGCTGTGGCCTCGTCGATGTCGCTCCACCACCCTCCGCCCATGGACCAGGTGCCGATCCCTATGCGGGATACATCGCGGTCGAGCCCGGGGATCGTCACGTACTCCAACTCTCACCTCCAAGGACATACTGGCATCCTCTAAGGATACACCCGTGCAAAACGCCAAGGCGCTGGCCGCAGGCATGCGGGGGAGCAGGTTTGCTGCCACCTTTGCCAGTCCGCGTCCCCTCGGCGAGACCCAAAGCCGGGGCATGGGGCGGTGGCGAAAGGTTTGCTCCATGTACATGCCAAGCGCCGTTGTCATCGTCGAGGCGCCATCCGGGCTGTGTCGTGAGGGTGTCGAAGGGGAAGAAAGGGGCAGGGGGCCAGTCAGGTCCGAGCCTTTTGCTTCTGGGCTACAGCACCAAGGGCGCATCCACACTGAGGGGAACTCGGCAAAGGCGGGCCTGCACCCTGTCCGCATCTGTTAATGGCAGTCCAGAACTGACTCTCAGGACGCCCACAAGGGGAGGAGCTTTACAAGTTTGGTGGCGCCCCAGGAGGGATTCGAACCCCCGACCCACTGCTTAGAAGGCAGTCGCTCTGCTCCGCTGAGCTACTGGGGCGAGCGCTACAACTGCTGCTGAGACTATTATATCGCCTCAGATCGAGCACGGGCGGGCCTGTTCGGTATCTGTCTTCGCTAGAACTGGCCTCTTTCCTGTTGGGAAGGGCCGGGCGAGCCCCTGCGGTACCCTTTCGGATCAGTGGGCCCAGAAGCTCGGCCTGAGGAGTATGGTCTGCTTCCTGTCGGGGCCCGACGACACCAACCCGATGGGAGTGCCCAGCAGGTCGGAAATCCGCTCAAGGTACCTACGCGCCTCTGTCGGCAGATCGTCGTACGTCAGGCACGCTCCGGTAGGTCTCTTCCACCCCGGCAGCTCCTCGTAGATGGGCTCCGCCCTTGACAGCACATCCGCCGATGCTGGAAACTCCTCGGTCCTGGCGCCGTCTAAGTTGTAGGCCACAGCTATCTTCACTTGCTCGAGCGCGTCCAGCACATCGAGGCGCATGATCGCCAGGACGTCCACGGAGTTCAGCTGGACTACGTACCTACCGGCCACAGCATCGAACCACCCCACCCGGCGCGGCCTTCCGGTGGTGGTGCCGAACTCCTGGTGGCCCTCGCCACCCTGGCGCCTTATAAAGTCGGCCAGCTCACCATGGATTTCCGTGGGGAAGGGGCCGCCACCCACGCGGGTGTTGTAGGCTTTGAAGACTGCCACTACATAGCTGAGCGACTTGGGGGGAATGCCCGCGCCTGCGAAGGCTCCCCAGGCCATGGGCGACGAAGAGGTGACGTACGGGTAGGTGCCGAACTCTGGATCCAACAGAGCTCCCTGGGCTCCCTCCAGGAGGACCTTCCTGTTTGAGAGCACTGCTTGCCGCACCAGAGGCTCCGTTGTAGCGACCCAGGGCCGGATCCGCTCGGCGTAGGAGCAGTACTCGTCGAAGATCTCCTCCAGGTCCAGGGGGTCAGCGCCAAAGATCTCGGTTAGAAGGCGGTTCTTGAGCGGAAGCACTTCCTCCAGGCGTGCCCTGAAGCTGGACGGGTGGACAAGATCCCCAACCCGGATGCCTATCCGCGCGTACTTGTCGGCATAGGCGGGACCAATACCCCTGCCGGTGGTGCCTATGGCCTTCTGGCCTCTCATGGTCTCCTCCAGGCGGTCCTGGAGCCTATGGTAGGGCATGATCACGTGGGCCTTGTCGCTGATCCTAAGCCCACGCAGGTCGACGCCCCTTCCGGCGAGCTCATCTGCCTCCGACAGCAATGCCTTAGGGTCGACTACTGTGCCGTTTCCAACGATGCAGAGTGCGTGGGGATTGAAGATGCCTGAGGGTATTAGGTGCATGCGGAAGGTGCCCAGTTGGTTCACCACCGTATGGCCGGCGTTGCTGCCGCCTCCGAAGCGAACCACCATGTCCGCCTGCTGGGCAAGGAGGTCCACCACTTTGCCCTTGCCCTCGTCCCCCCACTGCCCCCCGATGATGGCCGTAACCGGCATTGTCTCCTCCCTCTCCCGTGATAGGGCCCGGATCTTAAGTTTACCTCACACCGGACAGCTAGAGGCCCAACGCATCCTTCATCTTGTCGATGAGGCCTCTATCACCGTCGCCGCTGGGGACGCGCCCCAGGGTGCGCGCGAGCTCCTTGAACAGGCGCTTCTGCTCCTCGGTGAGGTTGGTGGGCACCCTCACGTTGACGCGGACCAGGAGGTCTCCCCGGCCGGCGCCCCTTAGGTGCGGAAAGCCCTTCTCGCGGAAACGAAAGACGCGCCCGTTCTGTGTACCAGGTGGTATCCTGAGGGTCAGCTTCTCGCCCATTCCATCGATATCGAGCTCGTCGCCCAGGGCAGCCTGCGCCACGTTTATATCTAGGTCCATGAGGAGGTCGTCACCCTCCCGCTTAAAGGTCGGGTGGGGCCGAACGTGCACTACGATGTAGAGGTTGCCGGGCGGACCGCCCCGTAGACCTGCCTCTCCCTCTCCGCTGAGCCGAATCTGGGCACCGTCGTCCACGCCTGGGGGGATGCGAACGCTTAAACGATGGACCCTGCGCACGACCCCAGCGCCGTGGCACTCATGACATGGCTCGACCAATATCCATCCTTCACCGCCACACTGGTCGCAGCTGGTAACTGTGACGAACTGGCCGAGAAAGGACCTCTGCACGCGCCTGATCTCGCCAGTGCCGTTGCACGCTGTGCAGCGGGCCACCTGAGATCCGGGCTCGGCCCTTCGACCCCTGCAGCGGGGGCAGGTCTCGAGCCTCGGGATCTCGATCTCCCTTTCGGTACCTTTGAAGGCCTCCTCGAAGGAGACGGTGACATCGAAGCGGAGGTCGGCGCCCCGCTGAGGGCCGGCCCTGGCACTCCGGGTGCCCATGCCGAAGAGGGTTTCGAAGAGGTCGAAACCCAGGTCGACGAAGCCGCCGAACGGCCCGCCCGGTGCCTCGGTTCCCATCCCCACGCCGGCATGCCCAAACCGGTCGTAGGCAGCCCGCTTCTCGGGATCGCTCAGGACCTCGTAGGCCTCGTTGATCTCCTTGAACTTCTCCTCGGCCTCCTTGGTCCTGTTCACGTCAGGATGGTACTGCCGGGCGAGCCGTCGGAAGGCCTTCTTAATCTCTTCCTGGGAGGCATCCCGGGGTACTCCTAGGACTTCGTAGTAATCGCGCCTGTTAGCAGCCATCGGCTCTTCTACAGGGTAGAGGGGGACGGCTCAGAGCGCCGCCTCAAACCTCCCGGAATTCGCCCTCGACAGGGCCCTCTTCCTGGCCTCCGCCGCCGGTGCCTCCACCGCCGGCCGCACCGCCCGAACCGGCCTGACCGTACATGGAGGCGCCGACCCTGGAAAGGGTGCTCATGAGGTCGTCTACGGTGCGCCTGATGTATGCGACGTCTTCGCCGGACATAGCCGAGCGAACGGCCGCTATCTTCCCCTCTATCTCGGTGCGCTGGTCCTGGGTGAGGCGATCGCCCAGCTCCCGCAAGGTCTTCTCGGCCGTGTAGATGGCCGAGTCGGCGTTGTTCCTGGCTTCCACCAGCTCGCGCCTGCGCCTGTCTTCCTCGGCGTGGGCCTCGGCCTCGCGGATCATGCGCTCGATCTCCTCCTTGGTGAGACCGCTGGAGGGCTGGATGATCATCTTCTGCTCGCGACCCGTAGCCAGGTCCTTGGCCGATACGTGGAGTATGCCGTTGGCGTCGATGTCGAAGGTGACCTCGATCTGAGGCACTCCCCTGGGCGCAGGCGGGATGCCGTCCAAGATAAACCTTCCCAGAGACTTGTTCTCGGAGGCTAGAGGGCGTTCGCCCTGGACCACGTGGATCTCCACGCTGGTCTGGTTGTCGGCAGCTGTGGTGAAGATCTGGCTCTTTCGGGTCGGTATGGTGGTGTTCCTGGGTATGAGGGGTGTGGCGACTCCGCCCAGGGTCTCGATGCTCAGGGTCAGAGGTGTAACGTCCAGCAGGAGGACGCTCCGGACCTCACCACCCAGGACGCCGGCCTGGATGGCAGCCCCCAACGCCACAACTTCGTCGGGGTTAATCCCCTTGTGCGGCTCCTTGCCGAAGAACTGCCTCACCCTTTCCTGGATGGCGGGCATCCGAGTCTGACCTCCCACCAGGATGACCTCGTCGATGTCGCTGGGCTTGAGTTTGGCATCCTCCAGGGCCCGCACCATGGGCGGTATGGTCTTCTCGATAAGGTCGGCCACGAGCTGCTCGAGCTTGGCCCTGGTGAGGGTCATGGTGAGGTGCTTGGGGCCGCTGGCATCGGCCGTGATGAAGGGAAGGTTGATCTCCGTCTGCATGACGGACGAGAGCTCGATCTTGGCGCGCTCGGCCGCCTCCTTGAGCCTTTGCAGTGCCATCCTGTCGTGTCGGAGATCGATGCCGTGCTCCTTCCTGAACTCCTCGGCCAACCAGTTGATGATCCGCTGGTCGAAGTCGTCGCCGCCGAGGAAGGTATCGCCGTTGGTCGAGAGCACCTCGAACACGCCCTCCCCGATGCTGAGGATGGAGATATCGTAGGTGCCGCCTCCAAGGTCATAAACAGCTATCTGCTCGTCCCGCTTCTTGTCCAGGCCGTAGGCCAGTGCTGAGGCCGTGGGCTCGTTGATGATCCGCAGCACCTCGAGCCCGGCGATGGTGCCTGCATCCTTGGTTGCCTGTCGCTGGGCATCGTTGAAGTAGGCAGGCACGGTTATGACGGCCTTGTCCACCTTCTCGCCCAGGTAGGCCTCGGCATCCTGCTTGAGCTTCTGCAGGATCATAGCCGAGATCTCCTGCGGGTAGTAAGGCCTGCCGCCCATCCATACTTGCACGTCGCCGTTGGGGGCCTCGGTCACCTTGTAGGGGACCACCTTAATGGTGCGCTGCACCTCGGGGTCGCTGAACTTGCGCCCCATGAAGCGCTTGATAGAGAAGATGGTGTTCTCCGGGTTGGTGATGGCCTGGCGCTTGGCCACTTGTCCGACCAAGCGTTCGCCGGTCTTGGAAATCGCCACCACCGAGGGCGTGAGGCGGCTTCCCTCAGCATTGGGGATCACCACCGGCTCACCGCCCTCTATCACCGCCATCACAGAGTTGGTGGTCCCTAGGTCTATGCCAATAACCCTTCCCATATCTGTCCTATCCCTCCCCTTTCTGGTCAGAAGTTGGCGAGGAAGCCTCCGAAGGCAGCTTTCCGACCTTCACCAGGGCAGGCCGCAGCACGCGGTCGTGGAGCATGTAGCCTCTCTGCAGCTCGGCCACCACGTGGTCGGCACTGCCGTCGGAGCCCTCCTCATAGAGTATCGCCTCATGGTACTTCGGGTCGAAGGGCTTTCCAACAGCCTCGATGGGCCTGACGCCCTCCTGCTCTAGCACTGTCATAAATTTGCGGTAGATGTGCACTATGCCCTGGATCCAGGTGAGCGCCTGCAGGCCGTTGGGCATGGTGGCCAGGGCCCGTTCGAAGTCGTCCACCACTGGGAGCAGGCGCTGGATCAGCCTGCTGTTGGCCTGCTTGGAAAAATCGGCCCTTTCCTGGTCCACCCTGCGCTTGTAGTTGCGCAGTTCGGCTTCCGCCCTCTGCCAGTTCTCGAGGTATTCTTTGGCCTTCGCCCGTTCCTGCTCCAGCTCCTTGGCCAACAGCTCGGCCTGCGCGGTCCCGGAGGTATCCGCCGGCTCGGTGGCCTCCGGCTGGGCTTCAGCATGGGACAGGTTCTCCTCTCCGGCCATATATCCTCCTATGCTGCTACGAAAGGTTTTCTGCTAGGTAGCTCATCAGGTTCGAAACGTAGGCCACGGTGCCCAGGGTTCGCTCGTACTCCAACCTGACAGGCCCCAGCACTCCGACCACACCGCCCAGGTCCGGCCCAGCGCCGTACCGAGCCAGCACGGCACTGTAGCCAGCTAGGTCGGGGAAGGGTTCGGCGCCAATTATGACCTGCACGCCCTGTCCCGCCAGGACCTGCCTCAGGATGCGCGACCATAGCTTGTGCTCCTCCAGCAGGTCCAACAACCTTTCGATCTGGCCCACTCTGCGGAACTCGGGCTGGCGCAGCAGCTCCTTCAGGCCCTCGTAGTAAACCTGAACTTCACCCCCCAACTCAAGCTGTCTCAGCGCCGCGACAACCGCCTCCAGCACCTCCTTCGGGGTGCCGGCCAAGGTACTGATCCTGCGGGCGATCTGGGCCTGGTCTAGCCCTCTGAGCCTCAGGTTCAGCTCGTGCACCAGGGCCTCCACCCGGGCCGAAGGCAAAGGCTCGGAGAGCTCCATGATCATCTGCTTTACCGAGCCGTCCCGGGCCACCACGACCAGCAACGCCCGCCTCCCATGGAGGGGCACCAAGTCCAGGTGGCTGAGGCGGGCCCGATGAGACCTGGGGGGCGTCACCAGGGCAGCCAGCCCGAGGCTCCGGGCCAGCACTGCCGCGGCCAGCCGGACCCACTCGTCCATGTTGGCCTGTATCTGGAAGAACTGATGCCTTATTCGGCGCACCTCCTCAGGCCTTAGCACCGCGGGATCCATGAGCCGCTCCACGTAGTAGCGGTAGCCGCGGCTCGTGGGAACCCTGCCGGCCGAGGTGTGCGGCTGGTAGATGTAACCTAGCTCCTCCAGCTCGGCCATCTCGTTGCGGACCGTGGCCGGACTCACCCCGAGGCGGTAGGTCCTGACTAGTGCCTCCGAGGCCACAGGGGCAGCCGTGGCCACATGTTCGCGCACTATAAGCTTCAAAATCAGAGCTTTCCTTTCCTCAAGCACCTAAAGGCCCCTCTGTTCTGTTAGCAGTCTCAACATGAGACTGCTAACACGTTACATTCTACACGACGGTGGCCCGGAGTGCAAGGAACCGGGCTCTGCCGGACTATGACGGTGGCCGATCTCTTGAGGGAGTCGGAGAGTACAAGGAGCCTGGGTTGCCACCGAATGCTCTGCGGCCTCGGGCCAAAGGGAATGCTAGCCGAGACTGGAGGGTTTCCCTCCCCGAACACCCGCCGCGGGGCGAAACCTGACCGACTCAGGTCAAGCTGACACCGACCCGCCGAGATCCTACTGGGATGTTTTGGCCGATGACAGCAGTTTGCTCTTCGGGGCACGGGTGCCGCGGACCGTGACGGCAGTGGCCCGGCGGAGCCGGGCGGCCGCGGATGTACGTGGCCTCTGCCGCGAGGCCGGCGTCCCGGCCGGTCGGCCCGAGGATCCTCGAGGGAGGCAGGCTGGGTGCTGGCCAACCGTGTCCGTGCCGAAGTTGGGCGCTGTCAAGGGCTGAGGCAGCTCGGTGTGCGCAGGGAGCAGGGGATTGGATCCGGGCAGGGCTGACACATGGGAGCCGAGCATGCTTAAATGGTAAAAGACGGCCAGGCTAACAGGCGCGTGGCTTAAGGGTCCTGCAGCTTAGGCGGATTCGTGAGCTACTCTCGGGCCTGTCCAGGATGATGGGAGAGGCCGCTAGGCCTCAGGCTCGAATCGCGGGCCGCCGAGCTCGCGAGGGAGGGGAATGCCATGCCTCGTCGTGGGGAAAAACGGCCTTAGGGCCCCATGAGCTTCCCAGGTGAGGGGCACGCTAGGCAACGCTGGCGCCGACCGATGGCCTCAGGGCCGAACTACCGCCAGGATATCGGAGCGGCTCAGAATAATGTATTCCTGTCCCTCCAACTTTAGTTCCTGCCCGGCGTATCTGTCGAACAGCACGATGTCGCCCTCCTTGACTACCTGTTGTAGGTCCTCATCGGTGCCCACAGCCACCACGCGTCCCTGCTGAGCTTTCTCCCTGGCCGTGTCGGGGGTGATCAACCCCGCCACTGTCTGCTCAGTGTTCTCCACAGGGACCACAACCACCGTGTCATCCAGCGGCTGAATGCGCATGGCGCAACCTCCTTCCGTTATCCTCGCAACCCAAGGACCCTGTTGAGGCGTGCCCGGTCGAAGCCGACCACGATCCTCCCGTTCACATCGATCACTGGACTCCCATATGCGCTGATTTCCGCAGGAGCTTTCGGGCCGCTGAGGAATTCCTGGACACGTCGACCTCAATAAAAGGAATATCCCGCATCCCTCAGGTATCTCTTGGTAGCTGGCGGTGCGGATACGTAGGCATAGTATAAATCACCACGGCCATGTTTCTATCCCCTCATATTTACAGCTCAGCATATTATACCAGTATCCCCTATAGGTATACGGCTAGCCTACACATTGTGGTAAGGGAGGAAGATGGTCTGTTACCGTGAAGACTCGTTTATTCCTTCCTCGAGGGTCGTCCACGCAAGAAGGGCGCACTTGATGCGCACGGGGTATTTCCTGACGCCCTGAAGGGCCTCGAGGTCCCCGTACTCCTCTCCCTCAAGGGTGCGTTCCCCGCGCATGAACTCCTTGAAGAGCTGTACCAAGGCTAGGGCCTCCTGAGGGGTCTTTCCCTTGATGATCTCGGTCATGATGGAGGCCGAGGCCTGGCTGATGGAGCAGCCGTGTCCCTCGAAGCCAACTTCGACTATTCGGCCGTCCTTCACCCTGAGGGTGAGGTTGATCTCGTCGCCGCAGAGGGGGTTGGTTCCGTGGGCCGAGATATCCGCTGGGTCCAGGAGGCCCTTGTTGCGGGGGTTCTTGAAGTGTTCCAGGAGGATCTCCCGGTAGAGTTCTTCAGATAAGGACACTTCCGAAGATCTCCTTGGCCCGTCTGAGGGCGCGCGCCAGGGCATCCACCTCCTCGGGCAGGTTGTAGATATAGAAACTGGCCCTTGCGGTGGCTGCCACACCGAGCTTCCTCATGAGGGGCTGACAGCAGTGGTGCCCTGCCCGGATGGCCACGCCCTCGCCATCGAGAATTGTACCCAGATCGTGGGGATGGATGTCTGCGAAGTTGAAGGATATTACGCCGCCGCGCTGTCGGGGATCGCCAGGGCCGTAGATAGTTATATCATCGCCGAAGGAGGATAGGACCTCAAGTGCGTAGCCGGTGAGCTCCATCTCATGAGCCCGCACGGCCTCCATCCCAATGTGGGTCAGGTAGTCCACCGCGACGCCCAGAGCTATGGCGTCGGCTATGTTGGGAGTTCCCGCCTCGAACTTGTATGGGAGCTGGTTCCAGGTAGCCCTTTCCAGCCACACCTCACGGATCATGTCGCCGCCGCCGAGGAAGGGCTCCATGGCTTCCAGGAGTTCGTAGCGGCCGTAGAGAACCCCTATGCCGGTGGGCCCCAACATCTTGTGACCTGAAAAGGCTAGGAAATCGCAGTCCAGCTCCTGCACATCGACAGGCATGTGGGGCACGCTCTGAGCCCCATCCACCACCATCACTGCGCCCACAGCGTGGGCCTTCCTAGCTATCTCCTTGACAGGGTTGATAGTGCCCAGGACGTTGGACATCTGGGTCACCGAGACCAGTCTGGTCCTCTCGTTGATGAGCTGTTCCAGGTCGTCCAGGACCAGCTTCCCTGTGGATGTGTCCACGGGGATGAAGCGGAGGCGGACGTCCCGCTCCCTGGCGACGAGCTGCCATGGTACGAGGTTGCTGTGGTGCTCCATCTCCGTTAGCAGGATCTCGTCGCCGGGCCGGAGGTTCCATCGGGCCCAGCTGTAGGCCACCAGGTTCAGCGCCTCGGTGGCATTTCGTGTGAAAATAATGCACTCCGGAGAGGACGCGTTGATGAAACGGGCTATCTTACGTCGCGCCTCCTCATAGGCGTTGGTCGCCTCTTCGCTCAGGGCGTAGACCGCCCTGTGGACGTTAGAGTTGTAGTGGCTGTAATACTGCACGAGGGCATCTATAACGGCCCTGGGCTTGTGGGTAGTAGCTGCATTGTCCAGGTAGACCAGCTTGGTCCCCCTGACCCTCCGCTCCAGTATCGGGAAATCCCGTCGTATCTCTCTGGCATCCATGGGGCCACCCCCGCTTCCGGCTACTCGAGGGCTATCCTGATCTCGTCGCCCTCCACCTGAACCTGATAGGCCCTCACGTCCCTCACCGCAGGTAGGGAGAGCACCTTTCCTGTCGCAATATCGAACCGTGCCCCGTGCCTAGGGCATTCTACCACACGGTCCGTGACCTCTCCCTCGGAGAGGGAGGCCCTCTCGTGGGTGCAGGTATCGTCTATGGCGTAAAAGCGGCCTCCGACGTTGAAGACTGCTACCTCCCTACCCTTCACAATGAACTTCTTGCCCGTCCCGGGCCTCACTTCTGTGGCTTTGCCCAGGGTTACCCATTGTTCCGCCATAGGTTACTCCGTGCCCATCTTGCGGTCTATGATGGCGCTGACCCTATCTTTCACATTCTGAAGAGGTATGCGATCCACGATGGGTTCGAAGAACCCCTGGACGATCAGGTACTCGGCGGCCTTCTGCGGCAGGCCCCTGGTCAGCAGGTAGTACAGCTGCTCTTCCTCGATGCGGCTCACGGTGGCGCCGTGGGTGCATCGGACGTCGTTTGCCTGGATCTCCAGCGTGGGGATCGAGTCGGCCCTGGCTCCAGGGTTGAGGAGCAAGTTGCGGTTGGCCTGGTAAGCGTCGGTACCCTGAGCCAGCCTTTCGACCCGGATGAGCCCCGCGTAGGTGGCCCTGCTCTGGTCCTTCAGCACCCCTTTGTAGAGGAGGTCGCTGGTGGTACGAGGAGCCACATGGTCCTGCAGTGTGTGGAAGTCGAAGATCTGGGCATCGTCGCCGAAGTAGAAGCCGGAGAGTCTGGCCGTGGAGCCGGACCCTACCATGGAGCCGTAGATGTTTGCCTTGCAAACCCTCCCTCCCGCGGCCACGGCCACCAGGTCCAGGGAGCTGTCGCGGTCAGAGAGGGCCTTCTGATAGGTGAAGTTCCAAGCGCCAGGACCGAGGTCCTGGACGTAGACGTAGGTGACCACCGAGCCCGGCGAGACTACTATCTCCACGGTGTGCCCCACGTAGCGATCGCCTGGCAGGGAGGTATGCTCCTCCACCAGGGAGACCTGGCTGCCTTCCCCGGCGACCACGAGCGTATGAGGGAACACGCCCGCCCCTGGGGCGTCGGCCCACAGCAGGCTGTGCAACGGCAGGTCGACGACGACGCCGGGCGGAACATACACGAAGGTGCCGCCGGAGCGGAGGGCGGCCGCGAGGGCGGTGAACTTGCTGGTGTCCGCGGGTATGCACGAATAGAGGTGCCGGCGGACCAAGTCAGGATGTTGCCGCACTGCCTCGTCCAACCCTTTGAGGATCACACCCTTGGCCGCCAGACCCTCCCCGAGGCTCGAGAGGACCGTCTCCGAATTGTGCTGTACCAGGGTTCCGGCCGCCTCGGCGGACACGGCACCCCTCAGGGATTCTGGCAGGTCGTGGGGGCTCCGGGCCCTGTAGCCGGGGTCGATGTAGGGGACATAGGACCACACGTCGAGGCCGGTGAGGTCCAGCCGCCGCCACTCCTCCTCGGTGGGTGAGGGCATGGGCTGGCGTCGGGCCAGCTCCCAGGACTCGCGCCTAAGTTCCCGGAGCCACTCAGGCTCGCCCTTGATGCGGCTTATCTCCTCCCAGGTCTCTGAGGTCAGGGCTATCTGCTTCACGAAGCTTCTCCAATTGACTGGATGGATTGGTGAAAGTTCGAGACGAGCGCCGGTGCTGAGGACGCCGTCGGCGCCAGGCTCAGCCCACGGACCCTTCCATCTCGAGCTCGATGAGCCTGTTGAGCTCGAGGGCGTACTCCATGGGCAGCTCCTTGGCGAAGGGCTCTATGAAGCCGTTGACGATCATCTTGGCTGCCTCGCCCTCCGGTATACCCCGGCTCCTCAGGTAGAAGATCTGCTCGTCGCCTATCTTGCTGACCGTGGCCTCGTGGCCTATGACCACGTCGTCCTCTTCCACCTCTATGTAGGGATAGGTATCGGAGCGCGACTGCTCGTCCAGCAGGAGGGCGTCGCACCTCACGTTGCTCTTGACGTGGTGGGCCCCCGGGTATACCTTCAGGAGGCCCCGGTAGCTGGTCCGGCCGCCCGCCTTGCTGATGGACTTGGAGATGATGGAGGAAGAGGTGTAGGGTGCCACGTGGACGGCCTTGGCCCCAGCATCCTGGTGCTGGCCTCGGCCGGCAAAGGCTACGGAGATGACCTCGCCTCGAGCGCCCGGCTCCATCAGGAAGATGGACGGGTACTTCATGGTGAGCTTACTGCCTATGTTGCCGTCCACCCATTCCATAATGGCATCCTGATAGGCCACAGCGCGCTTGGTTACAAGGTTGTACACGTTGTGGGACCAGTTCTGGATGGTGGTGTACCGAACCCGGGCGCCCTTCTTGACGATGATCTCCACCACAGCGCTGTGCAGGGAGTCTGTAGAGTAAATGGGTGCCGTGCAGCCCTCGATGTAGTGCACGAAACTGCCCGGCTCCGCTATGATGAGGGTCCGCTCGAACTGGCCCATGTTCTGGGCATTGATGCGGAAGTAGGCCTGCAGGGGGATGTCCACCTGCACGCCCTCCGGCACGTAGATGAAGCTCCCTCCGCTCCACACGGCACTGTTGAGGGCCGCGAACTTGTTGTCGGCGGGCGGCACCACGGTGCCGAAGTACTCCTTTACGAGGTCAGGATATTCGCGGACGGCCGTGTCCGTGTCCACAAAGATGACGCCCTTCTTCCTGAGCTCCTCCCGCAGGCTGTGGTAGACGACCTCGGACTCGTACTGTGCCGTCACGCCTGCCAGGAACTTCCGCTCCGCCTCCGGGATGCCGAGCCGGTCAAAGGTGTTCTTGATGTACTCGGGCACCTCCTCCCAGCTTCGTCCCTGCTTCTCGGTGGGCCGTATGTAGTAGTAGATCTCGTCGAAGTCGATCTCCGACAGGTCCCCGCCCCATGTGGGCATGGGCTTCTTGAAGAATATCTCTAGTGCCCGCAAGCGGAACTTGCGCATCCACTCGGGCTCACCCTTGAGCCACGAGATCTCCTCGACCAACTCCCGAGACAGACCCTTGCGGGACTTGAACACGTAGTTCTCGGGGTCCCTGAAACCCCACTTGTAACTTTCACCAAGCTGTTCGAGGTCTATGGTGGTAACCATGGCTAGCCGAACCTCCCTTCGGTTTTCAGGCCGCAGTGCTTATGACCCAGTCGTAGCCGCGTTCCTCGAGCTCGTGCGCAAGGTCAGGGCCGCCCGACCTGATGATGCGGCCGTCGTAGAGCACGTGCACGAACTGCGGCTGGACGTAGTTCAGGATCCGGATGTAGTGCGTGATGAGGAGCACCCCCATGTGGGGCCCAAGCAGCGAGTTGATGCCCTCTGAGACGATCCGCAGGGCATCTATATCGAGCCCCGTATCGGTCTCGTCCAAGATGGCCAGTTCTGGCTGAAGCATGGCCATCTGCAGGATCTCCGTGCGCTTTCGCTCGCCGCCCGAGAACCCATCGTTGACGTAGCGGGTGGCAAAGCTCTCGTCCATTTTCAGCAGGGCCATCTTCTGTCGGAGCAGCCTCCTGAACTCGCCGGCCGAGACTTCCTGTCCCCTCACGTACTTGAGGGCCATCCGGAGGAAGTTCATGATGGTCACGCCGGGAACCGCTATGGGGTGCTGAAAGGCCATGAACATGCCGCGCCTTGCCCTCTCGTCGGGCGAAAGTTCGGTGACGTCCTCTCCCTTGAAGAGGATCCTGCCATTGGTTACTTCGTACTTGGGATGCCCCATGAGGGCGTTGGCCAGGGTGCTCTTGCCGGAGCCGTTGGGCCCCATGATGGCATGCACCTGCCCGCGGTCGATCTGCAGGGTCACCCCCTTCAGGACCTCCCTGCCCTCCACTGTGACGTGTAGATCCTCGATGTAAAGTAACGGTGTCTTCTCGTTCATCTAAGTCCTCTAGGCCGAAATGTTTTTGTGTTTGCTGCCGATGAACATCAGGTGAAGGGGCATGGTGCCCACCTGGTCCCTGCACACGTCGGCCAGGGTGATGGAGTCGAGCATCCTCAGCATGATCTCCATAACCCTTTGCCAGACCGGCTTGCTGAGACAGTAGTCCTCGCGGTCACACCGTCCGGGCACGTAGCCCTCCGCGGCACACTCCACGAGCTCGACGGGCCCCTCCAACGCCCGGATGATCTGGCCCACCGTGATCTTCTCCGGAGCACGGCTCAGGGCATAGCCGCCGTGGACGCCCCTGGTCCCCTCCACGAGTCCGGCCCTCCTCAGGTGAGAAACCACCTGCTCGAGGTAGCCGGGCGAGAGCCTGTAGCGCGAGGCGATGTCGGCGAGGGGCACCACATTGCCCCCGCCATAGGCCTGGGCCAGCTCCGTCATGACTATGAGGCCGTAATGGCCTTTCGTGCTTACCCGCATCATGCTATAATTCCTATCGACACACTAGGAATTATACGGCCACCCGCTCGGCCTGTCAAATGGTGTCCTGTTACGATGACAGCCGAAGCGGGAAAAGAGTTTGGCACCGGTGTTATAACGCCTTAACGTTTTATATTAGTAAAGGCTAATCAGCCGTCGAGGCCAGTACAAATAGCTAAGACGACACGTACAACAAGTTGGAGGACTTGCCATGCTCTACCCGTTCTTGGTGACGCTCCGGGAAGGTTTGGAGGGAGCCCTGATCGTAGGCATCATCCTCGCCCACCTGGCTAAGTTGGGCCACGCATCGGGCCGTCGCATGGTGTGGCTGGGCACAGGGAGCGCTTTTGCTGTTAGCCTGGCAGGAGGGGCCATCCTCTACTTCACCACCCTAGGGCACATGTCGGGGTGGATGCTCGAGGCCTTCGAGGGTGGGTCCATGCTGCTGGCTGTCGCGGTGCTGACTTGGATGATCTTCTGGATGAGGAGCCACAGCCGAACTCTAGCGGTCCGACTAAGAGAGCAGGTTGACCAGGCGGTGCTGGCTGGCTCCTCCCTGGCCCTGGCCGTGCTGGCGTTCACCGTAGTTGTTCGAGAGGGCCTGGAGACCGTGCTGTTCCTCTTCGCGGGCTCGGTGATCGCGGAGAGCCTGGCCACGTACTACTTTGGCGCGCTCCTGGGCCTGCTCTTGGCGGTGTTCCTAGGGTACGGCGTGTACAGGGGGAGCTACCGGTTGCCCCTCAGCCTTTTCTTCAACCTCACGGGAGCCATGCTGATACTTCTGGCAGCCGGGATGGTATCGAACGGCCTCAAGGAGTTCCACGAGATCGGCATACTGCCTCCTCTGGTGGCCCACGTGTGGGATCTGTCCCACATCCTAGGCGACGAGACGCTGCTGGGGAAGTATCTCGAGGCCCTCTTCGGCTACGATCCCAGCCCATCGTTGCTCCAGGCCGTGGCGTACTTTGGCTACCTGGTCGTCGTGGCTGGCCTCTACTTCTACCAGCCTGTCGCCCAGAAGCTGGCGGCTGTAAGGGTAAGGTCTTAGCTGAGTTTAGGAGACAGCGGGTGAGAAGCGCTATACGTGGCCTTATCCTTGTGGCAGTGCTGTCCAGCGTCACGGCCCTCCAGTCTGGCTATGCCCCTGGGGCTGGATCGCCTCCTTAGGCTCGAGAGATACCCATCGTCATTAAGGACACCGGGTATCGGCCGGGCAAGGTCGATGCAGGGCCTGGCGAGAACGTGGTGTTCGTCCTGGAGAACCGGAGCACCAGGGACTACGGGTTCGAGAGCGACGAGCTTCACATCGGGGACGTGGTGGTCCGTCCAAGCAAGTCGAAGCGGGTGGACTGGACGGCGCCCAGCCCGACGGGAACTTGCGGGGCCGAGGATGACAAGAACCACTCCACCCTAGAGGTCGTGGTCCAATGACAGCCCCTGGAGCCTGATATACTCATTGCACGTGGTGCCGTAGCAGGGGCTGCAGGCGATGCCCGCCTTTGGCATCAACCTGAACAACCGCGCGCCGCTGATTTCGCGGGACTACCCTCTCGAGCTACTGCTCGAGCTTGCCCAGGCCGCGGAAGAATTGGGCCTCGACTCTGTATGGGTGGGCGACAGCCTCTTTTCGAAGCCCCGTTACGACCCGCTGATCCTCCTGGCCGCCGTCTCCCAGCGTACCCGCCGGGTTAAATTGGGTACCGCGTGCCTGGTGACGGCCACCCGCAACCCCCTCTATCTGGCCATGGAGTGGGCCACCCTCGACCGCCTGTCTGGCGGACGGACCATTCTGGGCGCATGCATGAGCAACCCAGAAGAGGGGGTGCGGAGGGAGTACGCCGCGGTAGGGTTTGACTTCGCCAAGCGAGCCGAGATCTTCGAGGAAGGGTTGGAGGTGCTGCGCAGACTGCTGGCTTCCGGCCGGGTGAACCACTTGGGAAATCATTTTAACTATCAGGAGATCGCCTTCTACTCAGGCACCGAGCTGGAGCCCCTGACGCCGTTGCAGCGGCCGCCGCCCATCTGGGTGGTGAGCAATCCCAGGATACTTAGGGGTTCCGAGCAAAGCCCGAGGATTTTGGCAACGCTCGAGCGCGCTGCACGGCGGATCGCGCGGTTGGGCGACGGCTGGCTCACCTGTTGTAGGGCGCTGCATCCTGAGGAGTATGCCCAACAGCGGGAGCTGGTCCTGCGCGCCTTGGCCTCCGCTGGCCGTTCTGCCGAGGGCTTCACCATGGCCTACCAGGTCACCGTCACCATGGGCGAGACCCAGGTGTCAGCCGAACGGGAGATGGCCGCCTACATCGCCAGGTACTACCCGGAGCTGACGGACAAGGGCAGCGTGGAGCTCGGAAATTGGGGCCCAGTCGGCACACCGGAGCGCATCGTTCGGTGGTTCAACACCTTCGCTTCCGTCGGGGCCAACTACTTCATATGCCGGTTCGGTGCCCTGGATCAACTTCGCCAACTCAGGCTTTTCAGACAGGAGGTCCTGCCAGCCCTGGCCGGTCTATGACCAAGGCTGTGCCTTAGCTCGACGGGGCATGATTAGAATCGCAAATCACTCTTGTGGGAGGCCCTAGCTATGCGGATGGGTGTTTATCTTCTAGCTAAGATGAGCGCCAGGCAGGCGGTAGAGGCGGCCGGCATAGCAGAGGAGCTGGGGTTCGACTACTGCATGGTGCCGGACGAGGCCTGCCAGCGCGATCCGTGGGTCACGCTAGGCGCGATAGCCTCGGCCACGTCCCGGATAGGGCTGGGCGTTTGCGTGACCAACCCGTACACCCGGCATCCCGTGGTCTCGGCCACTGCGGCCTGCACGCTGGCAGAGTTCGTGGGCAGGCCCTTCACCCTGGGCCTGGGTGCAGGCGGTTCGGAGATCGAGGATTTTATGGGCCTGCGAAGGACACAGCCGGCTAGCGCCATCAGAGAGGCCATATCCATAGTGCGGACCCTCAGCCGGGGCGGGAGCCTCCACTTCGATGGACAGATCTTTCATGGCCACGGCGCCCGTCTGGAGTTCGCCGTGCCCGTCAGAGTGATGGTGACCGGCCGTGGCCCCCGCACTCTGGCCGTGGCCGGCGAACTGGCCGACGAGGTACTCCTCCTGGGGGTCAGCCACGGAGAGCTCCCGGCCGCTATCTCTGCCATCCAGCAGGCGGCCGAACGTTCCGGCAACAGGGCCTCCTTGACCTACGATGCCTTTGTTGCCACCAGCGATGACGAGATGCAGAGCATAAGGCCCCACTTTGTCTACATGTTCCTCGACATGCCGAGAGAGAGCAAGGAGCGGCTGGGGTTGGACGCTAGGTTCGACGAAGAACTGCGGCAAGCCTTCTACCGGGAAGGCATCCAGGCAGCGGCTAAACTCATTGATCCGGGTCTGCTCGGCGACTACGTGATCGATGCGCGCAAGCCTGAGGCGGCCGCGAAGCTCAATTGGATAATCGGCCTCGGGTTCAGCTCCCTGCAGGTAACGGTAACCCGGGCCGAAGGGGTCAGGGAGCACCTGGAGAGGGCCCTGGCGCTGGTGAGACAGGCGGAGGCCTAGGCCATGGTCAGCGCCATGAGTGCCTTCTGCACATGTAGACGGTTCTCGGCCTGATCCCAAACGATGGAGTTAGGGCCGTCGATCACCTCGTCTGTGATCTCCTCCCCTCGGTGGGCTGGCAGACAGTGCATGACCAACACGTCAGGCCTTGCCAGTGCCAGGAGCTGGCTGTTGACCTGGTAAGGACCGAAGACCCTAAGCCGCTCCTCCCGTTCGTGTTCGCGTCCCATGGATGCCCAAACATCGGTGTATAGCACGTCGGCCTCGCGGACATCCCTGGGGTCCGAAGAGAGGCCTATACTGGCGCCGGTCCGTCGGGCCAGCTCCTGAGCTCTCTTCACGTATTGTTCCTTGGGCCGGTACTGCTCCGGCGTTATCACGAGGACGTTCAGCCCCATGTTGGCTCCCTGGAGCATCAGCGACTGGGCCACATTGTTGCCGTCGCCGATGAAGACGAGGTTGAGGCCCTGCAGGGTGCGGCGTTTCTCCCAGATGGTGAACAGGTCCGAGGCGATCTGGCAGGGATGAAGGTCGTCCGAGAGACCGTTGATGACGGGCACCCCGGAGTACCTGGCAAGGTCCACCACGTCCTGATGGCTGAAGACGCGGGCCATGATGCCGTCCACGTAGCGTCCCAGCACTCGGGCCGTGTCCTGAATGGTCTCGCCGCGTCCCAGCTGGAGGTCGTTAGGGCCCAGATACATGGCGTGACCTCCAAGCTGGGCCATTCCAGCCTCGAAGCTGACGCGCGTCCGTGTCGAGGGTTTCTGGAATATCATGGCCAGCTGCTTTCCCTTCAGCAGCTCGTGGGGCTGCTTTAGAGACAGCCTTCGCTTAAGGTCCTTGGCTGTCTCGAGCAGGTGCCACATCTCCTCCTGTGTGAAGTCGTCGTCGTTCACAAAGCTTCTGCCCTTCAGGTCCACACCCGTCCTCCAAAGGCGTCCAGACAAGGCCTCGGCCAAGAACACATCGAACCATTGTACCTATAAAACGGCCGGTTTCAAGGCCCAGAGGGCTCCACAAAGGCAATCTGCCTGTGGTCTCCGTTGAGCACCCATCTCTTCCTCCCTGACGCACGCGGCAAAGGTATCGGGAGTGCCAACCCCGCTTGCCCAGGTGTCAGCCCCTGGGCCAGCACACGGAGGTGAGGCCCTCGAGATGTGCATGGCCATGGCAGGCGCAGGGGGGCCGTGCTGGCCAACGTGTCCCTGGCCTGTCTGGCCGCGATAAGAGCATGGCCTAAGGCTTCAAGAAAACGGCGTAGTAGTAGACGCATGCAACCGTAAACAGAAGGGAGTCCATGCGATCCAACAGGCCCCCATGGCCTGGGAGCAGTCTGCTGGAATCCTTGGCTTGTCCAGCACGTTTGAGCAGGGACTCTGCCAGATCGCCCAACTGGCCCAGGACGGATAGGATGATGCCCAGGAAGGCTCCCTCGGAAGTGCTCAAGGGGAGGGAGAGGAGGGCGGACAGGGGGTAAGGGGCCAAAGCGCAGGCAGCCACCCCGGCCGCTGCGCCCTCCCAGGTCTTCCGAGGGCTCAGGGCGGGCGACATCCGATGGCGCCCAAAGGCCCTCCCTGCGGCATAGGCCGCTATATCGGTGCACCAGGTGATCAGGAGGGCGAACAGCACCCACCTTGCTCCGGCTGGCAATGCGAACGGCAGCCACTCTACCGGCAGCGAGGCGCCCGGCAGCTGTCTGAGGAGGATAAAGTGGGCGGGCAACCAGCCGGTGTAGAGCGCCGAGAGTGCCATGCTAGCCCAGGTAAGCACCCTCTGCTCCGGGGGCGCGTTTCTAGCCAGGGCAATCGCCGCCGAGAGCACGGTCCCGAGAGCGGCGGCGGCCCATGGGGCTGCGGGGATTGGGGTCAAGGCCGCTCCCACCACAAGGAGGCTCAGGGCTATCTGAGGGATAGGGGGCACGCGCGCCCCCATGGCCTCCAGCAATCCGTGCAGTTCCCAGGCGCCCAGGCCAGCCACCAGGGCCACTGCCAGGCTGTACCAAGGGTCGCCTACCACCACCAGGATTACAACGGTGGGAGCCAAGATGAGGGCTGTTGCGAATCTGGCCCAGAGCACAGCTTACTGGTCGAGGTCGTCCGGAACCCTGCCGAACTTCCGGAGCCTCCTGCTGTACTCCAGGATGGCCTCGCACAGGTGCTCTTTGCCGAAATCGGGCCAGAAAGTCGGGGTAAACCAGTACTCGCTGTAGGCCGCCTGCCATATGAGGAAGTTGCTCAGGCGGCTTTCGCCCGCTGTGCGGATAATCAGGTCCGGATCGGGCACGCCGGCGGTGTAGAGATACTGGGAGAAGGTGGCCTCGTCTATGTCCTCAGGCGCTAAGCCAGACCACATGATCCTTCGAACCGCTTCCACGATCTCCGATCGGCCACCGTAGTTGAAGGCCACCTGCAAGGTAAGCTTGTCGTTGTCCTTCGTGAGCTCCACTGCGTCGAGGACGGCCTTCCGAAGGTGCTCTGGAAGGCCCTCCAGCCTACCGATATGCCGAAGCTGGACGCCCGCCTTGTGCAGTTCCGGCGTCTCCCTGTCCATGACTTCGCTTAGGATCTCTATCAGCCCCTGAACCTCCTGCTCGGGCCGTTCCCAGTTCTCGGTGGAGAAAGCGTAGAGGGTTAGGTAGCGGACGCCGTACTCTATGCAGCCTTCGACTATACGCCTGATGTTCTCAGTGCCCGCCCTGTGGCCGGCCAGGCGGGGAAGGCCGCGTTCCCTCGCCCACCGGCCGTTGCCGTCCATGATTATGGCTATGTGCTTCGGGATCTTGTCGGGAGGTATGTCCAGCATGAAGTGAGCACCTAGACCCGCATGATCTCTTCCTCTTTGGCGTGGCCCAGGGCTTCGGCCTCCCGGATGTGCTCGTCGGTGAGCTTCTGAACCTTCTCTTCCGCTCTCTTTTCCTCGTCTTCCGATATCTGCTTCGAGTCCTTGAGCTCCTTGAGGTCGGCGATGGCGTCCCTGCGGACGTTGCGTATGCTCACCTTAGCATGCTCTACGTGGGCCCTCACCACTTTCACCAGCTCGCGCCGTCGTTCCTCCGTGAGGGGCGGGATGTTGAGCCTGACCACCTGGCCATCGTTTATCGGATTTAGCCCGAGGTCTGACTTGAGGATGGCTTTCTCGATGGCGCCGAGGGCTCCCTTGTCCCAGGGCTGGATTACCAGGGTGCGCGGTTCAGGCACCGAAATCGTGGCCATCTGGTTGAGGGGAAGGGAGGTCCCATAGTATTCCACGTGGAGGTGGTCCACCAGTGCTGGGGAAGCCCTTCCCGTCCGCAGGGTGGCCAGTTCCTTGCGGAGGACATCGAGGGCTTTTTTCATCCTGCTCTCAGCGTCGCGGATAACATCGTCAACCATGGCCTGGTACCCCCTCAGTGGATTAGGGTGCCCGGGTTGTCGCCGTAGATGATCCTAACAATGTTCTGCGGGTTTTCCAAGTCGAAGACGTATATGGGAAGCCGGTTCTCCATGCAGAGGGTTAGCGCTGTAGTGTCCATGACCCGCAGGCCCATCCGTATGGCGTCCATGTAGCTGAGCTCGGTGAAGCGGCGGGCCCTGGGGTTAACGTGGGGATCGTCGTCGTAGACGGCATCGACCTTGTTCTTGGCCATCAACAGGGCTTCGGCGCCGATCTCAACGGCTCGAAGGGCGGCGGTAGTATCGGTGGTGAAGTAGGGATTGCCGGTGCCGGCGGCCAGGATCACAACCCTTCCCTTCTCCATGTGGCGGATAGCCCTGCGGCGGATGTAGGGCTCAGCTACCGCCTGCATCTGGATAGCGGTCTGGACCCTGGTCTGTATGCCCTTTTTTTCCAAGGCGTCCTGGAGGGCGAGTGCATTTAGGACTGTGGCCAACATACCCATATAGTCCGCGGTGGCCCTGTCCATGCCCCGGGCCGCCGCTGCCATTCCCCGCCAGATGTTGCCGCCGCCCACGACGATGGCGAGCTGAACTCCCCTGGAGTGGACCTCGGCCACTTGGTCGGCCACATTCCGCACCACGGCGGTGTCTATGCCGTATCCCTCCCCGCCCATGAGGGCCTCACCGCTCAGCTTCAGCAGTACTCTCTTGAAAGCTGGGGTTCTACCTACCTCCAGAGGTTCCTTATCCTCAAACACGGAAACTCCTCAGTCGACACCCAGTTCGAACCTGGCAAAGCGCCTGATGGTGATGTTTTCGCCGAACTTGGCGATCTGTTCCATGAGCAGTTCCTGGACGGTCCGGCTCGGGTCCCGTATGTAGGGTTGGGCCAGCAGGGCCACCTCCTCTGGCGGCCCTTCCGTGTCCGGAAGCTCATCCGGCCGGACGCACTTGGGGTTGGTGGCCGCCACCTGCATGGCGATGTCGTGGGCGAACTCCTTGAAGGCCGGGGTTCTGGCCACAAAGTCGGTCTCACAGTTCACTTCTACCATGGCACCGATCCGGCCTCCCGCATGGACGTAGCACTCTATCAGCCCTTGGCGGGTCTCACGGCCGAGTTTCTTCTCGGCCCGGGCCATGCCCCGCTCCCTGAGGATGGCCAGGGCTCGCTCTGTATCGCCCTCAGCCTCCTCCAAGGCGCGCTTGCAGTCCATTATGCCTGCCCCCGTGAGCTCGCGCAGCTGCTTTATGGCGTCTATAGAGATCTGCAACTTTCCCTCCGATAGGTTTCAATTTCCTGTCGGGCCGAGTCCCTTCAGGCCTCCTCGAGCTCCTCGAATTCGCTCTCTGAGATTTCTTCGGTTATATCTTCACCATACTCTTCGGCGCCTTCATCGAAGATGTCTTCGGCCAGAGCAGGCTGGGTCTCATAGGCCTGGTAGAGCACCCCGGCCTCCAGTGCTTCGGCCTCGGTGAGCTCCCTCTCGGCCCGGATGCGCCCCTCTATGACCGCGTCCGCGATCTTGGAGGTGATCAACTTTATGGCCCGAATGGCGTCATCGTTCCCGGGAATAATGTAGTCGACCTCGTCTGGATCGCAGTTGGTGTCGACTATGGCCACCACAGGAATACCCAGCCTCCTGGCCTCGGTGACCGCTATGTGCTCTTTGCGGGTGTCGACGATGTAGACGGCCGAAGGTAGGCGGTCCATCCCCTTGATGCCGCCCAGCAATTTGTTCAGCTTGGCTATTCGGTCCTGGAGCTTCTTGGCCTCCTTCTTGGGGAGCTGTTCGAGCTCGCCCCGGGCCTGTCGCTCCTCCAGCTCCTTCAAGTAGTTCAGCCTTTGCCGGATGGTGACAAAGTTCGTCAGGGTGCCGCCGAGCCAGCGCTGGTTTACGTAGAACATGCCGCAGCGCTGGGCTTCCTCCCGGATGGTCTCCTGAGCCTGCTTCTTAGTGCCGACGAACAGGACGCTTCCTCCTGAGCTCACCAGGTCGGCCACAAAATTGTAGGCCCGCTGGAGGCCTTCGACTGTCTGCTGTAGGTCTATGATGTGTATGCCGTTGCGTTCGGTGTAGATATAACGGCGCATCTTGGGGTTCCACCTCTTAGCCTGATGGCCAAAGTGGACCCCGGCCTCCAACAGGGACTTCATAGCTACGAGGGTCTCAGCGGTGGCGTTCTCGGTCATGTCTGTTCCTCCTCCGTTTTTCCTCTGCCCTTCTCAGCTCCGCTACACCGCCCGATCAGCGGCACGGATTGGAGCACAGGGCATGCGTTATATGGGACCAACCTAGTATAGCACACCAGGAGCCCCGGCCAGGTCACGACGCTTAAAGCGGTCGTTGGGATATCATTAGTGCTAGCTCGATCTTTACCAAGTGGGAGGAGTGCTACGTTGCCGGGGGTCAAGGCTATGAAAGCGTCGGAGATCATGCAGAGGCCGGTGTTCGCCACCACTCCGAGGGCCTCGGTCCGCGATATAGCCACTCAACTGGTGGTGAACGGCATCAGCGGCATGCCCGTAGCCGAGAGGGATGGCAGGGTGCTTGGCATCATCACCGAAGCTGACATCCTCAGGGCTCTGCTGGAGGGGAAGAGACTGGAGACCCTAGTGGCCGAAGATATAATGTCCGGCGACCCCATTACGGTGGACGTGGATACCCCTGTCGAAGAGGTAATGAGGATACTTCAAGAGCACCACATCCTCAGGGTACCCGTCACTGACAAGGGCCGCCTGGTGGGCATTATCTCCCGCAGCGATATTATCAAGGCGGTGCTGGAGCCGGAGTTCCTCACCTTCTAATGGCGCTGCTTTGACAGCCTGAAGGCGTGGAGCACGCGGTTTCCCGGAACCTCCATGACGGTAAATTCGACAGGATCGCCCACCTGCACCTGCTCGGGGCTGACGTCCAGCAGCCGCGAAAATATGCGGGTTCCCTCCTCCAGGTCCACCAGCACAAAGACGATGGGGCCGGTGAAGCCCAGGGGAAGGCCATGTTCCTGCATGCTCCAGGCGTAGATCCTGCCCTTGTTGGGCAGGTCGACCCAGGCTAGGTCGTCGGAGAGGCACTCCGGGCACACGGTACGCGGCGGCCAAGGCTTGTGGCCACATCGGTTACATTGGGTGGTAGTGAGGCGGCCTTGGCGGAGGTTCTCGTAGAACTGGAAGAGCTTGTTAAACTCCTGCGTCTCGAGTGGGTATGGGTCCAGTGTGTAGTAGTACCCTTCCTGCAGCATCTCAGTCCCTCGCGTAGATCAGGATATGGTGCTCGCCAGGGCCGCTGTTGTTGTGCGTGAGGCCTATGCTGGCATTGGGCACCTGCCGCGGCCCGGCCTCGCCCCTCAATTGCCAGAATATCTCACAACCCTGGGCGATGCCTGTGGCGCCCAGGGGGTGGCCGCAGGCTATCAGCCCGCCCCTCGGGTTCACCACCACCTTGCCGCCATAGTCGGAGAGGCCCTTCTCCACGAACAGGCCTCCTTCGCCCTTTTCGCAGAAGCCCAACTCCTCGTAGGCGATGATCTCGGCGATACTAAAGCAGTCGTGCACCTCGGCGACGTCGATGTCGTCCACACCGATGCCGGCCATGGCATAGGCGTCTCGCGCCGCCTCCCGTAGGGGTGGCCAGTCGGCCAGATCCCGATGGAAATTGGCTGTGGCATAGCCCTGGGCCGCCTGGGCCGTACCGATTATCCACACGGGCTTGTCCGTCAAGTCCCTGGCCCTCTCTTCCGACGCCAGGATCATGCCGGCGGCACCGTCGGTGAGGGGTGAGCAGTGGTAAAGGCGAAGGGGGCTTGCTATGATCTTGGAGCACATCACCTGCTCCAGAGTGGCTCCCTTCTGAAAGTGGGCGTAAGGGTTGTTTTTCGAATGGTTGTGGTTCTTTACCGACACCATGGATAGCTGCTCTTCGGTGGTCCCATACTTGAGCATGTGGGCCTGGGCACACAGGGCGAACATGGGCGGGGCTGCAACCCCGAAGCATCCCTCCCACTCCCTGTCGACGCCGCTGAGCATGTTCAAAGCGCTCTCCGCTGGCACCGGGGTGTTCATCTTCTCTACCCCCAGCACCATGATCAGGTCAGCTATGCCGCTGGCTATGGCCATGTAGGCGTAGCGGATGGCCACCGTGCCGCTGCCGCACATGTTCTCTGTACGTCCGAAGATCTTCGTAGGGCGGATGCCCAACTGCTCCGCCGCCAATCCGGCCACGTGGGACTGCAGATCGGTCCGCTCAGGGAATACCGAGGCGACTATGATGCCCTGGATGTCCTTGTTACGGACGTTCGGGTTGCTGTCGAGGGTGGCCTTTCCCGCCTCAGATATCAGGTCCCGATAGGTTGCCTGACGCACGCCCCAACGGGTCAGGCCCGCCGCCACCACTGCCACTCTTCTGGGCGCCATGGGAGATCACCTCCCTGCTCGGAACTTTATGGGTATATGCGAATGATAACACGGCCGGGCCGGCGGCGCCATGGGGCTGCTTTGACTCCAATGTGTTAACATCAAGATATTGGGAGGCAAAGCTGCACTATGAACGTGATGCGCTTTACCGTAGTGGACGCCGAAGGGGTCGTGAGCTTCGTCGCTCCTTGCCACGCCATGAAGATGATGGTCGCGGCCTGCAGCCGCGATCCCCAGGACCTGAACCAGCTTCTCGTATACCTGGAGGAGTATGACCCCGACCTGGTAGCGTACATCCGGAGCGGTCTAGCCGTCTTCGACGAGCACAACGTGGACGGCAACTACCAGCACATCCACAGAGCGCTCGCCGCCAGCAGGCCCCATGAGACGCCTGTCTTCAGAGTGGTAGATGAGGTCACCCGCGACCACAGCCTGAACCCGGTGAAGGCAGGGCTGGTGATCTTCAACCTCATAGACAGGCGAATAGTGCAGGTAGTGAACAGCTATGGCGAGATACGGCGGAGCGGCGTCGGCCGCGTGAGGGATCGAGGCCTTCCAACTTCGCGCAGATACCGCTACCGGCTTCCGCCCTCCTGGCGCATCGTGCCCTGACGCCTGAGCCAGGCCTCGCCCAGCAGGAGCTGTGCCAGCCCCATGCCAGCTGTCGGCGTCTCCGGCTTGGGTTTTTCCTGAAGCCAGGCCTCCCTGGCCGACCTAGCCCTGCGAAAGACCTCTTGGAGTTCTCGGGCATCCCCAGATGCGATCAAGTGGCGCAGTTGAGCAAGCTCTGCCTGAAACCGGTCGACCCAATGGAGTAGCGCGTCGCGGTTAGTGACGCACACATCCCTATACATTACGGGATCGCCCGACGCCAGACGAGAGGCGTCCCGAAAGCCGCTGGCGGCCAATGCCTGGAGATCCCTCCAGGCGGGGCTGGCCGCTATCAGGTTCATGAGGGCAGTGGCCATGAGGAAAGGCAAATGGCTCACGGCGGCCACGTAGCTGTCATGCTCGGCGGGGTCTATGAAGAGCGGCCGGGCCCCTAGGGCCTGCACCAAGGCATGCACCAGTGCAACGGCCCTGTCATTGGCACCTGCTGCCGGAGTGAGGCAGTAGGTGCAGCCATCGAATAGATCCTCGTCGGCCCCTTCCTGGCCGGCCGTGGATCCAGCCATGGGGTGCCCACCCACGAAACTTATGCCAGCAGGCGACAGGATCTCTTCTGCCCACCCCATGACGGCAACCTTCGTGCTGGCAGTGTCGGTGACCACTGTCTCCTGGGAAAGGCACGGTGCGAGGGTAACGAACAGTTCGCGAACGGCCATCGCCGGCACCGCGAGCACTACCAGGTTGGCACCCTCAACAGCGCGTTCTACACTTCTATGTACCCGGTCCACGGCCCCGAGGGAGCGCCCAAAGTCGGTCTTTTTTGGATCGATGTCGTAACCCTCCAAGGTGAGCTGTTCGGCGATGCCGTTGTGCCTGGCGTAGCGCCGAAGGGCAAGTCCCATGGAGGTGCCTATGAGGCCCAATCCAAGTATGGCTATTCTGGCCATGCTAGCGCTTCTTGCGGAAGAGTAGCCCGAGCGGAACTGCGCCCGGGCCCACTCTGAATTATATGGCGTATCTTAGCCATCCCTGCCGCCCACGAGCCGCCGGAAGCTTAGGCAGGCTAGCAAGAGCCAGAAGGAGAGGGGCACAGCCATCAGGTTTCGCAGAGCGTAGGCGGGCAGGAGCAACCGCCCTAGCAGACTCTGTACAGGTGGGAACAGATCCGGCAGGATAAGGGGGCCAACCTCCCTCAAGGAGGCCCCCAGCCCGCACAGACAGTAAAGCTTTGTCATCAAGGCCCTTCGGCTCCCATCGCTTTGATCGATGGCCCGCCATATCAGCTTCTCTACCCAGGGCCACGGTCCTGACTCTGCCAGGGCTCGTAGGAGGTCACCCATAGTGCCACTGTCGCTCAAAAGGTCTGGCCCCTTCTCGATCAGCATGGCCGAACGGGCCCACTGGGCACCCCTGAGGTCGGCCCAGGTTAGCCAATGGGACACCTGCGCCAGATCTTCATGGGGCACCGACGCTGTCAAGGCCACTGCCTGCCGCGGAAAGCCTGCCGACGACGGCAATCCTTGAGGCGACGAGGCTCCGAGGACCTGTAGGTGCAGTAGATGAAGGGCCCTTTCCTGCTCCACCGACAGAGCCTGTATGTCCTTCCGCGACAGCAGGCTGAGGGCCATATCGGCGCATAGAGCGGCCCTGGGATGTCTGCCTGCCCACTCGGCCACGGAGGAGGAGATGGAAGATGGAGAACAAAGCTCGAGCAACAGCAGGGCGTAGGCGAGGGGCCCTTCCGCAGGAGTGCCCTCGACCTCGGAAATTACAGGTGTCCAATCGTCCTCGGAAAGTCGGGCGGCGTAGGCCGAGAGATCCATCAGCCACTTCAGTCTGGGCGGGTAATGGTGTAGGGCAAGGTGTAGGGCCGTATGTATGAGCGCGTGGTGCACCGCGAGCAGTCTGACGGTCCAGGGCCCTGGGCCAGCGGCCCTGCTCTGGGACCAGAAGCGGCGTGACATCCACAGAAGGACGCTAGCGCTCCCCCCAGCCACCTGGGGGGACAGCAGGCCTGTGTGGAGCTCGATCACGGCTCGCACCTGGCCTACCCGCCTCTCCAGTGTCGTGTGGTGCTCTGCCTCCTGCCTGCCCTCCTCGTACCCGATGGATTTCAGGACAGCTAACGCCCTGTGCAGCTTTCCCACATGGACGAGCAGATCGAGGTCGCTGAGCTCACGATCGGGATCAAGAAATGCGTTCTCCACAAGGGAGGCTGTGCCTTTGAGGGCCAAGACGGTCACCCCAGCCTCGGAAAGCGCTGTCGTGGCCTGCAGAAGCTCCTTTTGGAGGAGGGACCTGAAGGCCCGGCGACGCAATGTCTCCTCTTTAAGGCCCGGAAGGTCTAAGAGCTCTCTGGGAACATCAGGGAGGGACGAAAGCCTCCTGTACGAGGCCAGGAGTACGTGATGCCACCGGGCCGTAGCAACAAGCTCCTCTGGCCCCAAATGGGCTAGGTCAGCAGCGGAGAAGGGCCTGCTGAGGAGCAGCTTCGCCAGAACGCCAGTGGCCGATCGGGCGAAAGACGTGTTCACGCTCCGATCAGCTCCCTAAGTCCGTTCACGATAGCCTGAGGGTTGGGGCCCAGCGTCAGGCGGTAGAGGGCGCAAGAGCCCACCAGCCTCAGCACAGCTAGAAAGGAGGCCTCTCTCCTTTCAGGAAGGGGGCCGGGCACCATGAGGTTCATCAGTTCCACTGCGGCCTCCGCCCTGGACAAGGCCGAGAAGGACACCTGGCCCTCGGATCCGATGCGGGTAAACACCACGGCCTCCGGCCTGGCCCGTTGTGCTCCGTCCGGAACTTCGGGGATGCTTCTGGACAGCTCCGGGAAGAGGCTCAGGGCCTCTTTACGAACCCGCGGCTTCCAGCCAAAGGGCCAGATCAGGCCGCTGTCCGCCTCATAGGCAACAGTATCATCCGAGAGAAGGGCGAAGCCGGCCGATGCCATCAACAGGGCCGTGGTCGTCTTGCCGGACCTGCTGGGGCCAGCGATCATAATGGCCCTTTCACCCCAAGCCACGGCCGCCGCGTGAATCAGGTGGAGGCCGACATCCGCCAGTGCGATGGACAGGGCCACCATGACGGCGACGTTGCCTACCGGACGGGGATCGACGGTAACGTCGGGGACCCACATCTCGAGGCAGCGCTTCGGTCTCTCCCGGTATATGGCCCGGGTCGAGGGCGCTATTGTGGCCCTGAAGCCATCCCCGTCGGTCCTAAAGCCGGCGTTCAAGCCCAAGAGGGCATCGGGATCGGGCAGGGGAAAAGCTGGAAGATCGGCGGGACACGAGGCGTACAGCCTGATGTCGAGGAGCTCCTCGGCGGGATGGAGAGGTGGATGCCCCGGCGGCAGGATAGCCTCGGCGAAGGCAAGCAGGTGGTCAGCTTCGACGGTCACCGACACCATGTGGCCAAAATAGTGACGGCAGAAGTATCTACTGCCCATCGGCTGGGTAGCTTACAAAGGTGCGATAGGCGCCAAGGGGGCCCACTTCCTCGAAGAAAGGCACGCCGCCGATGCTGACCCAGGCGTGGCCAATCACCTCACCTTGAGAGGCCGCCAGGCCCACATGCAGTACAGCCGGCTCGCCCAAAGTCCGCAGTGCTCGGTAGCGAAGGATGGCCCTTGGAAGACATGGCAGCGAGGGCCTGACGAGACGAGCTAGCCTATCAGTGAGCTGAGCGAGATTCTCGGCCTGCCGGTAGGACAGAGACCAATGCCCCATAGAACGCATCGGTAAGCGACGGACGGCGTGCAGGGGGTCGTCCAAAGCACCGGGCAGGGCCAACCTCAGCGCGGCGACCGCTAGGTCCGCCTGCAGTTTGAGGGGCAACCTCACCCCGTGCTTGGCCGATCTTCGCAGCATCGGTCCACAGCCCTCATTACCGGCGCCCAAGGCCGGAATGTGCCTAAATGGCCGCCTCTAGGAACCCGCGTTCCACCAGCTGGCCGAACAGCTCCAGGGCATCCTGAAGGGCGGTGGGCCCGTCCACGCCGTAGGTCTCGGAGAGGATGCAGGCCAGCTGGGCGATGGTCCTCCGGCCGTCTACAGCGCTCCAGAGTAGCGAGGCGGAAGCGTTCAGGCTGATGTACTTGCCCAGGCCGGTGTGGAGGGCCACTACCTTGCCGTCCAATTCCTGCCAAACGACGGCTTCGGGCACCGCAAGGACCGAATCCGGCGTAACCTGCACCTCCATTGCCCACCCTCCTCGTAACCCACCATATACGCCCTCGAGCGCACTCCAGGCCCGGGGCCTCGCCCGAGGGCGCTCGGTCCATATTCCGGAATATCACGTGCGCAAAGGTTCCGCGCTCCATGGCCGGGATGCCACACCACATCACACTGCCGAACCCGCGCCTCAGATGGCCCCGATAACGCCCTTCGACATCCTGCCTCGCCGCAAGCTGACTAGTTGGACGGGGAGCCCTCGGAGGTTCTGGACAGCGGGGCCTCTCAATATGTTAGTCCGGCACTTCTCCGGTGATCACCCCAACGATATCGCCCAGGTCACCCTCTAGCTCGATGCCAGGCTTCCTGTAGCTGTCCATGTCTATCGCTCCTTAGTGGATTAAATGTTGGGTTCAATTATAGGCCAGGGGTCCAAAGAAACAAGTACCCTTTCGCAGTGGGGGCCTTACTAAGCTCTGATACCTGCAACAGGTGCATCCCCAAGGGCCTTTCTCTCAGTAACTTAGGGAGGTATAGGTGGCGAAATGGGCGTGGGAGTCGGTAGCGGACCCGTAACGATCCCGGCGACACTGCTCAGATCACCCTCTAGCTCGATGCTCGGCTTCCGGTAGCTGTCCATCTAATCCCTGAGAGGTCCAATATTTTGCAGTAACTGAGGGCGAAGACCACCAGAGAACAGACCTGGGGGTACCGGCTAGGGCACGGACGAGAGACGTTCGATCAGTGGGCCAGTCGATAGCTTGACACCGCCCCGGTAATGGCCCCAGTTATGTCCTCCAGGTCTACCTCGAGCTCGATGCTAGGCGTCACATAGCTACTCAAGGGGATGCCTCCAACCCATCCAGAAAGTTCTCCCAAATTATGCGGCAAAAACCGTGAGCCGTCAATCCCCTTTCGAAGCGCTCTTGGCAGATCGTTACCTGGAAGTTACGGATGTAGCGGGCAAAGCTGGCCCCTGCCCGCCCGGCCTCCTATGGGAAGAACTGCACTTGGAGGCCGTCTTCGGAGCTGTTGCCCCACAGCATTGGCGTCCACGTTGGCTTCCTGACCCCTGTTCTCCGGGAGCAGGGGAGCCTGGGTCTGCCGATAACAATCGGCAGGACTCCTGCTAACGATCTATGGGCACAGTGGCCCTGGACCTGGCCAGCGGCAGAGAGCGCCTTCGGTTGCGTCGGGCCAGGCGGGTCCGCTGGCTTTTGGCTCCCTGGTGCTGAAAGAGCCTACAACGAATCTGGCCAGTGAACTCAGCTTGAGGAAATGCGGGTCCCTGACGAGAGGCGGACCCCTACAGAGACAGACCCTTGGGGTCGATCCGGGGCTTCTGCAGCCAGAGCATGGGGACAGCGAGGTTGAAGTCGTCGATCTTACGGTTTATCTCCTCGAGCCGCCGAAGGCACTCGGCCACCAGAATCTGGCGCCTACGTCCTTGGGCGCCTCTGGCCGCTTCCACGAGGCGGTCCAGGGAGGTGAGGTCATCCTCTATTTCGCGGCTTAGCTCTATCCAGGCCGGAGCGGCTCCGGCGTTTTTGAGGATCTTAAAGGCGAGCCGCCATTCCGCCTCGTAGGGGTTATCCTCTATCTGCAGCGGCTTGCCCATGCCGCGGAGGTTGTCGAAGAGGCCGCGCTCGATGGCCTCCTGGATCTTCCTCTCGACTATCTCGGACCAGTTTGAGCCAGCCTCTAGGCCGTCGTCCCCTCTCCTTATGGGCATCCCTTGCCACCGTCCCTATTGAGTTTACCGCGGCAGCGGGGTGCGATCTACGGGTATCATTGGAGTGGCCATGGGGCCTCGCAGCATGGGGAGATGTCGTGGTCCAGATCTTGGAGCTAAGCGCCGAGTTCTATATGGTAAGGATACCGGTTCCCTTCCCCATGGGCACGGTAAACTGCATCCTAGCCCGTGAATATGCAGGATGGGCAGTAGTGGATGCCGGCTACAGCTATCCGCCGGCCCGCGAGGCGTGGGAGGAGTGCTGGTCGTCCCTGGGGATCGAGCCCACGGCCGTTTCAGATGTCTACGTTACCCACTACCACGTGGATCACCTGGGCCTTGCGGGCTGGCTCGCCAGCCGGTGCGGTGCTAGGGTTTGGATGTCACCTCGCGAGATCCAGGCTTTGGAGGCCATATGGTCCATTGAGCACGACAGGCTTGAGGTCCTGATAGATTTCTTCCGGCGCCATGGAACCCCATCCGACGTACTGGAAGGGTTGAGCGAATCTGTGGCCAAGATCCTGCAGGGCATGAAGAAATGGGAGCGGTTGGAACCGCTGTCCGATGGAACGAGGTTGCATCTAGGCGGGCACCCCTTCACGGTTATCCAGACGCCCGGGCACACCCCGGGCCACGTCTGTCTCTTTTCACCTGAGGTAGGCATCATGCTGTCCGGGGACCACATCCTGCCGCGCATAACTCCCAATATCAGCCTGTGGCCAGAGTCTGACAGCAACCCTCTGGAAGACTACATGAGGTCCCTGAGGCGGGTGCGGGATCTGCCGGCCAGGCAGGTGGTGCCCGCCCACGGAGAACCTTTCGAAGGGCTGGCACGTCGCGTGGATGAGCTGCTCCTGCATCATGTCTCCAGACTGGAGGCCATTCTGGCCGCCGTGGACAGGGCTGGCTCGACAGCCTGGGAGGTCTCCCAGACGGTGTTCGGTGGGGACCTGGACATCATGGATCAACGCTTCGCGCTTACGGAGACCCTTGCCCATCTGGAACATCTGGTTGGCCAAGGGAAGTTGCTTCGCCGCGGCAATAACCTGATACGCTACTACAGAAGCTGAGGGAGGACGGTGGCGCTGTTGCTCCGCGAAAAGGATATCAAGGCCCTCCTCAGTATGCATGAGGTTATAGAGGCTGTCGAGCACTCTTTCCGACAGATGGCGGCCGGAAGGGCCGGGCTGATACCCCGGCGCCGCCTGACGACGGCCACAGCCAGCTTTCACCTCATGGCAGGATCCTTGGAGGAGGAAGGCTGCGCCGCCTTCAAGGCCTACACGGCGACCCCAGCCGGGGTTAGGTTCCTGGTGGGCCTGTACAGTCTGGAGGACGGAGCCCTCTTGGCCCTTATGGAGGCCGACTGGCTGGGGCGGATGCGCACCGGTGCGGCAACTGCTGTGGCGGTGAAGCACCTCGCCGATGGCCGGCCCTTGACCCTCGGCATTGTGGGGGCAGGCAGACAGGCCTTCACTCAGGTCCTGGCGATCGCCGCCGTCCGCCCGCTGGCCGAAGTCCGGGTGGCGAGCCGAAGCGTTGAACGTGCCCGGGGAATGTGCAGTCTTCTGCGATCCGAAGGGATTCTAGCCCGGGCAGTGACGTCGGCCAGGGAGGCATGTCAAGGTGCCGATGTTGTGGTGACAGCCACCACGGCTCGGGATCCTGTGGTTCTCGGCCAGTGGCTGGAACCGAGGGCCGTTGTGGCCGCGGTGGGCTCCAACTGGGCACACCGGCGGGAGGTAGACGACCAGCTGGTGGCCTCGGCGGTCCTTATAGTGGCCGATTCCTTGGAGCAGGCCAGATTGGAAGCGGGTGACCTGATAATCCCCATAGAGAGGGGGATCCGGAGTTGGGAGGAAGTTGTGGAGCTGGCCGACGTGGTGGCTGGCAGGGTACAGAGACCGCGCGAGGGCACCGTGCTTTTCAAGTCCGTTGGCCTCGGCACCGAGGACGCAGCAGCTGCGGCCCTGGCCTACCGGAAGGCCCTTCAAGCAGGCCTCGGAGAAGAGGTCAGGGTCTTCGAGAGACTACTCCCATAGGCGCGTGGGGCAGTTGGTCAGCAGTTCATAGCCCTGCCCCGTGACCACCACTTCCTGCTCGATGCTGGCTCCTGCCCAGCCCGGCACGTAAATGCCGGGCTCGATGCACAGCACCATTCCCTCCTCCAGAATGGAGGTGGACGTGGTTGTCAGCACGGGCCTCTCCACCGTCTCTATGCCGATGGAGTGCCCGAAGAAAGGCGACAGATACTGTCCGAGGCCTGCAGCCTCCACAGGCTCGCGGAGGGCAGCGAAGACGTCCTTCGCTGAGACACCCGGGCGAACCGCCCCCAGGGCGGCATCGAGGGCCGCATGCGCCGCCTCTAGCAAGGTGGCCTGCCTGTCCTCTGGCTTGCCCACGCAGGTGGTCCTGAGGACGTCGAACCCGTGGCCTTCGACGGCCCCGATGATGTCGAGAGTCACAATCTCTCCTCGACCGATAGCGCGCTGCGTTGCCTGCGGCCACCGGGAACCCCACGCACTCCAAGGACCCGAGTGGACCCTCAGATATCGGACAAAGTCTGCTCCTGCCTGGAGAGCGGCCGCGGTGCCGGCCGATGCTACGTCGGCCTCCGTGGCTCCCTCCCTGCACGCCTCAAGGGCTGCCTCCAGGCCCCTGCAGGCAACCTCAGCGCCGCGGCGCAGGAGCTCTATCTCCAAGGTGTCCTTTCGCCACCTCAGAGCATCCAGGACATCATCGAAGCCTTCGAGGTCAACTTGGGGCAGTTCTGCCGTGAGGCGCCTGTAGAAGCTCAGGGGAAACAGGTCCTGGCCTGCAAGTCCCAGCCGTGCCCGGGTCAGTCCCTTCTCTCGGAGTACGGATACCAGTTCCCCGATGAGATCCGACACCTGGCGCACGTCGGGCAAAGGCACCAGGTCAGCTCGGAAGGCCCTCCCGTCCACGATGAGGGTTGGATCGGAGCCGACCGCCAGGACAAGGAAGGCATGGCCGAATCCGTAGAGATCCCCGTCTGGGGGCACGGTTGGAAAGGGCGGGAAGTGCCCGGAGAGATAGGCCACAGGGCCGGGCCTGTCGTAGAAGGACCTTCCCACAGCGACCAAGCCCTCGAGCCCTCGGGACATGGCCTCCTGGAGGGCGAGCCTCTGTCGGGAGTAGATCAGCCGTTGCCGCTCTGAAGCCCCGCCCGTCTCAGCATCTCCCTGGCCTCGTCACCCACACCCTCCCGGATACAGTCCAGGAAGGTTGAGTAGATGGCCCGGTTCAGGAGGGATCGCATCCAGTCGCTTTCGGCTTGGCCATGGACGAGGAGCTCAAGCAGTCGTCCCAGCCTGTACAGGAAGAAGACCTGCAGGGGCTGATAGGACGCTTCAGGTCGCCCGAGAGGAGCCCACTCCTTGTAGGACTGTTCCCTGTAGCCCATGGTGCCCATAGCCTGCATCCCGGAGGGTATCCCTTAATACAGTCTACCACACGCCGTTACCTCCATAATCGGCGGCCTCATCGTAAAGGCGAGAGGCCCTTCACGGAGCCGCGGCGGTTCGCTGGACGGCTGCCCCGCGGCTCTGGGCATCGAGCACTGCCATGGCGGCCAGGTTCACGATGTTCTGAACGTCGTCGCCGGTCTGGATCACTTGAACGGGGAGGCCAACTCCCATCAGGATGGGCCCTATGGCCTGGGCGTCACCCAGCCTCTGGAGCAGCTTGTAGGCCACGTTGGCCGCCTCTAGGTCTGGAAAGACCAGGACGTTGGCGTCCCTGACGCGGCTGAAGGGGTACCGGTTCTGAACGATCTCCGCCACCACGGCGGTATCAGCCTGCATCTCACCGTCTATCTGGAGGTCGGGCCTTCGCTGGGATACCAATTCCACGGCACGCCGGACCTTCTCCGACAGGGGATGGGGGGCGCTTCCGAAGTTGGAGAAAGAGAGCATGGCGATCCTGGGTTCGATATCGAGGCTGAGGGCGAAGTCGGCTGCCAGAATAGCTATCTCGGCCAGATCCTCCGAAGTGGTCTCGATGTTGACGGTGGCATCGGTGAAGAGGTAGATGCGGTCCTTGATCAGCATAATGTAAAGGCCTGCCACCTTGGAGACGCCTGGCCTCGTGTGGGCGATCTGCAGGGCAGGGCGCAACACCGAAGGGTAATCGTAGGTAAGGCCGGCTATGTAGGCGTCCGCGTCGCCGTGGAGCACCATAAGGGGGCCGAAATAGTTAGCCTGCTGGGCGAGCTGTCCCGCGAGGGGCCTCGTAACGCCCTTCCTGTGCCGCAGGAAGTACAGGGTTTCGCTGTACTCCTGAAGCCGCGGATGGGAAGCGGGCTCCACGGCCTTGAGGTCGGCATCTATGCCCAGTTCCTCAGCCTTGTGGCGGATGACTTCTGGGCGCCCCAGGAGGATTGGCTCCGCAAGTCCTTCGTCCTTGACAATGGCGGCCGCCCTGATAATCTTAGGCTCTTCGCCCTCTCCGAAGACCAGCCGCTTGGGTTGGCGCCTTGCCTTCTCGAAGATGGAACGCATGAAGGCCCAGCCGCGGCCCAGGCGCTCGTTGAGCTCCCTCATATACTCGTTTAGATCGATCTGCCTTCTGGCAACTCCGCTGCGCATGGCCGCCTCGGCCACGGCGGGCGCCACCCAGAGCAGGACCCTGGGGTCAAGCGGCTTTGGAAGGATGTAGTCCACCCCGAAGCGCAGGGAATCGAGGCCGTAGGCCCGCAGCACGGAGTCGGGCACATCCTCCCGGGCCAGGGCAGCCAGGGCCCTGGCGGCCGCCAACTTCATCTCCTCGTTGATGGCCCTGGCACGTACGTCCAAGGCGCCCCGAAAGATGAAGGGAAACCCCAGCACGTTGTTGACCTGGTTTGGGTAGTCACTGCGGCCGGTGGCCACGATGGCATCGGGCCTGGCCGTTCGGGCCACGTCATAGGGTATCTCGGGGTCTGGATTGGCCAAGGCGAGGATTATCGGCTGAGGGGCCATGGTCTTTAGCATGGCTTCGTCCACAAGCCCCGGGGCCGAGCAACCTATGAAGACATCGGCGTCCTTTAGCGCGTCCGCCAGGGTGCGGGCCGCGGTTCGGCTGGCGAACCTAGCCTTGTAGGGGTTGATGCCGTCCTCCCGGCCCTCGTAGATCACCCCGCGGCTATCCACCAGCACCAGGTTCTCCCTGGGGATGCCCAACAGGGTACAGAACTCGGCCGTGGCTATGCCGGCCGCCCCGGCGCCGCTGATCACCACCTTCATGTCTTCCATCCTGCGTCCGGTGAGCTCCACGGCGTTGATGAGGGCCGCCCCAACGATGATGGCGGTGCCATGCTGGTCGTCGTGGAACACCGGTATTTCCATGATCTCGCGCAGGCGCTCCTCGATATAGAAGCAATCGGGGGCCTTGATGTCCTCCAGATTGATGCCACCAAAACTTGGCTCGAGGGCCTTCACCAGCCTCACGAACTCGTCTGGGTCGGCTACATCGAGCTCGATGTCGAACACGTCAACGTCGGCAAAGCGCTTGAACAGTACAGCCTTGCCCTCCATAACTGGCTTAGCGGCGGCTGGGCCCCTTGCGCCCAAGCCGAGGATGGCGGTGCCGTTGGTAACGACGGCGACCAGGTTGCCTCTGGCAGTGAGTTCGAAGGAGGCCTCGGGGTCCCTCTCCACCTCCAAGACCGCCTCGGCCACCCCCGGCGTATAGGCCAGGGAGAGGTCGCGTTGGGTCACCATGGGCTTTGTAGGTACTATCTGGAGCTTTCCGGGGCGTCCTCGTCGATGGTAGTCAAGTGCCTCTTCGCGGGTTATCCTCATTTTGGGTCCTCGTTTCAGTGGGGTTGAAAAGCCATGTTCATTTATAGCACAAAGGGCTCCACCCGCGCACCTTTGACAGCCTTTCGGCGCTGAGGGTAGAATCGGCGGCTATGGCCAAGGAAGCTGTAGTTGAAGTTTGCAACCTCACCAAATACTACGGTCCCAAGAAAGCTATCGAGGGGGTCACCTTTACCTTGGCCCGAGGCGAGATCCTTGGCTTCCTCGGTCCCAACGCCGCGGGGAAGACTACCACCATGCGCATCATCACGGGCTACCTCCCTCCCTCCGATGGCACTGTCCTGGTGGAAGGCCACGACGTGCTGGAGGATTCCCTCGAGGTCAGGAAGCGCATCGGGTACATGCCTGAGACGGTGCCTCTCTACCCGGAGCTAACTGTACGGCAGTACCTCAACTACGTGGCGTCCCTGAAGGGCGTGCATGGGAGACAGCGCAGGGCTCGGGTCGATGAGGTGATGGAGAAGTGCTGGGTGACCGATGTGGCGGATACGCTGATTTTCAAGCTCTCCAAGGGTTACCGCCAACGAGTGGGTCTGGCGCAGGCCCTTGTGGCGGACCCGCCTGTCCTGGTGCTCGACGAGCCGACCGTGGGGTTGGACCCCAGGCAGATCATCGAGACGAGGCAGCTTATCAAGGGCCTGGCCGGCTCCCATTCCGTTATCCTGAGCACGCACATTCTGCCCGAGGTCAGCATGACCTGCAACAGGGTGCTGATCATCAACGAGGGCAAGGTGGTGGCCGAGGACACCCCAGAGAACCTCGAGAAGCGGCTGAGGAGCACCGACGCCATCCTGGTGGAGGTCCGGGGCCCTCAGGACGCGGTGGTACAGAAGCTCCGCTCCCTTCCACAGGTGGTAGGTGTCCAGCTGCAGGAAGTCAGGGACCAGAGAGTGAGGCTGGTTGTGGAGGCCCAGCTGGGCTCGGACGTCCGTGAGCAGGTAGGCGAGGCCGTGGTGCGGGCGGGCTGGGGGCTCCTGGAGCTGCGGCCCACGGGCATGACTCTGGAGGAGATATTCCTCAAGCTCACCACCCGGGAGGAGCTGAGGCCCTGATGAGGAACATCCTGACGATAGCCCTGAAGGAACTCAGGGGCTACTTCATATCGCCCATAGCCTACGTGGTCGGTTTTGGCTTCCTGCTGATTATGGGCTTCCTGTTCTCTGTGATACTCATTAACAGCAGGTCCGCCGATCTGCGGGGGGTCTTCGCTAACATGGGCGTCATCCTGCTCCTGATAGCTCCGGTGCTGTCCATGCGCCTCCTGTCCGAGGAGTACCGCACCGGCACGGTGGAGCTGCTGCTCACCTTCCCTGTGAGGGAGTACGAGGTGGTGGTGGGCAAGTTCCTGGGTGCCCTGGCCTTCTTCGCGGCGCTGCTGGTCCCTACCCTGTACTACCCGTTTGTGCTGTTCGTGTACGGGAACCCAGATTTCGGGCCCATTCTGAGCGGGTATCTGGGAGTCATCCTCCTGGCCATGGCGTTTCTCTCGGCAGGGATGCTCACATCGGCTGCTACCCAGAACCAGATCGTGGCTGCGGTGCTGGGCTTCGGGCTGACAGTCCTGCTGTGGCTGTTCGGAAACCTATCGGGCATCCTGCCCGAACGCGTTTCGGGTATCGTGAGCTACATGAGCGTGGTGGACCACTACTCCGACTTCTCCCGCGGGGTCATAGACCTGAGGAACGTGGTCTACTTTATCAGCCTTACCGTATTCTTCCTCTTTACAACCACCCGGGTGGTCGAGAGCAAGAGGCTGAAGTGACCGAACAGAACAGGCGTACCCTCTCGTCCCTTCTAGGCTGGACAGGGCTTTTCGCCCTGCTGTTGGCAGCTTTCTACTACGCTGTCCTAAACCGGTCCGATGCGCCGCTATACGGTCTGCTGACCGTGGCGGTGGTGGTGATCGCGGCCTCGATCGCCGTCTACCCGGCTCGGATCGTCCGGACATTCCTCAGGCCACGCTTCCACTCGGGCCTCAACATCGTCGTCTCGGTGGTCATGCTTGCCCTCATCCTGGGAGTGGCCAACTTTTTGGCCGATCGGTACTCCCAGAGGCTCGACCTGACGGCCAACAGGTTCTACAGTCTCTCGGAAGTGACCCTGAAGGTGCTTTCAGAGGTCAAGGAGCCCATCGAGGTCTACGCCTTTTACACCCAGGGAGACCCGGGTCGGCAGCAGGCCCAGGACCTTCTCAAGGAATACTCCACCAAGAACCCCAACATTAGGGTGCGTTTTGTGGATCCCGATCAGGAGCCGGGCCTGGCACGGGAGATGGGCGTAACTACCTCTGGCACCACGATCTTCAAGGTCGGGGATCGCACCCAACAGACGCTGGGCAACAGCGAGGTGGACTTTACGGGGACTCTGGTCAGGCTCCTGAACCCTGCCCAAAAGAAGGTCTATTTTCTGACGGGTCATGGCGAGCACAGCATCGATGACTTTTCGCCCAACGGATACAGCCAACTGAAGGACACCCTGGAGAAGTTTGGCTATCTTGCCACGAGCCTGAACCTGCTCACAAGCAATACTGTTCCCGACGATGCCATGGTCCTGGTCGTATCTGCCAGCCGCCAGCCCCTTCTGGACCAGGAAAAGAAAGCTATAGCTGACTATCTGGATAAGGGCGGCGACATGATAGTCATGGCCGAGCCGAGGATCGGGTCCAGCCCGCCGCCTTCCCTCAACGATCTGGTAGACCGCTACGGCGTAAGGTTCACCGACGGCGTCATCATAGATCCGGAGAGGTTCGCAGGCCGGGACATACGCCTGACGGTCGTTGCGGAATATGAGTTCACCACCATCACCACAGGCCTGCAGGGGCTCGCGACCGTTTTCCCAACCACTGCCGCAGTCATCACCACCACGCAGACGGTAACGGGCGCCATCAGGACCCTCTTTACGAAGACCAGCCAGGGGAGCTGGGTGACCACAGCCCCCGAGTCGGGAACCTTCGATCCCCAACGGGGCGATATTAGGGGTCCCCTCTCCAACGCCGCAACGGTGGACTACAAGAGGCCAGGTACCGAGTCCGACCCCGATGCGCCGGATACCCGTATCGTCCTCATAGGGGACAGCGATTTCGCGGCCAACCAGTGGGTGAGCCAGGTGCCCGCCAACATGGACTTTTTCCTTAATGCTCTGAACTGGCTCACCAGTTCCCAGGAGCTGCTGGGCATAGCGCCCAAGACCCAGGACGTACGCTCAGTCTTTCTCACTAGCGCCCAGCAGAACCTGGTATTCCTGTCCAGTACGCTGGTAATACCCCTGCTGGTGCTGGCCGCAGGGGGGATCGTTTGGTGGCGGAGGAGATAGGTGGTTGGGCGGTACCGCAGCTCCTTGGTCCTCCTGGTGGTGTTGGTGGCGCTGGCGGCCGTCGCCTACTTCCTGCAGACCAGGGCGGGACCTTCAACCTCGGCAGAGGAGCAGGCACGACAGATCATCAAGGTCCAGGAAAAGGACGTAACGGGCATTGCGGTCACGTCTGGAGAAAAGAGGGTCGAGGTGGTGCGCCAGGACGAGAAGTGGGTGCTCAAAGAACCGTCCGGGCAGGAGGCCGACCAACCCCGCATCGACGTGATGGCCTCCAGGCTGGCTGACATACGGGCCTCCAGGATAGTGATGGAGAAAGCCGAGAACCTCGCCACCTATGGCCTGGACAGGCCGTCCATAACCCTACGCGTTGTCACCAAGGACCAGACCTACGACATTGCCCTCGGCCAGCAGAATCCGGATAAGAGTGGCTACTATGCACGGCTTGGCCAGGGAGACAAGATCTACCTGATAAGTGCCTACTTGGTAGAAGACATCAAGAGGCTGGCAGAGGAGCCGCCTATCGCAAAGCCAACGCCCACTCCCGAGCCAACCCTCCCTGTCCCTACGCCTCTCCCCTCGCCGACGCCCACCGCCACCCCTGCCTCATAGAGGAACGAGCCCGGCCTGATCGCTTTTCGAGTCCTAGGCGCTTGGGTTCAGGACCCAGAAGGTCAGTCACGGATGCTAAAAGCGGCCTGGGCAAGGTGGACCAAGCGGCCCCGGGCAGGCCAACCCCGCTAGCCACAGGCGCCAGGCCGGCCGCCGAGGCGGAGATAGGCCCAACGGCAGGCCGCCTTGCAGGCGCTGGCCTGCCTCTGAGGTAGCTTGGAGGACGCCTAAGTCTTAGCCCTGGCTCTTCACGGTGGCTCGGACGGTGACCTTGCCGGCCTTCTCGAAAGTCAGGGTGATGGTAACGGTGTCACCCTCCTTCAGCTCCCTCTGCAGCTCCATGAGCATAACGTGGTAGCCCCCGGGCTTGAACTCCACCTTGCCTCCTGCAGGCACCTCGACCCGTGGAGCGGGCGACATCTTCATGACGCCTCCCTCCATCTTCGTCTCGTGTACCTCTGCCATCTTGGCAACGGAGGCCTCCACCATGGCTCCCACGAGGGCGTCGGGCTGGGTGCTCTGGTTCTCTATCACAAAGTAGGCGGCACTGTTCTGGCCAGCAGCTGCAGGACGGGCCCAAGCGCCCTGGACGGCGATGGCCGGCCCCGAAGGTGCCGGAGTGGCCGCAGGGCTCACGGAGCCTGGTGGCGTTGAGCCCGAAGTGCCGGCGCAGCCTGCAGCCGCCACCAGGAAGAGGAATGTCGTTACTAGCACGGCATACCGCACAGCCTTCCTCCTGTTATAGTTTGATAGTATCTGTGATTCTCGGAGATTCTATCACACAGTGTAGCGGGCCCTGGAAGGGGTCGGCCTTACTGACGGAGCACGGCCTGCAGGTCCGAGGCCATGTCCTGGGCGGTAGCGTCGAAGGGGAAGATAAGCCTGAGGTTGCCCTGGGGGTCGATAAGGTATGTGAAACTGCTGTGGGCCATGAGGTACCCCACGGCGCTGCCTGCGGGTGCTGGTTCCTTCTCGGCGTAGACGCCGTAGTCCTTCCAGACCCTCTCCAAGGTCTCCTTCTGGCCCGTTAGACCGATGAAGGATTTATCCAGGTTGTCCAGGTATGTCTTTAGGCGCTCAGGAGTATCCCGCTCGGGATCTACCGTTACAAACACAAAGGCTACCTTCTCGGCGTTGTCGCCTAGCTGCTCCTTTACCTGCCTGAACTTCACGAGGGTTGCGGGGCAGGCATCGGGGCAGTAGGTATAGCCAAAGAACATCATGACAACCCGGCCCTTCAGCGAGCTGAGGCTAAAGGACTGTCCCCTCTGGTCCATGAGAACAAACTCCGGCGCGGGCTTGACAGGGTTGAGCTCGTGCCCTTTGAAGGCGTAGGGTCTGAACAGGCTGCTCTGGCCCACTAAGTACCCAACCACGAGCACCAACAGCAACCCGATCAGTACGGCGGCCGCCTTGAGGGTCCGAAGGCTATCGGGGGTAGCAGAGGAGTAGGTGGGCGGCTTCGTAGACATACCTGGAAACTCCTTCAGCAGCAGCTTCTCTGGCCATAAGCCTAAGGTCCCTGATCACGCGCTCGACGTCTAGGGAGGGACCCTGATAGCTGGACCTCAAGGTGCCGTTATGGTCCACCAGGACGTAGCGGCTAGTGTGGACTACAGACGTGCCTGAACCACTCCTGTCCTTCCGATAGAAGAGCCCCAGGTTGAGGGTTGCAAGGTCGTATACCGATGCGGGATCGCCCGTCAGGAAGAGCCACTGCCGGGGATCCACCCGCTCCCGGGCCGCCAGTTGGGACAGCACTAGGGGTGTGTCGTCCTCGGGATCGAGCGTCACTGTCGCGATCTGTATTTTACCCTGGGGAATGTCAGCCCTGGCTAGCTCCGACTGCAGCTTCCGAAGGGACGCCAGGGTCTGCTGGGCTGTGTCGTCGCCTCTGGTAGCCATGAAGCTGAATATGGTGAAGTGGCCCACGAGCGAACCATTGTCGAAGGGCACTCCCCTGTGGTCCACCAACCGGAAGGGCCCGAGGGCCCCATACCTGGGTACCACCTGCACGGGCCTGAAGTAGGAAAAGGCCAGCACCGCTGCCACGAGGAGTGCCGCAGATCCCAAAAAGGCGTACAGCAGTCTTAGAGCATTCCTCTCGAGAAAGGTGTTGAGGGTTCGATCGGTGGTCTCCACGGGCCGATCCTACGTCTCCTTGTCTCCACCGGCAAACTGTGCCACCACCCAGAAGTATACCCCGTAGGGGTTAGATAACCTCGGGCGGTGACGCAGCCAGCTCGGGCCTGACACCGAGCTTAATCAACAAGCTCGTATCACCGCTCTGCAGCGCTATAATCTCCTGCTCGCTCAGCTTGTACTCCTCAAAGACACCCCTAGGGTCCTTGATGAGGCGCAGCCTGAAGCCTTCGTCGTCCCTAGCCCTAAGGATGATCTCCTCCAGTTCACGCCTGCCCATGCTTCCCTCACCCTACGGCACAATGGCGGTTATCTACCGTAGCCCGTCAGCTCGACGTAACCCTCGCCGCGTACGGGTACCGATCCCTTGAGGCCTTCCACGGTCACCTCTCCTTCCCAATAGATTACCCCTGTCGACTTCCTGGTATCCAGTTCCTGATCGGCGAGGACTGGCCTCAGCTGGAGCTCGAGGTCCAGCTCAGGCACGTTCAGGGCCCAACCCATGGGATAGGTTATGCCGGTCCGTGGGCTTGTCCACTGCGACAGAGGAGCTACCTGGAGATGACGGGGATCCGTGGAACGGACTGTGCCGGCTGTGTCGATAAAGGTGCCGTAGCCGCCGAGGGGTCGGCCGGATGGGTCCCGCAGGACGTACACCATCAGATCCTCTCCAGTGTCCAGCTGCAGGGCGAACCAGTCCCACCCGCCTCCAGCCAGGGGGATAAAGTTGCCCCACTGGTGATCCATCCATGCGGTACCCCTGACGGAAATCGGCCTCCCGCCTTCCACCATTATGCCCGATACAGACAGCCTGGTGTAGGAGTAGTAGTAGCTGAAGCCTGCGGGCCCGTAATCTATGATCCCTCCCATATGAAGTGCGGGCGGCTTCTGGGGCTCGGTGGTCAGCCGGACAGCATAATCCTGCATTACAGCCTCAATGGAGTACCTTCCCTGGGATCCAGAGAGGCGCCATGGGCCCACCGTGAGCTCGAGCTGGGCCTTGGCGGCCTGCTTGCCCTGTGAAACTGCCTCGGCATAGCGGAACCTTGGCCCCTGGTGGTCAGTAATGGCAAAGTGGGCCGCGTAGAGCACATTGCTCCGCCTTTGGCTTTGAAAGATCACGAACTCGAAGCCGTAGGCTCTGCCCTCCGGCCCTTTGAGGTGTCCCGTGTAGTACCACCACTCCGTGAGCACATCATGGGGTAGCTCATCGGCCGGAAAGGAGATAGGCCGCGGCTCCGGGGTGGGCGTCGGCGTGAAGCTCACGGGAACGGGCTGGCTGCCCGGTCGGCACGAGCCCAACAGGAACGCCGACAGCACGACGGTCAGTGTGATCCATCGCTTGCTCTGGGCAACAGTCTGTCCAACCACTGGGGCATCCACCAGTTCAGTTCTCCTAGAAGCCGCATGGCAGCAGGAGCCAGCAGGGCCCTAACAATGGTCGCGTCCACGAAGATAGCGATCGCCATTCCCAGGCCCAGGGCCTTCACCAGGACGATATCGGCGCTGACGAAGGCCAAGCTGACCAGTATCACTATCAGCGCAGCGCTGGTTATCACCTGTCCGCTCCTCTGCAGGCCGATGGATACGCTCTTTCGATTGTTCCCTGTTACCAGGTAGATCTCCCTGATCCTGCTCAACAGGAAGACCTCGTAGTCCATGCTGAGGCCGAAAAGCACACAGAACATTATGATCGGTATGGTTGCCTCGACATAGCCCATGGACTGAGCCCCGACTAGGCCTGCGCCGATGCCGTATTGGAAGACGGCGACCAGGGCGCCGTAACTGGCCGTTATGCTCAGCAGATTCATGACTATGGCCTTCAGAGGAAGCACCAGCGATCTAACCATGATGGTGAGCACCAAGAACGTAGCAAGGGCTATGAACAGGGCCGCGCCGGGGAAGTGCGAATACAGGTAGTCCACGATGTCCACAGTGGACGCAAGGCCACCCCCTACCATCACCCTGTCGATGCCCTCGGGGGGCTGAAGGCGCCTGATATAGTGCACCAGCTCTGCCGCTTCTGGGTCGCTGGATGAGTAGCGGGTTGCGATCCGAACCAGGGCCGTATGGTCCGAGGCCAGATCGTGTGCGAGTGCCGCAGCATAGGGATCGGCAACGTGTTGAGGATCGTTGTAGAGGAGCTGATACTGCTGGAGGGTCAGCCTGGGGTCGACGTCGACGATGGATTCTACGCCGGATACGTAGGGATATTGGCCCAGAAAGTGGGTGAAGGTATACAGGGCTTGCAGAGCTCCGGGCGAGAACACCGGCTCACGTGTCTGCACCACCACCAGGAGGGGGAACGTCTGTTCAGCCGGAAAGGCCTGCGACAGCAGGTCGTACCCCCGCCGGGACTGCTCGCCGGGAGGGAGGACACGAGCGTCAGGGAGGCTAAGCCGCGCGCTCAGGAAAGGAACGCCTAGCCCTAGCAGCAGTGCCATTACTGCCAAGAACACGGTAACGGGCCTGTCCATGACCGTTTCGGCTATCCTCTCCCAGAGGGCGCCCTCGGCCCTCCGGGTCGGCAATATGGTCAGCCAGTTGATCCGGTGCCCAAGCAGGGCCAGCAGTGCTGGAGTGAGGGTGAGGGCCGCGAGTATGGAAAAGGCGACCACCACAGCACCAGCAATTCCAACGGACCTGAGTGCCATCAGCTCGAAGAGGGCAAGGCCGAGCAAGCCAAGCATCACTGTGAGGCCAGAGAAGAACACAGCCTTGCCCGCTGTGGCCAGGGAGTTGGCCACGGCCTCCCTGGGGCTACGATAGGCCAGCTCCTCGCGGAAGCGGCTGGTGAGAAACAGTGAGTAGTCCGTACCCAGGCCCAGGCCCAACATGGTCGCCAAGTTCATAACGAAGATCGACATGTCGGTTAACCTGGCCAGCCAGTTGATGGAACCCAGGGTAACCGAAACCGCTGCTGCGCCCGCTACGGCTGGGAGGGCGGCGGCCACCGGCGATCGAAATACCAACAGCAGGGCCAGAGCGGCCACGGGCAGGCTGATGAGCTCCGCCCTGCGCAGGTCCCGCTCGCTTACTAGCTGGATATCGCGGTAGAAGACCGGGCTTCCAGCCACCTCCATGCGCAGGTCGGTCGCGCCCAGGCGCGCCAAAATATCGTCCAGGACCCTGTGGGCCTGCTCGGCATCCAGATCGAGGCCCACAAGGGCGTAGGCCGTGTGCCCGTCCTCCGATATCTGGCGGGGATTGTCATAGGGACTGACAACCTGCTGGACATGAGGGGCAGATCTGATGCCCTCCAGGGATTCCTCTACCTGCCTGCGGAAGTCGGGCGCCTGAGCTGTATAGATGCCACTGTGGTACACCACTACAACCGAGCTGGGGCTGTAGTTTAGCGCTTGGTGCAGGACCCTCTCAGCCTGCAGGAATTCCATGGTCTCCTTGGTGAAGCCACCGGGCTTTAGATGGCGCGGCACATCCAGAGCCATAGGCACGGCCAATGCCACAAGCCCTGCCCACAGCACCAACAGGGGCCACCGCCAGCGGAATACTGCGAGTCCCCATCGGTAGAACACGGCTCAGCCCAACCTGTGCTAGGGAATCTGGGGATTATACATCCATCCCCTTCCACCCTGTCCGCCGTGATCCACTGGGGGAGGGGTGTCGGCTCACCTCACCGCTTACTTCGTTTCCAGAAGCTCTGAGATGGCTCGTCGAGCCATGCTACGGAGCCATCTGACGAGGCCAGTTCCCACCTCTTGGGGGCCGGCTGTTATTGGTGACCATAGGTCCTCCCCCAGGAAGGTTGACGGGCTCCGGCCGTGGTGAGCGGACCCGGCGCGGCCCACTGTACGGGGGGACAGCTCAGGCTGGCCCACGCACCATAAGTGCATTGATTATCCGAGCGAGGGTCAGCTCTACGGCCAAGACTCTTGGCGGAAGCGGCTGTGTACAGGCCGCCAGTCGCTATCCCTGGGGTTCTGTACCACGGCAAGCCGCACTTACAAAGGGGGGCGTAGGGGCTGGCTGCCCATCCGATGTCGCGCTACTGTGCCCCATGAGGTCTAGGCATGGCCGATCTGGGCGTCTGCCGCTGTAGGCCCTGCCCCTACACCGCAGATTGACCGAAGTGAGGGGTTCCAGTTCCAAGGCGCAGGCCCGGCCCGTTACTGGATCTGTATGCGCACAGGCCTTCGGCGGGCCTCGGCCCTCTCCTCCTCTTCGACCTCCGCGAGCATGGCGTCGATCCACGACCTGACAGCCAAGAGAAGCTCCCGTCGCGCGGCCCGCACGTGCCGCCTAGTTTCTGCGGGCATCAGGTTCTCGGGAAGCAGGAGCAGGTCCGCAGGTGAGGGCAAGAGGCACCTTTTCCTGGCAGCAGCCTTTCTTTCCAAGTCCTCACGTGCCATTGGGCAATACCGGAGGCCTCCTCAGTACTTAGATCATTATAGCTTCCCGAGCTACACCTGTTCGCGAGCCACGTTGGGCGACAGTCCTTGCTGCTCCCATGCTTACGAAGAGCCGTCAGCCCGGGCATTTGTGAAGTGACGAGCACCGTCGAAGGTGCATACTTTGGACGGGCAGGCGGTGGGGAGGGCTCGTGGGTTGGCTGGCGTTGGAGGGACGCCATATCCATAGCCAAGGCGATGGGACGCCGCTGGCCTCACCGTACGTTACGCCCTGACGGGTTCTCCGTGGGGTATAATCGGGGTGGCTGAGAGGCGCGCCCTCTCAGATTTTTGTTACCCCTTGAGGAGGCGCAACATGAGCCTGAAATCGGAGAAACCCATCTACCTGACTTCCGATGGCAAGGTTCAGCTGGAGAAGGAGCTCGAATATCTGCGCACAGTGAAGCGCAGGCAGGTGGCCGAGCGCATCCAGCAGGCCAAGGCGCTGGGCGACGTCTCCGAAAGCGGCGAGTATGAGGATGCCAAGAGGGAGCAGGCCTTCGTCGAGGGCCGCATACGCGAGATCGAATCCATGCTCAGCAGGGCTGTAGTTATCGACAGCGGGGCGAATGCCGACGGCATCGTACGCCTGGGCAGCACCGTCAGGGTAGTCGACTCTGAAGGCGTGGAGGAGACCTTCACCATCGTGGGTTCGGCCGAATCTAGCAGCCTAAACGGCCGCATATCCAACGAATCGCCGGTGGGGAAGGCTCTGCTGGGACGGCGTGTGGGGGAGAAGGTGAGGGTGATAGCTCCCAATGGAAGCTTCGAACTCACCATCCTTGCTGTCGAGTGAGCCACCTATGTTCGAGGAGCTGGAGGAGCAACAACAGCAGCGCCTGCTTAAGGTCGAAAGGCTCCGTCAGCAGGGCATAGAGCCCTACCCGCATCGTTTCCGCCGTACCCACACCGCCTCCCAGGCCCTGGAGGCCTTCGATCAGCTGCAGGGACAGCGCATTACTGTGGCAGGACGGCTAAGGTCGATCCGCATCATGGGCAGGGCTTCCTTTGCCCACATAGCTGACGGCAGCGGCCGGATCCAGCTCCACTTCAGGGAGGACCTGCTGGGCGGTGAGCGCTACGCGTTCATGCGTCGATTCCTCGATCTGGGCGACATCATAGGGGCCACTGGGCCCCTTTTCCGCACTAAGACGGGGGAGATAACGGTGGAGGTGCGAGAGTTCACGCTGTTGGCCAAGGCCATCAATCCTCCCCCCGAGAAGTGGCATGGGCTCACCGATATAGAGAAGCGGTACCGTCAGCGCTATGTGGACCTAATGGTCAACGAACACAGCCGCCGGGTCTTCACTTTGAGGACAGAACTGATCCGTGCCATCCGCGGCTTTTTGGATGCGGAGGGCTTCCTGGAGGTGGAGACTCCCATCCTGCAGCCGATCTACGGTGGCGCCGCCGCCCGGCCCTTCATGACCTACCACAACGCCCTTGAGCAACAGCTCTACCTCCGCATAGCCGACGAGCTGTACCTCAAGCGCCTCGTAGTGGGCGGCTTCGAGAAGGTCTATGAGATAGGCAAGGACTTTCGCAACGAGGGCATAAGCACGCACCACAACCCAGAGTTCACCATGCTGGAGCTCTACCAGGCCTATGCCGACTACAACGACATCATGGACCTAGTAGAGCGGCTGATCTCCACCGTGGCCCTGCAGGTGCTGGGGACACTTCAGGTCACATATCAGGGCCGCAGACTCGACTTGACGCCGCCCTGGCCCAGGGCATCGCTGCGGGAGCTTGTGGCCCGCTATTCGGGCATCGACTATGCTCTCTACCCTCATGCCGAGGCGTTGAGGGAAGCGGCCCTGAAGGCTGGGGTCGATGTGCCCCCCGGTGCCCATCGGGGCAAGATCGTCGATGCCCTCATGAAGCGCTTCGTGGAGGACCATCTGGCAGGACCCATATTTGTCATAGACTATCCTGTGGAGCTGTCTCCGCTGGCCAAGCGCAAGCCCGAAGACCCAACCCACGTGGAGCGCTTTGAAACCTATATGGCAGGCATGGAGGTTTGCAACGCCTTTACCGAACTGAACGATCCTCTGGACCAGTACGAGCGCTTCCGCCAACAGATGGAGTTCCGGAAGGAGGGCGACGTGGAGGCCCACGAGATGGATGAGGACTTCGTCAACGCCCTCATGTACGGCATGCCGCCGACGGGCGGCCTCGGCATAGGCATCGATAGGCTGACCATGGTATTCACTGACCAACCTTCCATTCGCGACGTCATCCTCTTCCCCCACATGAGGCCGCGGAAGGACTGACGGTACACTGTGAGACGAGGGGTTTTGCCAAGCACTGGTACCAGCAGGGTTGGAGGTATCGCGCAGTGGAGGTTCGTTCTGTCCCCCAGTTCCTCTACGACGCCGTAGAGAAGCAACCGCACAAACCCTTCCTGTTCTGGGAAGATAAGGTCTACACCTACTCGACCTTCCAGGAGAACGTCTGGAAGGCCGTTCATGTGCTCAGGGAAATGGGCCTGTCGAAGGGGGACAGGCTTGCCATGCTTATGCCCAACTCCGATCTCTTCCTGTTCTACTGGCTTGGCGCCCTTTCCCTGGGAGCCATCGCGGTGCCCATCAACACTGCCCTGACCTATGTCGAGATCTCCGGCCAGCTCGCCCACTGCGAACCGAAGGCGGTTTTGGCAGCGCCCAAGCTCATGGAGACGGCCGTGCAGGCGGTAGAGGCGGCCGGCGTACGGACTCGGCTGCTGGGGGCGGGTGGTCCCTCAGGTGCTGTGGATGTGGAGGCTATCCGAAGCACCATGCCGTCCCAGGCTCCAGAGGCCCCTGTGAGCTCCGAGGATGTGGCGGTGTTTATCTACACCTCGGGCACGACCGGGCGGCCCAAGGCCGTCATGCAGCCCCATCGGACCTACGTCCTTACGGGCGAGGCCGTGCCCCACTGGCTGGGTCTCACACATGAGGATATCCTGCTTACCTGCCTGCCGCTGTTCCACATAAACGCCCAGGCCTATTCCACCATGGGGGCTGTGGGCGCCGGGGCGTCCCTCGCCCTCCTTGAGCGCTTCAGCGCTTCCCGGTTCTGGGACCAGGTCCGCCGCTACAGGGCCACAGTCTTCAACGCCATTGGCACCATGCTGCTCATCATGCATCGGCAGCCTGAGCGGCCGGACGACGCCGATAATCCCGCCAGGCTCTGCTACTCGGCCCTGGCTCTGCCCAGGGAGATCACCGAGAGCCTGGAGCGGCGCTTCGGCCTGCGCATACTGGTGGGATACGGCTTGAGCGAATCCACCTTTGGAACCATCGAGCCGCTCTCGGGGCCCCGCAAGTGGGGCACCATAGGGCTGCCCCGTCAGCACCCCAACCCTGCTATAAAGAACGAGCTCAGATTAGTGGAGGAGGGGAGAGACGTGCCGCCAGGGGTGCCGGGCGAGATCCTGCTGCGCAATCCGGCTACCATGGTGGGATACTATAAGGACCCGGAGCAGACGGCCATGGCCCTGAGGGACGGCTGGTTGCACACTGGGGACCTGGCCTACCGCGACAACGACGGTTACCTGTATTTCGTGGCCCGAAAGAAGGAGATAATTCGAAGGAGAGGCGAGAACATCTCTCCGGCAGAGATAGAGATGGTCATCGCGTCCCACCCGAAGGTTCAGGACGTGGCCGTGATAGGCGTCCCTTCGGAGCTGGGCGAAGAGGAAGTGAAGGCCTACATCGCCTCGCTGCCGGGAGCAACCCTGTCGCCGGAAGAGATCGTAGAGTGGTGCACGGGACGGCTCGCCCCCTTCAAGATACCGAGGTACATCGAGATACGCTCCGACCTTCCGCGGACACCCACCCAAAGGATCGCCAAGCACCTTCTGAAGTCCGAGAGGCCCGACCTCACTACAGGCTGTTACGACAGGCTGGTTGCCGGAAAGGAGGGCCGCGCCTAGACCTTTACTTGCCTGGCCCATACTGTAATGGAGGAAACTCACCATGCGTTTTGGCGCGCACATTTCTACAGCCGGGGGCATAGGGAACGCCGTAGACCGAGCCCTGGAGATGGGTGCCGAATGTCTTCAGATCTTCGTGAGCGCGCCCCAGCAGTGGCGGGAGCCATCGCATCCCGAGGCTCAGGTCCAGCGCTTCGTCCAGGGGTGTCGAAGCCACGGCCTGGGCCCCAACTACCTGCACGCCATCTACCTCCTGAACTTGGCCACGCCCCATGAGGAGACGTACTCCAAGTCCATCCACTCCCTCATCTCGTACCTGCAGTGGGCCAAGCGGCTGGAGGTACAGGGCGTGATCTTCCACTTGGGCAGTGCCGGATCCGGCAGCTACAGTGAAGCGGAGGATCGCTTCGTGGCGGCCATGGAGCAGGTGCTCGCCGAGGCACCTCAGGGCACCCAGGTGGTTTTGGAGACGGCCGCGGGCCAGGGGGCTACCGTGGGCCGCACCTTCCCGGAGCTAGGGTCCATAATCAGAAGGTTGGGAGGAGCCCAGGCTCTCAAGGTGTGCCTAGACACGGCCCACGTCTTCGCGGCTGGCTACGACTGGCGGGTCCCAGGCGGAGTGGACCGCATCGTAGAGGAATTTGACAGAGAGATAGGGTTAGAGCGGCTCGTGGTGGTACACGCTAACGATTCCAAGGCACCTTTGGGATCCAACGTGGACCGCCATGAGAACATCGGGATGGGACAGATAGGCGAGGAGGCCTTCGGGGCAATCCTGCACCATCCCGCCTTTAAGGACCTGCCCTTCATTTTGGAGGTTCCGGGCTTTGATGGAAAGGGGCCGGATCGCCAGAACCTGGAGATCCTACGCCGCCTTGCCGCATAAGCGGAGGTTTGAGGGTGGAAGAGCCTGGCCACACAGAGGCCGTGGCCGCCGTCATGGTGCTCCTGTATCCAGACGGCGACGATTGGCGGGTGATCCTGACTAGACGCACCTACGAGGTGGCCTCCCACAAGGGGGAGATCTCCTTTCCAGGGGGACTGCAGGAACTCAGCGACATATCTCCCCTCGAGACTGCCCTGAGGGAGACGCAGGAGGAACTGGGCATAGACCCGAGCCAGGTGAGGGTGCTTGGCCAGCTGGAGGCCGTGCACACGATGGTCAGCGGCTTCCTGATATATCCCTTCGTGGGGGTACTTGCCTCAAGGCCTAGCTACCGGCCCAGCCAGACGGAGGTGGCCGAGGTGATCGAAGCCTCCCTTCAGCGGCTCTCGGATCCGTCCATCTTCAGGGTCCAGCAATATTCAGGCAATGGGCGGCACCACACCCTCTACTTCTTCGATTACGACCCGGATCATGTCATCTGGGGGGCAACGGCGCGCATCCTGAAGCAGCTGGTAGAACGCTACCGCCGCAACGGCGACATCGATAGGCTCTTCGAACCACCAGCCGTCGAGGACGGACGCCCCTGACCTCCGGCCGCATAGTCAGCACCTTGTCGGTCTCGTCGGTGCGGCGCAACATAGCAACGGACGCGCGGCCCTTAAACGCGGCCACATTTCGGGGAGAAACCTTCGGACCAATGCAGAAAGGGGAGCGGTTGACCAGCGAGGCATTGCGGGCAGGGTTGAGGGCCCACGCCCTACCCTTTGGCCAGCCCCTTGCGGCTGCCTAACATGGCTGCCGGCATTCACAACGGGGACCCAGGGAAGAATATGAATATGACAGGCAGGGCCGGATGGTGCACTCTGACCCCCGCAGCTTCCGGAGGCGGCAGAGGGAAGCCTTCGGTACCCGCCCTGAAACCGATGGATCTCTGAGGTCCGTGATAGGCCGGGCACGCTCCACCGCCGACTTCATCCGTACCTAAGTGCTGCAAGAAGACGGGCAGGCTATCGCCCCTGCCTAAAGGGGCAGCTCTGTCAGATCTTTCACGGCCCTTCCCCATGAGCGGGGCAGCAACGATATGGACGCTACCGTTATCTCCCGATTAAGCGCCCTTCCCCCATAAGCCAGGGAGTGACCTACCTTAGCCCTTGACGGATGGAGAATGTGGGTCCTTGAATCCCAGGCGATTGGTCATTTCTACTCTTAGACCTAGGCGCGCGGATAATGTTGGACAAAACCTCGGTCCCTGGGCTCGGCTGGAGATCGTCCTAGAGATGCTTGGTCCCGGGGCTCGGGGCACAAGCCAAGGGGCCCACACATCGACCTTTGCAGCGGCCGAGTTCTGGACGTATGCAGACTGGGCCTGGGTTGGGGAGTGAAGAAGGATGGGATCTTCCGACGACATGGCCGCGAGCGGTCGAGGTGATGTAACCGGTACCGGCGATAAGCCTCCGCCTAATGGTCTCACATCGAGCCTGGCGCGCGGGTAGATGGAGTGCTCTGTCGGCCGCGTCGTCTAAGTCGGAGATATTTTTCCGCTGCGAACGGGGACCGCTGAGGGTTCCCGCAGCTTCTGCAGCCCTTGCCCGAGGATCATATGGAGGGCGTCCTGTCCCTCGGGGAGAGGGCCCTGAGGCGACATTACCGCCGAGCCTACCTTGCCTATAACGCTGGTGGTCGGGCGCTGTGGGCAGGGCTTTCCAACGAAGTGCTCTACGGGGTAGAGTCTGCTTCTGTATGGCGTTGCTGTGGAGGCTGCAGCGCATAGCGATAGGGAGGGGTCTTTGGTGCCCGGCAGTAGCGCGTTATGGATGGTTCTGAGTGCCACAGTGCTGTTGGCGGCCTTTGTGAGTCTCGGGCTGGCAGTGTATAAGACGGTGCCCCCCGTCGATGCGGCCATCCTGGCCGTAGCGGCGGTGCCTCGCGACAGTTGGCTGATGGCTGCGGTTATGGCCGTCAACGTGGCCGCTGGCTTTCCCCTGTGGGATCTTGCCGTGCTGGCCGCGGCACTGATGGCGAGGTTGAGGGGATTGGTCAGGGAGTCAATCTTCGTGGCCCTTAGCTTGAGCGGCGACCTGGTGGTGGCCCTGACGAAGGCCCTTTTTGGCCGTCCAAGGCCATCGCCCAGCACATCGGACCTGATAGCCACCTTCAGCTACCCCAGCGGTCACGTGGCCCGCATGGTGATCACCCTTGGGATCGTGGTGGCCGTCCTGGCCTGGCGGTATCCCCGCCTTCGGCTGCCGACCGTGGTCGCCGCGGCTCTTGCCGTGGCCTTGGTGGCCGCCTGCAGGGTCGTGTCGGGGGAACATTGGCCCACGGACACGGTGGGCGGCGTCTTCCTGGGCCTTTTTTGGCTGGAGGTGCTTTTGATAGCCTGGACCAGAGCCGAGGGTCGTCGGAGGGAAGGCACATCAGCGCCTGGAAGTGCCCGACCCTGAACGGCCTCTGGCCTTGGAATCGGGGCCTAACCTTTTAAAACATTAAGATACGGTGACTGGGGAACTGGGAACTCCAGCTGCAATCTGGAGTTGCGGCTGCGCAGAAGAAGCACGTGTGGGACCTGATGCTCCCTTCCCGCTGCCGGGCCCACAGCGTCGGTCTCAGGTGCGGCCTCCCATCCTCCCCATCCCCAGCAACTCCGGATCCGGCCGCCGTGCAGACAGCAAAACTACCGCTCCGGCTACAACAGGCGCCTTCAGACCTGGCTTGCTCATGAAGTACGAGAAGCCTGGCCTGAGGCGGGCCTGCCGATTGCCCCGGCGACAGTACCCTGGCTGTTGGGGACAGCGGTCGGCCAAGCCCGATGACGGTCACTGGGGTTCCTCAGGTCCACCATCGGACAACCTGCGGCGCATCCACTTCGCTGCTGACTTCGAGGCCAGGCTGGATGCGCCATCGAAAGGTCTCCGATGCGTCCACGGGTCGTAAGCGCTCTGCCGGCAGCCACCCCAAGCGCTTGTGCAGGCCAATGATGCCGCTCTCCCACAGCCGCCGGCCCAGCATTCCCTCCATTGCCGCGGAACCGGCTGCGATCCTCCCACAGAGGCGTCTAGGAATGTGACCGTTTCGTCGATACAAGGTTTGGTGCAAGCCGGCGCATAGCTCCAGACACCTGACACTTAGCCCAAAGGTGCGTCGCCCGGGGTGACAGGCGCGCCTCTGCTACAAAGGCGAAGATCTTGAGGACGTCCTTGCGGCCGTCGGTCTCCACACCTGTGGAGACGTCCACGCCGTCGGGCGTGACCTGGCGGACCGCCCGGCCCACGTTGTAGGGCGTCAGCCCGCCGGACAAGATAAAGCGGGCTCCGCGAGCTCTGGCGAAGTCCCTTGCCTGACAGGCCACTGTCCAGTCCAGCACAGCGCCCGTGCCTCCCGGAGCCTGGGGCACATAGGGCTCCACCAGCAACGCAAGGCAGTTGGCTACGCCCGCATATCTGGCTATCAGGTTAAGATCCCCTGGTCCCTTGAGACGTAGCGATTTGATGACAGGCAGGGGAAGCGTGGGGATGATCTCTGGAGGCTCTGAGCCATGGAGTTGAAGGTGGGTGAGGCGAGCCGCGCGCGCGGCCTGCGCCATGGTGTCTGGGTCCGCGTCCACGAAGACGCCCACCCTTCCTATGCCCGGTGGCAGCAATGCCGACAGCATGCCAGCCGTCTCCGGCTCGATGTATCGGCGACTCCCAGGCCAGAAGACGAATCCCACAGCGCTGGCTCCAGCTCTGAGGGCAGCCATGGCGCTAGCCAAGGTGGTGATGCCGCATATCTTGACCCACAGCACTGCTATCCAACCCTAGTAGGGCCCTCAAGGCCAGGCCAGGGTCTGGCTGGCGCATTAGGGCTTCGCCCACCAGTACGGCATGGGCTCCGGCCTCCGCCAAGAAGCGGCACTGTTCCGAGGTGGAGATGCCGCTCTCGGCTACCACGAGGGCGTTGGGGGGTATTGACAGTGCAAGCTCTAGGAAAACGTCGATGGAGGTGCGGAAGCTGCGCAGATCCCTTAGGTTGATGCCCACCAGATCGGCCCCGGCCTGCACTGCAAGCTCGAGCTCATCACGGGTATGAACCTCCACTAGCGCTGCCATGCCGAGGGCCTCCGCCAGCTCCCGCAGAGCCCGCAGTCGGCCGGCGTCGCTCATGGCGGCTACTATTAGGAGGACGGCATCGGCCCCGAAGGCCCTGGCCTGGTAGACCTGGTAATCATCTAAGATGAAGTCCTTGCGCAGGACGGGCAGGTGCACAGCCTGCCTTACCAGCCTGAGGTGGTTCAGGTCACCCCCGAAAAAGGGTCCGTCGGTGAGGACGGATATGGCGCTAGCTCCGCAGTCTGCATAGCTACGCGCAATCTGCACGGGATCGAAATCGTGCCTAATTATCCCTTTGGAGGGGCTGGCCCGCTTGATCTCGGCTATGCAGGCCAGGGGCGCGCCCTGGGGCTTGATGCTTAGCGCAGCCTTGAAATCGCGGGGTGGGGGCGCCGTCAAGGCCGCATCTCGGACCTGGGCCAAGGGAACTGCCCGGCGCGCCGACTCTAGCTCGTTCAGCTTGGATGTCAAGATGCGGTCAAGCATCTCTGCCTCCCTGTGCGGTCCGCACCTGTTGTGCCAGCTCGGTCGAGAGCCGCCGGAGGCGCTGGAGCTTCTCGTAGGCCGCGCCGGAGTCCAGTGCCTCAGCGGCTAGGGGCACAGCGTCCCTCAGGGTAGGGGCCCTTCCCGCAGCCGTCAGGGCCGCGGCGGCGTTCAGTATCACCATGTCGCGCCTGGGACCATGCTCTCCTTTAAGCACCGATTCCACAATGCGGGCATTTTCCTCGGGAGGACCGCCGGCCAGGCACTCTCGAGGAGCCCTGCAGAGCCCTAAGTCCTCCGGGCAGATCGTGTAGGTGCTAACACGACCCTCCCGACAGTCGGCTATCAGGGTGGGCCCCGCGATGCTGACCTCGTCGATGCCGTCAAGCCCATGCACCACCAAGGCGCGCTGCACCCCAAGTTGCCCCAGCACCTTGGCCATGGGCTCAACTAGCGCCGGACTGAACACGCCTACCACCTGGGCCTGAGGCCTAGCTGGATTAGTAAGGGGACCGAGTAGGTTGAACACGGTGCGCATGCCTATCTCCTGCCGCACCGGCGCCACACGTCTCATGCTCGGGTGATAGACCGGGGCATAGATAAAGCCGATGCCGATCTCATCGATGCAGCGGGCTGCGGCGTCGGGGGGCAGTTCCACCTCCACGCCGATGGCTTCCAGCACGTCGGCACTGCCGCAGAGGCTGGAAGCCGCTCGGTTGCCGTGCTTCGCCACCGGAACACCCGCGGCGGCCACCACAAAGGCGGCACAGGTGCTCACATTGAAGGTACCGGAGCCGTCGCCGCCAGTGCCACAGGTATCAGCTACCAGCGGCTGGCAATGGGGAACCGTCTGCGCCCTGGCCCTCATGGCCCTGGCGAACCCGGCTATCTCCTGCACTGTCTCACCCTTGACGCGCAGGGCTGTCAGCAGCGCGGCTATCTGCGCTGGGGTAGCTTCCCCCTCCATCATTAGGGCCATGGCGGCCTCGGCCTGGGCTTCGGTGAGGTGTTTGCCCTCCGCAGCAGTGGCTATGAGCTCTTTCATACCGGTCGGTTGCATGATCTCCCTCCTCCCTTGAGCGGTAAGGGTACATCAGCTAGCTCAGCTGCTGGGCTAAGAAGTTAGCCAGGATGCGTTGGCCTCCCTCGGTGGCGACCGACTCGGGGTGGAACTGAACTCCTACCACGGGGTGCGCTCGGTGCCGCAGTCCCATAACGAGCCCATCCTCCGTGTGTGCGATCACCTGCAGGCAGGGCGGCAGGTCCCGCTCCGAAACCACCAGGGAGTGGTAGCGGGTGGCCAGGAACGGGTTGGGAAGGCCGTTGAACAGAGGATCGCCATCGTGGTAGATGGGGTGGACCTTTCCGTGCACCGGAGCCGGCGCCCTCGCTACGGAGGCGCCGTAGGCATGGCCAATAGCCTGATGGCCCAGGCACACCCCGAGGATGGGGATTCGTGATCCAAAGGCCCGGATGAGCTCTACGGATATGCCAGCGTCCCTTGGGCTGCCCGGGCCTGGGCTGATGACGATGTGGGTTGGACGAAGCCTCTCGACGTCCTCTAGGGCAAGGGCATCGTTGCGGCGCACGGTGACCTCCGCTCCCAGCTGTCCTAGGAGCTGTACCAAGTTGTAAGTGAAGCTGTCGTAGTTATCGATCAGTAGGATCATTGCAGTCCCTCCTCGGCGATCTCCAGGGCGCGGAGCACCGCCCTGGCCTTGTGGAGCGTCTCTTCCCACTCGCGCTGAGGTTCGGAGTCGGCGACTATGCCAGCGCCCGCCTGCACAAAGGCACGGGAGCCCTTGAGCACTAAGGTCCGTATGGTTATGCAGGTATCCAGATTCCCCAAGAAGCTGACGTAGCCCACGGCGCCTCCGTATGGGCCCCGCCGCGTGGGCTCCAGCTCGTCTATGATCTGCATTGCCCTTACTTTCGGAGCCCCCGAGAGGGTCCCAGCTGGGAAGCATGCCCGTAGAGCCGACAGGGCATCGTGGCCCGGGGCGAGTCGGCCCCTTACCTCGGACACCAGATGCATTACGTGAGAATAGCGTTCCACTCGCATCAGCTCCCTCACCTCAATGGAGCCGTAGGTGCACACGCGGCCCAGGTCGTTTCGGGCGAGATCCACCAGCATGAGGTGCTCGGCTCGCTCCTTCTCGTCTTCCAAGAGTGCCCTCTCGCGGCGCAGGTCCTCCCCTTCGTCATCCGCCCTCGGCGCGGTGCCTGCAATTGGGCGAACCTCCACGGTGTCCCCTTCTACCCGCACCATCATCTCCGGGCTTGCTCCTATGAGCTTCAGTTCACCGAAGCTCAGGTAGAACATGTAGGGACTTGGATTTATGGCCCGCAGGGCGCGGTATATGTCTATGGGATGAGCCCGGACCTGCGGGACCTCCAGCCGTTGGCTCAGGACCACTTGGAAGGCATCCCCTGCCGCTATGTACTCTTTGATGCGTCGCACCGCCTCCATGAAGTGCTGGGCTGACATTTGGGACTCTGGGGATGACCTAGGTCCCGACCGAGTAGGCATGCCCCAGTTGGGCAGTGGCCGGCGCAGCCGGCCGAGGGCTTCGTCCAGGAGGTTCAGCGCCCGGAGGAGGCCCATCTCAGGCTCCGGGCCCAGCTCAGCTACCACTGCCACGAGCATTTTCTGCCGGACCCTGTCGAAGGCTGCCACCAGTTCGGGGACTATGAAAAGGGCGTCCGGCAAGCCCAAGCGATCGGGCGGGGCCTGCGGCAAGCGCTCCCATAGCCGCACCACGTCGTAGGCGAGGTAGCCCACGGCTCCGCCCAGAAACCGTGGCGCTAGAGGGGCCCGAAGTGGTTCGGCGGTGAGCTTGTCTCCCTGGCCCCGAAGAACCACGGCCGGCGTACCGCGAAAGTCGCCAAGCAGCTCCCGTAGGTTTTCCAAGGGGTCTCCTGAAACGCTGGGTAGATTTCTCCAGCCCGCCAGGAACCCCTCCGAGCCCACGTGTCTGGCTGCATCTCGGCCCCGGTAGATCATCGATCCACCGTTACCGAACACCAGGGCGGCGATGGGCCTGCACCCCAAGAAGCTGTAGCGGGCCACACGTTCCGATCCCTCGACACTCTCGAGCAGGAAGGCGGTGGGCTCTTGGTGGCAAAGCTTCAAGAATGCGGAGAGAGGTGTCTCCAGGTCTGCGAGCACCTCCCTGCACAGGATCACTCGGTTACATCCTGCGGTTAACTTCTGGGCTAGCGCTGAGGCGTTCACGGGTCCACCTCCCTAGGCACCACGCCTGTCGAGGCCCTGAACCGGCAGGGTGCCAAAAACAGTAGCACGCTCTGCTCCATGGGCCAGCGTCGTGCCTGAACTCCTAAGCACCGGGCGCCCGAGCAGAAGCGGCCAGATACAGGCATGGGTGGAGTTAGCGCCCAAGCATGCCTTCGAGCCCCATGTCATCCTCGGCACAGCCATCGTTGACGACCTCCTCGGGACAGATCTATGCACCGAAAGTGAAAGTCCCGCCCCGGATATCCGGGGCGGGACACTATCTGTCCGCGGTACCACCCAGTTTGGGCCACGGTGAGCCATGGCCCCACTCGTTGCGCGGGTACGGCCGAACCGTGATGGCTCGGATATACCCTCTACCCTAGATAACGGTGGAAGTCCTCCGTCCGCGCCTAGTAGGTCCTAGAGACCGTTCGGGCGGCCGCTCATGGGTCCATTCGCCGGGCCCCTCCGCACCGGACCTCGCACCCAGGTGCTCACTCCTCGCCGCACCTCGCCGGCTCGCTGAAGCGGACAAGCCTCGGTTACTCGTCCCAGTCGTCGCGTTTATGGATGCTCTGGGCTATAAGTAAATCTACCACGGGCTGCGGCC